>JACXTT010006539.1_pt1 | contig 16604 bp, 15 predicted proteins | sample 9270951 | NCBI WGS metagenome assembly JACXTT01 (sample SAMN15532306, study PRJNA645909) | rock metagenome | isolation source: weathered quartz diorite | place: Puerto Rico | collected 2017-06-21 | reverse complement strand
CAGGTCCCGCTGATCGCCCACGTCAGCACGCACACCGCCGCGGCACCGCGCCACGACGGCCCGCCGAGGTCAAAGAGAAATCCCCGGATCGCGCCCGGCGGCCCGCCCCCCTGCAGGAGCAGTTGCAGCAGATCCTGGAACAGGCTGAGGAGCAGGACCGCTGAGAGCCCGGCGAGCAAGGTCCCGCGTACCCCGCGCGGCAGGAGAAACAGCAGCGCGCCGCAGATGCCGGCCGCGGCCTCGGTGAGGAGCAGGCGGACCGCCCCTCCACCCAGGTCGTGACCGAATGTCAGCAGCGCGTACAGCCCCGGGGAGGCGTTGACGAAGATGACGCGCAGATCGACCACCGTTCCCAGGATAAGCAGCGCCCCGAGCATCAGCCCCGTGACCAGGCCCACGAACCCGCCGGCGAGGACGGCGGCGACCGCGGACGTGCTCCGGCGCGCCGCGACGTACCCGCCGCCCACGGCGGTGATCAGCAGCACCGTCCAGCCGAGACCCAAGATGTTGCCGAGGACCAGGCGCCCCTTGAACGTCTCCACGATGCCGACCAGGCACAGGTAGATCGCCACGACCCCGAAGATCAGGGCGAGGCGAACGACGGCGCTACGCTCGCTTGGTCGCAAGGCGCTCTCCGAGGAATCCCGACGGCCGGAAGATCAGCATGATGAGCAGCATGGTGAACGCGATGACGTCCCGCAGCTGATAAGGCGCCCGGACGCCGAGGCCGTCCAGGAATAGCGCCGGGCCCAGCGACTCCACGACCCCCAGGAAGATCCCCCCTAGCATGGCGCCGGGGACGTTGCCGATCCCGCCAAGCACCGCCGCGGTGAAGGCTTTGATGCCGGGAACGAAGCCGGTGAAGAAGTACACCTGCTTGAAGACGAGGGCGTATAGGATCCCCGCCACGCCCGCCATCGCTCCGCCGATCGCAAACGTGAACACAATCACTCGGTCCACGTCGATCCCCATCAGCGCCGCCGCATCCCGGTCTTCCGACACCGCGCGCATCGCCTTGCCCAACTTCGTTCGCATCACGACGCCGTAGAGGACTAGCATCATCGCGACCGCCGCCAGCACCACGATGGCCTGCGTCCGCAGCAGGTGCACCGGCCCCACGCGCCACTCACCGGTCAACACCCGAATGTCTGGGTACGCCTGGACGCCGGCGCCGAACAGTCCTCGGAACGTATACTGGAGGAAAAACGATGCGCCGATCGCGGTGATGAGGGGAATCAACCGTGGCGCACGCCGCAGCGGGCGGTAGGCGATACGCTCCACCAGCAGGGCCACGCCCATCGATGTCGCCATCGCCACCGCCGTGAGCAGGAGCAGCGAGGGGAGGACGTACTGGTTGAGCAACCCGGATGCCCCCAGCGGTGCGGCGACGTAGTAGGCAATGTACGCGCCTGACATGAACACCTCGCCGTGGGCGAAGTTGATCATGTTCAGGACGCCGTACACCATCGTGTATCCGAGTGCGATCAGGGCGTAGATCGAACCCTGGGCCAGCCCAAACTCCACGAAGTCGGCCCACTGCCGCCCCGTGTACCTCCCCTCCTTCAGCGTGGCGAATGACCCGACCACGACGATGAGCACGACGACGATGCGAAACGCCCACAGGAAGATGTCGACAAATGAAATCCGCCGACGCCTTACCGGCATCGCGCCCCCCCCAACCCGTGACTAAGGGATGAGCCGAAGACGCACGGTCGTCTCCGGCTCATCCCGGTCATCTGCGCCGCGTCGTGGCGGCTACTTTACCGGAAAGACCTTCTTCGGATCTGTCCCCAGGCTCCAGTTCGCAGGGCTCGCGCTGACCACCTGGTACACGGCGATGTGCGGCTCCGCGCAATCGCCGTACTTGTCACACGTCAACGTCCCGGTCACGCCCTTGAATCCCTTCGTCGCGAAGAGGGCGTCCCGCAGTGCCTTCCGTCCGATGTAGAGGGAGCCGCCGTCGGCCTTCGCCACCTTTGCCAGCGCCGCGAAAACGACGTTGGTCGCGTCGTAGGCGTGCGCGTGGAACCCTGAGATCGGTTTCTGCCCGTACTTCTTCTGGTACTTGGGCAGGAACTCGGTGGCATACCTCGGCCCCAGCGCCGCAGGCGTCAGGTCCGGGCTGCTCAGGTACATCCCCTTCGCCGCATCCCCGGCCGCCTTGGCGAAGTCCGGCGAATCCAGCCCGTCCGCGCCCATCAGCACCGTGTTCTTCAACCCCTCGATCTCCTTGGCCTGGCGGGTGACGAACCCTCCGGCCGCGATGAAGATCGGGTAGAAGATGATCTCCGGCTTCGTCGAGGCGATCCGCGTCAACACCGGCCGCATGTCGGTGTCGGTCGGCGAGACGGCCTCTTGGGCCGTGATCTTCCCGCCCTGCTTTTGGAAGTTCTCCGCGAAGGCGCCGGCGAGACCCTGTGCGTACGGGCTCCCGTCATGGATCGTGGCCGCCGCGCTGAGCTTGAGCATCTGCCGCACGAACGTCGCCGCAGTCGCTCCCTGGATCTTGTCGTTGTGCACCACCCGCATGTACCCGTCGTAGTCAGGGCCGCGGTTCGGATCGGTCAGCTTCGGCGCCGTGTTCGACGGCGACACGGTCGTGATGCCCGCCTTCCAGAGGATCGGCGCGCCGGGGACCGCCTCGCTCGAGCAGCTCGACCCGATCGCCACGACCACGGCGGCGTTCGCCGCGAGCTTGGTCGCCGCGGTCTGCCCGCCCTCGGCGTTACACCCGCTGTCCTCTCCGATCAGCTTGATGTCGTGGCCCATGAACTTGCCCTTCATGTCGTCGATCGCGATCTCGATGCCCCGCTTGCTGTCGGTGCCCAGCGAGCCGTCGGATCCTGAGGTAACCAGCCAGTACGCGACCGTGATCGGCTCACCTGGCCCGACCTTCACGACCCCGATCGGGTCGGTGACCGGCCCCATCTGGGCCGCCGGCACCGGCGTCGTGATGAGCCCGCCGGCCGCGAACGCCGCGCACACTACCAGGGTCGTCCATCTCTTCACACGTCCCATAGGCTCTGTCCCTCCCTCCACTGCGCTCCTTCGATGCTGCACGCAAAAATAGACGATGCCTGCCCCCGACACCCGCGCTCGGACGACCTGTCCTCGCACGATCGCGCCGATCACGGAAGATCGGCGACCGCTCGGTTCGCGCTCACCCCCTTCGGACACCCGTTTGAGCGGCCGCCCCCGAGCCGCGGCCCTCCCCCCCGGCCTTTGTACGTTCTCGTCGGGACAAGAAGTTCCTTGCACGCGGGATGGCGCTGGGTGGCCGGCGGGGACCGGCGCGGTGCGCCGGGTGAACGGTATAAAACCCGCCAGGCCGCGGGTTTCAGGTCCGCGGCCTGGCTCGGGACGGCGCGAAACGCGCAAGGGCAGGCTACGGATAGATCCCCCGGGTCATCAACGCATCGGCCACCCGTCCCACCGCGCGGACGAGCGCCGCCGTCCGCATGTCGACCTTGCGCTCCTGGGAGACGGCGAGGACCTCACGGAAGCTGCGCACCATGATGCGCTCGAGCCGTTCATTGATTTCCTCTTCGGTCCAGAAGAACGACTGCAGGTCTTGCACCCACTCGAAGTAAGAGACCGTCACACCGCCGGCATTGGCGAGAATGTCCGGCACGACGAGGATCTTGTGGTCGCGGAGGATCTGGTCCGCCTCGGGCGTCAATGGGCCGTTGGCGCCCTCCACGACGATGCGCGCCTTGACCTGTCCCGCGTTCTTCCCGGTCACCACGCCCTCGAGGGCGCTCGGCACCAGAATCTCGCAGGGCAGTTCGAGCACCTCTTCGTTCGTGACCGGCTCACCCTTGCGGTATCCCGCCACGGTCCCGGTCTGTTCCTTGTGCCGGAGCACGTCGGTGGGATCGAGCCCCTTCTCGTTGCGAACCCCGCCGCGGCTGTCGGTGACCGCGATGATCTTGCAGCCCTGCTCGCGGAGCAGCACCGCGGCGATGCTGCCCACGTTGCCAAACCCCTGCACCGCCACCCGCGCGCCCTCGAGCGGCATGCCGACGTGCCGGGCCGCCTCCCTGGCCACGATCATCGCGCCGCGTCCGGTCGCCTCGATCCGCCCCTGCGAGCCGCCGATCGAGATCGGTTTGCCGGTCACCACGGCGGGCACCGAATAGCCGCGGTGCATGCTGTAGGTATCCATCAACCACGCCATGACCTGGGGCGTGGTGCCGACGTCGGGGGCCGGAATATCGCTCTCCGGGCTGATCATCATCGAGATCTCGGTGGCGTAGCGGCGGGTGAGGTGCTCAAGTTCCTGTTCGGACAGCTCCTTGGGGTTGCAGACCACGCCGCCCTTGGCGCCTCCGTACGGCAATCCCACCACCGCGCACTTCCATGTCATCAGCATCGCCAGCGCGCGGATCTCGTGCAGGGTTACATCGGGGTGGTAGCGGATGCCGCCCTTGGTCGGCCCCAAGACCGTGCTATGGTGGATGCGGTACCCGGTGAACACGCGAACGGAACCATCCTCCAGCTGCACCGGAAAGTTCACCGTCAACTCGCGTTTCGGATGGCTGAGAAACTCGCGGATGCCCCGTTTCAGCGAGAGTAGGTCTGCCGCCGCGCCGAACTGCTGAAGTGCGACCTGCCACGGATCGTCCTGCTTCAACGTCACTGCGTCCTTCGCCATCGCGCTGACCTCCGCCTCATCGATCGTCTGATCCTTCCGCACTGCCGTGCCAACATCGGGTCCGAAGTCGCCGCGGTTCAGCTGAGGCGAGCACGCAGCACTTCGATGCCGCGCGTGAGCTGCTCGTCCTGCACCCGCCGAATCTGTTCCACCGGCTTGCCTTCCAGCCGCGAGCCCGCCGCCACCTCGGGCGTGAGCCCGATTTTGTGGATCGAGCGGCCGGAGGGCGTCAGGTACTTGTGAGTGGTAATCGCCGCCCCCGATCCGCCCACGAGCGGGAACACCGTTTGCACAACCCCTTTTCCAAAGGTCTGAATACCCACGAGCGTGGCCAGGTGGTCGTCCTGGAGGGCCCCCGCCACGATCTCCGACGCGCTGGCGGTGTATTCGTTCACCAGCACGACGATGGGCAGGTGAAGGCGCGCGGTCCCGTTTGCCTCCTCCGTGGCCCGTTTGCCGTCCCGGTCGATCGTGGAGACGATTGGCCCGCGAGGCACGAACTCGTTGGCGACGCGGACGGCCGACTCAACCAGGCCGCCACCGTTGCTGCGCAGGTCGAGGATCAACCCTCGCGGCGATCGCGCCAGCACCGTGGTCACCGCGTGCGTGAACTCGTCTCCGGTCCGTTCATCGAAGGTCGCGATGCGCAGGTACGCAACCTTCATGCTCCGCAATCGCTCCCGCGCCCCTGCGTCCAGCACCTCATCTCCTGAGACGCTGGGGGCGTGGATGACATCGCGGGTGATGTCGAGTTCGCGCGTCTGGCTCCCGCGGGCCACCGTCAAATGGACCACCGTACCGCTGGGCCCCCGGATCAGGGAGACCGCGCGCTGCAGCGCCATCTCGCGCGTGGGGTGTCCGTCGATCTGCACGATGCGGTCGCCCGCGAGCAGCCCGGCGCGGACGGCGGGCGTCCCCGGGATGGGAGAGACCACGATCACCTCGCCGTCCTTCAGGTCCATGATGATGCCGATGCCCGTAAACTGTCCCGAGAAGGCCGACTCCTGGAATTCCTTAAACGCCCGCGGGTCCATGAACCGCGTATACGGGTCGTCGACGGCCGCCAGCATGCCCCGGGCGGCTCCGTACCGCAGTTGATCGTCGGCGACGTCACGGTTGACGAACCGCGTTTCGATGAGCTGCTGGACCTCGCGGAGGAGCACAAACGAGGACGGGTCGCTGGTGGCCCGCCGCCACGCCACGCCGTATCCGGCCGCGAACGCGCCCGCGACGAGCACCAGAACGCCGGTGAAGGCCAGCAACCGCCGGGTCATGACGCTCCTCCTCAGCAGTCCGCCTGGGCTCGGGCTCGGACAGAGGGACCGCCTACGGCGCGAGCCATGACGTGCCCGTGTCGACGACGTGAGCCGGTCCTGGGCCCACGGCGTGAGTCAAGCGCGGTGAGCCATGACGTTCGGGGCACGATGCTAACGGGAGAGGAATCGCCTGAGGGCGAGCAGGCTCCCCGCGATGCCAATGAGTGCGCCCCACAGCAACAATTTCCAGGCAAGCTGGACCGCGACCTGCAGCGGCGACAGCAGCGGCAGGAACGGCAGCGAGCCGCCCGTCGCCCACGCCACCCACGTGTACACGCTCGACACGAGGACGAGCGCGGCGAGCCCCGCCAGCGTCCCCGAGATCGCGCCCTCCACGACGAACGGCCAGCGGATGAACCATGCCGTGGCGCCCACCAACCGCATGATCTCAATCTCCGTACGCCGCGCCAGCACCGTGAGCCGGATCGTGTTCACGATGATGATCATCGCGACAACCGCCAGTCCGGCGCTGATCGCTACCCCGCCGAGGCGGACCAGCCGCGTGATCGCCACGAGCCGGTCGGCCATCTGCGCGCCATAGGACGCGTGCTCGACCTGGCGGAGGGCGGTTGCCGCCGCCGCGATCGCGCGGAGGTACTCAGGGCGCTCGGCGGCCACTTCGAACGAGGCGGGAAGGGGGTTGTGCGAGAGCACGCCGCGGAGTTTGACCGTGCCGCCGAGCCGGCGCTGGAAGGATTCGAGCGCGGCCTCCTTTGAGACAAACGCGACGCCGGTGACTCCCGGAAGCCCGGCCAGGCGGGTGCGCACGTCGTCGATCTCATTCGGCGGAAGGCCGTCACGAAGATATACGATCACCTGGAGCCGGCGCTCCACCCCGCTGGCCAGCGTGTCGAGGGCGCCGGCGATGATGATCGCCGCCCCGAGGGCCACGAGCGTGACCACCGTGATCGTCACCGCGGCCACGCTCATCAACCCGTTGCGCCTGAACCCCTCGACACCTTCGTGGACGAAGTACCGCACGCCGCGCAACGGGGCGGGCCGCCGCCGGGCCACGCCGGGCCTGGCGGCAGGATGCACGGCGTGTGGCCTAACGGCCGCCGGCATAGAGCCCCCGTTCCTCGTCTCTGACCACCACCCCGCCATCGAGCTCGATCACTCGCTTCCGCAGGACATCGACGATGGTCTTGTCGTGGCTGCTCACGATCACCGTCGTGCCGCGGAGGTTGATCCGCGAGAGCAGCTGGATGATCTCCCACGACGTGTCCGGGTCGAGGTTGCCGGTCGGCTCGTCCGCAACCAGCAGCGGCGGGTGATGCACCAGCGCCCGGGCGATGCTCACCCGCTGCTGTTCTCCCCCAGACAGCTCTCCCGGCACCGCGCTCGCGCGGGCGCCGAGCCCTACGACATCCAGCACCTCGTCCACGCGCTCTTCGACCTGCGCCGGCGCCGCCGCCGTGACCTCGAGCGCGAACGCGACATTCTCCCACACCGTCTTGCGGGGCAGCAGCTTGAAGTCTTGAAACACCACCCCTACCCGCCGGCGGAGGAATGGGACCTGCCTGGCCGGCATCCGGCTGACGTCCCGCCCGCCCACCAGCACCAGCCCGGAGGAGGGCAGCCCTTCTCGATAGATCATCTTCGTCAAGGTGGATTTCCCCGTCCCGGTGGCGCCTACCACGAACACGAAGTCCTCGGGCTCGATCCGCAGCGTCACGTCGCTGAGCGCGCAGACCCCGTTCGGATACACCTTGTTCACCTGTCGAAACTCCACCATCGCGATCCCGTCGCGCCGTGACGACGGACCGCCGGCGGTGGAGGGGCGGCGGCGCGCGCCCGCTACCGCGCCGGGACTTCGAGGTTCCATGATCGGAACATCGGCGTCAGCTCGCCATGCGTCATGTCCAGCCGGAGCGGCGTCACCGAGATGCGGTCCTGGGCCACCGCCCAGACATCGGTTCCCGGCTCGTCCTCCCCTCCGTTCGGCGACCCCGTCAACCAGTAATAATCTCGGCCCCGCGGGTCGGAGCGCTTCTCCAGCCGGCTCACGTAGCGGCGCGAGCTTTGCCGGGTAATCTCCACCCCCCGAATCGCGCCGGCAGGCACGTTCGGCACATTCACGTTCAGAAAGGTGTCCGGCGGAAGACCGTGACGGTAGACCTCGCTGGCCAGGTTCGCGGCGAAGGCGGCGGCGGGATCCCAGTGGATGTCGGAGAACGAGGCGACGGAGATCGCAATCGCCGGGATCCAGAACATGACCGCCTCAACGGCCCCGGACACCGTCCCCGAATAGATGAGGTCCATCCCCAGGTTGGCTCCTCGGTTGATCCCGGAGACCACGACGTCCGGCGGGGTGCCCAACAGATCGAGCACGCCCAGCACGACGCAATCGGCCGGGGTGCCGTTCGTCGCCCAGGCGGGCACGTCAGTATCTCCCAAGGCGGTGCGCACGACCCTAAGCGGCTTGTGCAGCGTGATGGCGTGGCTGGCCGCGCTGCGCTCGTGTTCCGGCGCGACGACGTAGGTCTCTGCGACCGAGCGCATGGCGCGGGCGAGCGCAAGGAGACCGGGCGCCGTCAGGCCGTCGTCGTTGGTGAGGAGCACGCGCATCAGACACCTGCCATGGCTCAAGCACCGTCGATCACGATGATGCGGGTCACGGGGTCGCCTCGCTCCTCCCGTGCACCGGGCGCAGCGCGCCGGTGAATGCCGTGTACGCGGCCTCATCCCAAACGGCGAAGATGATCTCGAGACGCCGGCCCGCGGTGGACCCGTGGATCGCGGCCACTTCCAGCATCACGGCCGCCGCCCGCTCCAGCGGGAAGCCTCCGACGCCGGTCCCGAGCGCGGGCAGCGCCACGGACTCCAGCCCCAGGCGGTCGGCCAATTGAAGGGCGCTCCGGGTCGCCGCGCGAATCGCGCGCTCGGACGTGGCGAGATCCTGGCCCATCGTCACGGCATGGATGACGTACCGGCAAGGAAGCCGGCCGGCCCCGGTGGCGACCGCCTCTCCCACGGCAACGGGCCCCCGGCGCACCGCGTCGCGCTCGATCTCATCGCCGCCGCGCCGCTTGATCGCCCCGGCAACCCCTCCCCCCATCCAGAGCCGATCGTTCGCCGCGTTGACGATCGCATCACACGGAACGGCTGTGATGTCGCCCTTGACGATCCGAATGCGCGCGCGTCCGATCCGATGCTCGTCGAGGGGAGACTCGATGCCCATCAGCGCCGCCGCAGGCAGAGGATCGCGCGGTGCGAGCCCCGGGCGGCGAACTCTGGTTCAGTCCTGATCGCGCCACCAGTCCGGCGACACGTCTTTCTTTTTGTACGTCTTGACTACGGGCCGCGTGCCGGCTTTCTCCCTGGCCACGCGCTTGCGGAGCTCCTCATATTCGTGCAGGTTCGTCAACACCTTGAGCGCGTCCCAGATCGCTTCTTCGACCTGCCCGCCGTCCTTCAGCAGCAACCCCAGGAGCGGTTCGATCACACGCTTGTCGCGAAGTTTGCTCAACAAGCGGATCACGAGCCGCTTGACGTCGGGATCATCGTCGGTCAGGTACTGCAGGAGGTGCTCGAACGTCGCCTCGCCCATCAACGCATGGAGCACCTTCAGGGAGAACCGCCGGACCTTGACGCTCGGGTTCTCCATGGCCGCGTTCAACACCGGCATGACCTGCTCGCGAGGCTCCTGCGCGAAGGCGGCGACCACCTCAACAGGGAGCCCGACCTCCCGGTCACCGCTCGGCAGCGCCAGGACGCCGCGCTCCTCCAGCCGGCCGATCGTTCCGACGACCGTCTCCTGGAGGCGCGGGTCGCTGAGGAACACCTTCAGGATCGGTTCGGCGACGCGCTTGTCCCCGATCCGCCCCAGGATGGTTAGCGCGGTGAGGCGGACGTAGTAGTTATCGTCGGGGAGCGCGTCCACCAGGGGGTCGACCACCCGGGTCCCCATCTCGGTGAGGATGCGCCAGATCTGAGGGCCAATGCGCCGGCGCAAGTAGCGGTCCTTGAAGGCCTCCATGAGGTGCGGGACCGCCTCGGGGCCGATGCGGGACAACGCCTCGGTCGCCGCGCCGACGAGGGAGCGCTCCCTCCGGGCGAGGACCTTGATAAGAGCTTCCACCGCTCCGGCGTCGCGGAGCTCGCCGAGCCCCTTGACCGCCTGCAGGCAGACTTGCTCCGACCGATCGCCGAGCGCCGCGCGCATCGCCTCCATCGCCTTGGTCCCGCCGATGCGGCGGAGCGCCATCACCGCGCTCTTGCGAACATACTCGTCCGGGTCGCGGAGTGCTTCCCCGAGGGAGGCGACCGCTCGCTCGTCCGCCAGTTTGCCCAGCCCATGAGCCGCGTCGCTGCGTAACGTGACATCGGCGCTCTTGAGCTGCTGCAGGAGCCGCTCAAGCTCGCGGTTCAAGGCCTGGGGATCGGTCTGTGATCCCGTGTTCGGCACGATGGTCATCGCTCGAGCTCCGCCTATAATAGTAGCACTCGTTCGGCGGTCTGGCGATGCTTTCCTTGATTATTTCTACATCCACCGCTATACTAACTGATAGCGACGTTGCAGCAACGTTGCCGCAAGGGTTGCCCGACTCATCAGGGATCAGCGACGTGGCATTAGTTGCCGGAGGACACGCTGAACCAGTGAAGGCACCCGCGGAACCGGCGCGGGACACGGTCCGGTTCGCGCACCGAAGCGAGGCCGAATTCGCCAAGATCCTCGACTTCTACGGGATCCGTTGGGAATACGAGCCTCGTTCGTTCCCCCTGGAGTGGGACGACCGCGGCCGCGTCGTCGAGAGCTTCAACCCCGACTTTTACCTCCCGGACCTCGACCTCTTCATCGAACTCACGACGCTCAAGCAGAGCCTCGTCACCCGGAAGAATCGGAAGCTTCGCCGCCTGCGGGAACTGTACCCCGGGGTCCACATCAAGATCTTCTACGGACGGGACTTCCGGCAATTGCTGCTGAAGTACGGACTCCATCCGATCGCCGCGGCCCGGTGACGGGCCCGGCGGACGACATCGCGGAGGTGCTCCTCACCCGGGAGCAGATTGCCGCCCGGGTGACGGACCTGGGCCGGGACATCTCCCGCGATTACGCCGGCCGGGCGCCGCTTTTGATCTCCGTCCTCAAGGGGGCGGTGTTCTTCGTCACCGACCTGAGCCGCGCGATCGACATCCCGCTGTCGCTCGATTTCATGGCGATCACCAGCTACGGCAGCGCCCGAGCGCAGAGCGGCGTCGTCCGGCTGATCAAGGACCTCGACGTGGAGATCACCGGACGCCACGTCATCCTCGTGGAGGACATCATCGACACCGGCCTGACCGCGGGATATCTGCTCCGGTTGCTGCGGGCACGCACGCCGGCCAGCCTGCGGATCTGCACGCTGCTGGACCGTCCGCGGCGGCGCATTCTGGCCGACCTCCCGATTATGTACCGGGGATTCGAGATCCCGGACCGGTTCGTCGTTGGATATGGCCTGGACTACCGGGAGCGATACCGGCAACTGCCCTTCATCGGCGTCCTCAAGGATGCGGTGCTGCAGGAGGCGGAGCCGGTCGAAGTCCCGGCCGAGTGATTCCCTCCCGCGGCCCCTGCCCGGCGCGGCGCGCTCACTCACGCTCCCATTCGGGGAGATCGACGTCGCGAGCCGGGCGGACCGTGCCGGACCCAAACCGCTCGTTGATGGCATCCACGACTTCATCGACCCTGGCGCTGTCGTCCTCCCCCTCGAAGAGCGGCAGTTGCGTGATGTCCGCGCCCCCCAGCCCGGAGACACTGATCCCAATCAGGCGCACCGGCCCGGACAGCGTGCCCAGCCGATCGAGCAGCCGAAGCGCCGCGCGCAGCACCGCGCCGCCTGAGTTGGTGGCCGCCGGCAGCGTGAGCGCCCGCGTCAGCGTCTGAAAGTTTCCATATCGGAGCTTGAGCGTCACCGTGCTCCCGCGCATTCGCTCGGCCCGCAGGCTGCGCGCCACGTCCTCGGCCAGCGCGCCGAGCGTGCGGACGAGGGTCTCTCGATCGGCGACGTCCTGATCGAAGGTGGTCTCGCGTCCCACCGACTTGGTTTCCCGGCCTACCTCGACAGTTCGGTCGTCCAGTCCACGGCTCAACTGGGCGAGGTGTTCGGCGGCAAAGCCGAGCGCGGCGCGCAGCACCGAGACCGCCGCCCGCTGGATGTCGCCGACCGTGCGGATGCCGAGGGTTTGGAGACGCTGCCGCGTCTGTTCGCCGACCCCCCACAGCACCATCACGGGCAGCGGGGCCAGCACCTCCATTGCGTGTTCCGCCCGGATCTCGCGCAGGCCGTCAGGCTTTGCGAGCTCGGACGCGAGCTTCGCGAGAAACTTGTTGGGCGCCACCCCGACGGACACCGGCAGATGGAGCGCCGCGCCGATCCGCGACTTGATCCCGCCGGCCGCCTCGAGGATCGAGCCGCCAGGCAGGCGTGCGCCGGTCAAACGCGGCGCAAGCGAGGGAGACCCGGTCAGGTCGAGGAACGCTTCGTCGATTGACACCGGCTCGATCTGCGGCGTGAAGGTATGCAGCAGGTCGAACAGTTCCGCGGAGACGGCGCGATATTTCGCCATGTCGACCGGCAGGAAGACCGCGTGGGGGCAGCGCTCGTACGCCTCGCGCGACGGCATCGCGGACCTGATCCCGAACCGCCGCGCTTCGTACGAGCACGCCGCGACCACGCCCCGTCTGTCTGGCGCAGCACCGACCACGACCGGCTGCCCGCGGTACGCCGGATTGTCCCGGACCTCGATCGAGGCGTAGAAGGCATCCATGTCGACGTGAACAATCACGCGTTCCGCCAAACGGGCGCCTCCCGAGATGGGCAAACGTATGTTCGCCTCCCGTTATCCCCCATTGTGACACCGCGCATTTGTCAGTGTCAATCGAGCGCGAACCAGTGCGGTCGATCTGCCGGCGTCGCATTCAAACGCGAAGTCGCGGATCCAAGGCGTCACGCAGGCCGTCACCGAGAAGGTTCACGCCGATCACCGCCGCGGTGATGGCCAATCCCGGAAAGACCGCCGTCCACCAGGCGTCCCGAAGATACTGCCGGGCGCCGCTGAGCATCGCCCCCCACTCCGGCGTCGGAGGTTGCGCGCCGAGGCCGATGTAGGAGAGGCCGGCCGCGATCAGAATGTTGATCCCGATCCCCAGGGTGGCCAGCACCAGGATCGGTGCGGCGATGTTGCGCAGAATGTGCCGGCCGAGGACTCGCGCCGTGGTCGCCCCGGCCGCCCGCGCCGCCTCCACGTACTCCAGCTGGCGCACCGACAGCGTCGATCCGCGCACGGTCCGCGCGTACACCGGCACCGCCCCGATGCCGACGGCGATCATCACGTTGACCAGACTGGGACCGAGGGTCGCCACGATCGCGATCGCCAGCAGGATTCCAGGAAACGCCAGCAGGACATCGGTGCCGCGCATGATCAGCGCGTCCCACAGGCCGCCGTTGAATCCGGCGATGAGTCCGAGGACGCTCCCCGCCACCATCGCGATCCCCACGGCGACGACGCCGACCTCGAGAGAGATCCGGCTGCCGTACAGCACCCGGCTCAACACATCTCGCCCCAGCTCGTCCGTTCCAAACGGATGCGTCCACGAGGGCGATCGAAGCACGGCGTCGGGCGCCGGAACGACGGGGTCATAGGGCGCGATCCAGGCAGCGAGCAGCGCGGTCCCCAGGAACAGCGCGCTGACGACCGCCCCCCCCAGCGCGCCCGGATTCCGGAACAGGCGGCGCAGCGCCCGTGGCCGCCGCACCGGCGTCTGCACCGCGAAGGCTCGACCGTCGCTCATCATTCGTCGTTCCTCACTGGTACTCGATGCGTGGATCGAGGGCGACGTACAGGGCGTCGACGGAGAGGTTCACCACGGCGTACACGGCAGCGGCAAACAGCACGATGCCCTGGATGAGCGGAAAGTCACGGGACTGAACCGCGTTCACGGCGAAGCGGCCGAGTCCGGAGCGAGCAAACACCGACTCGACGATCACCGCGCCTCCGAGGAGGCCGCCGAACTGGAGCCCGATCACGGTCACCACGGGGATCAGGGCGTTTCGCAACGCGTGGTACACGAGCACCCGACGGGGAGCCACGCCCTTCGCGCGGGCCGTCCGCACAAAATCGCTCGGAAGGACGTCGAGCAGGCTGGCGCGGGTGAGCCGCGCCAGCACCGCGGCGGCCTGGGCGCCGAGGGTCGCGGTGGGCAGGACCAGGGCCTGCCAGCCGCTCCCGCCGGAGATGGGAAACCAGTGGAGGACGAGTCCGAACAGGAGGATCAGCAAGAGCCCCAGCCAGAACGACGGCATCGAGATTCCCAGCAGCGATGTGGTCATCAGGAACATCTCGACGACCCGGCTGCGCGAGGTGGCGGCGAGCGCCCCCAGCGCGACGCCGGTCGCGGCGGCGACGCCGGTCGCGGCGATGGTCAGCTGCAGCGTAGGTGGGAATCGGTCCCAAATCTCGCTCGCCACCGGCCGGCCAGATCGGATCGATTGCCCCAGGTCGCCGCGAACGATATTCCCTACGTACACGGCGTACTGCACGACGAGGGGACGATCCAGTCCAAGCTCGTGGCGGAGCCGTGCCACGTCCGCGGCCGAGGCGTTCTCGCCCAACATGATGGTCGCGGGGTCGCCGGGGGTCAGATGGTGCCAGCGGGTCCCAAGCCTCCTCCCTCCTGGTCACGGAACGGGCTCGCGTCGCGCTCCAGCACCCGGGCGTGGACGAGGGAAACGCCCCCGCCGCGCGTAACTCAGGAGCTGACTCGAAGCCGCCCGCACAGCGGGGCACTTTCCGCGGAAGGGATGCGATGACGATGGATCTGAGGGTCGAGAGGCGCAGCGCCGACATGGAGCTCGCGACCCCGGACCGCTGGCGCGAGATGTACCGGCAGATGCTGCGGATCCGGGTCTTCGAAGAGACGGTCAACGAGCTCTACACGAGCGGCAAGATGCCCGGGCTCGCCCACCTCTACATCGGCGAGGAGGCCGTCGCCGTCGGCGTCTGCCAGGGCCTTCGCCGCGACGACTACATCACCAGCACCCACCGCGGGCACGGGCACTGTCTGGCCAAGGGCGCCGCGGTGGACCGCATGTTCGCCGAGTTATTGGGCAAGGCTCCGGGATACTGCCGCGGCAAGGGCGGATCGATGCACATCGCCGACCCCGAGACCGGTAACTTGGGCGCCAACGCGATCGTCGGGGGGAGCACCGGCATCGCCACCGGCGCCGCGCTGTCCGCGAAGATGCGCGGCACGGATCAGGTCGCGGTCTGCTTCTTCGGCGACGGCGCGCTGGGCCAGGGTCTCCTGTATGAATCGATCAACATGGCCGCGCTGTGGAAGCTGCCGGTCATCTACGTCTGCGAGCACAACCGCTACGGCGAGTACACGCCGGCCCAGGAAGCCACCGCCGGGAATCCCGCGGCGCGGCCGGCGGCCTGGGGCATCCCCACCGACGAAGTCGACGGCCAGGATATCCGCCGCGTCCACGCGACGGCCTCACAGCATGTCGAGCGCGCCAGGCAGGGCGGCGGGCCCGGCTTCCTCATCTGCCACACGTACCGGTTCCGCGGCCACCACGTCGGCGATATCAACCGCTTCTACCGTACCGGCGAGGAGGAAGCCGAGTGGGCGCGGGAGCGCGATCCGATCCGCCTGCTCGGCCTGTGGCTGATTCAAGAGCGAATGGCGGATGCCGCGTCCCTGGCGCAGCTGGAGCAGGAGGCCCGCGGCGAGATCGCCTCCGGCGTGCAGTTCGCGCTCGACGCGCCGTATCCAGAACCCGGCGAGGTGACCCAGCATGTCTACGCTTAGCGAAGCGCCGAGCGTCGAGACTCGGGCGCGGGAGCTGACGTACGGCCAGGCGATCCGGGAAGCGCTGGCGGAGGAGATGCGGCGCGATCCGCGTGTGTTCATCATCGGCGAGGACGTGGCCCAGGCTGGCACGGTATTCAAGGTCCTGGCCGGACTCGTCGACGAGTTCGGCCGCGGGCGGGTGATCAACTCGCCGATCTCCGAGGCGGGCATCGCCGGCATCGGCGTCGGGGCGGCGATGACGGGGATGCGTCCCATCGTCGACATCATGTTTGGGGATTTCATGACCCTCGCCATGGACCAGATCGTGAACCAGGCCGCCAAGGTCCACTATATGTCAGGGGGGAAGCTCCGCGTGCCCCTCGTCGTGCGCGCCACGATGGGCGCGACCCGGCGCTCCGCGGCCCAGCACAGCCAGAGCCTCTACGCCTGGGTGGCTCACGTCCCCGGGCTCAAGGTGGCGCTGCCTTCGACCCCCGCCGACGCCAAGGGGCTGTTCACCGCCGCGATCCGCGACCCCAACCCCGTCGTGGTCTTCGAGGACAAGATGATGTACGGGCTCAAGGGCCCGGTTCCTGAAGGCGAGTACGTGATTCCCCTCGGGGTGGCCGACGTGAAGCGGGAGGGAAGCGACGCGACGATCGTCGCCACCAGCAGCATGGTCCAGGTGGCGATGCAGGCCGCCGCGACGCTCGACGGCGAGGGGCTGCGCGCCGAGGTGGTCGATCCCCGCACGCTGGTCCCGCTCGACACCCAGACGCTGATCGCGTCCGCGCGAAAGACCGGGAGGGTCGTCGTGGTGGACGAGGGCTACGGACAGTACGGGGTCACCGCGGAGATC
>JACXTT010006538.1_pt1 | contig 16604 bp, 16 predicted proteins | sample 9270951 | NCBI WGS metagenome assembly JACXTT01 (sample SAMN15532306, study PRJNA645909) | rock metagenome | isolation source: weathered quartz diorite | place: Puerto Rico | collected 2017-06-21 | reverse complement strand
GCATTCTTCCTGCATCTCGACACGCATCTGCACGCGGCCATTCAAGCCTATGGCGTCTGGACTTATCTCTTGCTGTTTCTCATCATCTTTTGTGAAACCGGCCTAGTGGTGACCCCGGTCCTCCCCGGCGATTCCTTGCTGTTTGCCGCCGGAGCCCTGGCGGCCGGCGGCTCACTGCACATCGTCTGGTTATCTGTGCTACTGAGCGTGGCAGCGGTGTTAGGGGATGCGGCGAACTATACCATTGGGCACTTCATGGGGCCAAAGGTATTTTCTCAAGAGGATGGCCGTTTCCTGAAGAAAGAGTATCTCGACCACACGCACCAGTTCTATGAACAATATGGCGGCAAGACCATCATTATTGCGCGCTTCGTCCCTATCGTCCGCACCTTTGCGCCGTTTGTGGCTGGAGTCGGCAGCATGACGTACTGGCGGTTCGCTAGCTACAATGTCATCGGCGGCGTGGCCTGGATTACGATTTGTCTGTTCGCCGGCTACGCCTTCGGTAATTTACCTATAGTGAAAGAGAACTTTACTCTGGTTATTCTCGCCATCATCTTCATCTCTCTCCTTCCTGGTCTGACTGAATTTATGCGCCAACGACAGCAGCACAGAGACACAGAGAAAGTGAAGGGTGAAGGATGAACGATGAAGGATGAACGAGAGCGGTTTATAGTGGAGCCCGTTCACCCAACGTCTTCTCGCCTGCTGTCACCTCGGTCGGCAGTGGTGCTGGCCAGTTTGAGCGCTCTGCTGGCTTCGCTTGATTCTTCGGTCAATATCGCTTTCCCGGCTATCACTGCTGCGTTTACCCTTGATGTTACCTTGATCCAATGGGTGGTGGTTAGCTACGTGCTGACCTACGCGAGCCTGCTGTTGGGATGTGGACGGTTGGCTGACCTGTGGGGGCACGGGCGCGTATTGACCTGGGGTCTGGTTGCCAGCACGCTCGCGTTTCTCTCGTGCGGTCTGGCGCCGACCTTCGCCTGGTTGCTCGCTGCGCGTGTACTCCAAGGGGTAGCCGCCGCCCTAGTATTTGCTGCTGCGCCCGCGTTGGTCACTCTCGCCGTCCCTCCAGAAGGGCGCGGCCGCGCCTTAGGAATTTTTCAGATGAGCGCCGCCGCCGGCTTCGCTCTCGGACCGCCTCTCGGGGGGATATTAGTCGATGGCTTCGGCTGGCGTGCCGTCTATCTATTCCGCGTATTGCCGGCTCTCCTGTTCACACTGTTAGCAGCCGGTCAGCCACGCATTGTCCGCGAACACCATAACGACCAACAACACTTTGACCTCTTGGGTGCTCTTACTCTGGCGGGCAGCGTGGCCGGGTTCCTCCTAGCGGTCAGCCGTGGCCGCGATTTGGGCTGGACCTCTCCTCTTGTTATGGTCCTCTTGCTGGGTGCGAGCATTTGTTTTGCTGGGTTTGTTGTTGCTGAAGCACGGGTCGCCGCGCCTGTGGTGGACCTCAGCCTCTTTCGTCGCCCGGCTTTCACTGTCGCAAACCTGCTTAACGTACTGGCCAACTGCGCCATGTTCGCTATCTGGTTGTTAGTGCCATATTACATTGTCAATGCGCTCGGCTACCCAGCTCTTGCAGGAGGAGTGCTGTTAATGGCGTGCCCGCTGGCGACGGCGCTGGCTGCGCCTTTAGCCGGGACGTTGTCTGATCGTCTTGGCACCAGCCTGCTCAGCACGTTGGGTTTAGGCATAGAGGCTCTGGGCTTGTGGTCCATCAGCCGTCTGGACACTGCGTCGAGCTCCGCGTCCGTGGCTCTGGCCCTTGCGCTTGTCGGTCTCGGGCTGGGGATATTTCAGACTCCGAACATGAGCTTTGTCATGGGCGCGATCCCACGCGCTCAGCAAGGTGTGGCCGGCAGCATGAGCCAGATGATGCGGACGTTGGGAGTCGTGCTGGGCGTGACCGGCGCAAGTATGTTGTTCGGCAGCCGACGGGCTGTGCATGCAGGGCGGCTGCAACTACCGATGGCCAGTGATCCCCAGAGTTTTATCCCAGCGTTTCAAGATGTCTTTGTTGTGTCGTCTGTGGTGGGTGCGGTGGCGTTTGGCTTATCGCTGCTGCGCAGATCTGAAAGCAGCAAATCGCTATAAGCAATAGCAACCAAATCATCCTTGGCAATCCTGAACAACTTAAGGAACGACTGACACTGAGCTAGCAGTTTTTCTTTTCCTATGGTGCCATCGGCGTCGATCGCCTCGATCTCCACAAACGAGCCCAGTCCCTTGACCGTATCGATGTGGAATTTGACGTTCTTGATGAAATAGATTTCTCGCTGTTTCTCGACGATCACCAGAACGCCCAAAGATCGGGTTAATATCTCTTTCAGCGCGAAGTCCGGAGTTCTCGGGTACAGGGTCACGTCAGACTGCTTCGGGCCAGCCTGGTTTTCGCGCTCGTAGTACACTAGGTAATTCTCAATCTGTCCTTCTCGTAGTTTTAAGCGGCCACGGTTGACCCTGAAGTAGGTGTCGGTTTGCCGATCGACACCGCGAAAGTCCGCGCTATGTGAATGCAGGATTTCTCGAATCGCTTGCGGGTCCGGGCAGCGGGCTTTGATTTCAATGATGTTGAGGTAGCCCATTAGCTTGCGGCTCAACAAGGGCACGACAGCGTCGTGCCCCTACGAGGTCAGCGATTCTGGAACTTCCCGTCGCGTTTCTCCCGGAACGCCGTCACTGCCTCACGCATATCTTCGCTACCAAAGGTGGCAAGCCCCAGGTGGGCATCGGCATACGTAATATCGCCCGCACGGTTGGTGTTGAGCGCCTTGAAAAACTCCTTGGTGCGATGCAGCGCCATCGGCGGCTTGTTGAGAATTTTGTGAGCAAAAGCGAGCGTTGCCTCGTGCAAATTTGCGAGCGGAACGACCTGGTTCACTAACCCAACTGCCAGCGCCTCTTCCGCGGTCAGTTCATCGCAGGTCATGACCAGTTCTTTCGCCTTGGCCATGCCGACCAGATTAATCAGGCGGGTGATTGACCCCCACATGTAGGGTACGCCGAGACGCACCTCGGGAATCCACATGCGCGCGCCAGCGGCAGCGATGCGGAAGTCGCAGGCCATGGCCAATGACAAGCCCCCACCCACCGCGAATCCGTTCATTGCCGCGATAGTGATCTGCTCCAGCCGCTCCCACTCTTCCATGACCCGCCACCCCATTTTGGCTGAGCGCAGCCGGGTGGAGTCGCTCTGCCGACGCTGCTGCTCTCGATCCACGCCGGCCGAGAGCATATTGAGGTCCGCCCCCACGCAAAACGACCGTCCTTTGCCGGTCAGGATCACCACACGTGAGTCTTCGTCCTCTTGTAGTTCTTGGGTGATGGCCAGCATCTCGCGCACCACCTTTTCATTAATCGGGTTCAGCTTCTCCGGCCGGTTGAAATACACCGAGGCGATCGGTCCCGACCGTTCGATGATAAACGTCTCATAGTTCATAGTTCCCCCAGACTCCGGACTTCGGACCTCGGACTCCGGATTTTTACTGCGCTGTATATCCGCCATCAATCACCAGCTCCGCGCCGGTGACATACGACGCTTCGTCACTGGCCAGATAAAGCACGGCATAGGCAATATCTTCCGCCGTGCCCATCCGGCCCAAGGGGTGAGCCCGGATGGCACCTTGCATTCCTTCTTGCTTCTGCGTTCCACGGATCATGTCCGTATCCACCACACCGGGGTGCACCGAGTTGATACGGATGTTTTCCTTGGCCTATTCAACTGCGGCGGTCTTAGTCAGGATCCGCACAGCGCCCTTGGTGCCATGATAGGCTGCGGCAAAACCTGAGCCGATGATCCCGGCCCCTGAAGAGATGTTGACGATAGAGCCACCACCGGCTTTGCGCATGGCGGGAATGGCGTACTTCATACCCAGCCACACGCCGGTCTGGTTGACCGCGATCACCTGGTTCCACAGCTCCAAGCTGGTGGCCTCTACCCCTTCGGTACGGAAGATGCCAGCGTTGTTTACCAGAATGTCGAGTTTGCCATAGTCTCTCACCGCCGTCTCGACCGCCTGCCGCCAGTCTGCCTCTTGTGTCACATCGAGTTCGATGAAGGTCGCCTGTCCCCCTTGGACAGTGATGTCCGCCGCAACCTTCCGTCCAAGCTCAACCAGGATATCGCCGAGCACCACCTTGGCTCCTTCTTGCACAAACAGCCTCCCTTCGGTCTCTCCTTGGCCTCGGGCTCCCCCGGAAATCAACGCCACTTTGCCAGCGAGTCGTCTAGCCATGATTTCCTCCTTTTTTAGGCTCCGTTCGTCAAATGAGCAGTGTAAACGGCAAAACGTAAAAGGAGAGAGAGAAGTACTCCTTACGTTTTAAGCCAGTTCGAGCAACAAGTCCGCCAACTCCCGCGGCATCGTCACCATCGCATCATGGCCCGTCGCCAGCTCGCGGTAGCGCCAGCCCTTCCCTGCTCTCGTCCGTTCCGCAAAGGCCTCAAAGAAACCCATCGCTGGGCTATTGCAATAGATATACGTACGGGGCAGCGCCTCTGCAGCTGCCTTCGTGAACCGCCCTGGTGTCGTCAAGGTCTTGAAGGGGTGAGGGACAAGCTTCGGCCCCACCCAGCGGACGTCCGCATCTGCGAAGACGCCGTATCGCTCCACCGGGAAAGGTGGCAGCAGTCCGCCCGCAGCCTGTGCTTGTTGTTGCACCCCTTCGCGGAACTGTGGAGCGACCAGATCCACAAGCGCCTGGCCATTCTGGGGGACGAAGGCATCGAGGTATACGACATGAGCGAGATGCTCTGCTGCTCGTTCGGCGACTCCAGTAATTACCATTCCGCCATAGCTGTGGCCAACTAATATGACCTGATGCAGGTCCTCGTACGCCAAGACGTTCACGACATCCTGGATATGCGTGTTTAGATCAATCTCCGAGTTGGCAAGATGCGATCGCTCACCCAGACCAGTAAGTGTCGGCGTGAAAATCTCATGGCCAGCGGCGCGTAAGAGCGGCGTCACCCGCTGCCAACACCAGCCACCATGCCAGGCGCCATGAACCAGTACATACGTTGCCATTGTTCCTCCTCTCTACGTTTACCGTTGGTGATACAGCGGATGGCCACGAAATGGGGTGTGCACTCGGCTGAAAAAATCACCGCCCAGGTTGGCGATGTACAGATCCTGGAGGTCGGGACCGCCAAAAGCACAGTTGGTCGGCGAGCGCATCGTCACCCCTTTGGGATCGTCGAGCAGGGTCGAGACAAAACCGGTAGGATCGATCGTGAGAATCATGTTGGCTGGCCGGAAGCGGCCATTCTCTATCCGCGCCGGGATAGTGACATACAGGTTCCCTTGTACGTCAAAGGCCATGCCGTCGGGGACACCAGGGAAGTTCTGCGCATAAATTTCCGGCTTGCCGAAGGTGCCGTCTTTTTTGATGGCGATGCGCAAGCAGTCAAAGCGGGTGCTCTCCAGCACATACACCGCCGACTCGTCCGGCGCCATGGCCGTGCCGTTGGCCAGGTAGATGTCCGTAGCCACGACTTCACCGCGACCATCAGGACGGATGCGTACAAGTTGGCCATTGGGTGCGGGCGTCTGGAACTCCGGATCGAGGTGCGGATAGTCATATTTGCTGCTCGAATTAGACACGTACAAATTACCTTCAGCATCGTAGCTAGCGAAGTTCGGGGTATTGAGGCGCAGGGTACCAGCATGGTCAGCGAGCAGCGACACTTTCCCCTCCAGCGAGCAGCGCATCATCGCCTTCTTCCCTAAATCGCAGAAGACGAGATTCCCTTGCCGGTCCAGAGTGATGCCATTGGGAATAGAACCTTCGATCCGTGCAATCTCCGCCACTGTCCCCTCGGGGCTGACGCGCCGCAGTATACCATCACGCCCACCGCCATAGACGTTATTATCCTTATCGAGGACTACCCCTTCGGCCTGGTTCAGGCCGGAGCCGAACTTTTCGACCATATCGAGTGAAAATAGAGGCGCCATGTTCACATTTCTCCTTTGCCGGGACCATAGCAAAGAAGCACAACTGGGCAAAGTGTGCACCCTGCGACAAGCTCAGGATGACCAGGCCGAAGATGGGGCTTATCGAGAGAACCGTTCGTGCTGAGCCTGTCGAAGCACGAAAGCGCTTGCTTTTCCCGTCGCGGTGAGAGAAAAAGAACCGCAAAGGAGGAAGCACCCATGGCTAACCTGGCACGCAAGCAAGAAACGGCCTACACGCTGGAGCAACTAGCTGCCGACATGGAGGAGTTGGTCGCACGTGAGCGCGAGCACGCTCGCATCGTCGCCGCGGCTGAGCCGCTGCTGGCGCGGTTTCTCACCGCCGACACTCTACCCGAGGAATATTGCCGACCGGCAACCGGGCGGGTGGCGACCGAGCATCAGGACTTCACGGTTTACCGCCTGCATCGCGGTCCGCAGGACTGTTTCAACATCATGGTCGCGATCTGGCCGGCGGGCGGGACCAGTGGGGTACACGATCACGCCGGCAAATGGGTGGTCGAAGGAGTCTACCGCAACAAACTGCGCACCGTGCGTTACAAACGACTCGACGACGGATCACGGCCAGGGTATGCCGAACTGCGAGAAACCGTAGCGCTGGATCTCAATCCCGGCGACGTCGCTCACGTCCTCTCGCCCAATCAGGAGATCCACGATTTTATCAACACCACTGACAAACCAGTTGTGAGTGTGCACATCTACGGTGGGGACATCAGCACCGAGACGCTCAATTACTTCGCCCCCGCGGCCAAGATGGTCACTCAGGTCACGCACGAGATCCGTTACGATAACGAATAATGGTGCGACGGCAGATCAAAGACACTGGAGGGCGGTGAGATTCTTCTCATCGCCTCTGGGCATCGCGCTCTGGACGGATCGTTGCCTTGAGCCTGGAGGACAGGATTGCAGAGGAAAGAAGCTCATAAGGGGTGAGGCCCGAAGGCTACAAGGTTTATAGATGTGGAAACCACGGGGTTTATACACGTAGCAACTCGGAGGTCTATAGATGTAGCAACATGTTTCTAGCGGTAGCAACATGTTTCCGCTAATAGCAACAGGGCGTTACGGCCTAAATCGCGTTAGGTGTGGTCACATCAACTTTTGTCGGGTAAGAGAGGAAACACGATGATTGATCGTAACTTTGAGATGCTGAAGACAAATGGGGTCACATTACGCGCTGTGGTTGAAGGTGAGGGGCCTCTCGTCATTTTGCTGCATGGGTGGCCGCAATGCTGGTACTTGTGGCGGCACCAAATTGACCCCCTAGTGGAAGCGGGATTTCAAGTGGCCGTGCCCGACCAGCGTGGCTACGGCGGCAGTGAGCGGCCGCCCGCCATTGCCGATTATAACATTCGCATGCTCGCGGCGGATGTCGCAGGCATTGCCCCCGCGCTTGGGCACGATACGTTCACGGTGATTGGCCATGACTGGGGATGCCTCGTGGCCTGGAACACGGCGCTGTTACATGAAAAGACCTGCCGCGCGGTCATGGGGCTGTCGGTGCCCTTTTGGCGAGTGGCGGCGGAGGCGATGAACCCGCCCGGCATGGAGAATCGCTTCTGGTATATCCGCTATTTTCAAGAACCAGGCGTCGCTGAAGCCGAGCTTGAGCGCGACCTGGAGCGCAGCCTGCTCTCGATTTATTATACTCTCTCCGCTGACTCCCCGCCGGCGAGCTTTATGAAGCAATTGGAGCATCCCAAAGCAAGTGGTGTACTTGATACCATGCTCATGCCGAAGCAGCTGCCGTCCTGGCTCACCCGAGAGGACCTTGCGTACTACGTCGCGCAGTACCGGGCAAGTGGATTTCGAGGCCCGCTCAATTGGTATCGTAACGTGCCGACCAACAACGACCTCACCCCTGAACTGGAGTCGAAACGGTTCACGCAGCCCGCCGCCTTCGCCGCTGGCGCGGCAGACGATGTGCTCCTGTACGATCCCAACTGGCGCGCCACGTTCCCCAAGGCGTTCGATGACCTACGCTTTATTGAAATTGTGGAAGGCGCGGGACATTGGGTGCAGATGGAAAAGCCTCAGGAGACGACGGCGCTGATCCTGCGCTTTCTCCAGGGACTCTGAACGGCCAATTGACCCGCCAGGGGGACCAGGACGCCTAACCTTACGCTCCATCGCATCGCCGCCCGGTGGCGGTTCTGCCTAAACCCGAAAGGACGCATCTGGGCGGCTCGCGATGAGCTTGGGGCGTTGATATGATTTGCATTGCAACCGATTGTGCCAAAAACCTGTTCGCTTGGCGCAATCGTTGTGTAAATCAGCAGACTTACTAATTTGTACGCAGTACAAATCATAAGGTCTAGGCCGTTGGGCGGTAAGTCAGTCTGACTCTCTCCATCGCCGGACGCTCAGGACAAGACGAGTTCCTTCACGCACCGGCTCTTTGGTGTCAGGCTGCAGTGGCGTGAATGGTTCACCAGGAAGGAGGGGTTCGATGTCCGCAGAAGAAAACAAGGCGATCTTTTTACGGTTTCTGGACGAACTCAGAAAAGGCAATCTGGGCATTATCGATGAAGTGTGCTCGCCGAACTTTGCTTTCTATTCGCCCGTCTATCCGGACTGGCCACGAGGGCTAGAAGGGGCACGAAAACTGATCGCTCTGTCGCGCTCCCTCTTCTCTGACGTGCAATCGACGGTGGAAGACATCTTCGCGGAAGGGGATAAAGTCGCCGTCCGGTGGACCTTTCGTGGCACCTACCAGGGGGAAGCCAAGCCGGGTTTCCCCAAACCGGGGGAGCGTTTTACCAATGTTGCCATCAGTATCTACCGCTTTGTCAATGGTAAGATTGAGGAGGACTGGGGTGTTGAGACACTCTGGCAGACTGGGAACGCCTGGGAGTAACACACAGTGTAGGGAGACAACGGCCTAACAGAGCCGTTCCACCCGACCGCCGCCCGCTTGCGGTTCAGGTGAACCCGAGAGGACACGGGTGGGTGGCTCGCGGTGAGCCGGGGCTATGCGGCTCTGGTCCCACAAAGGCTAACCCGCGGTTTACGCCGGGGGTCAGCCGCCCAGCGAAAGTCATTATGTCTAGCTCGCAACAAGGAATCTCGCTTTGCTCCGCATTCGCATCATTGATATGTTGGCTATATGAAAGTCAGTGAGGTGTTGCGGATGCTCCATGATGACGGTTGGTATCTGGTCGCTACGAAAGGAAGTCACCGCTAGTTTAAGCACTTCACCAAACCTGGTCGTGTGACTGTTGCCGGAAAGCCCAATGACGACGTCGCACCGGGCACCTTTAACAGCATCCTCAAACAAGCAGGTCTCAAGAAATGAGGTTCTATGCGGTACGCCATCGTGATCGAAAAAGCTGAACACAACTACTCCGCTTACGTTCCAGATCTTCCTGGCTGCATCGCCACGGGGGCAACGATTGAGGAGACGGAAGAACTGATCCGTGAAGCTATAGAATTTCACTTGACAGGACTTCGGGAGGATGGGTTCCCTATTCCCCAACCATCAAGCCAAGTTGAATACGTTGAGGTCACGGGCTAACACGGCGCTGCACCGCATCGCCGCCCGGTGGCGGTTCTGACTGAAGCTGAAAGTTTACGGCTGTAGTGAAGAATAGGGGACGTTCTTGAATTAGTGGAATAACGCTAATGAAGGAGAGATAAAAACCTTGAAGCGCAGAAGATTCAGCAGCACCATCTTGCGCAGGAGGGGGAGGGCAGTGCTGTGCAGAAGGGGACCGCCTAACTTTTTGCTGCAACCCGATTACGCCCTGCTGCGCAGTTCGCAACGGTTGAGCAGGTTACGTTAGGCCTTCCTTGCTCGGGTTGCACTGATTTGGAGGAGACCAGTTATGCGAGGCCAGACAACCTTCTTGTCTCCTGTAGCTCAGCGCGCGCGGCGGCGCATCATGCGACATATCCTGCCCTACCTGTTCTTCCTCTATATCATCGCCTTCCTCGATCGCGTCAACGTGGGCTATGCCGCCTTGGAGATGACCAAGGATCTTGGCTTTACGGCGGAAGTTTACGGATTTGGCGCAGGCATCTTCTTCATTGGGTATTTTCTGCTGGAGATTCCCGGCAGTCTTTTAGTTGAGCTGTGGAGCGCCCGCGGCTGGATTGCTCGCATTATGATTTCATGGGGAGTATTAGCCGTCCTCATGGGCTTCATTAACACAGCGACGCAGTTCTATTGGGTACGCTTTCTGCTCGGAGCGGCAGAAGCCGGGTTCTTTCCCGGCTTAATCGTGTATCTCAGCCATTGGTTCCGCTATGAAGACCGTGCCAAGGCGGTGGCGCTGTTTATGGCAGCCGTACCCATCTCTAATATCCTGGGCGCCCCACTCTCAGGTTTTCTTCTGGGCATGAACTGGCTCGGGATGGCGGGTTGGCGCTGGCTCTTCATCCTTGAAGGAGCGCCCGCCATTATCTTCGGCATAGCAACTATCTTTTACCTGACGGACTGGCCGCATCAGGCTAAATGGCTGCCGGATGACGAACGGGAGTGGATCACAACAGAATTGGAGAAAGAAAAGCAGGCCAAGAAAGCCACACACTCACAGGCAATATGGAAAGCTTTAAAACAACGTGAAGTCATATTTTTAGCGCTAGCTGCCTTTTGTATGCTCACGAGCGTCTATGGTTTTACCTTCTGGCTCCCTACTATTGTGAAGAAACTCTCTGGCCTGCCGAATACACTGGTGGCGCTCATCGCTGCCCTTCCTTATTGTGTCGGGCTCATAGCCATGTTGCTGGTAGGTTGGTCATCTGATCGCACGGTGGAGCGCCGCTTTCATACAGCGCTGCCAATGGTAGCTGCCGGAGTAGGGCTCGTGCTGAGTGCCATGATGCAACACAACGCCGCTCTAGCCGTCTCGCTGTTTTGCTTCGCAGCGGCGGGCTTGTACAGTTACCTCCCCTGCTTCTGGGCTCTGCCAACGCGCTTGCTCACCGGAGCGGCAGCGGCTGCCGCCATTGGCTTGATTAACTCGGTCGGGAATCTTGGGGGCTTTGTCGGCCCATATGTTGTGGGATACGTGAACACGGCGACAAATTCTTTCTTCGGAGGCATGCTTTACCTAGCCTTGTCGGCACTAGTGGGGGCAGGCTTGGTCCTTGCGCTCCGACAAGATGAGCACAAAACAGTAATGGCCGCTGGAAGATCGTAGTAAGTAGCTGGATCCTTCGGCTGATGTTTGTGCAGAAGTGTTATCGTGCCCTGCTGAACGAGCCTACTCCGGTTTCGAGCGAGTTACGCGTATAGAGACGGCCTAACCATCCGGTCCACCCCGACCGCGGCCCGCGAGCGGTTCTGAATAAATACGAAAAGACGCGGCTGGGCCGCGGCGGGTGACCGCCCTGCTGGGCCAGCAGAGGCCACGTCAATCGAGGAGTCACGGTGCCTGCGAAGCCATGGGTAACCTTTCGCCGACCAGACCCTGAGCGGGAATACCTGGTCCTTTTGTCTGAACTCCCGTTGAAGCGCTTTCGAGATTTGGGCGCGTTCCTTCTCTACACGTGGCGCATCCAGGGCCAGTTGCGACGTACGCCAGGCCTCCTCGGCTATGCGCTGCTGGCGCGTGTACTCCGGAGGCAGTTTTGGACCCTGTCCGTGTGGGAAGGAGAAGCCGCTCTCCACCAGTTTGTCGTCGAGCACCCGCATGGCCAAGTCATGCGGGTGCTGCGAGAGAAGATAGACCAGACGCATTTCGTGCGGTGGAGCATGCGGGGTTCCAAGTTTCCCCCGCGCTGGCAAGAAGCCTTTGCAAGGCGGGACACAGCCTAACCCCTATCAGGCCTCCGTTGTTAAGAGGCAGGCGGGTACGCGTCACGGGGGCGGGCGCCGCGAAGCCATTGCCGTGCACGGGCCTATCTTCTGCGAGGCGGTCATCCCTCCTCCTTGTCCTTCCTGTTCGATCCTTCGCTCCGAGCCCCTGTCGTATGACTTCCGCTTCACGCTCCTCTCACCACCTGTCCGGGTAGGGCGCCAGTGTGGAGACCCTCCTCTAGCACCACCTCGCCGTTGACAATCACTATATGTATGCCTTCGGCCTGCTGAATGAGTCGCGGCTGCTGCGCAGGCAGATCATTGACAGTGCGGAGTTGCCCGCCACGTATCCGCTGCGGATCAAAGATTACTATGTCTGCGGCCGAACCAGGTTGCAGACGACCGCGGCCGGCCAGCCCGAGAACACTGGCCGGACGAGAGGTCAGTCGCGCCACGGCTTCTTCCAGGCTGAGTACACCCTTGTCCCGCACCCAATGAGCAAGCAGATAGCTGGGAAAGTCGGCGTTGCACAACGACGTCAAATGCGCACCAGCATCGGTTTCTAACAGCGTGTTCGGATCCCTGAGCATACGACCCATGGACTCCTCTTCCACATCCGCTGCCCAGTAGAGAAACTCGGTCGCACACTCTTCGGCCACGCACAGATCCAGGTAGGCATCCAACGGATCTTTTCCTTGGGCTGCAGCGATGGCGGTGATGCTCTTACCTTCCAGCCGCTTGTGTTCCGGTCGTCTCGCCTCTTTGACCAGCACGTACTTCCAACCATTGAAAAAGGTCGCTCCTGTCACCTCGGTGCGCATCTTTGCTCTGGTAGCTGGGTCGGCCAATGCGGCCGTCTTCTCTGGAGCGGAGAGAAACATGACCTCTCGCCAGGTCGGCAAGTGGGCAAATACCGGCATCAGCTTCTGCCAGTTCATGTAAGTCTCAAACGGGCGGCAGCCGATCTGTGGATGCAGACGGACGCCTTCGCGAGCTGCGACCTTTTGCACCTCGGAGAGGATGAACAAGGAACGCTCTGGATAGGTGGGCAGGTAACGCACCGAGGCCCAAGTGACCGGCCGACCCGACTCTTTGGCTAGCGCCACGAGGTCTGCCAGATCGCCAGCCTCGTGCTCACCCTGGGGTAAGACCATCTTGGCCGTTACTTCAAATACTCCACGGCCGACCTCACGCAGTGTTCGGCCCAAAGCCAAGAGTTCGGGCAGTTCAGCATAGAAGCTGGGCACAGACTTGCCCTCGCCATCCACGTGCAAAGGAATACGCGAAGACGACACACCGAGTGCGCCAGCCCGCAACGCTGCAGCCACGATCTCTTGCATACGAGAAATCTCACTGGCAGTCGCGGCCCGCCGGCAGTCGGCGCCCATCACGTAGCGGCGCACTGCGGAGTGACCGACATAACACCCGACGTTGATGGCTTTGGGTCGCTGCTCGATCGCTGACAGATAGCCAGGAAAATCTTCCCAGCTCCAGGCGATCCCTTCTTGCAGTGCCGGCAGGGACATGTCTTCGACCACGGCCAGCATGCGGGTGAGATAATCGCGGTCCTCGGGCCGGCATGGCGCCACTGTGAATCCGCAGTTGCCGGTAACCACCGTGGTGCTGCCATGCCAGGACGACGAGGTACACAGCGGGTCCCACAGCACCTGGGCATCGTAATGGGTGTGAATATCAATGAACCCAGGCGTTACAACCAGGTCCGCAGCATCAATGACCTTCTTGGCTCCGGCGGTCACTCTGCCGATCTCGGCGACCTGACCGCCGGCCACGGCCACATCCGCCTGATACCGCGGTGCGCCGGTACCATCGATCACAGTTCCGTTCTTAATGAGCAGGTCGTAAGACATTTTCGCCCTCCTTTTTCATGTCGTTAGTAAAACCTTAACACTTTTACAATCAGCACGCCCATCGCGAGCTTGTCTGAGGCTGGCCGTCCGTTCCTGATCGATCTGCAGGGTACGCAGGTTAACCACCACTCAGTAGACTCTCTCTGCATACGCCACAATCATTTTTTCGACAATCCTTTACATCAAGGGGCTAATTGTCTTAGGGTATGAGGAAAGGAGGGCCCTTGTATGGCAACACAAAGCGCAAACGGATTATTGGCGGTATGGACTGACATCGCGCCAGAAGCAGAGCGCGAATTCAACGAGTGGTACAACAGCGAGCACATCCCGCAACTGCTGGGTGTGCCGGGCTTTCTCAGCGGGCGCCGCTATCAAGCGGTCGAAGGCGAGCCCAGGTATTTGGCACTGTACGACCTCACTGATGCCGATGTGATGAAGAGCGATGCGTTTCGCCAGGTGCGGGAAATGCCGACCGAGTGGACGAAGAAAATGCGTCCCCTCTTCCGCAATACGGCCATCGGCACGTACCGACAGATCTTCTCGCATGGCACCCGGCCGGCGAAGGACGCGGACTTTGTCCTTACCGTACGCCTGAATATTCCGGCCGAGAAGGAAAACGAATTCAACGAGTGGTACAACGTGGATCACGTGCCTGCCTTGGTGGGTGTGCCGGGCGTATACTGCGCTCGGCGTTATGTTGCCGTCGAGGGAGATCCGAAGTATCTGGCGGTGTACGAGATGAATGACGCCCGTGTCCCCAAAACCCCAGAATGGGACAAGGCGCGGAATTCGGAGTGGACGTTGAAAATCAGATCACATCTGAAAGACGGCAGGGTCATCACCAGCCGTCGTATCTTTCCGTAAAGCCCTGTGGCGATGATCGGTTTTCCCGTCCGGTGCTAGCGCCTGCACCCGCTGACACCCTTTGACAAACAGGGAGTGATAAAAGGATAATCGCGCCAATGGGCAATGAAACCCATCCTGCGCGCACGACTTCCGCAGGCATCGAGCGCAAGCTCGCCGCTATCCTTAGCGCCGATGTCAAAGGCTACAGCCGCCTCATGGGCGAGGATGAGGTGGCGACTATCCGCACCCTGACTGCGTACCGCGACGTCATGGCCACCCTCATCCGGCAGCACCGCGGCAGAGTGGTGGACTCCCCCGGTGATAACCTGCTGGCCGAGTTTGCCAGCGTGGTCGATGCCGTGCAGGGTGCGGTTGAGATTCAGCAGGAGCTCAAGACCAGGAATGCCGAGCTGCCACCCTCGCGAAAGATGGAGTTCCGTATCGGCATCAACTTGGGCGATGTGATCGTCGAGGGAGAACGGATCTACGGCGACGGGGTTAATATCGCTGCCCGCCTAGAGAGCCTGGCAGACCCGGGCGGCATCTGTATCTCAGGGACTGTCCACGAACACGTCAAGAACAAGATCACGCTGAGTTATGAAGATCTAGGTGAGCAGGCGGTCAAGAACATTGCTGAGCCGGTGCGGGTGTTTCGCGTACTGCTAGAGGTTCCCTCTGCCGGTGGAGCCTTGATTAATCAAGGCTCCACAGAGGGCCAGGGTGAAGAGGCCTCCGGCAGAGTCGGAACCGCGAAGCGCCGTAGGGTGGGCCTCGCCCACCGCTCCTGGCCGGTCGTGACTCTAGCCGGGCTGCTACTCATTGCAGGAACTTTCTTGACCGTGCGATATCTTTCGCGCCCACCACTCAGCACTCAGGACTCAGCACTCAGGACTGAAGCCGCGCCAACGGCGCTTCCACTCCCCGACAAACCTTCCCTCATCGTCCTGCCTTTTGTCAACATGAGCAAAGATCCCGACCAAGACTACTTCAGCGATGGCCTCACCGAAGTGTTGACTGGCGATCTGTCCAAGATCTCCAGTCTCTTTGTCATCGCCCGCAACTCCGCCTTCACCTACAAAGGCAAAGCGGTGAAGGTGCAGGACGTGGGACGCGAGATGGGCGTACGCTACGTGTTGGAAGGCAGCGTGCAGAAAGCTGCCCAGCGGGTCCGGATCACCGCACAGTTGATCGAAGCAACGACCGGCTATCATCTGTGGTCCGAGCAGTATGACCGTCCACTCACCGACATTTTTACCCTGCAAGATGAGATCGTGCAGAAGATCGTGACGACGTTGAAGCTACAGCTGACATTGCAGGAGCAAGGATGGATCGTGCGCAAACAGACCAACAACCTGGAGGCCTACGAGGCCTTCTTGCGGGGGGTGGAATATTTCTCTCGCTACACGAAAGGGGCGGAGGCGCAGGCCCGACAGCTGTATGAGAAAGCAATTGCCTTGGACCCGCAGTATGCCGATGCCTATGCCTGGCTGAGTTACACCTACTGGCGGGAGTGGGTCTCTCGCTTGAGTACCGACCCTCAGACCCTGGAGCGTGCCCTGACGCTGGTGCAGCAGGCGCTTGCCCTGGACGACTCCCTCCCGATCGCCCATTCCCTCCTGGGCTATGTCTATGCGCAGAAACAGCGGTACGACCAAGCTCTCGCCGAAGAGGAACGGGCGATCGCGCTCGATCCTAATAATGCCGACAGCTATGCACGGCAAGCGGATGTGCTGAACAATGCGGGCCGGTTCGCAGACGCCCTACGGTCGATGGAGCAGGCCATGCGGCTTAACCCCCGCTATCCGTTTTGGTATTTGGTCGAATTGGGCGTAGCCTACCACTCGACCGGGCAGTATGCCGAGGCGATCGCCGTGCTGCAGGAAGCCATAGACCGGAATCCTAATCATCTCCTTGCCCAGGGTGCTCTAGTTCACGCCTACTTGATGCAGTGGCTCTCACAACAGAGTCCCGCAGCCCAGACGTTGGAACCGGCTGTAGTGGCAGGGCAACGGGCCGTGGCCCTCCATGATTCCTGGTACTTTAGCCACATTACCTTGGGTTATCTCTTTCTCTATCAACGGCAGTATGAGCGGGCGCTGGCAGAGATGGAGCGGGCTGTGGCTCTCGCACCTACCGAGGCATGGAGCTATGCGGCGCGGGCGGAGG
>JACXTT010006537.1_pt1 | contig 16606 bp, 15 predicted proteins | sample 9270951 | NCBI WGS metagenome assembly JACXTT01 (sample SAMN15532306, study PRJNA645909) | rock metagenome | isolation source: weathered quartz diorite | place: Puerto Rico | collected 2017-06-21 | reverse complement strand
CACGGCCACCGCAACCCGTCCCGCCGGCACGCCCGCCGCAGCCGCAGCCGCAGCCGCCCATCGCAACGCCGCGCCCCGCCGCATCCTCGGCCAGCCAGGCCATGACGTCGCATTTCGATATGGACGTCTTCATGGCCGACTTCCTGGACGCCGCGATCCATCGCGACGCCGCGTCCCTGCAGGACTGGCTGCAGAAGCGACAGGAACTGTGGTCGCTGCACGTCAAGCACGAGGCGGGGCGAGCCATCCTGCAGCGCCTGTTCCGCGATCCCCCGCCGATCCGGATGAGCTGCTTCGAGGCCACGCTGTCGTTCTTCGACCTCGACCATGCGCTGAGCGGCATCGATCCGCTGCAACTGCTGAAGCTTCGCGACGTCATGCAGGAACGGCATGCGCTGGTGCAGCGCGTCCATCCCACGGTGCTGCCCTGGGGCGCGAACCGGCGGCAGCTGGACCTGTCCGCCTTCATGGCGTGGCTCGTCGAACTGGTCGCCGAGGGTGACGACGAGCGGCTCGCCGCCACCTTGTCGATCCAGCCGGCGCTGCTGTCGCTGGAATCGCGCCAGCGAGCGGCTCCGCGCCTGATGGAACGCCTGCTGCGCGAGCAGCCGCCGATGCCCCAGGACTGTGGCGGCCTGCTGCTGGGCGTGTTCGGCATGGCACCGCTGCTGGCCCAGGCGAATCATCCGCCCGGCGAGTTCGTGGCCCAGCTGCATATGCGCTGGCTGATGCTGCCAAGGCACATCGGCAAGTTGACGCTGCAGGTGAAGTCGCCGTCGGAGCGCTACGGCGAGCCCAAGCGGGCCAAGCGGCAGCTGCGCTGGCTGCAGCAACCGTTCCGCTGGTGGTGGATCACGCTGGCGGCGCTGGTGCCCAAGCTGCTGTACTCGCTGGGCCTGTTCGCGTGGCGCTTGAGCGGCGGCGTGCCTGCCCGCCTGGACCAGCACTTCGATGCCCGCCTCACCCGCTTCTGCATCGCCACGGCGGACCAGACGCGCTTGTCCTGGCCGCGCCTGTTCGTGGGCGGCGTGCGCTGTGTCGTATTCCTGCTGCTGTGCGCCCTGCTCAACCTCTGGACCATCCACGCCGACGTCTTCCCGGCCCAGGGCGACGCCTGGCTGCCCCTGATGGCGGGAGCCGCCATCCTCGGTGCCTGGCTGTACTACCTGGGCTTCACCGCGTTACGCCTGTGGCAGGAGCGACCCGAGGAACCGGTGCAGCCCCGGCCGCTGCTGCGCATGGCCCTGGTCCCTGCACTGGCGGCGGCGGGACTCGGCCTGGCCTTCGCCGCCGACCAGCTGGTGGCCGCCCAGGCCGTGCTGCTCACCACGGCGGGCCTGTCGTTCTGGCGTTACAAGCGGCGCAATCACGCACGCGAGGCAGGCACGACGCGCGTCAACATCGTGGTGCTGTTGTACCTGCTCGGCCTGGGCGCGTGGGTGGTACTGCGCTTCCCGGCGGTGTCCGCCAGCATCGCGCTGTTCTTCTGGGTGATGGATCTGACCGCCCAGCGCAAGCAGCTGCGCTTCCGCTATCGGCCGGCGACCCCGTCCCAGCCCTTGCCCGAGGCGGCCTGAGCGCTGACATTCAACCCACGGGTTGACATTCATCCGATGCGAGCGGATATTCAACCTTATGGTTGAATCATCTACTCCCGCGCTCGACGCCGTTTTCCAGGCGCTCACCGATCCCACGCGCCGCGCGATGCTGCACCGCCTCGCCGGGGGCGAGCGCAACATCGGCGAACTGGCCGCCCCGTTCGACATGTCGCTGGCCGCCGCCTCCAAGCACGTGAAGGTGCTGGAGCGGGCTGGCCTGGTGCGGCGTGTCATCCGCGGGCGGACGCATGTCTGCCGACTGGACCCCGCGCCACTGGCCGCCGCCGACGAATGGCTGCGCTTCTACGAGCAGTTCTGGAACCGCCGGCTCGATGCACTCGATGCCCTGCTCAAGGCCGAGGACCTCGCGCAGGTTCCCCCTCCAAGCCAAGGTAAGCCGTGATGAACCACACCACCGCGCTTCGTTCCCTTCGCCTCACCCGACACTTCGACGCCAGCGCCGAGCGCGTCTTCGACGCCTGGCTCGACCCTGCCACCGCAGGGCGCTGGCTGTTCGCCACCGACAGCGGCGAAATGCTCAACGTGGAGATCGACCCGCGGGTGGGCGGCCGCTTCAGCTTTACCCGCCGCGACGGCGAGGACGTGGAACATGTGGGCGAGTATCTCGAGATCGATCGCCCCCGCCGCCTCGTATTCACCTTCGCCGTGCCGAAGTACGACCCCGCCGTCACGCGCGTGACCCTCGACATCACGCCGGTCGGCCAGGGCTGCGAGCTGGTGCTGACCCATGAGGACGTGCTGCCCGAGTGGAGCGATGCCACGCAGCAGGGCTGGGGCATGATCCTCGGCCATCTCGAGGAGAACCTGCGCAACCATCCCCCGCGCCAGCGCCTGGCCGCGGACACGATCCGTTTCGAGCGGCTGCTGCCCGGCCCCATCGAGCGCGTGTGGGCCTACCTCACCGAATCGGAAAAGCGCGGGCAATGGCTGTCCAGTGGCGCCATGGAGCTGCGTATCGGCAGCGAGTTCGAGCTGCATTTCCACCACATCGAACTGTCGCGCACCCCGGTGGCCGCCCCGGCACGCTTCAAGGACCATGCCGATGGCGTGACGTCCCGGCACCAGGTCACCGCCTGCGATCCGCCACGACTGCTCGGCTTCACCTGGGGCGACCCCGCCCAGCCGTCCGAGGTCCGCTTCGAGCTGGCGCCGCAAGGTGACCAGGTGCGCCTCGTGGTCACCCACAGCCGCCTGCAGCCCGCGGACATCGCCGGTACCAGCGGCGGCTGGCACACCCATCTGGACGTGCTGTACGACCGCCTCGCCGGCCGCCTGCCCCAGCCGTTCTGGCCCATCGCGAGCCGGCTCGTCGACCGCTACGAACGGGCCGGGGCACCCTAGGCCAAGGTGCCAACCGCTCCCCCGGGGCAGGAGCCGTCCAGACGTCCAATCGGTGTTGCCGGTGCCGGGGGAAGGTAGTAGCGTGTCGCGGGCCTGCCTTCCCCACGCAGACACATCGAGGTGTCGCCATGATCGTGCGAGGTCTAAGGACGTTCCGTTGCATCGTGTTTCATGCTTCGTTTGCACTGGCATGCACCACCGCCTGGGCCAACGCCGACACACCGCTACCCACCATTCCCCTGGATCCCCAGGCGTCGTCGGCCAAGGCGACGGACTACAGTGCCACGCCCGACATGCCCCGCATGCGATCGGATACGTTCAACACGCCGCAGGACGACGGCAGGCCGGGCGAGTACTACTTCTATCTCGGCGCCCTCGCCGACCGGCGCGGCGACTACGAGCATGCCATCGCCATGTACAAGGTCTCCGCCTCGTGGGCGTACAAACCCGCCGAGTACAACCTGGGCGTGCTCTATCTCAATGGCCACGGCTCGGACGTGGACCTGCCGCGTGCCATGGCGTGGTTTGCCCTGGCGGCCGAGCGCGGTGAAAAGCGCTACACCCGCGCCAAGGCGCTGACCTATGCCCACCTGACGACGCAGCAATGGGAGCAGGCCAACGAGATCTGGCGCGAGCTGCTGCCCCGCTACGGAGACGCAACCGCCCTGGTGCGGGCCAAGACGCGCTGGCGGGAGGTCCGCTATGCGGCCACCGGATCGCGCGTGGGTTCGTCGGCGACGCACCTGATCAACGGTGGCGCGGTGGGCATGGCCGATCATCATGCGCCGCCGAACTATGACGTTTTCAGCGGCGGCCACGAGAGCACGACGCCCGGCGAAATTACCGGTCCGCACCAGACGGACGGCTCCATCGCCTATCAGCAGCTGCGCCAGAGCGACGATCCCTACGATCCCCGCTTCAGCGCCGACCTGACGACGGGCACGGTCACCGTCGGCGCACTGTCACCCGTCAGGTAGCGTCCCCGGAGCCGCGGCGGTCGCCATCCATCGTTGGATGGCGACCCAGGCCCATGGCTCGCGACGCCAGCACCCCGCGGCTCTTGCATGCGTCACGGCAACGGCTGCCCCCTCCCGGACCGGCTCGACCGGTGCCATGGATGGCGCGTCCTGTCCGCGCCATCCGGGAAGGTTTGCCACGGACATGAGGCATCACGCCGCGATTGCCCGGCGCCCTTCGCGGGAGTAGCTTCGTGTCGCTGCCTCCAGCAGATGCGAGGTGTCGCCATGTCCGTGCGAAATCACCCGACGCCGGTGTCCCTGTGGACCGTGGCCCTGGCCGGCTGGCTGCTCTGCCACGCCCTGCACGCCGCGGAAGTCACGCCACCGAGCATCCCCATCGAAGCGCAGTCGCCGCCGCCGAAAGTGGTGAGCTACAAGGCGACGCCCGACGTACCGACCAGCCGCGTCGATCCGTTCAACCGGCCCGAGGACGACGGCCGGCCGGGCGAATATTTCTTCTACCTCGGCGCGCTGGCCAACCAGAAGCACGACTACGCGCACGCCATCGCGATGTACAAGGTATCCGCCTCGTGGGCGTACAAGCCGGCGGAATACAACCTGGGCGTGCTTTATCTCAACGGCCACGGCTCGCCGGTCGACCTGCCGCGCGCGATGGCCTGGTTTGCGCTCGCGGCCGAGCGTGGCGAAACGCAGTACGTGTACGCCAAGCAGCTGCTCTACGCCCATCTGACGCCGGACCAGTTCGAGCAGGCCAACGTGATCTGGCGAGAACTGCTGCCCGAGTTCGGCGATGCCACGGCCCTGCCCCGCGCCAAGGCGCGCTGGCGCGAGGTGCTGGCATCGGCTACCGGCTCACGCGTGGGTTCGGCCGCGCCGCATCTGGTCGTGGGCGGCACGGTGGGCTTCAACAGCCATGAGTCGTTCCCCAGTTACGACGTGGGCAATGGCGGCCTGCAGGCCTTTACCGCCGGCGAGATCACCGGCGTGCACCAGACCGACGGCGCGATCGCCTACCAGCAGTTGCGGGCGAGCAACGACCCCTATGATCCGAAGTTCGCCTCCTACCTGCTGTCCGGCACGGTGACCGTGGGCATCCTCACGCCGGTGAAGGCGGACGATCCGGCGATGCGCAAGATCAATCCACCGATGGACAACCAGCCGTCGAACCACCAGTGACGCGCCATCGATGAGCGCGCCTCACTTGCGGCGTGGCCGGAACTCCAGCGGATAGGCCCGCTGCGTGGCCACCGGCGGCCGGGGGCCGCAGGAGCTGCAGGTATCGCAGCCATCGCTGCAGTTGCCGCTGGACTGCTTGGGCTGCAGGCGCCGGGCCAGCGTGCTTTTCCAGGCGGCGTTGCCGGGACGGTCGAGGCGAAGCGCCACGGTCGCCAGCCAGCGGCTGGTGAGCTGCGGCGCCAGCTTGCGGAACGTGATCCAGGCGCCGACCAGCACGACCGCACCGACGATCACGTACTGCACCAGCAGCCCGGCGCTCATGTCAGCAGGCTCGTGATCTGGTAGGTGAGGAACGAGGCCGCGTATGCCACGGCGAACATGTAGCCGAACGAGATGCCCACGTTGCGCCAGCTGTTGGTCTCGCGGCGGATCACCGCAAGCGTCGACATGCACTGCGGCGCGAACGCGAACCACACCAGCAGCGACAACGCACTCGCCAGCGAGAAGTTGGCGGCCAGCGCCTGCTGCAGTCCCGCGCCATCGCCGCCCACCGCGTATACCGTGGCAAGCGCGGCGACGGCGGTTTCACGTGCGGCGAAGGCGGGGATCAGCGACACCGAGATCTGCCAGTTGAAACCCAGCGGCGCAAAGATGTACTGCAGGCCGCGACCGATATAGCCGGCCGCGCTGTAGTCGATGGCCGGACCCGTCGCCCCCGGCGGCGGCGCCGGGAAACTGGAGAGGAACCACATCAGGATGGTCAGCCCCAGGATGATGCCGGTGAGGCGCTTCAGGAAGATCATGCCGCGTTCCCACAGGCCGATCGCCACGTCGCGCACCTTGGGCAGGCGGTAGGACGGCAACTCCATCAGCAAAGCATGCTCGCTGCGGTCGCGGCGCAGCTTCTTCATCACCCAGGCCACCGCCATCGCGCCGATGATGCCGGCGGCGTACAGCGCGAACAGCACCAGGCCCTGCATGTTGAAGATGCCGAACACCTTGCGCGTGGGAATGAACGCGCCGATCAGCAACGCGTACACCGGCAGGCGCGCCGAACAGGTCATCAGCGGCGCGACCAGGATGGTGGCGAGCCGGTCGCGCGGATCGGTGATGCTGCGCGTGCCCATGATGCCGGGAATGGCGCAGGCGAAGCTGGACAGCAGCGGGATGAAGGAGCGGCCGGTGAGACCCACCGACACCATCAGGCGATCGAGCAGGAACGCGGCGCGCGGCAGGTAGCCGGATTCCTCCAGCACCAGGATGAAGAAGAACAGCACCAGGATTTCCGGGAGGAAGCCCACCACCGTGCCGAGGCCGCCGAACAGGCCGTCGACGATCAGGCTCTGCAGCGGACCGGCCGGCATCCACGCGGTGGCGTGCTCGCCCAGCCAGCCGAAGCCGTCGCCGATCAGGTCGGTCATCGGCTTGCCCGCCGCATACACCGCCTGGAACACCAGGAACATCACCACCGACAGGATCGCCAGGCCGAACACCGGATGCAGGGCCCAGTGGTCCAGCGCGTCGTCCAGCTCGGCGGTGGCGCGCGGCATGGTCACCGTGGCGGCCAGCAGCTCGCGCACCTGTGCATGCAGGTCGGCGCGGCTGGCCGGGTCATCCGGCTGTGCCGGCGCGGCATCGGGCATCTCGCCGTCCACGCGTGCGATCAGCGCCTTCACGCCGTCGCGCTTCACCGCCACCGTCTCCACCACCGGCATGCCCAGTCGGCGCGACAGTTCGGGAACATCGATGACGACACCGCGACGCCGCGCGGCGTCCATCATGTTCAGCGCCAGCACGACCGGGCGTCCCAGCCGCTTCACTTCCAGCACGAAACGCAGGTGCAGGCGCAGGTTGGTCGCGTCGGCCACGCAGACGATCAGGTCCGGGGCGGATTCACCAGGGTAATTGCCTTCCAGCACGTCGCGGGTGATCTGCTCGTCGGGGCTGGTCGCGTCGAAGCTGTAGGTGCCGGGCAGGTCCAGCACCTGCAGCACGCGACCCGACGGCGCGGTGAAACGGCCTTCCTTGCGCTCGACCGTGACGCCGGCATAGTTCGCCACCTTCTGGCGTCCGCCGGTGAGCTGGTTGAACAGCGCCGTCTTGCCGCAATTGGGATTGCCCACCAGGGCAATGCGCATCGTGCCCGCGCTCACGCCGTGGCCTCCACGCGCACCATCACGCGCGCCGCTTCGTTGCGGCGCAGGGCGAAACGCGTCGAACCAATCTGGATCAGCAAGGGATCGGCGCCCATGGGCCCGATGGCCACCAGGCGCACCGGCTCACCCGCCACGAACCCCAGGTCGCGCAGGCGCTGCGCGATCGGGTCGGAAGCATGAGCATCGTCCACTCGGTCCACCACGGCAGTAGCCCCTTTCGGCAGGTCGGACAGGCGCACTGGTCACCAATTCAAATAAGAATGGTTCGCATTGTATCCGAGTCCCCCTCCGACTGCAGCGTGGCCGGTTGCCGCTGCATCCCCTCGGCGAGGTCCGACCGGCCGCTGCAGCTTCTTGCGCCCGGGACGCCAGCGGGGCCCCGGCCCAACGAACGGCACGGTGCCCCCTCGCCCTGCCTTGGGAAACGCGCCACCCACCCCGATAGCAGGACTACCCCTGCCGTGGCGCCGATGATTGGCGTGATCCGATGCCGTCGTTTCGGCCGTGCCGTGGCAAAACTCCCCCATTTCCCGGAAGAGGTCTTCCATGGCTTGGTTCTCCCGACAGGCAACGGGTCTCCGGCTCGAACGCATGCAGGCGTCGGCGCAGTACGCCGACGGCGGCTTCGTCAACACCTACCCCGCCAGCACGCCACGCGTGACGGACGAGCGTCCGTCGCTGGTCGATTTCGTGTTTCGCGGCGAGGGACGCACGCCGGCGCAGCCGCTGCCCGCGTTCGATCCGCGCAACGGCTGGACGCGCCCGGTGGAAACCGGCCTGCGCGCCACCTGGCTCGGCCATTCCACGGTGCTGCTGGAAATCGACGGGCTGCGCATCCTCACCGATCCCGTGTGGGGCGAGCGCGCTTCGCCGTTCTCCTTCCTCGGGCCCAGGCGCTTCCAGCCCGTGCCGGTGGACATCAGCGCGCTGCCGCCGCTGGATGCCGTGCTGATTTCGCACGATCACTACGATCACCTGGACTACCCCAGCATTCGCGAACTGGCGAAGCTGCGCGTACCGTTCATCACCTCGCTGGGCGTCGGCGTGCACCTGGAGGCCTGGGGCGTACCGGCGGAGCGCATCACCGAACTCGACTGGTGGGAGCACGTCACGCTGCCGCGCGGGCTCACCATCACCGCCGCGCCCTCGCATCATTTTTCCGGGCGCAGCCTGCGCGACCGCAATGCCACGCTGTGGTCGTCCTTCGCGCTCCGCGGCGAGCGCCATGCTGTGTACTTCAGTGGCGACACCGGGCTTTCGCCGCACTTCACCGAGATCGGGCAGCGGCTGGGACCGTTCGACCTGGTGATGATCGAAGTGGGCGCATTCCATCCCTCCTGGGGCAGCGTGCACCTGGGGCCCGACAATGCGATCGATGCCTGGCGCCAGCTCGGCGGCGGCAAGCTGCTGCCGGTGCACTGGGGCACCTTCAACCTCGCCATGCATCCCTGGGCGGAACCTGCGGACGTGCTGCTGGCCAAGGCACCCGAAGGCCTGGTGATGCCGCGGCTGGGCGAATCCGTCGAACCCTCGCGCATCGACAGCGTGCAGCCATGGTGGCGCGAGGTGGCGCCGGGCCATTGGCAGGGATCGGCGCTGGAAGCCGCTGAATTCCTGGTGCTGCCGGCGAAGGACTGAGCTCGCGCAAGCCACGCGGTGCGGGCCGCGCCTACCGCAGCGGCAACCACGCCGGCGCGGTTCGGCCCTAAGATGTTGTCATCCGATGGAGGCCCCATGACCGACAACATCCATATCGCCGATCACGCCGGCGTGCGTCGCATCACCCTGAACCGTCCGCAGGTGCACAACGCGTTCGACGATGCGCTGATCGCGGAGCTTGCCGATGCGCTGGCCGCGGCCGGCCGTGACGACGCCGTGCGTGCCGTGGTGCTCACCGGCGAAGGCGCCAGCTTCTCGGCCGGCGCCGACCTCAACTGGATGCGCGGCATGGCGGGGGCGAGCGAGGCGGACAACCGCGAGGACTCGCTGCGGCTCGCGAGCCTGATGCGCACGCTGCAGTTCCTGCCCAAGCCGACCGTGGCGCGCGTCAACGGCGCCGCCTATGGCGGCGGCGTGGGACTTATCGCCTGTTGCGACATCGCCATCGGCGTGGACGGTGCGCGCTTCGGGCTTACCGAAGTGAAGCTGGGCCTGGTGCCCGCCGTCATCTCGCCTTACGTGATCCATGCGATCGGCCTGCGCCATGCGCGACGCCTGTTCCTCACCGGCGAGCTGTTCGACGCCGCCACCGCGCAGGCGATCGGCCTGCTGCACCGCTGCGTGCCTGCCGATCAGCTCGATGAAGCCGTCGATGGCACGCTCGCCCTGCTCGCCAAGGCCGGCCCGGTCGCCCAGGCCGAAGCGAAGCAGCTGGCGCTGCGCATGGCCGGCGCCACCGAAGAAGAGGCCCAACGGCTCGACCGGGACAACGCCGCGCTGATCGCGCGGCTGCGCGTGTCCGACGAGGGCCAGGAGGGCCTCGGCGCCTTCCTCGGCAAGCGCGCACCGCGCTGGTGTTGAAAGGAACCCGCTTTCCCGCTTCGATCGCCCACCAGGAGTCACCCCATGCTCGACCACGTCGGCCTGCATGTTTCCGGTTTCGAACGCAGTCGCGAGTTCTACCGCAAGGTACTGGCGCCACTCGGCGCCACGCTGGTGATGGAGGTGAGTTCCGAACAGACCGGCGATGGCGACCACGCGGGCTTCGGCGTGGATGGCAAGCCGAGCTTCTGGATCGGCACGTCATACAACGGTCATCCGGCGGGCCCCGTGCATGTCGCCTTCACGGCGCCCGATCGCGCCGCCGTCGATGCCTTCCATCGCATCGCCCTTGCGGTGGGCGCCAAGGACAACGGCGCACCGGGCCTGCGTCCGCACTACCACGAGCATTACTACGGCGCCTTCGTGCTCGACCCCGACGGCCACAACGTCGAAGCGGTCTGCCACAAGCCGGCATGAGCGGCCGGTGCGCGGGGCCCATGCCTTCCCGCACCAGCGAAACCGGCGCGATGGGGGGATACTGGGGCGATCTCTCCCGAGGACACCCGCCATGCCACGCCCGATCATGAACATCGCCGACGTCGAACTGCAGGCCTTCCCGCCCGGCATGGGGCCGACGGGTGAGACCGCCGAACGTTTCGAGGCACGCATGGGCCGCTTCTCGACGCTGATCGGTGCGCAGAAGCTGGGCTACAACATCACCGCCGTGCCGCCGGGCAAGCGCGCCTTTCCGCTGCACTGCCATCGCGTGAACGAGGAAATGTTCTTCATCCTCGAAGGCAGCGGCGAAGTGCGCATCGGCGAGGAGCGCCACGCGATCCGCGCGGGCGACGTCATTGCCTGCCCGCCGGGCGGCCCGGAGGCGGCGCACCAGATCATCAACACCGGCGACACCGAGATGCGCTATCTCGCCGTCAGCACCAAGCAGTCGCCGGAAATCTGCGAATACCCCGATACCGGCAAGTTCGGCGTGATGGCCGAATACCCGCCGGCCGCCGACGGCAAGCCGCAAGGTTTCCGTCATGTGAGCAAGGCTGAGCTCACCGTGGGGTACTGGGAAGGCGAATAACGCGCCCCCTTCACGGTAGGAGCGCACCGTGTGCGCGAAAAGCCTGCGAAGCGGAGGCCATGCCGCCCCCTATCACGCCCCTGTTCGCGCTCCCTGCGACGCCCCTGGCAAAACCCTCCCACCGCGACCACGGCGCCTCGGCGCCGTCGCGCACTGGGTGCGCTCCCACAGGAAAGGCGTGGTTGTCATGCTGCGCCGCGCATCGGCTCCAGCGCGTCAATCTGCTAGTTTTGGCAGCTTCGCATCGACCCCGGAAGCCGCATGTTCCAGCGCGTACTCATTGCCAACCGCGGCGAGATCGCCTGCCGCGTGATCCGCACCTGCCGGCGCCTGGGCATCCACACCATCGCGGTGTATTCGGAGGCCGACGCCAATGCGCAGCACGTGCGCCTGGCGGACGAGGCGTGGCCCATCGGCGGCCCCCGCCCCACCGAGTCGTACCTGCGCGGCGACGCCATCCTCGAGGTGGCACGCAAGAGCGGCGCACAGGCCATCCATCCCGGTTACGGCTTCCTGTCGGAAAACACCGCGTTCGCGCGCGCCTGCACCGATGCCGGCATCGCCTTCATCGGCCCGCGCCCTGAAAGCATCGATGCGATGGGTTCCAAGGCCGCGGCCAAGGCGCTGATGGAGAAGCACGACGTGCCGCTGGTGCCCGGCTACCACGGCGAGGACCAGTCGACCGAGGTGCTCGCCGAGCAGGCCCGCCGCACCGGCTTCCCGCTGATGATCAAGGCTGCCGCCGGCGGCGGCGGCAAGGGCATGCGCATCGTGCGCGGCGAGAAGGACTTTGCCGAAGCGCTTGCCTCCGCGCAGCGCGAAGCCGCCAGTGCCTTCGGCGACACGCGCGTGATCCTCGAGCGCTACGTGGAACATCCGCGCCATATCGAATTCCAGGTGTTCGGCGACAGCCACGGCAACGTCATCCACCTCAACGAGCGCGAGTGCTCGGCACAGCGCCGCTACCAGAAGGTGCTGGAGGAAACGCCGTCGCCCTTCCTCGACGACGCGCGCCGCGCCGCGATGGGCGCCGCCGCGGTAGCCGCTGCCAAGGCGGTGGACTATGTCGGCGCCGGCACGGTGGAATTCATCGTGGGCCAGGACGGCGAGTTCTTCTTCATGGAGATGAACACGCGCCTGCAGGTCGAGCATCCGGTCACCGAGGAAACGCTGGGCCTGGACCTGGTGGAATGGCAGCTGCGCATCGCCGCGGGCGAGGCGCTTCCGCTGGCGCAGGAGCAGATCCATGCACGCGGCCACGCCATCGAAGTGCGCCTGTACGCCGAGGATCCCGACCAGAATTTCCTGCCCGGCTCCGGCAAGCTGCTGAAGCTGCGCCTGCCGCCACCGTCGCGCCATGTGCGCATCGACGGCGGCGTCATCGAAGGCGACACCGTGACGATCTTCTACGACCCGATGATCGCCAAGCTGATCGTGTGGGACCAGGATCGCCCGCAGGCCCTGCAGCGCCTTCGCGATGCGCTGATGGCCAGCGAGATCGTCGGTCCGAAATCCAATATCGCCTTCCTCGAGCGCCTGTCCCGCCACCCCGTGGTGGTCGAGGGCCGCATCGATACCGGCTACCTCGATCGCCACCTGGCGGAATTCCTTGCCGGTGACGCCCCGCCGGAGGCCCGCGTGTTGTTCGCGGCCGCCGTGTCCGCGCTGATGGATGAGGAACGGGCCGTCGTCGCCGGATCGACCCGCGGCGCGGACCCGCATTCACCCTGGGCACGCGCCGATGCCTGGCGCATCGGGCATGCCGGCAAGCGCATCGTGGCGTTGTCGCTGCACGGCGAGCGCTACGAGATCGAGGCTTACGGCCACGATGGCGACTACCGCCTGCGCCATGGCGAGGACAGCGCCGAGGTCCACGGCGCACGCCGCGACGATGCGACGCTCAGCGCGCGTTTCGATGGCGAGTCGCTGCGCGTCCCCGTGCGCGTGGATGCCTCGCGCATCACCGTGCATGACGCCGCGGGCAACCGCCACGCCTTCGAACGCGCACCCGCCTTCGCCTGGCAGTCGAAGGAGAGCGGCGGCGGCAACCAGGTCGTGGCGCCCATGCCCGGCCGCATCGTGCTGGTGAAGGCCAGCGCGGGCGACACCGTGGAGGAAGGCCAGGAACTGCTGGTGATGGAAGCGATGAAGATGGAGCTGGCGCTCAAGGCGCCACGTGCCGGCACCATCGCCAGCGTCGGCGCGGCGCAGGGCGATTTCGTGGAGGCCGACGCCGTGCTGGTGCGATTCGCGGACTGAGCCGCGCCGAGGTGACGCTGTCCACGCACTCTCAACATTGTCAGTACCCCCAACGAGCTATGCTCCGACCATGAACTCGAGCAACCACGTACGCATCGTCGAAGTCGGCGCACGCGACGGCCTGCAGAACGAAAAGACGCTGCTGCCGACCGACGTGAAGATCGCGTTGATCGACCGCCTGTCCAGCACCGGCCTCACCTCCATCGAGGCCACGAGCTTCGTCAGCCCCAAGTGGGTGCCGCAGATGGCCGATGCGGCGGAGGTCTACCAGGGCATCCGCAAGGTGCCGGGCGTGAGCTTCCCCGTGCTGGTGCCTAACGAACAGGGCTACGAGCGTGCCCGGGCGGTGGGTGTCACCGAGATCGCCGTGTTCACCGCGGCGTCCGAAGCGTTCAACCAGAAGAACATCAACGCGTCGATCGATGAATCGATCGAGCGCTTCATGCCGGTGCTCGCCCGCGCCAGGGCCGACGGCGTGAAGGTGCGCGGCTACGTCTCCACCGTGCTGGGCTGCCCCTACCAGGGCGAGGTGCCGGTGAGCGAGGTGGTGCGCGTGGCCCGCCGCCTGCACGAACTGGGCTGCTACGAGGTTTCGCTGGGCGACACCATCGGCGTCGGCACGCCGGCCAGGGCACGCGCGATGCTGCATGCCGTCGCGCAGGAGGTGCCGATGGCGGCGCTGGCCGTGCACTTCCACGACACCTACGGCCAGGCGCTCGCCAACATCCTCAGCTGCCTGGAGGAAGGCGTGCGCGTGGTGGACAGCGCCGTGTCCGGCACCGGCGGGTGTCCGTACGCCAAGGGTGCCACCGGCAACGTCGCCAGCGAGGACGTGGTGTACATGCTGCACGGCATGGGCATGCACACCGGCATCGACCTGGACATCCTGGTCGCCACCGGCGCCTGGCTGGCCGGCCAGTTACACAAGGAAACGGCGAGCCGCGTCACCCGCGCGCGCACCGCTGCCTGATAGGCGGGTCCGCGACGGTGAGACGGAGCGGGTGCATCCTCCCCTTCTTCCCACGCCGCCCGCCGCGCCCGGCCCCTTGTCATGGATGAGGCATTCACCGAACCGCGCTTCGCATCGCGCGGGCGCGCCTACGTCTATGTGCTGCCCTGCCGCGACGAGGACCTGCTGAAGATCGGCTTCTCGCGCGAACCGCTGGAGCGCTTCCGCACCCTGCATCGTCGCTTCTTCGAGTTCTTCGATCTGGATCGTGGACTGCTGCTCGAAGTGGATCGCGTGGCGCAGGCACGCCGCATCGAGCGCCTGTTGCTCACCACGTGGGTCGACCAGCGCGCACCCGCTCCCCTGGTGGTCCCCACCTCGGCCGCCGGCCACACCGAGTGGTACCGCGGCATCGGGGGCGAGGTCACCCCATGGGTGAGCCAGCTGGCACAGGACGAAGGGCTGACGCTCCACCAGCCCCTGCGCCCCTGGCTTGCCGCGCAACTGTCCCAGCGTGCCGATGCGCTGTACGACTGGAGCGAACGCATGCTGGCCGAAGCCACGCTCGAGCGGGAGCACGCCGGCCTGCCAGGCCCGGGGCCGATGGAGCGGGCGCTGCTGGACACGCTGGCGATGTGCGAGGCGATGGGCCTTCCACTCGCCGATCTGCTGCCCGAACCCGTCGCCGAGTGGTATCGCTACGGCGCCTACCGCGGCATCCGCGCCCCGTAGCGCCGTTCCCGCCCCGGTTTTCGTCCCGGCGTTTCCCCGTTTCGTCGCCCGGATGCCCGTTTCATCGCCAGGCGGCTTCCGGTGGCGGCGCGGCTGGGTATGCTCCACCCCATCACCATTTCACAGGGTCGTGTCGTGTTGAAGAGCCTGCTGTTTGTTGCCCGACTGGTCGTGGCCTGGTTCCTGGTCCTCCTGTTCGTTGCGCTCGTGCTCGCCGACAGCCCGCCGTTCCGCAACCACGATGTGGGCGGCACGGTCGTCCTGCTGATCGCCATCGCCCTGTTGATGGTGGTCACCGGCGCGGTATCGCACCTGCGCCGGGTGCGCCTGGTCGCAGGCCGCGTCGATGACGACACGCTGGGCAACCGCCAGCGCCGCCGCGTGGAGATCCCCTTCGATGCCGACGAGTCGTTCGACCTGCTCGACGCGGCCATCCGCGAGCTGCCCCGTACGGAAGAAGTGGAAAGCGCGCGTGACAGCCTGCAGGTCCGCGCCAAGGTGCAGCGACCGATCACCTACGGCCATCGTTCGTTCGGAAAGCTGGATCCCGGTACGTGGTTCGGCCACCTGCGCAACCAGATCTTCGCCACGGTGACACCCGGTGACGGCAGCAGCAGCGTGACGCTGATCTGCGAACCCGAAGCCGGCGCATGGAGCGACTGGTTCCGCGTGGACGACGGCACCAACCTGGAGAACGCCGAGGCGATCACCCGCGCCATCACGCGCCGCGTCGCCGAGAAGCGCCGCCACGAGAAAGCGCGCGCCGCGCAGTCGGAAAGCGAGAAAGAGCGCACCGTCGCCCGCCTGAACCTGCTGCATGCCCAGGTGGAGCCGCACTTCCTCTACAACACCCTGGCCAGCGCCCAATACCTCACGCGCACCGATCCCGCGCAGGCCGACCAGATGCTGGGCCACCTGATCCACTACCTGCGCCACTCGCTGCCGTTGACTGAAGACGCGTTGTCCACCGTGGGCGATGAACTGGAACGCACCAGGGCCTACCTGGAGATCATGAAGCTGCGCATGGGTCCGCGCCTGTCGCTGGAGATCGACGTGGCCGACGTGCTGCGCCCCATTTCACTGCCGCCCATGATGCTCCAGACCCTGGTGGAGAACTCGATCAAGCACGGCCTGGAACGCAAGCCCGGCGGCGGCACGGTGTGGATTCGCGCCCGTCGCGACGATGGCAAGGTGGCGATCACCGTGGCGGATGACGGACTGGGCTTCACCGGCGCCAGCGGTGGCACCGGCATCGGCCTGAAGAACGTGCGCGAACGCCTGCGGCTCATCTACGGTCCCGAAGCCTCGCTGTCGGTCGTGAGCAATGCCCCCGAAGGCGTGGCCAGCACCATCGTCGTGCCGGTGCGCACCGCCAAGGACAACGCCGAGGTCTCGTCATGACCACCGCCCTCATCGCCGAAGACGAAGTGCTGCTGCGCACCGCGCTGCGCGAGCTACTGGCGACGGCGTGGCCCGAGCTGGAGATCGTTGCGGATTGCGAAGACGGCGCAAGCGCGCTCGAAGCGATCGACCAGCATCGTCCGGACATCGCCTTCCTCGACATCCGCATGCCTGGCCTGAGCGGGCTGGAAGTGGCTGCTGCCGCCGCCGAAGCCAGCCCCGGCACGGAGGTGGTGTTCACCACGGCCTACGACCAGTACGCGGTGGATGCGTTCGAGCGCGGCGCCATCGACTACCTGCTCAAGCCCATCACGGCGGAGCGCCTCGCCGCCACCGTGCAGCGCATCAAGGCGCGCGCCACGCCCGCCCCGGATGCGGCGGCGCTCGCCGCGCTGCTGCGCGACCTGAGCGTCGGCGGCGGCCCC
>JACXTT010006536.1_pt1 | contig 16606 bp, 16 predicted proteins | sample 9270951 | NCBI WGS metagenome assembly JACXTT01 (sample SAMN15532306, study PRJNA645909) | rock metagenome | isolation source: weathered quartz diorite | place: Puerto Rico | collected 2017-06-21 | reverse complement strand
GCGACAGCGATAGAGTCGCGCCGACACTCGGTCCGAAAGGGGACAGCTGTGCCGGGAATCGACGCGAAGTCAGACGCGATCTACGAGCTCGTCGAGAAAGGCTCCGGGGTCGAGCAGCTCGCCACGGGCTTCACCTTCACCGAGGGGCCGATCTGGCACCCGACCGAGCACCACCTCCTCTTCTCCGACATGCCGGGAGACGTGCGGCGGAAGTACACGCCGGACGGCACCGTCGTCGAGGTGCGGCGGCCGTCGTTCAAGTGCAACGGCATGACCTACGACGCCGACCTCAACCTGCTCGTTTGCGAGCACGTGACGAGCTCCCTCGTCCGCGAGCGCCCGGACGGCGTCCGCGAGACGCTCGCCTTCCACTGGCAGGGCACGTACCTGAACAGCCCCAACGACGTCTGTGTGTGCTCGGACGGCTCCATCTACTTCTCGGACCCGTGGTACGGCCGCTTCCCCGGGTTCGGCATCAAGCGCGACCGCGAGCTCGGCTGGCAGGGCGTCTTCCGGATCCCGCCGGGCGGCGGACAGGACGAGCTCGAGCTGATCGTCGCCGAGGACGAGTTCGACATGCCGAACGGCCTCTGCTTCTCGCCCGACGAGTCGTTGCTGTACATCAACGACACGCCGCGCGCACACATCAAGGTCTGGGATGTGGAGAGCGACGGCTCGCTCTCCAACGGCCGAATGTTCTTCGACGGCGTCGGCACGGGTGTGATCGAGGAGGGCATCCCCGACGGGATGAAGTGCGACGAGCAGGGGAACGTCTGGGTCACCGGCCCGGGCGGCGTCTGGGTGATCTCCCCGGGCGGGGAGCATCTCGGCACCGTCGAGGTGCCCGAGAACGTCGGCAACCTCACCTGGGGCGGGACCGACTGGCACACGCTGTTCGTCCCGTCGACGACGTCGCTGTACTCGATCCGCACGCTCGTCGGTCCGCGCCGCGAGCCATATATGAGCTGAGTAGGAGGCCCACGTGAACGACGAGCTGAAGCTGGACGCAGAGCGCTGCGCCATGCTGATCCAGGACCTGCAGAACGACGTCATGATCGACGGCGGCGCGTTCGCCGAGACGGGATCTCCGCAGCACGCGAAGGAGCAGAACGTCGTCGCGAATGTCGCCGATCTGGCGGCTGCGTGCAGAGCCAAAGGCGTCCCGGTGATCCACGTCTGGTACATCGTCGAGCCTGGCGCGCCGGGGCTGAAGCTGAACGCGCCCCTGTTCGAGGGTGTAAAGGGGACGAACGGGCTCGTTCGGGGGACGTGGGGCGCCGCCCCCGCTGACGGCCTCGAGCCTCAGGAGGGCGACATCATCGTCGAGAAGATGCGGATGAGCGCCTGGCAGGGCACCCGGCTCGAGAACCTGCTCGCAGGGCTCGGCCGCGACACGGTGATCGTCACCGGCGCCTGGACGAACATGTCCGTCGAGCACACGGCCCGGACGGGTGCGGACAAGGGCTTCTTCATGATCGTCCCCGAGGACTGCTGCTCGACGATGAACGCCGACTGGCACAACGCGTCGATCAACTACGCACTCCAGAACGTCTCCACGGTCACCGACTGCGCGGCCGTGAAGGCAGCGCTCGGCGCGTAGAGACATCGCCAGCGCGGAGCCGCGACCCGACGCGGCTCCGCCGGTGACACGCTGACGCCGGAGTACGGCCGTCTCAACCCGGTCCGGGAGACTCCTGTGCTGGAGCTGGACAGCGGCGACACGATCGCCCAGTCGAACGCCATCCTCTGGTACATCGCCGAGGAAACTCCGTACCTGTCCGTTGCCAGGCACGAACGAGCGCTCACGCTCCAGTGGCTCTCGTTCGAGCAGGAGCGGATCATGCTCGGGATCGGAGGCACCCGGTTCCGGCGGCTGACTGGCCGCGCGGCTCTCGATCCGGCGGCGGACGCGGCTCGTTTCGCGACCGGCACGAGCGCGGGTAGCCCTTTGCAAAGCTCCCCCTCATGAAGACGCGCGCCGCGATCTTCCGCGCAGTGGGCGAGCCTCTGACGGTCGAGGAGATCGATCTCGACGAGCCAGGCCCCCGAGACGTGGTGGTCCGGATGGCGGCGGTCGGGATTTGCGGAACCGATCTGCACCAGGTCAAGGGCGAGTTCCGGCGTCCGACCCCGATGGTGCTCGGGCACGAAGGTGCGGGGATCGTGGCTGCGGTCGGCGATGAGGTCGAGCTCGTCTCGGTCAGGGAGGAGGTCGTTCTCTCGTGGGCGCCGTCGTGCGGCGCGTGCGCCGATTGTCGGCGCGGGCGGGCGGCCGGCTGCCTGCGCGCCGCTGCATCGGGCAATCGGGAACGGGACGCTCGTCGACGGCTCGACGGGGATGTCGCTGGACGGCGAGACCGTCTATCGCGGAACGGCGACGGGATGCCTGGCCGAGTGGGTCGTCGTGTCCGAGCGTGTCGCACTGCCGATCGGCGCGGGCGTGCCGCTCCGTGATGCAGCGCTCCTCGGGTGTGCGGCGTTGACGGGAGTCGGTGCCGTTCTGTTCGCCGCCGGCGCGCCGTCGGGGTCGTCTGTGTTGGTGGTCGGTGCCGGCGCGGTCGGCCAATTCGCGGTGCAAGGCGCGCGGATCGCGGGCGCGGCGACGATCGTCTCCGTCGACCCGTTCGAGGGCCGGCGCGACCAGGCGCTCCGGCTCGGGGCGACGCACGCGTGTGCACCAGAGGAGCTCGAGGAGGCACTCTCCGGCCTCGCTCCGGACGGCGTCGACTTCGCGTTCGACGCCGTCGGCGACCCTTCCACGAGCGCGACGGCGCTTCGCTTCACGAGAAGCGGCGGCACCACTGTGATCGTCGGTCTGCCCGCTGTCGGCCGGCGGCTCGACCTCGACCCAGCCGAGTTCGTCCGTCGCGAGAAGACGCTCACGGGGACGATGTACGGCTCTGAGGACCCGGCTGTCGCGCTCCCGATCCTGCTGGAGCATGTGCGTGCGGGTCGGCTCGACCTGGCGTCGCTCGTCGGCCCCGTCTACCCGCTCGAGGCGGTCGACGAGGCCGTTCGGGCGAGCATCTCCGGCTCGCCGGGCCGCGTGCTCGTGACCCCTGGGTTGCGAGATCCTTCACTCCTGCTCGTCGATCCCGTCTTCTTCGTCGGCAGGCGGATCATCTGACCCCCGCTCCGGCGGTGGGTGGGCACGCGTGTAGGCGAGTAGCCGCGAGACGAATGTCCCCGTGCCCCCGTCCGCCTGGGGCTCTGACGGGGTATGGCTCGTAGGGGGCTCCGCTCCGGGTGCTTCGGTCCCCGGCGAGGTGCTTTCGGTTGCGCTGCGAGACCTGCCTTCGCGCTCCGCGCGACGTCGAGCTTCCTCGAGTGCGTGCCACGCCTCCTCGGCACGTCGCTGAGCCTCTTCCTGGGCACGGCGGCGGGCCTCCTCGCCCTGCTGTACCGGCGCGTCCTCTTCGCGCCGGCGCGAATCATCCTCGGCCGCCTGCCGGGCCTGTTCCTCGGCTTGCACCCGCGCCCGCTCCTCGGCCCGGCGCCGTTCGATGTCGGCCTGCACGCGGGCTTCTTCCTCCGCCTGCAGGCGAGCTTCGTGCTCGGCACGCTCGATCGCTTCCTGCTCGGCCTGCCGGCGGGCCTCCTCGGCGGCGCGGCGCTCCTCTTCCTCGGCGCGGGCGCGAGCTTCCCGAAGCGCCACCCAGCGAGCCTCCTCCTCGGCTCGGCGGCGTTTCTCGTCCAACTGGCGCCGCGCTTCCTCCTCGGCCTGGAGACGGGCCTCGTCCGCCGCCCGCCGACTGGCCTCCTCCTCCGCGCGCGCACGCGCATCCTCCTCCGCGCGCCGCCGAGCCTCTTCCTGTGCTTGCCGCAGCGCTGCTTCCTCCTCGAGGCGGCGACGGGCCGCCTCTTCCTCCGCCCTCACGCGCGCTTCGGCTGCGGCCCGTTCCCGCGCCTCGTCCTCGGCCCGGCGGCGGGCCTCTTCCTCCGCCGCACGCCGGCGTGCATCCTCCTCGGCGCCTTGCCTGGCCTCTTCCTCCGCGTGCAGGCGAGCTTCCTCCTCGGCTCGCCGGCGAGCTTCCTCCTCTGCACGCCGGCGGGCCCCTTCCTCTGCACGCCGGCGGGCCTCTTCCTCCGCCGCCCGCCGGCGGGTCTCTTCCTCTGCGCGCAGCCGGGCTTCTTCCTCGGCGCGCAGCCGCGCTTCCTCCTCGGCTCGCCGGCGAGCATCCTCCTCGGCGCGTCGCCGCTCCTCCTCGATCGCTCGAGCTCGCTCCTCCCGCTCCGCGTCAGGCTCGGCCTCGACCACTTCCCACGCCCGAGTCTCGACACGCTCCTCGGCCTCGGCCCACGGCGGTGCTTCCACGACTTCGAGAGCGCTGCGGGGCGCCATGCCCGCCCGTTGCTCCTCGAGCTGGCGCAGCTCGACACGGCGGATCTTGCCGCTCCGCGTCTTCGGGAGCTCGTCGACGAACTCGACCTCCCGGGGGTACTTGTACGGTGCCGTGACCGCGCGGCAGTGCTCCTGGAGGGCGCCCGCGAGCTCGTTGTTCGGCTCGAAGCCTGGTTGCAGGACGACGAACGCCTTGACGATCTGACCCCGATCGGGGTCCGGCTTGCCAACCACGGCGCTCTCCGCAACGGCGGGGTGCTCGAGCAGGGCGCTCTCCACCTCGAACGGTCCGATGCGGTACGCAGCCGACAGGATGACGTCGTCAGCGCGTCCGGTGAACCAGAAGTAGCCGTCCTCGTCACGCCGGGCTCGGTCACCGGTGATGTACCAATCGCCACGGAAGACGGCAGCAGTCTCGGCCGGCTGATCCCAGTAGCCCGCGAAGAGTGTCGGCGGCTTCCCACGCAGCGCGACGTCCCCTTCGACGTCCGGCCCGACCGGGTTGCCTGCATCGTCGATCACCTGCACGTCGTGGCCGGGCGTCGGCAGCCCCATCGATCCCGGACGCACCTGCGCCCCGACGCCGTTTGCGACGAGCAGTGTGTTCTCGGTCTGGCCGTAGCCGTCGTAGATCGTGACTCCGAACGTCTCGCGGAAGACCTTGATCACCTCGGGGTTGAGCGGCTCTCCCGCAGCGACGGCATGGCGGAGTCGCGACAGGTCGTGCTGCTCGAGCTCGTCGAGCTTGGCCATCAGCCGATACTCGGTCGGCGCCTGGCACAGCACCGTCACGCGCAGCCGGTCGATCAGCTCGAACCGTTCCCGTGGGTCGAACGGCCCCTCGTGGAGAACGATCTCCGCACCGCAGCTCCAGGGCCCGAGGAGGATGTTCCAGACCGACTTCGCCCATCCCGTCCCCGCGGTGCACCAGACGAGGTCACCTGGATGCGCGTCGAGCCAGTACTCGGCCTGCATCCGCTTGGCGAACGTGTAGCCGTGAGTGTGCACGACGCCCTTGGGGTCCTTCGTCGTGCCCGACGTGTAGAGGATGAATGCCGGCTCGTCCGCCGCGGTGTCGGCAAAAGGGGCCCGCGGCGGGTAGTCGTCCAGGTGGACCTTGGCTTCGTCCAGATAGATCACGAGTGGCCGCCGGCCGAGACCGACCAGCATGGCCTCCGCCTCGGCCTCGCAGCTCCGGTCGGCGATCACGAGCTTCGCGCCGGAATGACTTGCCCGAAACGCGAGATCCTTCGCGCGCAACATCTCCGAGCACGGCACCGCGATCGCGCCCAGACGCAGCGCACCGAGAAGGATCCCGTGCCAGTCAGGCGTCTTGCCGACGAGGACGAGGACGCGGTCGCCGCGTTCGACTCCGACGTCGCGAAGCAGGTTCGCCCAGTGTGCCGAGGCGATCGCCAGGTCGGCGAACGACATGCGGTGCACGACGCCCGTACCCTCGATGAAGGCGAGCGCTCGCTGGTCGGGATTCTGTGTGGCTGTCGCCTCGATCACGTCCCGTGGGAAGTTGAACCGTGCGGGTACATCCCACGCGCCGTCCGCGAGGGCCGGTCTCATCCAGCCTCCTGCCAGCGCTTCGCGTAGTCCTCGCGGACGGGAGAGAAGACATCGAGCACCAGCGCGCCGTCGGGGCCGCAGTAGGCGGAGTGCGCGACGCCACCCGGCAGGACGTAACCCTCCATGGGCTGTAGCTCGCGCGCGACTCCGTCTACCACGAGCGCTTGCATGCCCCGCAACACGATCCCCAGCTGTTCGTGCGGGTGACTGTGCAGCGGCACGACCGCACCGGGCTCGAACTCGATCAGGTTCAGCATCCCGCGCTCGCCGAACAGTGGCCGGGAAACGCCTTCCGCGAGCACGAATGAACGCACGTCTTCGAAACGGATGAACTGAGGTTCCACGGCGCCTGGATTATCGCCCCCGCGCCAAGGGCGTGGGAACCCCTACGCCACGGGGTCCGGCCGGAGACCGGCATCCTCTATCGTCTTCCCGCTGTGATCCTCGAGCAGCGCGACTACCACGTCTACACGGGCAAGCTCGCCGAGCTCGTGCGCCTGTACGAGTCCGAGGGCATCCCGATCCAGCAGGAAGTGCTCGGCGGTTTCGTCGGCGCCTTCACGGTCGATGTCGGAGACCTCTCGACGTACACCCATTTCTGGCGGTACGACAGCTACGACCAGCGCGCAGAGCGCCGCGCGGCGCTGCAGGCCCGCGACGACTGGCAGGCGTTCCTCGCGAAGATCCAGCCGCTGATCCACGCGCAGCGCAACCGCATCCTCGTGCCGACCCCGTTCTCGCCACTTCGCTGATGGGCTCGCTCGAGGGGAAGGTGGCGGTCGTCACTGGCGGCGCCCAGGGCATCGGACGTGCGATCGCCGACGGCCTTGCCGCCGACGGCGCACGCATCGTGATCGCCGACCTCCGGGGCGCCGAGGACGCAACGGCGGCATATCCGGGCGGCGTCGGGCTCACGATCGACGTCGCCGACGAGGAGGCCGTCCAATCGATGGTGGAGCAGACGGTCGAGAAGTGCGGCACCGTCGACGTCCTCGTCAACAACGCCGGGCTCTACGCCTCGCTGGCAATGCGCTCGTTCACGGAGATCCCGCTCGATGAGTGGCGTCAGGTGATGGACGTGAACGTCGCGTCGATGTTCTTGACCTGTCGCGCGGTCGTCCCGGTGATGCGAGAGCGAGGCGGTGGGACGATCGTGAACATCTCGTCGGGGACCCCATTCCGCGGCGTGCCGTTCCTCCTCCACTACGTGACGAGCAAGGGAGCGATCGTCGCCTTCACCCGCGCGCTTGCGAAGGAGCTCGGCAAGGACGGCGTGCGCGTCAATTGCGTCGCACCCGGCTTCACCATGTCCGAGGGCGTCAAGCAGCACCCGGAGGTCGTCGAGAAGCTGCGCGACGTCTCGATCGCCGCCCGCACGATCCAGCGCGACCAGGAGCCCGAGGACGTCGTCGGCGCCGTCGTCTACCTCGCCGGCCCCTCGTCCGCGTTCGTGACGGGCCAGACCATCGTGATCGACGGTGGGCAGTATTTCCATTGAGGGTCAGACCGTCCGGTCTGACCCGCTTGTCTGCGCCTGTGCGAAGAGCGGGTCTGGCCGGAGGGCCAGACCCAGGCTGGCGCGGCGATGAGGCTCTCGCTCTACGAGCACCCGCATGGCATCGAGACGCCTCGCGGCAATCGGGTCGTCTACGACATCGAGGCGAACGCGGCGTGCTTCGGCGCCGCGCAGGTGGAGGGGCCCGCCGTCGTCTGGGAGCTGGACGGCGTGGCGGCCGGCGCAGTCCTCGAAGCCGACCTCGACCTCGGCGCCGCCCAGGATTGGATCGTCCGCTGCGACCGCATCGACTTCCCTCCCGGCGGCGTCGCCTACCGGCACACACATCCGGGCGCAGGGATCCGGCGTCTGCTCTTCGGCTCGATCGAGATCGATGCCGGGGGTCACGTAGCCCGGTACGGCCCCGGTGACGCATGGCACGAGGGCGTGGACTACGCGGTGCTGGCGACCGCCTCGGCGTCGGAGCCGACGGCGTTCGTGCGCGTGCTCGTCCTCCCCGCGGAGTGGGAAGGCAGGCGGACGATCCGGTATCTGGATCCCGCGGACGACGAGAAACCGAAACTGCAGCGCCCCACCGTGTTCTTCGACCGGCCCCTGGCATGAGCCGTTCCGGAGGCAAGATCCTCGTCGATCAGCTCGAGCTGCACGGCGTCGACCTCGCGTTCGGGGTTCCAGGGGAGAGCTACATCGCCGTCCTCGACGCGCTCGTCGACTCGCCGATCCGGTACATCACCACCCGCCACGAGGTCGGGGCCGCGAACATGGCGGAGGCCTACGGCAAGCTCACCGGCCGGCCCGGTATCTGTTTCGTCACCCGTGGGCCTGGCGCGACGCACGCCAGCGGCGGCATCCACACCGCGTTCCAGGACTCGACCCCGCTGATCCTGCTGATCGGCCAGGTCGCCCGTGACGACATGGAGCGCGACGCGTTCCAGGAGATCGACTACCGGCAGATGTTCGGGCCGCTGGCGAAATGGGTCGCGCAGATCGACGACGCGACGCGGATTCCGGAGCTCGTCGCGCGTGCGTTCCACGTCGCGACGTCCGGGCGGCCGGGGCCGGTCGTGCTCGCGCTCCCCGAGGACATGCTCACCGACCGCGTCGAGGCGGCGGACGCGGTGCAGTACACCGCTGCCCAGGCCGCCCCCACGGACGGCGACCTCGCGCGCATCCGCGACGCGCTTGCCGCGGCCGAACGTCCGCTCGTGGTCGTCGGAGGCAGTCCGTGGAGCGAGGAGGCCCACGACGCCGTCGGACTGTGGGCGGAGGCGAGCCGGCTGCCCGTGGCGACCGGGTGGCGGTGCGAGGGACACGTCGACAACACGTCGCCGGTCTACGCGGGCCATCTCGGTCTCGGTCCGGACCCGCGTCTCGCGACGCGAGCGCGAGAGGCGGACGTGCTCTTCGCGCTCGGCGCGAGGCTGGGCGACATCGAGACGGGCGGCTACTCCTATCTCGACATTCCGAAGCCGCGCCAGCGGCTGATCCAGGTACTTCCCGACCCGGACGAGCTGGGGCGCGTCTTCCAGCCTGACGTTGCTGTGGTCGCGTCGCCGGCCCGAATGGCGGTCGCCCTCGGTTCGCTCGATCCCCTCGACTCCTCCGCGTGGAGCGCCGAGACTGGGCAGGCGCATGCCGACTACCTCGACAACCTGCGCCACGTCCCCTGGGCGGGCGAGGGCGTCGACATGGGCGAGGTAATGGCGTGGCTCCGGGCCCGGTTACCCGAGGCCGCGACGATCACCAACGGCGCCGGCAACTTCTCCGTGTGGGCACACCGCTTCTACGAGTTCCGGCGCTACGGGACGCAGCTCGCCCCTCAGAGCGGAGCGATGGGTTACGGCATCGCCTCCGCGGTGGCGGCGAAGCTCGTGCATCCGGACCGGATCGTCGTCTGCATCGCGGGTGACGGTGATTTCTCGATGAGCGTCCAGGAGCTGGCCACCGCGGTCCAGTACGGGGCTCCGATCGTTGTCCTCGTGGTCGACAACGGCATGCTGGGGACGATCCGGATGCACCAGGAGCGGCATTACCCGGGACGCGTGAGCGCGACCGAGCTCGTCAATCCCGACTTCGCCGCGCTGGGGACGGCGTACGGCGGGTACGGCGAGAGAGTCGAGGAGACGGAGGACTTCGCGGCCGCGTTCGAGCGTGCCCTCGACTCCGGGCTCCCGGCGGTTCTCCACCTCATGGTCGATCCTGAGGCGATCACACCGAGACAGACGATCACGCAGATCCGCGAGGCTGCGCGCAGCTCCTAGGATGGGCGCGTGACGCAGCAGAGGGGCCGGCGGGTCGAGTACCGGGTTGCCGGCCAAGCCGAGCCGATCTCGCATTTCACCGATGCCGTTGCCGCGGGAGGTCTTCTGTTCGTGAGCGGGATCGTCCCCGTGGACGAGAACCGTGAGCTCGTCGGCGGCGACGACGTCGTGGCGCAGGCCCGGAAGGTGTTCGAGAACATGGCCGAGGTCCTCTCGGCGGCGGGATGCTCTTTCGCGGACGTCGTCAAGGTGACGCTGTTTCTGACCGACGTCGCCGACCGCCCTGTGATCAACCCGGTGCGCCAGGAGGTCTTTGGCGAGGCGCGCCCGGCATCGACGCTCGTCGAGGTGTCTGCTCTGGTCATCCCCGGTGCGCGGATCGAAGTCGACTGCGTCGCGGTGTTGCCGTGACGGACGACCTCAACGCCGCGATCACGTGGCTCGAGGAGCCTCTCGTCGGCACGCCTGGCGGCGTGCTCGACGGCCGCACGATCCTGGTCAAGGACCTGATCGACACCGCCGGCATCCGCACGACCTACGGCTCACGGATCTACGCAGACAACGTCCCCGACCGGCACGCAACGGTGGTACAACGCGTGCTCGACGCAGGTGCGACCGTGGTCGGCAAGGCCAATCTGCCCGAGTTCGCCTGGAGCGTTCTCGGTCAGAACCCCTGGTACGGGACCGTTCGCAATCCGACCCACCTGGGCAAGACGACGGGTGGCTCGAGCGCGGGGAACGCGGCTGCGCTCGCCGCCGGGCTCTGCGAGCTCGGCATCGGCTCCGACACGGGCTGTTCGATCCGCCTGCCGTCGGCCGCCTGCGAGACCGTGGGCCTGAAGTCGCGTTGGGGCGTGATCCCGATGGACGGCGTCTTCCCCCTCGTGCCGATGCTCGACACCGTCGGTCCGATGGGGCGCTGTGTCGAGGACGTCGCGCTCCTCTGGTCGGTTCTGGCCGGACGCCGGTTTCCCGAGCCGCGTCTGAACGGTCTCACGGTGGGTCTGATGCGGCAGCCGCCCAAGATCGGCGACGGGCGACCGACGGAGACGAGCGACGTTGCCGAGGCCTGGGTGGCCGACCTCGAGCGGCTCGGCGCGCGGGTGGTCGAGGCCCGCGTCCCCGACGCGTCTGCGAGCACGTGGCCTCAGTTCCAGCACGAGGCGGCGCACTCGCACGCTGCGACCTTCCCGAGCCGGGCAGACGAGTACACGGATGTGATGCGCGTCAAGCTCGAAGCTGCGCACCGGGTGGCGGCGGATGACGTCGTCGCTGCGTACCGCGCGATCGAGGAGTGGCGCGCCTACGAGCCCGAGGTCGACCTCTACGTCAGCCCCTGCGTTGCCATCGACCTGCCGCCCGAGGACGTCGACGAGCTCGAGATCCGGCTTCCGCTCTCGTCGTTCCTCCGCTGGGTCAATCTCGTCGGCTGGGCCGGCCTCGCGATCGGGAACATGCAGCTGGTCGCGCCTCACGACGAGACCGTGCTCGCCGCCGGGCTCGCGTGGGAGCGGAGCTCGTAGAACAATCGATCATCGAAGATACGGTTGAATCGCTAGCGACCGGTTGGTAGGTTCGCCGCGTCGTGTTCCTGCGAGGATTCGAGTCGCTTTCGGCCGTACCCGCCGCGCAGGGAGGCTGTTCATGAGCATGCTCGCACTCGAACGGCCGTTGCAGCTCGCTGTGCGGGCGTTCGTGGTGGGCGCAGTCGTCTTCGCGCTCGTATGGGTGCTGTTCTGGGCGCCCCATACGAACTTCGGCTCGGCCGTCGACAGCCCGTCTCAGTTCCTGACAACCGCGCTGAACAGCGTCACGCTGGGGGCGCTCCTCTTCATCGTTGCGAGCGGCTTTTCGCTCATCTTCGGTCTGATGCGCGTCGTCAACATGGCGCATGGCTCGTTTCTGCTCCTCGGCGGCTACATCGCCTACGAGATCCAGCAACGGATGACGAACGGCGGCGGCCTGACAGTGTTCAGCTCGCAGGTGAACGTCTGGGAATGGGTCGTGCCCGCGCTCGTCGCCGCAGCGTCGATCGCGGCCCTCGGCCTCGTCACGCAGCAGGTGTTCCTGCGCTGGAACATGGGCCAGGATCTCCGTCAGGCGCTGATCACGATCGCGATCTCGCTGATCGTCGCCGACCAGATCGTCGCGCACTTCCCCACGTACAGCACGCTCGAGAAGGGGAGCGCGGTCAACACCTCCTGGCCGGGCACAATCGATCGGCTCGTCGACCTCCACGTCGCCGGCGTCCAGTACTCGGTGGCGAAGCTGACCATGATCGGGCTCGGAGTCGCGGTTGGCGTCGCCCTCTGGCTCTGGCTCTACAGGACGAAGACCGGAATGGTGATCCGGGCGGGCGTCGACGACCGTCAGATGACCTCTGCGCTCGGGGTCAACGTCCACGTGACGTTCGCGATCGCGTTCGTGGTGGGCGCAGCGCTGGCCGCCTTCGGCGGAGCAGTGTTTGCCTCGTACGCCGGGGTGAATCCGACCACGGACGGGCAGTGGCTCCTCAACTCGCTCGTCGTCGTAATCGTCGGAGGGCTGGGCTCGGTCTTCGGCACGGTCGCCGGTGCGCTCCTGTACGGGCTCGTCTACAACTTCTCGATCGCGTACCTGCCGACGGGGGTCCTGACGACGACGAACGGCACCTGTTGCACGGACTACTCGATCGTGCTCACGTTCGTGTTGCTGGCGCTCGTACTCGCCTTCAGGCCGCGCGGACTATTCGGGAGGCCGGGATGAGCGCCGCCACATGGAAGCGGATTCGGCCCCGTTCCGAGAAGACCATGGTCGAGCGGCTGGTTGGTCTGGTCGTCCTCGTCTTCGTGCTGCTGTTCCCGGTGTTCTCCACCGGCTACTGGCTCAGCTTCATTCTCACGCAGACGTTCCTGCTCGGCATCGCGGCCGCCAGTCTCGTCTTCCTCTCCGCCTATGGCGGCATGGTCTCGCTTGCGCAGACGGCGCTTTACGGGATCGCCGCGTTCGCGCTCGGGAACATGGTCACCACAGGTGAGGTCAAGGGTCTTCACCTCGGCCTTGACCCTTGGCTCGGAGTCGTGCTTGCGATCGCGGTCACGACCGCCCTCGGGCTCGTGTTCGGTGCGGTCGCGAGCAGGAACACGGGAATCTACTTCCTGATGATCACCCTCACCTACGCCGTGATCGCGTTCTACTTCTTCGGTCAGGTGACGCAGGTGTCCGGGTTTTCAGGGATCGGCGGCATGCAGGACTACACCCCGGGGCTCGTGGGAAATCCGGTCACGCAGCCCACCCGCCTCTACTACATCGCTCTCGTCCTGGGCCTGCTCGTGTACCTGGCGATCCGGTACGTCGTGCGCACGCCGTTCGGCATCGCTCTCCAAGGCATCCGGGACGACCCGGTGCGGATGGGCTCGCTCGGCTATAACGTCGAGCTCCACCGCACGCTCGCATTCACTCTTGCGGCGTTCTTCGCGTCATTCGCCGGCATCCTGTACGCCTGGTGGAACGGGGTGGTCGCCCCCGACAACGTCGGCCTCGGCGCCACCGTCGACCTCCTGATCATCGCGGTCATCGGCGGGCTCGGCCGCATCGAGGGCGCTTGGCTCGGAGCGTTGGCATTCGTCGTCATCAACAACTACGTCCGCGACGTCTCGCTGCCCTTCCTGGGGGGCAGCTTCAACACCGTCATCGGCCTCATCTTTCTTGCGATCGTGATCGTCTCGCCCGGCGGGCTGATGGGGCTGTGGGACCGGCTCTGGGGCTTCGCTCGGCTCGGCGAGGGAACCGCGGCGCATGCGGTCGGGACGGCGGGCCAGCACGGGTAAGTGAAGGAGGTGAGGAGCAAACGCGCGGACATCCGGGACTTCGCCAACAAGCGAGACAACGACCATGAGGAGGACTACAGAATGAGTCGACTGAAAGCACGGAAATGGAAGCTCTTGCTCCCGCTTGCCGCTGTCGGAGCCGCCGCGGGTGCGATCGCCGCGAGCTCGCTCGCGGCAGCGCCGTCCACGATCAGGGTCGCCATCATGTCGGACTGCAAGGGCGCCTTTGCCGGCGGCTATGAGCTCGACATCGGCGGTGCCCAGGCGGCGTTCGCAGAGTTCGCCCGCGGCAAGCCGACAGATTCCAAGAAACCCTCGGCCGGAATGACCGGGATCACGATTGCCGGGCATCCGGTGAAGATCGTTGGCTACGGCTGCGGTAACGACACGGTCCCGCTTGCCGTCTCCGAGACCAAGCGTCTGATGGAGCAGCTGAAGGCCGACGTCATGGTCGGGCCTCTGTCGGGCGACGAGGCGGTCTCGGTCGCGCACTACGCCCAGGCGCATCCGACGAAGACGTTCATCATCGGCACCGCGGGTTCGCAGGACCCGACGCTGCAGATCGCGCCGAAGAACCTATTCCGCTACCACGGCGACGGCGGTCAATGGAACGCGGGTACGGGCGAGATCGCCTATAGGAGGCTCGGCTGGCGCAAGGCCGCCATCATCATGGACGACTACAGCTTTGCTTGGGGTTCGTCGGCCGGTCTGATCGCCGACTTCTGCGGCATCGGCGGCCAGATCGTCAAGCGGGTCTTCCCGCCGCTGAACACGACCGACTACGCCCCGTACATCCAGCAACTGCCACCGCCGAGCCAGGTCGACGGGTACTTCTGGGTCGTCGGCGGGACCGGAACGGGGCCGTCGCTAAAAGCGTTCGAGCAAGCATACGGCGCCCTCGATCCGAAGAAGTTCGTCGGTAACCTGTTCTTCTTCTTCCAGAGCGGCTTCGCAGACGTTGCGCCCAAGCTTATCGGCTCGTACTTCGGCGGCTTCGGCACTGCGCCGGGACTGAAGACGAAGCAGGCGAGAGCATACGAGGCTGTGATCAAGAAGTGGTACGGGCCGTCTGGCATTCCGGCCGGCGACGGCTTCACCTACAACTACTACAACGCCGCTCACGCCCTCGTCCTCGGCCTCCAGAAGTCGGGAGGCGCGGTGGGGGCGAAGTTGCAGGCCGGGTTGCCGCGGACACTTAGGACGGGCTACCAGGTCTCGAACAACGGGATCGTCAAGCTGGACGCAAACCGTCAGGCGATCACGGATCAGTATCCACTGCAAATCGTGAAGGGAGCTGACGGAAAGCCCACGACGAGCGTCGTTGGCTACGTGCCGAGTGTCGATCAGTCGTTCGGCGGCTTCTTCAAGAAGACGAGCCCGCCGCCCGGTCGCACGCAGCCGCCCTGCGTAAAGCACACGTACCCGTGGACGGGGAAGGTACAGGTGGTCAAGAACGGCGTGATCACCAAGCAATACATCAAGTAGGCAGGTGAGCGAACCGCCAACGCAGCCGAGCGCTGAGCCGACCCTCCGTCTGCGGCGGGTCGGCCGGCGCTTCGGCGGTCTTCACGCCGTCCGCGACGTCGACCTCGACGTCCAACCGGGCGAGCGTCGCGGAATCCTCGGGCCGAACGGCGCGGGGAAGACAACCTTGTTCAATGTCGTCTCGGGCGACTTCCCGCCGTCGTCCGGCACGGTCGAGATGTTCGGCAGGAACGTCACGCACTTGCCCGCTCGCGCGCGCGCACGGCTGGGCCTCGCCCGGACCTACCAGCAAGCGCGCATGCTCATGGGCTTGACCGTCGAGGACAGCATCTACCTCTCCATTCTCGGCGTCGGTCACGGGCATCTGCGGCCCCTGATCCTGCCACGGAGGGATGGTGAGCTTCGCGAGCGAGCGCGAGAGGCTGCCAGGCGGGCTGCGATCGACCACAGGCTCCGCGTGCGCGTCGGCTCGCTGTCCCACGGCGAGCACCGCCAAGTGTCGCTTGCCATGGCGCTCGCCTCGGAGCCCACGCTCCTCATGCTCGACGAACCTGCGTCGGGCCTCTCGCGTGGGGAGCGGCAGCTGCTCACGGACCTCCTGGTCGGCCTCGACCGTCACATCACCCTGCTCTTGATCGAGCACGACATGGACGTTGCGCTTCGGGTGGCGGAGCGGGTGACGATGATGCACGACGGACGGGTGATCGCGGAAGGAACGCCCGACGAGATCCGAGGCAATCAGCTCGTTCACGACCTGTACCTGGGAAGGCATCACTACGCCGATGAATGACGTCGTACTCCGGATCGAGGGCCTCGACGCGTTCTACGGGAGCGCTCATGTCCTCCATGGCGTCAGCTTCGAGATGGGGCAGGAGCCGGTCGCGATCGTCGGTCGCAACGGCATGGGCAAGACAACGCTGTGCGCCGCGATCATGGGCTTCGTCCCGCCACGCGTGCGGGGCTCGATCTCGTTCGAAGGACGCGAGCTGATCGGCCGGCATTCGTACAAGATCGCCCGTGCCGGGCTCGGCTACGTGCCGCAGGGGAGGCGCCTCTTCCCGTCGCTCACGGTCGAGGAACATCTCCGTATCGCGGCCCGGAACGGCGCAGGGGGCGGATGGACGGCGACCCGGGTCTACGATCTCTTCCCGCGCCTCGCCGAGCGGAAGCGTCATGGGGGCGCGCAGCTCTCGGGGGGAGAGCAGCAGATGCTCGCAATCGGACGGGCGCTGCTCGGAAACCCGAAGCTCTTGATCATGGACGAGCCCTCCGAGGGGCTCGCGCCCACGATCATCGAGTCGCTGATCGAGACGTGCAGGCGACTCGCCGAGGAGGGGCTCGGCATCCTCCTGGTCGAGCAGAACCTGGGCGTTGCGACCTCGGTGGCTGAGCGCCAGCTGATCATGGCGTCTGGCGAGATCGCCGCGGAAACGACCGCCACCGCACTCATGGTCGATCCCGAGCTTCAGCGGCGCTATCTCGGCGTCGAGCCTATCGTCCACTAGTGGTCGCTCCGGTTGATTCGCGTCCTCATGCGGCGAGCACTTTGCCGGTGTATGTCCAGTTGAAGGGACGGGCGGTTTGGTTGTAGGTCTCGACGAAGGCGAGCATCTGCTGG
>JACXTT010006535.1_pt1 | contig 16609 bp, 11 predicted proteins | sample 9270951 | NCBI WGS metagenome assembly JACXTT01 (sample SAMN15532306, study PRJNA645909) | rock metagenome | isolation source: weathered quartz diorite | place: Puerto Rico | collected 2017-06-21 | reverse complement strand
GGCGTCCAGGATTCCCAACTCGTGACCAGAACCGTGCCACACGGGTATGCCGGCGGCTCCAGCCAGGTAGGCGTTGGAAACGAAGCTAGCCATGCTAGGGTTGGGGCCGGTGTTGAAAATCGAACACGCATCTTCGCGAATGGCCTTGACCATCGCGCGCGGATCGCCCAAGTGGAGAGCAATGGGTGACTTTAGTTGCCGGCGCAGTTCGCGGTAACCGGCCAGATCGTTCTTGTCGATCGGGTCTTCCAGTACGAGAATGTTGCCGGCCGCATCGAGACCTTTGCCAATGGGGAGAAACTCGGCGACCGTCTTGTGATAACCGTTGAAGTCAACCGTCACCTTGAGGTCAGGCGCGACTTGCCTGACGGCTTCGACGGCCTTCACCACGGGATCGCCGGGGCGGCCCTTCATCTTGATGCCATGAAAGCCGCCCTTTACCGCTCGCTCGGCGACGCGCTTGATGTCAGCCGGACTTTTGCGTCCACACCAGTAATTCACCAGCACTTTAGGCTGCGCCAAGCCTCCCAGCAGCTTGTAGACCGGCCAGCCGACCGCCTTGCCAACTGCATCGTACATGGCCATCTCGAAGCCGCTGTAGCCGATACCAGTAGGCAGGCCGAGGCGGTTGAGATTAAGGTCGAGGATATTCTTGCCAGTCAGAAATTCGGCGTTGCGGCGTACCTGCGGTTCCTCCAATGCACGAGAGGTTTCGCCGATGCCCACGATGCCGGAGTCGGTGTGCATTTTGAGGAGGAACTTGGGAAGGCCGGGGAACTCGGTGAGAGCGTCCGGGCCAAATTCGGGACTGTTGATGATGTCATCCTGCATGGGGACAATGACTTTGAACAGCTCGATTTTGGTGATCTTGAGCCGCTCGACGCGTCCGGCAGAGCTGGCGGGAAGGGCGGGCAGGCCGGCCAGGCAGCCAGCCGCGAACATCCGACGACGGGAAACGCGCGTTTGCAGCATTGACATCTCACCAACCTGAATCTTACTACCATCTCTACCTGGAGGAAGGAGGCGCTGGCCCGCGAGTGGTACTCTTCGGGCGAATATACAGAGTCGGCGCTGCCGAGCGGCTGATGCCAGGCAAGGGACACAGGCGAGAACGCCCCGCGAGAACGCCAGTGTCACATACACCAAAAAGGAAGGGCGGCCGCTTCAGATGGAAGCGCCGCCCTGCGACCTGGAACCGGGAACCTAAGCCTGGATGTGGGGGTCAAGCATCTTCTGCAGTTCGTTCTTGCCGACGGCGCCGACCCGCTGGTCCACCACCTGGCCGTTCTTGAACAGCAGCAGCGTGGGGATGCCGCGGATGTTATACCGCATGGCGGTATTGCCGTTGTGGTCAACGTTCATCTTGCCGACCTTGGCTTTGCCGTCGTACTCGGTAGCAATCGTATCGATCGTGGGGCCCATCTGACGGCAGGGGCCGCACCACTCGGCCCAGAAATCCACGAGGACCGGCTGGGAAGAACTCAGGACTTCCTGATCGAAGCCCGCGTCTGTAAAATTCAGGGTCTTGTCACCCGCCATACTTCTTCAGTCTCCAGTAACTTAAGATGCTTGCAACCAACAAAAGATTCACTGGCCTGAACGGATTAGCCGGGCGTACAGCTCCCGGTACCGCTCCGCCGACGCGCGCCAGGAGAAGTCCTTGGCCATCCCCCTCCGCATCATGAGCTTCCAGGCGTCCTGGTCGCTCCATACAGCCAGGGCTTCCTGAACCGCGCCCAGCAGGGCCGGTCCAGCGTATTCCCTGAACTTGAATCCGGTCCCCTCATCAATCGTATCATCCAGGCCCCCAACGGCGCGAACTACGGGGACGTTGCCGTACTTCAGGCTGTACATCTGGTTCAGGCCGCAGGGCTCATAGCGGCTGGGCATCAGGAAGAGGTCGGCGCCGGCCTCGATGCGGTGAGCGAGCTGATTGTCGTAGCCGATTTTGACGCCGACCGATTCCGGGTGTTCGGCGGCGAGGGAACGGAAGAACGATTCGTAGACGGCTTCGCCGGAGCCGAGCGCCACCAGCGCGACGCCGTTGCGCACCAGCGTCCCGGCGATGGAGGCGACCAGGTCCAGTCCCTTTTGCGCTGCGAAGCGGGAGACGATGCCGGCGAGGGGCTTTTCGGCGGCGCTTTCGGGGAGGCCCATTTGGCGCAGCAGTTCCTGCTTGCAGACTCGCTTTCCGCTGAGATCGCCGGCGGAATAGTTGGCTGGGATCAGAGGGTCGGTCTCGGGGTTCCACTCGGAATAGTCGACGCCGTTGAGGATGCCGGTGAGCTGGCCGGAGCGGGTGCGCAGCAGGCCTTCAAAGCTCCAGCTCTGTTCCGGAGTTTGAATCTCCCGGGCGTACTTGGGGCTGACGGTGGTCAGCCAGTCGCTGTAATAGAGTCCGGCCTTGAGGTAACTCACGTCGCCGAAGAACTCCACGCCGTTGATGTCGAACTGCGCCGGGTCCAGTCCCACCTGGCGCACTACCTCACGTCCAAAGCGACCGGAGTAGCCGAGGTTGTGAATCGTGAAGACGGTCTTCATGCCGAAGAAGGTCGGGTCGGAGGCGAGCGGGCCGCGGAGGTAGGCGGGGACCAGGCCGGACTGCCAGTCGTGGCAGTGAAAGATGTCGGGACGGAAGACGCGGCGGGCCACTTCGAGCGCGGCGCGGGAGAGCAGCGCGAAACGGATGTGATTGTCGATGTAATCGCCCTTGGCTGTGCCGTAGAGGGCGGGCCGGTCGTAGAGGGGCGGGCAATCCAGGAACAGGAAGGGGACTTCGCGATCGATGCGGTAGAGCGTGGTGTCGTAGCGCAGGCCGCCGAGCCACAGCGGGAGATTGTCGAGAACGCGGCGGGCGCCGTCGAGAGGGACGGACCGGTAGCGCGGCAGCAGGACGGCCACTTGCTCGCCGGCCGCGGCGAGTGCGGCGGGAAGCGCTCCCGCGACGTCGGCCAGACCGCCGGTTTTGGCGAAGGGCGCGGCCTCCGACGACACCATGAGTATTTTTGCCATGAAGTTCTACCCGGCCGTTTCCATTTACCGGGCGTGGAGCCTGACGGCGAGCGCACCATTGATGCGCGAGGAGTGCTCGCGGGCGTGCGCGACAAGCGACATGGGGAGGGCCGCAAGCTCAACGGCGGCGTCGCGAAGGACGGGGAACAGATCGATGTCGCCGGCCTTGCCGTCGCGGACGGCGGCGGCATGGGCGGGCGTGACGAAGCCGGTGAGCAGCACTTCCCCGCCCTTGATTTTCAGCACTTCGAAGGTGAACTGGCCGCGGCGGGAAAACAGCGGAGTGTCCTTGATGGCGGGAGAGTAGGTGAAGCCGTACACTCCCTCCGGCTGGCGGTGGACGCCGAGACCATCTTCATCGCCCTGGACCAGGCGCACGCCGTGCAACTGGCGGAGTTTCTCGCGGAACTCCTCGCCAGGGTACACTTGCACAACCGCAGGATGGCTCATCGGAGCTTATTTTATCCGATCGCCTCCTTGAGAATCTCCCGCAGCCGCCATCCAACGATTTTCTCTTCGCCGGGGAACAGGTTGTAGGAGGCCAGCGACAGGCCCTCCTGGGGGCTGGCGTTGACTTCGATGGAAGGCTCGCCGTCGCGCAGCAGTTTGGCGCACTTTTCGTAGCTGAGGCGGGCGGTCTCCCATTGCACGCGGAGGTACGGGATGGGATGGCCGCCGGGTCCGGGAACGTAGATTTCGGTCCGCACCGCGGGCAGGCCCTTCAGGTCGCGGGCGACGCTCTCCATGTAACCGCGCCAGAGCTTCTGATCCGCGGCATGGTTGCGGCGGAGGTAGACCTCGACTGCCGCGATCAGACCCATGATCTCCTCCTTGCCGACTTTGCAGGGCCGGGAGATGGTGTCGCCATGAGGATTGTTGTTGAGCATGGCGGCTTCAATGAGGTCCTTGCGTCCCATGAGGAGGCCAGACGCCTGAGGGCCGCGGAGGCCTTTGCCGCCGGAGAATACGACGAGATCGAAGCCTTCCTTGACGATGCCGGTGAGGTTTTCCGACGGAGGCAGCTCGGCGGCGGCGTCATTGAAAACGGGGACGCCGGCCTTCTTGCCCGCTTCAAGGAACTCGCGGCGGACGATACGGCCTTTGGGCTCGAAGATGTGGGTCCAGTAGAGCATCGCGGTCTTAGGGCCGATAGCGGCGCGAACCTGCTCGATGGTGTCGACCTCGACGATGTTGACGCCGACGTTGCGCGCGGCGTGGTCAAAGCCGTTGCGCTGGGCTTTGGGCATGATGACTTCATTCTTCATGCCGGTGGTGTCGGGGATGCGGCGGATGCGGTCGGGATCTTTGCCGGCGACGCATGCGGCGGTGGCGAGCTGAATGCCGCCGGCCGCGCCGGACGTGACCATGGCGGCTTCGACGCCGAGGAGGGTAGCGAGGCGCTCGCCGGCCGCTTTCTGCAATTCGATGAGGGGGACGAAGACGCGGGAGGCGGCGTCCATGGCCTCGCGGACCTGCGGAGAGACAACCGATCCGGTGAGCGTGGTGTAAGTGCCGGCGGCGTTGATCAGCGGGCGGATGCCGAGCTGGCGGTAGATCTCGCCGTGCGAGGCGGCCAGTTGCGCGGCGTAGGTGTAGCGGGGGAGGAGAGCTACGCCGAGGCCGGAGAGCAGAAAGCGTCGCGGGATTTGCATGGGTCAATTATGGCGCAAGGAGAGGGGTAAGTGGGAAGTCTCCCGCAAAAGAGCATTCAGACTAGAAACACGCAGGATGTCCCATGGCGATAACCCAATCGCGCTCCTTCAGAGGTCGACGCCGGAGGCTCTTGGCCAGGGTGCCGACGCGGGGAAGATGGAACATCAGGCAGTGTCTACAAGCGTGTTTTCGAACCAGATGCGGAAATGCGATCGAAAGCTCTAATTCGACGACCCAATGGCGTAGAGCGCGTTTCGGGTTCGAATGTACATTTTGCCTTCGCTGATGGCCGGAGTCGCGTAGATGTCCGAGTCGAAATCGTTGATCGCCAGGATTTCCCAATCGCCGGCAGCACGCAGCACGACGACCTTGCCGTGCTCGCTGGCAACATAGACCTTGCCGTCGACGCCAATGGGCGAGGCGTAGTAGTCGTCGAGCGCGCCCGTCAAACGCCCCTGCTTGAGCACCTTGCCGGTCTGAGCGTCCAGAGTGGTGGCGATCCCGCCGTTTCGAACGATGAAAACCACCTCCTTATAAACGAGTGGCGACGGTACGTCCGGCAGCGACTTTTCGAATCGCCAGAGCACGTGCGTGTCGGTCACGTCGCCGCTGCCTCCGAGCTTCACGGCCAATAAGCCGTTGCGCGAGGCACGGCGAGTGCGGAAGAAGGTCCATTCCCGCTCGTTCAGAAAACCATCCCGATCCAAGTCGATCGCACGCCAGGTCCCGGTGGGCTGCCAGGGCTTTGGAAGTTCGCTCTGGGAAAGCTTGCCGTCGTGATTGGCATCGGCCGCGGCGAGCACCTCGGCGAAGGGGGGCAAGTCGACCTGTTCTCCCGCGTCGTTCCCAACCGTCCAACCATTGAAGTAGACTACATCGCCGGCAATCGTCGGCGCCGATTTTGGCTGGCAGGTGAGACCCCGAACGAACCAGACCGGTTCGCCGTCGGCGATGGAATAAGCGGTGAGCCGGTAGGAGCCGGGTGCGATGACCTGCGCGGGACCGCGAGCCGGACGGTAAATGGTCGGCGTGGAGTACCCGTTGATCACGTCGCGCGGCGTTTTCCAGGCGATCTTGCCGCTATCCGCATCCACTCCGATTATGTATGCGTCGGTATCCCCGTCAATGACGAGGATCACTCTTCCCTCGGCATAGACGGGCGATGCAACCACCCCGTGTTGACTGTTGAATGGTCCAAGCGGCAACTGCCATCGCGGGTTACCCTCGAAATCATAAGCGACCAGGCCGAAATCAGCGAAGAAGACAAAGACGCTCTTTCCATCGCTCACCGCGGTGGGCGCGGCGCGGTGATTGAGGGTGTGCTGGGCTTCGCGCCGGGCAGCGCGGACCGATCGCCGCCACTGAACCTTGCCTGTAGTGCGGCTCAGGCACATCGTAATCAAATCATCGCCTTCGGAAGCGGTGAGAAAAATGCGATCCCCTACCAGCACGGGGGAGGACTTCCCTACCGGGAGCTCTGTCTTCCACAGAACGTTCTTTTGAGGCCCAAACTCGGTTGGCAGTTGCCGGCAGGAAGGACAAAGTCCGGAGCCGTTCGGACCGCGAAACTGAGGCCAATCGGCGCCGAATAGGCAGAGTGCGAGGAGCGGATAGAGCAGGGTGCGCATTTATCTGCTACCCATATTAAGCCTTCCGTGAGTGTTAGGATTTGGCGAGACCGCTTACAGAGCCTGGAGCAAGCATGGGGCAAGCCGAGGCCTCCCAGCTTCGGAGGATGGGAGGACACCCGGGGCATCGGGCCAGGTCGGCGAACGGTGACCATTCGTATCAGTGGATTGTTTCGAAAGAGTAGCTTCCGGATATGCAGAGTGCGCGTCATTCGGCCGTCGTCCGAAATGCCTCGCGCCCGACTCTGCTAAATTGCCCGCGCCGTATCTCAGCTAGTCCTGATTGCCCGGCGTCCAATTCACAATCACCGTCGCCAATGGCGAACCGGACTGGCCGGCCGCACTGGGTATTAAGAATCGCTGTCCATCCGAAGTCACCGCAAAGCGAGCCCGAAAGTCGTCGATAATATCGGACTGGAACAGCGCGCGGGGAACGCCGGACGAAAACCGGCCATGCGTCGGTCGTCCTGTTTGGCGCCGATATCGATCCCGTCTCGCTCCAGCCGAAAGACCCGCAGACCTTCACCTTGGTCTAAGCCGATTCGAGCCCTGAGTCTGCCCCCGTGGCGGTATTGGATTTTCAGATGCCTGGGCCCACGCCGGTTTATCGCGCGCTGCCTGTGAAGACGCTATTTGGTGAAGTTGCGGGGACGTCGCGCCAGTGACGGTCAGGGAGGCGCCCGCATTTAGCGGCCTGTCGCCTATTTCCAGGCGGGGCCGTTAGGAAACTCGAATTCATCCAGGCTCTGCGGGTGCATTTCGATGCTGTAGCCCGGTTTGACCGGCGGAACGTAGCGGCCATTGCGCATCACGACGGGATCGACGAAATGCTCGTGGAGGTGGTCGACGTACTCGATTAGGCGATTTTCGAGGGAGGCGGAGATGCAGAGGTAGTCGATCAGCGCGAGGTGCTGGACGTGCTCGCACAGTCCGACGCCGCCGGCGTGCGGGCACACCGGGACGCCGAATTTGGCGGCCATCAGCATGACGGCGAGCACTTCATTCACGCCGCCGAGGCGGCAGGAATCAATCTGGCAGAACTGGATGGCGCCGGCTTGCAGAAGCTGCTTGAACAAGATGCGATTCTGGCACATCTCGCCGGTAGCGACGCCGATGGGGGCGATGGCCAGGCGGACTGCGGCGTGGCCGAGGACGTCGTCCGGGCTGGTGGGCTCCTCGATCCACCATGGATTGAAGCGCGCCAGCGCTTTCATGTTGGCGATGGCTTCGCCGACGTCCCAGCGCTGGTTGGCGTCCATCATGAGCTTGCGGTCCCATCCGATTTCCTCGCGGATTATGGTGCAGCGCCGGATGTCGTCGGCAATATCGGCGCCGACTTTGATCTTGAAGTGCGACCAGCCTTCCGCGATTGCCTGGCGGCAGAGCTGACGCAGTTGCTCGTCGGAGTAGCCGAGCCAGCCGGTGGACGTGGTGTAGGCGGGATAGCCGTCGCGGAGCATTTCAGCTTCACGCACCGCGCGCGTGGACGCGTTGCGGCGCACCAGGTCGAGGGCTTCGTCAGGCGTGATGGCGTCGGTGATGTAGCGGAAATCGATCAAGGAAACGAATTGCTCCGGCGAGAGCTCCGCGACCAGTTTCCAGAGCGGCTTGCCTTTGGTTTTGGCCCAGAGATCCCAGACGGCGTTGACGATGGCTCCGGTCGCGAGGTGCACCACTCCCTTGTCCGGGCCGACCCAGCGCAACTGGCTGTCGCCGGTGATCATCCGCCAGAAGGCGCCCATGTCGGCGGTGAATGATTCCAGAGTCTTACCGAGGATGAGAGGCTTCAGCGACTGCACCGCCGCGACGCAAAGCTCATTGCCGCGTCCGATGGTGAAGGTGAGTCCATGGCCGGCGAGCCCGCCCGGGTGGTCGGTTTGGAGCGTGACGTAGGCGGCGGAGTAGTCGGGATCGGGATTCATGGCGTCGGACCCGATGTGCTGGCGGGACGTGGGGAAGCGGATGTCGCGGGCGGTGACGCCGGTGATGGTGACGGGCATAAGGATATAGTGTATCCGCGCGCGGCGGAGGTGTGGCAGAATCGGGGATCGGCGATATGAGAAAGCTATTCCTGATTCTTGTGGCGGCGCTTGCGGCGGCGCAGACCCGGCCGGCGGGCGCGGAGCGGACCGAGATCGCGGCGATTACGGCGTTCACGGAAGGTCCCACGGTGGATGCGGAAGGGAACGTCTACTTCACGGAGACGATCAGCGAGCGCATCATGAAACTGTCGCCTGACGGGAAGCTGACCGTGTTCCGGGAGGACTCGAACGCGGCGAATGGCATGGTCTTCGATAAGGAGGGGCGGCTGATCGTGTGCGAAGGGAGCACGCCGGAGCGGCATCATCCGCGTGTAGTCCGCATCGATGTGAAGACTGGCAAGAGCGAGACTCTGGCGGAGGCCTGGGAGGGCAAGCCGCTGAATAAGCCGAACGACGTGACCATCGACGGCAAGGGGCGGATCTACTTCACCGATCCGGACGACACCGGGAAGAGCGCGGTGTACCGGATCGACGCCACCGGGTCGGGGACGCGGATTCTGAAGACGCCGGAGATTCAATGGCCGAACGGCATCATGATTTCGCCGGACGACCGGACGCTGTACCTGGTGGAAGCCAACAAGGTGAAGGGCGGGGCGCGGATGATCCGCGCGTACGATCTGGACGATCAGGGAAACGTCAGCCGCATGCGGGTGTTCCATGATTTTTCTCCGGGGCGGAGCGCGGACGGGATGTGTGTGGACACAGCGGGGAATTTGTACGCGGCGGCGGGGCTGCACCGGCCGCGCGGCACCAGCGAGACGCTGGATACCAAACCGGGGGTGCATGTGTTTTCGCCGGGCGGGAAGCTGATCGACTTCATTCCGATTCCGGAGGACACGATTACGAATTGCACGTTCGGGGGGCCGGACATGCGGACGCTGTATGTGACAGCGGGAAAGACGCTGTTTAAGGCGCGGGTGGCGACGCCGGGCACCGGGCGGTAGTGATGGGAGCTCGACCGTCCGCTTTTTTCAAGCGACCTTAATAGAGATCCAGAGGGACCGCTATCAAGAGAAAGCAGGGGCGAGGCGGCGGTCAGATCTTGTTGAGGCCTTCGGTCAGCTCGACGTAGACGCCCCAGGGATCGGTGAAGAAGGCGATGGAGGTGTTGATGGCCGGAACCTTCTTGTACGGCACGTCGAATTTCACTCCCATCGATTCGAGTTTCTTGCAGAACGCCTCGAGGTCCTTGATCTCGAATCCGATGTGATCGAGCGAACGGCCTTTGGTGGGCACCAGCGTCGGCTCGCCTTTGGAGAAGCTGAGGTTGACGCCGGGGACGTCGACGCATTCGAAGGGGCCGCGCTTGCCGGGGATTCCGGAGAACATTTTCGCGTACCAGGCTTTGGAGTCGAGGTCCGAGATCGTGTAGAAGTGGACGTGGTGGTGGGCGATGGGCGCTTTTAGCGACGGCACTTCGGAGATCTCGATTTTGACTTCGTCGGGTCCCATGATGAAGGCCTGGTGCGTCTTGACGGCGGGGTTGAACCAGAAGTCGGCTTTGGCCGCCGGCACTTCGGCTGCCGTCACGATGTTGCCGCCGGCGGCTTTGGCTTTGGCAACCCAACTGGGGACGTCGGGGACCTGGAAGCCGAGGTGGTTGATGACCGAACCCTTGGTGCCTCCGGTGGGGTTGCCCTTGGTGAAGAAGACGATGACGCCGGGGAATTTGACGACTTCGAGCGGTCCGATACGCGCGCGGGTGCCTCCCATCAGGTCAACCCAGAACTTCATTTGCGCGGCGGGATCCATGGTGGTGATGTGCAAGTGTCCCATGGCGACACCGGCGTCGTTGGGCGGGGGAAGCTGGGCCAGGGCGACGGGGGCACAGGCCAGGCAGATGAGGGGCGGCAGGAGCTTGTGCATAAACAATGGATGATATCAGGTTAGGGTTTTGCTTTTGGGGCTGAGATCGCGTAGAGGCGGGAATCGGTGCGCAGGTAGATCACGCCGGCCGAAGGCGACAGCGTGGCCAGCATCGTGCCCTCCAGCCGGTTGACGGCGAGTTCCTTGTAGGCCGGTCCGGGCTCGAAGACGTGGGTCTCGCCTTCCTCGCTCTGGAGGTAGATGCGGCCGGCCGCGTAGACGAACGACGCGGAATAATTGCCGCCGAGGCGATGCTGCCAGACCGCGTCGCCAGTGCGGGCGTTGAGGCACGAGAGGACGCCGTTGTCGCTAACCATGTAGAGTTGCTCGCCGACGACGATGGGGGATGGCGTGAGCGAGACGCCGCGCTTAGCAGTCCAGGCGGTGTGGCTGGAGGTGACGTCGCCTTTGCCGTCGGGACGAATAGCCATGAGGACAGGCTGAAAGAATCCCGTGCAAATGTAGACCAGACCGTGCGCGTACACGGGGCGCGGGACGTTGGAGAAGCCGTCGCCGTATTGAACCTGCCACAGCTCGCGGCCGGTGGCGGGGTCGTAGGAGACGGCGCGGTGCGCGCCGGGGCTGACCACCTGTTCGCCTTCGCCGACCTGGATGACGAGGGGCGTGGTGTAGGCCTGATAGCCGGCACGCGGCTTGCGCCAGCGCACCTTTCCTGTGTTCTTGTCGAGGGCCACGACGAACTGAGTGTCGGTGCCGTCACAACTAATGATGAGCAGGTCCCGCCATAGGGCCGGGGAGCCGCCGGAGCCGTGCTGGTGCTGGTAGGGGAGTTTGGTCTTCCAAAGGATTTCGCCGGTTGCCGAGAGCGCCGCGGTGCCTTGCGTGCCGAAGTGGACGTAAACGCGGTCCGCTTCGAGAACGGGCGTGGGCGAGGCGTGGCTGTTTTTGGAGTTGATGTTGTCGGGGGAGGTATGGAACACCTCGACGTCGCGGACGATGGAGCCGGAGGCGCGGTCCAGGGCGAGGGCGCGGAGTGAGCGTCCGCCGCCGGTGGCAGTGGTCAGCCAGATGCGGTCGCCGAGGATGACGGGGGACGACCAGCCCTGGCCGGGTATGGGCGTTTTCCAGCGGATGTTGTCGAGTTCGCTCCAGGTAAGGGGGAGGTCGCGTTCCGAGGAGTGGCCCTGGCCGCCGGGGCCGCGGAACTGGGTCCAGTCTTCGGGGAGTGCTGGGGTAATCAGGAGGAGGGTGAGAGCCAGGAGGCGCGGGGGCACGAGTTTATTTTACGTCGCGATGGGGGCGCGAAAAACAGGAAACACGCAGCCTGTCCCCGGTTTTGGGGCATCACGTAGAATGAAGCGCATGGTGCTTCGCTTGGCCGCTTGGGCGGGACTGCTGGCGGCGGCTGCTTCGGCGCAGACGCTGGACAACAGGTTTCTCAACGGCCGGTACTACTTTAGATATCTTTACGTGGCGACGGATGCAGCGGGGATCTTCAGCGATGTGCGCAGCCTGCTTGGAACGATCCAATATGACGGCGCCGGGCGATACACATTCAGCGGCCAGCAGAATAGCGGCACGGCGGGCGCGGCGGCGCTGAGCGGGTCGGGTGTGTACAATATCGGCGCTTCCGGAGCGGGCACGATGACGAATCCGCTGCGGGGAAATCTGAATTTGAACTTGCGCGCGGCAGCGGGCGCGGTGGCGGGGTCCACTACGGAAACGAACGAAAATATTTTCGACCTTTTCATTGGCGTGCCGGCGCCGGCGGGTCCGGTTTCGAACGCTTCTCTTTCCGGCGCCTACTGGGCGGCCAGTCTGGAGGTACCCGCCGCAGCCGCTTCCCTGCTCCGATCCGGCCATTTTTTGCTGCAAGCGAACGGTCTGGGAAGCTTCCTCAACTTCGACGTGGCCGGGCACCGCGCCGACAACCGCGGCGGCCTCCCGTATACGGAAACGGTGAGCGGGCCTTTCTACACGATGGGCGCCGACGGCAGCGGCACGGCTTCGATGCCCAACTCTACACTGCTGTCCGCAAACAAGGTCCTTTACCTGTCGAAGGACGGAACGTTTCTGCTAGGAGGTTCCACGGCCGCGGGCGCTCACGATTTTTTTCTGGCCGTTAAACAGACCGCCGGGAGCCTCTCCAACGCCAGTTGGAAAGACAAATTCTGGAGCGCTGGAATCCGCTTCGAGGGCAAGACGCCGAGCGCCTATGCCGGTTCGGCAAACGCCGACGGAGCCGGAACTCTGGTCTGGTCGCAGCGGGTGCGGCAGGCGGGCGGCGCGGCGATCGACTTCTCTGGCGCGGTGCCTTACACGCTGTCGCCGGACGGGGACGGCCGCATGCTGGCGGCGTGGACCGCGCTCGGCGCGGGCGGCGATTCCTTTCTCGGAACCACGGCCGCGCCCGAGGCGCCATCGACCTACGATCTGTCCTTCGGCGCCCGCCTGCCGGCGGCGAGTGGAACGGGCGTCTTCCTGAATCCGCAGGGTGTTCTTAACAGCGCCAGTTTCGCTCCGCCCGGCAATCCGGTCTCTCCAGGCCAGTTCGTGGCGCTGTTCGGCGCGAACCTTGCGGCGGGCACAGCGATTGCGCAGTCAACCACTTTTCCAACCGTGCTGGCGGGAGTCAGCGTGGCCGTCAACGGGCTCGCGGCGCCGCTCTATTTCGTCAGCCCGGGCCAGATCTCCTGCCTGATTCCGTTCGGCGTGACAGGCCTCACGGCGACGATCTCCGTCAACAACACTTCTGTCATCAACACGGGGACGCACTCGAATTCCGTCGATGTGCCGCTGGCGGCCACCGCGCCGGGAATTTTCACGCAGAGCCAGCGCGGGTACGGAATCGGCGCAATGCAGAGGGCCCGGGGTTTCTCGTTGATCACGGCCGCCAATCCGGTGCGCCGGAATGACGCGATCGTGGTGTATTTGACGGGGCTGGGCGCGGTCAGTCCGGCGGTGCGGGACGGCGCTCCGGGACCTTCCGCCGAGCCTCTGGCACGCACGACGCAGACGCCGAAGGTCTACATTGGAGGCAAGCCGGCGGTGGTGCTGTATTCGGGCCTGGCGCCGGGCTATCCAGGCCTCTATCAGCTCAATGTGCTGGTTCCGGGAACGGCGCCTTACGGCGCCAAAGTCCCGCTGGCAGTTGAAACGGCGGAGCACTTTCACGACCAGGTGGACCTGCCGATTGTGCCTTAGGCTGGCGGCAGAAATCAAATTGCAGAATCACCCCCGCAACTAGTCATGGAGTAGTAACATAGAGAACCTAGGAGCGTACCTAATGAAAGCGAAGAAAGCCCTTAGGCGGCTGACCAAAGTCGAGACGCTGCTGTCCAATGTCATCGACCAGTTTCCGCTCAATCAAGATGGGTTGAGCGATTTGCTGGACTCCGCCAAAACGGCCGTAACCCGAGCCGTGAAGACGGTGAAGTCGCAACTCTCCAGCACGGTTGCCAGGAAGGCACCGGCCCGGGCGAAGGCTCAGGGCCGCCCCTCGGAGGGCCGGAAGAAAACGTCTATCGCCGCCAGGAAGCGCATGGGGGCCGCGAAGAGTGCAAACGGCGCCGTGGGGCGGCGGCTGCGCAAGACAGCCTGAGTTCCGGCGCGATCGGAAACGGAATACGAACCGGACCATCGTTGCCCGGGCGCATAGCTCAATACCGGGAATCTGACGCATCCGGCATCATGGGCGGGATAGCCGCCCATGCCGGGCGTCTTTGTTACCGGGTCCGATTCATCCCTCCCGCCCGTGGGGTTCCGCCCCAGCCTGCAATCGGAATTCTGCCGGGAAATCCCCGGAAGGCCGCGCTGCCCGTCGGCGCGGCGAGAGCGCGACATTACCAGTAGAACTTGCCGGCGATTTGAAGTATCCGCGGATCGAGCGTCGCGTTCACCAGTCCGAATTGCGAGGGGACATTCGCCACAGCCGCGGGGTTCAGGAATTGCGTGTGATTGAACACGTTGAACCATTCGAAGCGCAGTTGCAGGCGCGACGCCTCTCCGAGCCACCGCACAGGGAAATTCTTGATAGCGGAGAAATCCCAGTTGTTGATTCCGAAGCCGGGCTGCGTGTTGCGGGCGACGTTTCCAAAGGTGCCGCGAGCCGGCGTGGAATAGGCCGCGCGGTCCAGCCCGAGCAGACCGTTGGTTCGCGGGTCCAGCTTGCTCGGGGCCACGCCGGTCGCGTTGGCGCGCTGGCTGCCTGAGCCTACATTGGCCAGGTCGTTCGCCGTCACCACCGTATACGGCATTCCCGAACGGAAATTGGCGATTCCGTTCACCTGCCAGCCTCCGGCGATAGCTTCCACCACCGGGTTGCGGAGGTCCACCTTCTTGCCGCGTCCGACCGGAATCTCGTAGACCCAACTGGCGATGAAGTTGTGGCGGATGTCGCTGTCGGCGAGGCCGCGCTCGGGACGGCGGTCGTACATGTTCTGGCCGGCGGCGCCGGAATCGATGAACTTCGCCCAGGTGTAGGCGGCGGTGTAGCTCAGGCCGGCGCTGGCGCGCTTTTCGAACTTCACGTAGCCGGCATTGTAGTTCGACCACTGGTAATTCGCGTTTTGCGAGAAGCCGGGAACCAGGTTGGGGTAGGGCGATCGGGCTGCGAAAGAAGTGGGGTTGTTGGGATCGGCGGGCAGCCTGGGCTGATTGACCAGGATCGAGCCGACCTGCTTTTGGCCGGTGTTGCCGACGTAACCCAGCTCCAGAAGAAGTGTGCCGCTGAGCTGGTGCTGGATATTGAAGTTGTATTGATAGATATAGCCGTCGCGCCGCTTGAGATCCTGATTGGCGCCCACCGCGCCGGGCGAAGTCGCAGCGACGGGGAACAGGTTGTCGATGAAGACCTGCGGCACGGTGTTGCTGGAGACGATGTTGGCGTTGACGAAGAACGGCACCGTGCTTTGCATGCCGTTGAGCGTTGCGCCGCCGGTGTTCAGAGCAAAGAAGACACCGGCGCCGGAACGGATCACGGTCTTTTGCCCCAGCCGGTAAGCGATGCCGAGGCGCGGCGCGAAGTCGTTCGGGTCGGTGGCGATGGGACGCTCCGGAAGCAGCGCCGCGCCCTGCCCGGCGATCACGCCGACGCCTGGAAGATAGTAAGTGGCGCTGTTGGCCAGCAACTGACGGCCGCTGGCGAGATCGAAATTGGCAAGGCGGCCCCGCCACTGCTGGAATAGCTCATGCCGCAAGCCGACGTTGAGTGTGAGACGGTCGGTGATCTTGATGTCGTCCTGAATGAACCACTGATATTGCGTGCCGATGGAATACTTGGCCACGCCGCCGAAGTCTCCGATGGAGCCCAGGCCGCCCTGCGCCGACTGCACGGTGCCGAGCAGATAATCGGCGAAGGCGTCGCCGCTGAAGTTACCGCTGAAATTGAAAATGCCGTTCTGGTTGCTGCCCTGGTCGTACCCGATCATGAGGCGGCTGACGTCGGCGCCAATTTTGATGTTGTGGCGGTTACGCGTCCAGGTGACGGTCTCGCCGGCGCGGTAGTAGATGTTGTTCTGCACGATGCGCAGGCCGTAGCCGACGAAGCCGCTGGTGCCGGTCGGGAATCCCGGCGCGTAGCCGGTGAGGTTGACCGAGGGTAATGTCCAATCGCCCGGCCCGCCGGCAAGGTTCTTCAAACCCAGTTCGGCCGCGTAGTTTTTGGAATAGCGTTCGCCGTCGCTTTGACGCGCCAGGAACGCTTTCGTAAAGCCAAGCCGCGTCTCGCTGATGACGCTGGAGCTGAACAGGTGGGTGTAGCCGATGGCCAGGTTCTGGGAGCGGTCCGGACGGATGAGGCCCTTGCCGTCGATGTACGCGGCGTTGCCAAGCGAGTCGTCGGCAAAGGAGTACCGGCCGAAGAGCTGGCCTTTGTCGGAGATGCGGTGATCGACGCGGGCGGTGAACTGATCGCGCCGCTCTTTGTCGCTGGGCGTTACGAGGTAGTTCACACCGGCGCGCTGGTTGAGGAAGTTCGCTTGCGGGTAGTAAGGCAGCATGGCGGTGGAAATCTTCGCGAAGCGGTCGCGCGGGATCACGGCGTTCGGGAACGGTGTGTTGCTATTGAGCGGATCGCGGATCACCTTGTTCAGCTCCGCGAAATTGCCCTGCTTCATCGGCTCAGTCGGGACCAGGCCTTGCAGGATGTTGCCCATGCGGCGGCGGCGCCCCTCGTAGTTCCCGAAGAAGAAGGTTTTGTCCTTTTTGATCTTGCCGCCCGCGCTGGCTCCGAACTGGTTGTAGCTGAAGCGGGGGGCGCCGGCCGGCGGGCGGAAGAACTGTCCGGCCTGGAAGGAGCGATTGCGCACGAAGTCATAGGCCACGCCGTGGAAGGCGTTGGCTCCGCGCTTGGTCACCATGTCGATGCCCGCGGCTCCGTGACCGTAGGAGGCGTCCATGAAATTCATCTGGACCTTGAATTCCTCGATGGTGTCGAGCGAGAGCGCG
>JACXTT010006534.1_pt1 | contig 16610 bp, 15 predicted proteins | sample 9270951 | NCBI WGS metagenome assembly JACXTT01 (sample SAMN15532306, study PRJNA645909) | rock metagenome | isolation source: weathered quartz diorite | place: Puerto Rico | collected 2017-06-21 | reverse complement strand
GTCGATCGATTAGAACTTCCCGAACTTCAGATACGCCTCCTGCGGATCCATTCCCGCCAGGATGGCGGTGCGCACGGCATTCTCGGTCTGCAGCACCCGTTCGGTCTTCGCGATGACCTCTCCTGCTATTGCCGCAGGGATGATGACCACGCCGTCGCGGTCGGCGAGAAGGAAATCGCCCGTGCTGATCGTGACTTCGCCGATCGTGATGGGCTCTCCGAGACGATCGGGCACCCAGCGGCCGACGATGTCCTTCGGCGTGTGGAAGACGCAGAACACCGGAAAGCCCAACTCGAGGATGAAATCGGTGTCGCGGCAGCCGCCGTCGACGACATAGCCGCGCACGCCGCGGAAATTCAGCGTCTCCGCCGACAGCTCGCCCATCAAGGCGATTTCGTAGGTGTGGGGCTGGCATACCAGTACCTTGCCTGCAGGCGCCTTTGACAACAGCCCGGTCCATTGCACCAGCGTGTCGTGAGGATCCCGGGTCATGTCGACGTGTCCGCTGACTGTGTACACCTCCCCGGCTAACTTTTTCGTAGGGTCGAGCGGCTTGATATTCGGCGGCAGGACGCAACGCCCGTGCCCCATGCCGCGCAGCACGTCGTGCACCGCCGCCGCGTAGCAGTTCAGCAGCCGTGCGGCGAAAGCGTCGGAGCGCTCGCTCAAGGTTGTCCCTCTAGTGTCCTGTCTGCGTAGGCGCGGCTGTTTCTTCGCTCGGGCTTGCGGGCCTGCCGCGAAGGCCGATCAGCTCGTTCACTATCAGCGCGCCGATGACCACCAAACCGCCGATCAGCGCCAGGCGACCCGGACGCTCCCCCACGATCCACCAGGTCGACAGCGTGCCGAACAAGATCTCCAGCACCGCAAGCAGGCCGATTTCCGCCGCCTTCAAGCGCGGAGCAGCCGCCAGCATGAGGAGACAGCCGATGCCAAGCTGAGCCACGCCCATGATAGCAAGCAGCGCGAAATCCCACGCTGTCGCTTCGAACGGAACCGCCAGCGGCAGCGTGAGCGCCATGGAGAAGAGGCCCGACAGCACCAGCGTGGGGATCATGTCCACGCTGGCGTGCATGCTGCGCAGGATCACCACATTGCTGGCGAACGCAAACGGGATCGCCAGGGCGATGAGGTTACCGCTGAGGCCGCCGCTGCTGAGCGATTCGGCAAACATGAGCGCGATACCGCCGCAGGTCGCGATCATCGCGACCCAGGTACGGCCGGGGACGCGCTCGCGCAAGAACAGCCAGCCGAGCAAGGCAGCGGCAAAAGGCGAAATGCTGGTGAGCACGAGAACGTTGGCGACGGTAGTGCGGCCCAGAGCGAGAATAAAGCATACGTACATCAGCGCCCACAGCGCGCTCACGATCACCCCAGGCTTGCCCACCGCGCGGATCCGTCGCCAAGTGGCGCCGCGGTATTGGGCCATGAGAACGGCGAGCACGAACAGCGTCATGAACAGCGAGCGCCAGAAAGTGATCTCCCAGCCGCGTGTGAGGTGCATGTTGCGCACGAGCACGCCGGCGCTTGCCCAGCACGAGGTCGCGCCGATCATGAGCAGCACGCCCTCGCCATGCTCCGAGAGCCTCATTGCCGCGGCTCCGGCAGGGCCACGTGCAGCTTCTCGCTACAGCGATGCAACGTCGGGAAGGTGTGAGGGATAGGCGCGATGCGCGTGTCAATACGTGGCGCGTCCGCCGGAGAGGTCGAACACGGCACCGGTGCTGAAGGAGGCGTCCTCGGTGCACAGCCAGCACACCATGGAGGCAATCTCTTCCACTTGTCCGAATCGCCCCATCGGGATTTTCTGCAGCATGTAGTCGATGTGCTGCTGCGTGACCTGGTCGAAGATCGGCGTCTTGACGGCGGCTGGCGTGACGCAGTTGACGGTGATGTTCTGTTTCGCTACTTCCTTGCCGAGCGATTTGGTGAGGCCGATCACCCCCGCTTTGGAGGCGCTGTAGGCCGATGCAGTCGGGTTGCCTTCCTTGCCCGCGATGGAGGCGATATTGACGATGCGGCCATAGCCGTTCTTCTGCAGGTAAGGCACCACCTCGCGGCAGGTGTAGAACACACCGTGCAGGTTCACGTTGTGCACCCGGATCCACTCGTCGACGGGAAACTCCCACAGCATCGCGTTGGCGCCGGCGACGCCGGCAGAGTTGACCAGGATGTCGATCTTGCCCAAAGCCGAAGCTGTGTCCTTGGCGGCCGCGGCGACCTGCTGATAGTTCGCGACGTCGACGTTGGCGGTGTGTACCTTGCTCTTGGTGCCAAGCTCCTTGGCGTGTCTCGCGAGAGCGGCGGCGTCGCGGTCCCAGAGGCTGAGCGTTGCTCCTGAGTCGGCGAATCGCCGCGCGATGGCGAGCCCAATGCCGGAAACGCCGCCGGTAACGATGGCGACGCGCTCAGCCAGGTCGAGTTTGTTCATTGCTCCTCCCAGGAATGCGATGGCGACGTGGTGCCGAACCGGTTCGACGAAGGCGGAATTCTAAATGAGCGGATCGGCCCGGGCCAGCGCGGGAGCCGGCAAAGCTTTCCTAGTGTCCCCCGGTGCTCTTTGCCACGAATAAGGCGAGGAGCAGCAGCACGACGATACCGATTACCCAGGCCCAAAGGGGAATAGTCGGTTTGCGCGCAGCGGCAGATGCAGCCGTCGTCTGCTTTACCGGTACCACCCTCTCGTTGAACCTCACGAAGAAATCGTCAGCCATCTTGCGCGCCACGCCGTCGATCAAACGGGAGCCGACTTGCGCCAGCTTCCCGCCGATCGTCGCGTGGCAGGTGTAGGCCAGCCGCGTGCCGCCGTCTGCCGGAGACAGCGAAACTTTGCAGTCGCCCTTTCCGAACCCGGCTGCGCCGCCCGAGCCCTCGAAACTCAGCGCGTAGGAATTGGGCGGGTTCAGGTCGGAGAGCAACAGCTTGCCGCTGAATTTGGCTTTCACCGGGCCGACTGCCGCGCTCAAGACCACGCGGTACTCGGTGTCCGACACCTTCTCCATGGTTTCGCAGCCGGGGATGCAATCTTTCAGGACCTGCGGGTCGTTTAAGGCTTCCCACACCCGCTGTTGCGGCAGCGCAATCAGTTGTTCGCCGGTCATGTCCATGACGGTCTCCGTTGTCCGGTTGTGTTAGCCAAGGCGCTGGCGACTTCGACGAGGCTTGCGATGTTGTGCGCGGGAAGGAACGCGTCGACGTGCGGCAGCATCGCTCGCACGCCGGCCGGCCGTGGCTCGAAGCCCTCGAAACGCAGCAGCGGGTTGAGCCAGATCAACTTCCTGCTGGATTTGTGGAGGCGCTCCATCTGCGCTCCGAGGTCGTCGCCCAGCTCGCGGTCGAGGCCGTCGCTGATGAGCAGCACGACGGCGTTTTGACCCAGCAGGCGACGCGACCAGCGCAAGTTGAACTCGCGCAGACTTGCGCCGATCCGGGTGCCGCCGGACCAGTCGGCCACTGCCTGGGCCACGCCGTTGAGTGCGAGATCGACGTCGCGATGCCGCAGGTGACGGGTGATGTTGGTGAGCCTGGTTCCGAACACCAAGGTATATACGCGATCTCGATCGTTGGTCACGGCATGCAGAAAATGCAGGAACATGCGCGAGTAACGGCTCATGCTTCCGGAAATATCGCACAGCACGACCAGGGGCGGATGGCGCCGCGCATGCGACCGGCGGCGCAGCGGAATGACGTCGGAGCCCGCGCGCAAGCTCGCCCGCAGCGTCGAGCGCATATCCACCAGACGCCCATGCGGATGCGGGGTCAGCCTGCGCATACGCACATCCGGGATCGGCAGGCGAAGCCGAGCGATCATGCGCTTCGCCTGGGCCAGCTCGGCGCTGGTCATGGTCTCGAAGTCCGCCCGCTGCAGGACCTCGCGGTCGGAGACCGTGAAAGCGGCATCCAGTTCTACGTCTTGTTCCTGTGTGTCGGTCGGAGATTGCCGGGCGCGCGGGAGCAGCGCTTCGGTCAGGCGGCTGGGCGGGGGCGGCGGCTCGTCGGCCTGGCCGCGGCCGTAGACCTTGGGCAGCATCAACGCGAGCACGCGCTCGAGCATGTGCGGGTCGCGCCAGAAGATGTGGAAGGCCTGGTCGAACAGCTCGAATTGCTCGCGGCGATCGAGGAATAGCGAAGCCAGCGCCCAGTAGAAATCGTCGCGGCGTTGGATGCCCGCCACCTCCAGCGCCTTCAGCGCGTCGATGACGCGGTCCGGGCCGACTGGAATTCCGGCGCCGCGCAGCACCCGCGCGAAGTGCATGACGTTCTCGGCGAGACGTCCGGTGGGATCGCTGGTCGCGGTCATTGGCCGAGAAACAACTTGGCCCCGTTGCGCCAGGCGATCTTCTCCGCGACCTCGGGCGGCAGCTGCGACAGCCAGGCGCGGTAGCTTTGCATGATTGCGGGGACCTCAGGCCAGCGCTCCGGGACCCAAGTGTCGGACCCCAGCACAAAGCGCTCCGAATACTTTGTGAACAACGCGCGCCAGACGGGAGATAGTGCGTCTCCCTCCAGGATCCCGCTGCGATAGGACAACTCTCCGTAGAGCCGCGAGTAGCGCCCGAGCAGCTCGTCGACGCGAGCCGGTGGCGTGTTCATGCCGGTGTGTGCCCAGATCACCTGTGCGTTGGGGTCGAGCGCGAAGATGCGCTCGATGACGTAGTCGTCGCAGTGAGCGTGGAGCCACAGTCCATGCTGGGTAGCGAGCGCTACGAAGCGCGCAAAGCCTTCGCTGTCGGCGTCGTGGCCGAAGATGTGGAACTCGCCGATCCCCTTGTAGATGCCGCGTGCGAGCTCCCTCTGGATCATGGCCAGGATGGCCGGGTCCCGGAACCAGGTGCGGACATCGGCTGCGACGACGTACGGGCGCGCGAACGCGATCGCCTGGAATTCGGGCGGCGCGGCGGCCAGCAGCTCGCGTGTACCGTCGTTCGGACGGCTGGTCAGGAGCACGCCGCGGATCCCGGCTCGCCGCCACAGATCGAATACCGTCTCCACCGGCACGGGGCGGCCGACGTCGAGGTTGTAATGCGCGTGGGCGTCGAAGATCGGCGATGGCGTTTGCGCTCGTACCGCGCCGGGTGCCGCCCCCGCCAGCGGGATCAGCACAGCCGCCCAGAAGATGATGCGGCGCATCCGCTTCTCCGGCTATCCCACCTCGGCCCTGACCTCCGAGAGGATCCGCGCCGCCTCGCTGCCCTTGACACGCGCGATGTCGTCTTGATATTTCAACAACGCGCCCAGCGTGTCGTCCACGAGATCCGGATCCAGAGCTACTCGGTCAAGCGCCACCAGAGCATTGGACCAGTCAATGGTCTCGGCCACTCCCGGCAGCTTGAACAGATCCATGCTGCGCAGGCGCTGGACGAAGCCGACCACTTCGCGCGACAACCGCTCGGAGGCGCCGGGCGCCTTGCGACGGAGAATATCCAGCTCACGCGCTGCGTTGGGGTAGTCGACCCAGTGGTACAGGCAACGCCGTTTCACCGCGTCGTGGATCTCGCGCGTGCGGTTGGAGGTAATGACGACGATGGGCGTTTGCCGCGCCTTGATCGTGCCGATCTCCGGGATCGTGACCTGGAAGTCCGACAGCACCTCGAGCAGGTAGGCCTCGAACGGCTCATCGGTGCGGTCGAGCTCATCGATGAGGAGCACAGGTGCCCCGCCTAAGTCGCCCTCCAGCGCCTGCAGCAGCGGACGGCGGATGAGGAATCGCTCGGAGAAGATGTCCTGGCTCAGCCCTTCGCGCGATTTGATGCCCTCCGCTTCGGCCAGGCGGATCTCGATCATCTGGCGCGTGTAGTTCCATTCGTACACCGCCGACGCGATGTCCAGGCCCTCATAGCACTGCAGGCGCACGAGGCGCCGACCCAGCGTCTGGGCCAGGACTTTTGCGATCTCCGTCTTGCCGACCCCTGCCTCACCTTCCAAGAACAGCGGGCGTCCCATGCGCAGCGCGAGGAACACGGCCGTGGCGAGACCGCGCTCGGCCACGTAGTCGGCGCGCGCGAGCAGGTCGATCGTCTCGTCGATCGAGACGGGCGGGGGCTGGGACAAGAGCAGTTACTTGCCGAGCGCTGCCTGCACGGCGCGTTTGGCCATCACTGTGACCAAGTGCGCGCGATACTCGCTGGAAGCGTGGATGTCGGAGTTGAGCCCATTGGCGGAGACCTTGATGGCAGCCACCGCTTCCGGTGAGAACTTCGAGGTCAGCGCCTTCTCCATCTCGGGCACGCGGAATACGGACGGGCCGGCACCGGTGACGGCCACGCGGACGCCGCCGCCGGCTTCGCTCACGAACACGCCGACGATGGCGTAGCGGGAAGCCGGGTTCTTGAACTTGGCGTAGCCAGCGCGTTTGGGTACGGGGAAACCGATCGAGGTGATGATTTCACCCGGCTCGAGCGCGGTCTCGTACATGCCCTTGAAGAATTGATCGGCCCCGATCTTGCGCTTGTTGGTGTTCACCGTCGCGCCCAAACCCAACACTCCGGCCGGGTAGTCGGCGGCCGGATCGTTGTTGGCGATCGAGCCGCCGAGGGTCCCCATGTTGCGCACCATGCGGTCGCCGATGGCGGCAGCCAGCACGGCCAACGCCGGGATGGACTGCGCCACGTCTTTGGACGCAGCCACTTCCGCATGGCGCGTCATGGCGCCGATCGACAACGTGCCGCCGTCGACTTTGATGCCGCGCAGCTCCGCGATCGCTCCCAGGTCCACCAGGTCCGGCGGGGCAGCCAGACGCAGCTTCATGGCCGCAATCAGGGTCTGGCCGCCGGCGAGCAGCTTGGCGTCCGCATTGCGGGCGAGCAGCGCCAGAGCGTCGGCGACGCTCGAAGCCTTGTGGTAATTGAACTGATACATGATCTTCTCCTTGCGATCAGGCTGCCTTGCGCATGTTGGTCTGCGCGAGCGCGCGCCACACGCGCTCGGGCGTCGCCGGCATCTCCAGGTCGCGCACACCCAGAGCATCGGTGAGCGCGTTCATCACCGCGGCCGGCGCGCCGATGGCACCGGCCTCCCCGCAGCCTTTTACCCCGAGTGGGTTATGGGTGCAGGGGGTTTCTTTGGTGTCGAGCTTGAAGCTGGGAACATCGTCCGCGCGCGGCATGCAGTAGTCCAGCAGGCTGCCGGTGACCAGTTGGCCGCTGTCCTTGTCGTAGCGGCAGCCCTCCAGCAGCGCCTGGCCGATCCCCTGAGTCAACCCGCCGTGCACCTGTCCGGCCACGATCATCGGGTTGATGATCTTCCCGAAATCGTCGACTGCCGTGAAGCTCACGATATCCGTGCTGCCGGTATCGGGATCGACCTCCACTTCGCACACGTACGTACCCGCCGGGAAGGTGAAGTTGGTCGGGTCGTAGAACGCGTTCTCGTTGAGCCCCGGCTCCAGCTTGTCCAGCGGATAGTTGTGCGGCACGTAAGCGGTCAGCGCGACCTGCGCAAAGGGGACTTGCTTGTCGGTGCCCGCCACTTTAAATACGCCGTCGGTGAACTCCACATCGGCCTCGGCTGCTTCCATCAGGTGCGCGGCGATCTTCTTGCCCTTGGCGATCACCTTGTCCACGGCCTTCATGATCGCCGTGCCGCCAACCGCGATAGAGCGCGACCCGTAGGTTCCCATCCCGAACAGGATCCGGCCGGTGTCGCCGTGCACGACGTCGACGTCGTCCAGCGCGATGCCGAGCCGGCTTGCCACCACCTGTGCGAAAGTCGTCTCGTGCCCCTGGCCGTGCGAGTGCGACCCGGTGAATACCGTCACCTTGCCGGTCGGGTGCACGCGCACTTCTCCAGCCTCGAACAGGCCGGCGCGCGCTCCTAAAGAGCCGGCAATGTTGGATGGCGCGATGCCGCAGGCCTCGATGTAGGCGGCGTAACCCAGACCGCGCAGCCTGCCCCGCGCTGCGGCCTCTTGTTTGCGCGCTGGGAAGCCGGCAACGTCAGCCAACTTCATCGCTTCGCCCAGCGTGGCCTCGTAGTTTCCGGTGTCGTAAAGCAGAGCCACGGGGGTCTGATAGGGAAACTCGCGGATGAAATTGCGCCGCCGGATTTCGGCCGGATCCAGCTTCATCTCGCGCGCCGCCGTCTCGACGAGGCGTTCCACCACGTAGGTCGCTTCGGGGCGGCCCGCGCCGCGGTAGGCATCTACCGGCGCCGTGTTGGTGAACACGGCGGTGACCTCGCAGTAGATCAGCGGCGTGGTGTACTGACCCGCCAGCAGCGTGGCATACAGGATGGTCGGGATGCACGACGCGAAGGTGGATAGGTAGGCGCCCATGCTGGCGGTGGTCTGCACGCGCATGGCGAGAAACTTCCCATTCTTGTCCAGCGCCAGCTCGGCGCGGGTCAAGTGATCGCGCCCGTGCGCGTCGCTCAGGAAGGACTCGCTGCGCTCGGCTGTCCACTTGACCGGCCGGTTGATCTGTCGCGAGGCCCACGTTACGACTACGTCCTCCGCGTACAGATAGATCTTGGAGCCGAAGCCGCCGCCCACGTCCGGGGCGATGACCCTTACCTTGTGTTCCGGCAATCCCAGCACGAATGCCGTCATGAGCAGGCGCTCGACATGCGGGTTCTGGCTGGCCACGTAGAGCGTGTAGCTGTCCTCGGCCCGGTTGTAGCTCGCCAGTGCCGCCCGGGGCTCGACCGCGTTAGGTATCAGGCGGTTGTTGACGAAATCGAGCTTGGTCACGTGATGTGCCGACGCAAACGCCTTATCCACGGCCGCTTTGTCGCCCAGCGCCCAGACATAGCAAGTATTGTCCGGGGCAATCTCGTGTAATGCCGGAGCGCCTTTCTTGCTGGCCTCGCCGACATCCACGACCGCCGGCAAAACGTCGTAGTCCACCGCGACTAACTCGCCGGCATCCTTGGCCTGCAGGTAAGACTCTGCGATGACCACCGCCACGTGGTCGCCCACGTAACGCACTTTGCCTTGTGCCAGCGGCGGATGAGCGGGCTCCCTCATGGGCTGGCCATTCACGTCGGTTATCAGCCACCCGCAGGGTAGACCCGCCACTTTGGCGGCGGCCAAATCATCGCCGGTAAACACGGCGACCACACCGGGCGCCTTGAGTGCTTTGCCTTTATCGATACGCTTTATCGTCGCGTGTGCGTGGGGTGAGCGGACGAAGTAGGCGTAGGTCTGGCGGTCGAGCTGCACGTCGTCGGTGTAGGTCCCCCCGCCGGTCAAGAAGCGGTAGTCTTCCTTGCGCTTGATCGCGGTTCCGATCAGGTTCATATCGCTCATGGCTCAGCTCCTCATCGCTTGCGCGCCGGCCTGCACCGCCTTCACGATGTTGTGATAGCCCGTGCAGCGGCAGATGTTGCCGTCCAGCTCGGCGCGGATGGTGGCTTCGGTCAGACTGGAGTGACGCTTCGCCAGGTCGATCGCGCTCATCACCATGCCCGGGGTGCAGAACCCGCACTGCAGCCCGTGATGATCCCTGAACGCCTCCTGCATCGGATGCAGCTTGCCGTCGACCGCGGCGATCCCCTCGATGGTAACGATGTCAGCGCCTTGGGCCTGCAGGACGAGCATGTTGCAGGACTTCACGGCGGAGCCGTTCATGTGGATCGTACAGGCGCCGCACTGGGCCGTGTCGCAGCCGACGTGGGTGCCCGTCAGCCGCAGCTGAGCACGGATGAAATCGACCAGCAGGGTGCGCGGCTCGACGTCGGCAGTGACCGGCTTGCCGTTGACTGTCATGGAAACCTTGACTGACATGGATCTCCTCCTGTTGGTTTGTGTTCTCGACCGGCGGGGAGCCCGCTGGGTCGGGGCGCTTACCGATGCCGTGCCTGGCCTGCCGGAAATGCGATGCAGGAAAACACGCGAGGCCGTATTGCCCGGAACAACTGATGCTACGCTTGCGGTGGGGCCTTATCAACCGAGCCGCGCCGGACGCGGTCCCGCGCTACACAGTCCCGGCTTTCGGGTCAAGCAGATCGCGCACGTGTTCCGCGATCGCCAAGGAAGCGGTGAGCCCGGGGGATTCGATGCCGTACAGATTGACCAGTCCTGCGACGCCGTGATCCTTGGGACCCTGAATAACGAAATCGGCTGCCGGATCCTTGGGGCCTGAAATCTTTGGACGGATGCCCGTATACCCGGGCGTGAGCCGCCCATCCTCGAGTCCCGGGTAGTAGCGACGGATCGCCTCGTAGAACAGCGGCTCCCGCGAGTGGTCGAAGGCGTAGTCCACGCCGTCGGTCCAGCTGATGTCCGGTCCGAAGCGTGCCTGGCCTGCCATGTCGAGGGTGACGTGCACGCCGAGGAACGCATGGCTCGCCGCTGGGTAGACCAAGCGGTGGAACGGCGACTTTCCCGACAGCGAGTAGTAGTGCGCCTTGGCGAAGTACTGCGCCGGAACACTTGCGGAGGGAACGCCGCCGATGGAGCCCGCTACGTTTTGCGCGAACAATCCAGCCGAGTTGACGACGATCCTGCTGGCGAGCGTCATGGGTTCTGCGCCGCCGACGCGCAGCCGGATCTCCTCGGCGCGCACCTCGCCCGATTCCACCGGGCTGAAGAACACGACGCTCGCGCCGTGCTCCTCGGCGTCGCCTTGCAGCGCAAGCATCAGGGCGTGGCTGTCGATGATGCCGGTCGAGGGGGAAAGAAAACCCGCGACGCAACGGACCTGGGGCTCCAGATCGCGCAACTCATCGCGGCTCAGCCAGCGCAGATCCTCGACCCCGTTGGCCGTTGCTTTGGCTACGTAGGATCTGAGCGCATCGATCTCGGCCTCTTCCGTGGCGACCACGATCTTGCCGATGCGTCTGTGCGGGATGCCGTGTTGCGCACAGTAGTCGTACAGCTTGTGCTTGCCCGCCACGCACAGCCGTGCCTTGAGCGACCCTGGGGTGTAGTAGATGCCGGCGTGTATGACCTCGGAGTTGCGAGAACTGGTGTGCGTGCCGATGCCTTCTGCGGCTTCCAGCACGATCACTTCGCGGCCGGCCAGCGCCAGCGCGCGTGCTACAGCGAGCCCCACCACGCCCGCTCCGATGACAACGCATTCCACGCGCTCCGTCATGAGCGCAGCCGGCGGCGGCAAGCGGAAAGCGTCAGAGCTGTGTTCGGCTGGAGCCGGAAGACCGTGACCATGTACGTGCCGGACGTCGGCGTCGAGCGCGTAATCTTACCCGAGAGCAGAACCTGTCCGTCGCGTCCTGTTGGCGTGGCCCTGTACCATACGCGCTCCAGTCCGCCGAAGCGGCGGCGCATCGACTTCGGCAATGGACACGCGACGACCGCTATTCCTGCTCGCCAGCGGAGGCTTTGTATCCGGACTGACCATGCGCGTGGCGGAACCGCTGCTGCCCAAGGTCGCGCACGATTTCGGTGTCAGCGTGGCCGCCGCCGCCGTGCTCATCACCGGCTTTACGCTCGCGTACGGTCTATTCCAGCTGGTGCACGGTCCGCTCGGCGACAGGATCGGGAAACTGCGCGCAGTCACCATCGCCCTGCTGCTGACGGCGCTGGCGTGCGCCGCCTGCGCGCTCGCCGCCTCGTTGGAAGCTTTGGCCCTGTGCCGGTTCTTGACCGGCATGACGGCGGGCGCTGTGATACCGCTGTCCTTCGCCTTCGTCGGCGACAATGTGCCCTACGAGGGTCGACAGGCGCTGCTCGGGCGTTTCATCGCGGGCAACCTGCTCGGGCAGACATTCGGGCCGCTTCTGGGCGGTGTGTTCAGCGATTCGATCGGCTGGCGCGCCACGTTCCTGGTTCCGGCAGCCGCGTTCTTTCTCATCGGTCTGCTGCTGATCCCGCTCGCCCGCACGGAGGGCGCTACGCAGCCGCACCGGACTGGCGGCAGCCCCGTGCGCCGCTATGCCTCACTGTTGCGGTCGCGCCGAGTGCGGATCGTGCTGCTCGCCGTCGCGGTCGAGGGGTTTCTGTTCTTCGGCATGTTCGCCTATCTGGGAGCCTATCTGCGGCACGACTTCAGCCTCAGCTATACCGCGATTGGATTCATTCTGGCTGGGTTCGGTGCCGGTGGCGTGGTCTACAGCGTGCTGGTCAGGGTGCTGTTGTTGCGGCTGGGCCAACGCGGGCTGGTGGGCGCAGGGGGCACCCTGCTGCTGGCTTGCTTCGCCGTCCTCGCGCTGGCCCCTGGCTGGACAGCGTGCGCGGTGGCCATCGCGATTCTTGGGCTTGCGTTCTACATGCTGCACAACACGCTGCAGACCCGCGCTACCGAGATGGCGCCCGAGGCTCGCGGCTCAGCGGTTTCCGCTTTTGCGTTCTGCCTGTTTCTCGGGCAGACGCTGGGCGTGTTTATGGTCGGATTTGGCATCGAGCAGGCGGGCTACCGTCCGCTGATCGGGGTGACGGGGATCGCGTTGGCGGTGCTGGCGTTCTGGTTTCGAAGACGCCTCGCTCACCTCTAGCGCAGCTCCTGGCTTTGGAACGCGGCGCTCGCGATCAGGCGTCGGCGGACGCTACGACCTTGTTGCGCCCCTGCTGCTTGGCTCGGTACATCGCCTTGTCGGCCTTGTCGATGATGACTTCGAGGCTGCCTCCGTCCGACGGATAGCTGGCGACACCGACGCTCACCGTCGTATGGATCTCGCCGCCGCGCACATCCATGTTCGTAGTCTCGATGGCGCGGCGGATACGCTCCGCCATTTCTCTGGCGCCCTTGCCTTCCGTTTCGGGGAGCAGGGCAATGAACTCGTCGCCGCCGAAGCGGGCCACGACGTCCGAGCCCCTGAGTTCTTCGCGTATGCAGCGGACCGCGTGCTGCAGCAGTCGATTGCCGGCTTCGTGGCCGTGGGTGTCGTTGACCGTCTTGAGGTTGTCGCAGTCGATCATGACGATGGACAGCGCGTGGCCGTGGCGGACCGACTGTTTGAACGCGCGGTGCAGGATCGCCGAGAAGGCGCGCATGTTGTACAAACCGGTCAGATCATCGGTGTCCGACACGCGTTTGATCTTGTCCACGGCATAGCGGATGTCGGCCGACAGCATGGTGGTGATATAGGCCACCAGGATGACCGGCGCAAGCAGGGCGAGAAGCTCGCCCCAGTAAGCCACCGAGGCGAGGCTGCGCGTCTTCGGGTCGTAGTGCAGGGCCATGAAGCAAACCGCGATGGCCACCATCTCGACGAAAGTCATGACCTTGCCCAGGATCAGTGCGCTGGCAATGATCGGAAGCAGGTACAGGTTCAGCAGCGGGCTGCGGATGCCTCCCGCGTACCAGATCACCCAGGTGATGAACAAGATCATCACCCAGGTTTCGAGGGCGATCTTGAGCCGGGTTTCCTGTCGGTAGAAGCGAACGTAGTGCAGGCCGAGGATGAAAGCGGCGAAGAAGAAAAGGGCCATGCTGATAGCCGCTTTGCCTTCCTCGCCGGTGCCACCAGCGACCAGATAGATGAGCGCCAGAACCAGCAGGAGCCATTCGATCTCTGCGGTGGTGCGCGCAAATCCTTTAAGCTCGTCCTGCTCGATGCTCAGGCCGATGTTTGGTCTTATCAGCATGTTCTTGTGTTTTTGTGTTACCTCAGAAACGCGACAAATTACCCGTTTTCAGCCACACGTGTCACCGCCCCATGCTGCCCACTGCCGGCTCCTGGCGACAAAGCCCGGACGGCCGCCGCTTCGTGGACGAGATGATATAAGAAGGTGGGATGGTTGGTGTCCGCAACTGACTGCATCGTCCATCCAGGGAGGAGCTTGAGGTGATCGGGCAGTTTCGGTGGCCTCTGACTCATGGGGTCGTCGCCCTGATGCTGCCGCTGGCCGCACTGGTTGCGGCGCCAGCGGCTGAAGTGTACTACCCCGGGGCCGGCGATTTGTGGGAAAAACGCGGGGCCGATGCTGTCGGCATGGATGCGGACAAGCTGGGCGGAGCGGTGAAGTTCGCGCAGGCCCACGAGGTGAACTGGCTGCGGGATCTGCGAGCCCAGATCGAGCGGGATGTTGCACACGAGCCTTATTCTCAAGTGCTAGGCGAAACCAAGGAGCGGGGAGGGCCAGCCGGCATCGTCGTCCGTCACGGCTATATCGTCGCCGAATGGGGCGACGCCGACCGAGTCGACATGAGCTTCAGCATTGCCAAGAGCTATTTGTCGGCGATCGCCGGCCTTGCTCTGGATCGCGGCTTGATCAAGGACGTCAATGATCCGGTATGGAAGTACGTGACTGACGGCGGGTTCGACAGCGCGCACAACACCGCAATCACCTGGCACATGCTTCTCAACCAGACCAGCGAATGGGAGGGCGTGCTGTGGGACAAACCCGACGTGGCGGACCGCCGCAGCGGCTATAGCCGCAACCTGCGGGAACCGGGCACATTCTGGGAGTACAACGACGTGCGCGTGAACCGGCTCGCCCTGTCGCTGCTGCGGGTCTGGAACCAGCCGCTGCCGCAGGTCCTGCAGGAGCGGATCATGGATCCCATCGGTGCGAGCCATACGTGGATGTGGTACGGATACCGCAACTCATTTGTCGATATCAACGGGCGCGCGGTGCAATCGGTCAGCGGAGGCAGCCATTGGGGAGGAGGATTGTGGGTGAGCGCCCGCGACCTCGCACGGTTCGGATATCTGTTCCTGCGCGGCGGCAACTGGAACGGTCGTCAGATTCTTTCAGAGCGCTGGATCCGGATGGCGACACAGCCCACCCGCATCGCCCCGCAGTACGGATACCTGTGGTGGCTCAACACCGGCCGCAAGACTCTCCCGGCAGCGCCGGAGTCGAGCTTTTTCGCGTTCGGTTCGGGCGGGAACGCGATCTGGATCGATCGGGAGCACGACCTGGTGGTTGTCACCCGCTGGCTGGATTTTGCGCAACTCAACGCGTTCGCAGCACTGGTTCAGTCATCCGTGATAAGTGAGCGATGACTGACAAACATCGCTCGAAGGGTTGCCGAGCGCATTCAGGCTTGCCCAGCGGCTCGGCTCGCGCCGACGGTTTGACATCCAGCGCGCTGATTCCTATACTCCGTTCACTTGTTAGACTGAGTCTAACTCGATGTTTCCGGCGTCTGACGCGTGCCGAGCGCACCGACCTCTCGCCGGGTTCTCGAAGCTTCGCCACCCGAGGAGGTCTGTATGAAAGCCCTGAAAGGATCCAAGACGGAAGGTAACCTGAAGGCCGCGTTCGCAGGTGAATCCCAAGCCAACCGCCGCTATCTGTACTTCGCCAACAAAGCCGACGTCGAGGGCCAGAACGACGTATCCGCCGTGTTTCGCTCAACCGCTGAGGGTGAGACCGGCCATGCCCATGGCCACCTGGAATATCTGGAGGCCGTAGGCGACCCTGCAACCGGGCTGCCGATCGGCAAGTCGCGCGACAATCTAAAGGCCGCCATTGCAGGAGAGACGCACGAGTACACCGACATGTATCCGGGCATGGCCAAGGCGGCACGCGAGGAAGGGTTCGACGAGATCGCGGACTGGTTCGAAACGCTGGCCAAGGCCGAGCGCTCCCACGCCAATCGGTTCCAGAAGGCGCTGGACGCGTTGGTCGATTGAAGTGACGCGCCGGGCGCGTGGCCTGCCGGCTCGCGCCCGCCTCGTACGAGCGTACGAGCAGCTTCCTTGATCCCCGACCCCTGATGCGGGAAGGCAACCTCGAGCCGCCCAAGCGGCACGCGCTGAGCTGGCAGACGCCGGAGTTCTACGACGAAGGGCTGCTGCTGCACGAGCTCGAGCGGGTGTACGACGTTTGCCACGGCTGCCGGCGCTGCTTCAACCTGTGCAAGGCGTTTCCCACCCTGTTCGATCTGGTGGACAGTAGCAAGACCGGCGAGCTGGATTCGGTCGACAAGAAAGCTTTCTGGAAGGTCGTCGATCAGTGCTACCTGTGCGACATGTGCTTCATGACCAAATGCCCGTACGTGCCGCCGCATCCCCTCAACATCGACTTCCCGCACCTGATGCTCCGCGCCAAAGCGGTGAAGTACAAGAAGGGGCAGACCGGCTTCCGGGACAAACTGCTATCCAGCACCGACGCCGTGGGCAAGCTCGCCACCATCCCCGTGGTGGTCCAGGCAGTCAACAAGGTCAATCGCACGCCTGCGGCGCGCAAGTTGATGGAAAACGTCCTGGGGGTCGCAAAGGACCGCATCCTGCCGGACTACGCCACCTACAAGTTCCGCAGGCACGCGCATCCGCGCAGCGATTTCGAGGCTGTCGATGGTCGCAACTCGCCCGGCAAGGCTGCGCTTTTCGCAACTTGCTATGTAAACTACAACGAGCCGGGTATCGGCTGCGACTTGCTCGCGATCCTTGAGCACAACGCCATCCCCGCCGTGCTCGTCGAGCACGAGGCGTGCTGTGGCATGCCGAAGCTGGAGCTGGGCGATCTCGACGCCGTCGCTCGTCTGAAGGCCGCCAACATTCCGCCGCTCGCCCGACTGGCCGCGCAGGGGTATGCGATCCTCACCCCGATCCCCTCGTGCACCCTGATGTTCAAGCAGGAGTTGCCGCTCATGTTTCCCGACGATGAGGAGGTGAAACGGGTGGCGGAAGCCATGTTCGATCCGTTCGAGTATTTTTCTCTGCGTCACCGCGACGGGTTGTTGAAGACCGACTTCCAACGCGAGCTGGGAAGGATTTCGTACCACATTCCTTGTCACCTGCGGGTTCAGAACATCGGCTTG
>JACXTT010006533.1_pt1 | contig 16610 bp, 18 predicted proteins | sample 9270951 | NCBI WGS metagenome assembly JACXTT01 (sample SAMN15532306, study PRJNA645909) | rock metagenome | isolation source: weathered quartz diorite | place: Puerto Rico | collected 2017-06-21 | reverse complement strand
CGATGCTGCAGGAAAGCGGATTTACGAAGATTCGCGTGGCCCCGAAAGATGAGAGTAAATCTTTCATCCGCGATTGGGCACCAGGAACGGATATTGCGGAATATGTGGTATCGGCAACCATTGAGGCCATCAAACCCAAAACCTAACAATCGCGTCAACTCGGACTGCCCAAAGCTGCGCCGCTTCGCTATGCAGCTTTGGGCAGCCGGTTACGCGCAGCGTTAGGGCTCCTATATGCCATCACTTCGCGGTCAATGTTCATGCGGAGCTCGAGCGCGTTCAACACCGACTCGCAAAAGCGGCGCTTCGCGCCCCTTTTGCTCGCGGGTTAACGCGAACGCTATACGCCCAGTGCACACCATATCTGACCGATTCACGGGCCGCGAACTCCTGTCCCCGGAGAATCGACATAATGCCGAGCTTGTTGAGGAACGGTTGTTCATCCCCGGTAGAGGTCTTCATGTCGTTAATGCGGCCATAAGGACACTCAAGAGGGTGCTTTATTAAGCTCGATAGTTTACAGCAACATTCATGTCGAGCCTGCGCACTCTATCAACCCAGCCCGGGTCTCACCTTCTCCGCCGCCAGCTTGGCGCGCCCGCGCGCCTCATTAATGTTTTTTCCACTCGCCAGTGCCACGCCCATGCGGCGTTTGACGAACGACTCCGGCTTGCCAAACAGGCGCAGGTCAGCGCCCGGCACGCGCAACGCCTCATCCACGCCCTCAAATGCAATGTCCTTGGCATCCAGGCCGCCGTAGATCACCGCGCTGGCGCCCGGGCCACGCATCTCCGTTGACACCGGCAAGCCCAGTATCGCGCGCGCGTGGATTTCAAATTCGCTTTGTACTTGCGAGATCATCGTCACCATGCCGGTATCGTGCGGGCGCGGGCTGACCTCGGAAAACCATATCTGGTCCCCCTTCACAAACAACTCGACGCCGAAGATGCCGCGACCGCCTAAATTATCCGTGACTTTTTTGGCAATCTTACGCGATGTTTGCAGCGCCTTCGCGCTCATCGGCTGCGGTTGCCAGCTTTCGACGTAGTCGCCCTTTACTTGCACGTGGCCGATGGGCTCGCAGAAAAATGTCTCGATCTGGCCAGACACGCCGACAGCGCGCACCGTAAGCTGCGTGATTTCGTAATCAAATTTAATCACACCCTCGACTATCACCTTGCCCAGACCCACGCGACCCCCGCTTTGCGCATAATTCCACGCCGCCTCCACTTCCGATAGATTTATTATCAGCGACTGGCCCTTGCCGGAAGACGACATCACCGGCTTGATGATGCACGGATAACCTATTTTTTTGGCTATCGCCGACTGCAATTCCGCGAGACTGGATGCAAACGTATAAGGCGAGGTGGGCAGGCTCAACTGTTCCGCGGCCAGGCGGCGTATGCCCTCGCGGTTCATGGTAAGTTGCACGGCACGCGCGGTGGGAATGACTTCGGCGACGCCCGCGCGCTCGATTTCGATGAACGCCTCGGTCGCAATCGCCTCGATCTCCGGCACGATAAGATGCGGCCGTTCCCTTTCAACCAGTGCGCGCAAGGCCGCAGCGTCGGTCATGTTAATCACTTGAGCCCTGTGCGCGACTTGATGCCCTGGCGCGTTGGCGTAGCGATCCACCGCAATCACCTCCACCCCCAGACGCTGCAAGGCAATGATGACTTCCTTACCCAATTCACCGGCGCCGAGCAGCATAACGCGAGTAGCGGAGGGACTTAACGGTGTGCCGATTTTCATCCGGGATTTTTTTGCATTGTGTGCCGAAATGGTTTCATGAAGGGAGCCCTGGCTTATTCAGAATTCCATGGATGGAATTATTCAGAGCTTCCGCGCGATGCAGGGACGCATCGCCATTTTTCAAATACACAAGTATTTGAAAAATGAAGAAAGGCAAAAATGACATTTTTTGCTTTTCGTGCTCTGAGAATTCCATGGATGGAATTATTCAGAGCTTCCTAAGTCGAGTAGCGCATGCGCGTGCCGTGCAGCAGCGACAGGGTGATTTCCGCCGCACTCAGTTCCTTGGGGAAATAGACGCCGGAGACCTTGGCGCCGTTGATGCTGACCCCTTCCAGCTTGCTGTGTGAGAAATCTACGCCACGCAGATCGGACTGGCGAAAATAACTGTTGCTGAAGTCGAGGCCCGCCGCATCGAGGCCGCGCAGGTCGAGGCCGCGAAAATCGGTGCTGGTGAGATCGCACTTTTCACCTTGTGCCTTGCGGTAATTAAAGTCGGCGACCTTGCATTCGCGCAGCAACTGGGACAGGGGGTCATGTTTCACATCCGGTTTTTTCAACATATTTACTCTCCTTTACTAAGGCGTTGTTTACGCATCAACCAGAAAGTCAGGCTAAGCACTATGCTGACGATGATGGAAGTGGTGATTGGGAAACAAAACCGGAAACCGTCGCGCTCCATCACGATGTCGCCGGGCAAGCGTCCGAAACCGGCTTTTTGCAGCCAGGGCCACAACATGCCGATGATGGCCAGGCACAGTCCGATGAGGATCAGGGTGCGCGACATATCCTACGGAATACGGCGGACTCCCTTTTCGGATCCCAGCAGCAGTACATCCGCGGGCCGTATGGCGAACAGGCCGTTGGTCACGATGCCGGGGATGTTGTTGAGGGTAGCCTCGAGCTTGGCGGGCTCCAAAATCTGCAAGCCGCGCACATCAATAATCAGATTGCCGTTATCGGTGGTGAAGTTCTCGCGCAATACCGGATTGCCGCCCAATTTGACAAGCTGACGCGCCACGAAGCTGCGCGCCATCGGGATCACCTCGATCGGCAAGGGGAATTCGCCCAGCACGTCGACCAGTTTGGATTCATCGGCGATGCACACGAATTTTTTACTGGCCGCTGCGACGATTTTTTCGCGGGTCAGCGCACCGCCGCCGCCCTTGATAAGGTGTAGGTGCTGAGTGGCCTCATCGGCGCCGTCCACGTAGAGCGGCAGGTCACCGGTTTCATTCAGTTCCAGCACCGCGATGCCATGCCCCTTGAGACGCTGGGCGGTCGCAACCGAGCTTGCCACGGCACCCTCGATCTTGTGTTTAATAGTGGCCAGGGCGTCTATAAAGGCATTGGCCGTGGAGCCGGTGCCAACGCCGATCACCGTGCCTGACTGTACATACTCCAGGGCGACCTTAGCCACCGCCTGCTTCATTTCGTCTTTGGTCATCGCCGCTCTCATCATGATGTCGTCAGCGGCTAAGAATACCTGTTATGCGCCCCGGAATGAAGGGCCGCTTGTGACAAAACCCGGCGATTTCTGATAACGTACCCGCATGCCGCAACGCTATATCGAAAAGATTCTCAAGGCACACGTCTACGACGTGGCGCTGGAGACCTCGTTAGACCCCGCACCTGCTCTGTCGCGGCGGACGGGGAATCACGTGCTGCTGAAGCGCGAAGACCTGCAGCCGGTGTTTTCCTTCAAGTTGCGCGGAGCCTATAACAAAATCGCCGGGCTCAGCGCCGAGCAGATCAAGCAAGGCGTCATTACCGCCTCGGCGGGCAATCACGCCCAGGGCGTTGCGCTCGCGGCGCAGCGGCGCGGCATCCGCGCGCTGATCGTGATGCCCAAGACCACGCCAGAGATCAAGGTGGTGTCGGTGCGTGCACTGGGCGCCGAGATAGTGCTGCACGGCAATGCCTACGACGACGCCTATGAGCACGCGATGCGGCTCGCCGCCGAACACCGCATGACCTTCATTCATCCCTATGACGACCCGGAGGTGATCGCGGGCCAGGGAACGGTGGGAATGGAGATCCTGCATCAACACGCCGATCCGATCCACGCGATCTTTGTACCGGTGGGCGGCGGCGGCCTGATCGCGGGGGTCGCGGCCTACGTCAAGCAACTGCGTCCCGAGATCAAGGTGATCGGTGTCGAGCCGGATGACGCCGCGGGTCTCTATGAGGCCCTGCGCGCCGGCCGGCGCGTGCTGCTCGATCACGTCGGTATCTTCGCCGACGGCGTGGCGGTGCGCCAGATCGGCGAGGAACCGTTCCGCATCGCGCGGAGCTGCGTGGATGAAGTGCTGCTGGTCACCACCGACGAGATCTGCGCCGCCATCAAGGACATCTTCGACGACACCCGCTCCATCGCCGAACCGGCCGGGGCGCTGGCCGTAGCCGGGCTCAAGAAATACCTCGAGCGCGAGGGCCTCGCCAAGCAGACCCTGGTCGCCATCGTCAGCGGCGCCAACATGAACTTCGACCGCCTGCGTCACGTCGCAGAGCGCGCCGAATTGGGCGAACAGCGCGAGGCCTTGCTGGCGGTGACCATCCCGGAACGGCCCGGCAGTTTCCACGAATTTTGCGACGCGCTCGGGCATCGCAGCATCACCGAATTCAATTACCGCTATCACGACCCCAGCGCGGCCCACGTGTTTGCCGGTGTGCAGATGCACGACGGCCCGGCGGAGAAGGAAAAGCTCATCGCCCATTTGCGCGCCAAGCATTATCCGGTGCTGGACATGACGGACAACGAGATGGCCAAGATGCACATCCGCTATATGGTGGGCGGTCACAGCAACAACCGGGTCGCGCACGAGATGCTGTATCGTTTTGAGTTTCCCGAACGTCCCGGCGCGCTGCTGCATTTTCTGAATCGTATCGGGCAACGCTGGAACATCAGCCTGTTTCACTACCGCAATCACGGCGCGGCCTACGGGCGCGTGCTGGTCGGCATTCAAATCCCACCCGACGAGCACGCAGAATTTCAGGGCTTTCTAAAAGAGCTGGGCTACAGTTATTGCGAGGAGGCAAGCAATCCTGTCTACGCGCTGTTTCTCGGCTAAGGAAACTCTGATTTATTCAGAGTTTCCTTGCGATGCAGGACGCATCGCCATTTTTCAAATACGCAAGTATTTGAAAAATGGCGGTACATCCCTGGGCCACACACAGGCTGTTTTTCAACAGCCTGCTAACCCGCTCACAACGGATTCAGCCAATTGTTACTCAGCACCGCCACGTTGTAGAGCAGTATGCCCAGTGCGGTGAGACCGCACACCACGATAATAACCGCCAGCACCACTGCAAATACGCTGCGCATTTATTAAGGGCTTTCGATATGTAGCGGGGTAGCACATTGCGGGCAGTATTTGCGCAGCGGAAGTTGTTCGCGCGGCTCCAGGGCGAGGCTGATCTCATTGCGACAATGGGGGCAGGTCCCCGTCACATTTTCGCTGCTCGAATGCTGGTGATAACGGCGATAGCCCATGATAGGGCCCGCAATGAGAAACCCCGGCACCAAAAACCAGTGCGCGCCGATAATCGGCACCGACAGCAACGCCAGCAGCCAGCACAACCCCCAGCTCTTGAGCGTCCGCATCAGTCGTTCGTGGTCGCTATAGACTTGTACGCTCAATTCTCCGGGAAGGCTGGAATCGTCAACAGACTTGATTATCACACGGTATTGTTCGGCAAGCGGCATGGGTCTAATGACGATGTGCAGTATCTGCGATCATGCGTGCACAGTGTATCATGACCACAGCCATGACCGTTGAGCCCGCACAACCGACCCTCATGCCGCCGCGCCGCAAGTTCGCGCTCTGGTTTGCGGGCATTGTCCTGCTCGGTCTTGCCGGCGCCGTCACCCTGCTCGCGCTCAGCTTCGACCCCAACGCCTACAAAGACCGGATCAGCGCCTGGGTAAAAGATCAGACCGGCCGCGAGTTGCGCATCGGCGGCAACATCGAGCTGTCTTTCTTTCCTTGGCTGGGCGCGCGACTCGCCCACATCGAGGTGAGTAACGCCCCGGGCTTTGCTCCAACAGCTTTCCTACAAGCCGAACTTATCCAGCTCCGGGTGAAACTGATTCCGCTGCTGCGCGGTCAGTGGGTCATCGGCACTGTGGTACTGGAACGGGCGGCATTGCATCTCAGCAGGGACTCCGCCGGGCGCAGCAACTGGGAAGATCTGCTGCGCGGACGCGGGCAGGGTGTGAATCTCGCCGCACTTGGCCTGGGGGGGCTGGCTATCACCAACGCCTCGTTGATTTTGGATGACCGGCAACGCGGTCAACGCGTTGCCTTGGAAAATCTCACCCTGCGCAGCGCAGCCATCGTTCCCCGCACGGCGTTCGATCTCAAGCTCGGCCTTGACACGGCCCTCAGCCCGCAACTCAGCGGGCACTTCGAGTCCCAGGGCAAAGGCATGATCGATCTCGATCGGCAACACTATGAGTTGCGTAACGCCCTCATCATGGCGCAGCTCAAAAGCGAGCAATTGCCGCAACATCATTTTGAGATTCAACTCGGCGCAGACATCAGCGCCGATATTAAACACCCTACGCTGCTGCTCGACAACCTAAAAATCGAGACCGCGGGTCTCACCCTGCACGGCCGTCTTCAAGCTACGTCGATTTCGAATAGCGCGCGTTTGAGCGGAGATTTAAAGATCATGCCCTTCAACCCGCGAGACCTGCTGCGCCGGCTGGATATATCGCTGCCTCCGGAACTTCCGGCTAATGCCTTGCAACAAGCCGCTCTTGACGCAACACTCGCAGGCAACTTGCAAGAAATTCGCCTCGCCCCGCTCAGGCTGCAACTCGACGACACCCTGGGTAGCGGGGAGATTGATTTTACCGCGAAGGAAAAATTTTCGGCCAATGTGGATCTTGCGTTTGACCGGCTCGATCTGCGCCGCTACATCGCACCCACCCAAGGGCAGCCGAACGCGTTGCCCATCGAAACCCTGCGCGCCTTGCCTGTGCGGGGACAGGTGCGTGTCGCCAACCTCAAATTCGGCGATGTGCAGGCTGACGACGCCACCCTCACCCTTGGAACAACGCCATGACCCAGCGCCGCCCGGTTAAACAACCCTCACTGAGCGACCGCTTGTTGCGCTGGTTCGACCGGCACGGGCGTAAGGACTTGCCCTGGCAAGACAACCCTACGCCTTACCGTGTGTGGGTCTCGGAGATCATGTTGCAGCAGACCCAAGTCGCCACGGTGATCCCCTATTACTTGCGCTTTATGCAGCGCTTTCCCGATGTTGCCACACTCGCCGCCGCTCATTTGGACGAGGTGATGCAACTTTGGAGCGGACTCGGCTATTACGCGCGTGCGCGCAATCTGCACCGCGCCGCCGCGATTGTGTGCGAGCAGCACGCGGGTGAATTGCCGCGAGCTATCGCCGCGCTGCAACAACTGCCCGGCATAGGCCGCACCACGGCAGCGGCGATCCTCGCGCTTGCTCACGGCGAACGCCACGCCATCCTGGACGGCAACGTCAGGCGAGTGTTCGCGCGCCTGCATGCCGTGGAGGGCTGGCCCGGCCGGCGTGAGATCGTCCAGCAACTCTGGTCGCTCACCGAGTCACACCTCCCCGCGCAGCGGCTGCGCGACTACAGCCAGGCGCTGATGGATCTGGGCGCAACGCTGTGCACACGCGCGCGGCCGGCCTGCGCGCGCTGCCCACTGGCTGAACAGTGTGTGGCGCACGCCCAAGGAGATATTGCAGCCTATCCCACACCCAAACCGCGCAAGCGCCTGCCGGTGCGCAGCGCCACCTTGCTGCTATTGCGTAACGACGCGGGCGAAGTGTTGCTGGAACAACGTCCTCCCGCGGGCATCTGGGGCGGCTTGTGGAGCCTGCCCGAGTGCGAACACAGCCGTCCCGCCGACATCAAGCGCTGGTGCCGGAAGCAGTTTGCTTGCCAGATCAACCAACTCGAGCGCTGGCCCACGCTGCGCCACAGCTTCAGCCATTTTCATCTCGATATTTCGCCGCTGCTTGCGCAGGTCAACAAAATCTCGGCACGCGTAATGGAACCGCGCTCCACAGTCTGGTATAACATCCAACATCCCGAGGCGCGCGGCCTGTCCGCTCCCGTGCAACAGTTGCTGGCAAAATTAAAGGACTCATGATGACTCGAATGGTGCATTGCGTAAAACTCGGACGCGAGGCCGAGGGTCTGCTGTTTCCGCCCTATCCGGGCGAGCTCGGCAAGCGGATTTATGAAAGCGTATCATCCGAGGCATGGAAGATGTGGCTGGCGCATCAGACCACGCTCATCAACGAATACCGCCTCAACATGATGGACCCCAAGGCGCGCCAATTTCTGGCGACCGAAATGGAAAAATTCTTCTTTGGCGACGGCTCGGCCCGGCCGCAGGGCTATGTCCCGCCAACCAGCAAATAGTCCAATCTCGACCGCACAGTGAGTAGATCATGACCCAGCAACGCGTTCCCGTCCTACACGGCATCGCCTGGTATCTGCAAGGCTGGCAGCTGTTCACCCGGCAACCCTTGTTGCTGCTCGCGATGTTCTACAGCTTCTTGGTGTCGCTGATCGCGCTCAGCCTTATTCCCAGCCTGGGCGGTCTGGCCAGTAGCTTGCTCACCCCCGTGTTAGGCGCAGGCCTGTACCAGGCGCTCGACAGCATCGCGCACGGCCAACCGGCCGGTTTTGAACTGCTGTTCAGCGGTTTTCGCAAGCGCCTGCAGCCGCTGATGTTGCTAGGGCTGATCTTGCTCGGTCTCGAAATCGCCATCAGCCTGGCGATCCTGGCTACGCCCGCCGGAAGCTTTTTTTCACAACTGGCCACTACGGGAAAAATCAGCTCCGCGCAAAACCTGCTGGCGTGGCTGTGGGCCATACCCTTTCTTGTCCTGCTGACCCTCGCGTTAATGGCCTACCAGTTCGCGCTTCCGCTGGTTGCGCTCAAAAACATGCAACCAATCGCCGCGCTTAAGCTGAGCCTGGTAGCCGGATTTCTTAATTGGCGTGCACTGTTAGTGTTTGGGATGGTTTATTTGGGAGTCGCCGTGCTACTCGCCCTGATCGGCTTAGTAAGCGCCTGGCTATTGCTCGCGGGAATGCTTTTGATACTCCTCCTGATGCCCGTGCTGACATGCGCCGCTTACGCCGCCTATCGAGACATCTTTCAGACCGCTCCCAGCACTCCCACGGAGACCATCGTCGCCTGACGGCTACCCGTTGCCGGCCCATCCTGCCCGCGCTACACTAAACCCTAGCCCTAACGACAACCACACATCGGACTTCCCGCTTGTTCATAGATCCACTAAAGCATCTGGGTCCACGGATCCGGCACGGCCGGTTGACCGTATGCCTTCCCGGCGGGGAGCGCCACAGCTTCGGTAGCGGCACGCCCCACGCCGAGTGGTATATTCACACATCCGCGACACTGCGGCGCATCCTGAGCGACCCTGAGTTGATGGTGGGCGAGACCTACATGAACGGAGAGTGGGACACCTCAAACCTGCTTGATCTACTCGAAGTGTTCATGCACAACATTCCCGAACAAAGCAGTAGCGGACTGCTGGCGGGTCTGCTGAAAAGACTGCTCCGCCAAGGCAACCGCATCGCCCAGAGTTATCGCAATGTCGCGCACCACTACGATCTCGACGAGTGGTTGTTCCGCCGCTTTCTCGATCGGGACATGCAATATTCCTGCGCCTACTTTTATAAACCCGGAATCAGCCTGGAAGAGGCGCAGCGCGCCAAGTGCGCGCACATCCTGCGCAAGCTCGATCTCTCCCCCGGACAACAGGTGCTGGACATCGGCTGCGGCTGGGGCGGGCTCGCCCTCTACCTCGCCGAGCACGCAGGGGTCAGGGTCGCCGGCCTTACCCTGTCGCGCGAGCAACTGCGCGTAGCGCAGCAGCGCGCACGGGAGAGCGGCCTGCAAGGGCGCGTGGAATTTCTATTGCGCGATTACCGCGAACACAGCGGCGTCTATGATCGCATCGTGAGCGTGGGAATGTTCGAGCACGTCGGCGCGCAACACTATCCTCATTACTTCGAGCAGATGCGCCGGCTGCTGAGTCCGGAAGGCGCGGCGTTGCTGCACACCATCGGCCGCTATACCCCACCCGGCGTCACCAGTCCGTGGATACTCAAACATATCTTTCCCGGCGGATATATCCCGGCGCTGTCCGAGCTCAACCGCAGCGTTGAAGGGAGCGGCCTCATTACCTGCGATGTCGAGACCCTGCGGCTGCACTATGCCATGACGCTGGGGGCCTGGCAGCACCGCTTTCAGGCGCAGCGCACGGAAATCGCCGCGCGCCTGGGCGAGCGTTTTTGCCGGATGTGGGAATTTTATCTCGCCGCCTGCGAGGCGTCGTTTCGCTGGCGTGATCTGGTGGTGTTTCAGCTACAATTAACGCAGCGGCTCGATGTGCTGCCTATTACGCGGGACTATATTTACAGAGAAGAAGACCGCACTCACACGGCCGCTACTGTGCACGCGGCGCAGGGATAAACCTGATTCAGCCGAGCAAGCGCACGCAATTACGCCCGTCTGATTTGGCTTGATACAAGGCGTTGTCGGCCTTCTCAAACAATCTCTGCTCGTCGTCCTCGCCGTTCAGATAGGAGACCCCCATACTGACGGTCATATTAATCAGCTTATTGTTGTAATCGCACTCGGACAACTCCACCGTATGGCGGATGCGTTCCGCCAGTAGCAAGGCGCCGTCCGGCGTGGTGTTGTTCAACAGCACGGTAAATTCCTCGCCGCCGTAGCGGAACAAAATATCCGTGGAACGGATGCATTCCGTCACGCGCTCCGCCAAGGACTTTATCGCCACATCGCCGGTCGCGTGACCGTAGGTATCGTTGATGGTCTTGAAATTATCTATATCCATGATGATGAAGGACAGCGGCGTGCCATAGCGGCGGGCAATCTCGACCTCGCGCCTGAGCACCACGCTCATCGTTGCCCTGTTATTGACCCCGGTCAGCGGATCCTTAAACGCGGCCTGCACGGCATCGTGGTAGAGCAGCGCATTGCGCAGCGGATACACCAGCCCCGCCAGCAAGCCTTCGATCAACTGAATCTCGGCTTCAGAAAAGCGTTTTTTCCGGGTGAAGGTCAACTCGCCCAAAGACTGCCCAAGCAGCAACAAGCGGTAGGTGCACGAGTGGCGCGCAGGCTCTCCTAGGCCCAAATCAATCCCTTGGGCCGGGTTGCGGTAGCAGACATGGTGATGAGCGGCCGCGTTCTGCACCTCGGCGGCGAACAGCTCGATCAGCTTGCTGACCTCCAGAGTCGTCTGTAATACGCTGGTGATTTTCAAGGTCTTTTCCTGTATCTGCGGCCTTAGCGCGGCAGCCGTACCAGCGCCTAAAGCGTGCGCTTCAGGATTATATCCTCTATTACCTGATACAACAGAATGTGATATCGCCATAATTCGAACCTCATGAATAACTTACGCTCAAACTTAAGCGAAAAACATGCCAACCGGCGCATATTATCAATAATATTATTATTCAATAGCTTACAAATGACATTGATGGCAAGTGGCAAGATTTGTCAAGAAATTGACGACATAAAAGCCTGAATCTTTGCCGCAGCCGCATAAATTCGCAGCCCCTCAATACCTTATCTGCACCCCATACAGGTCCCCCGCGGCGTTATCCATTCTCTCACAGTTTCAATGGCTTCATCGTACTTCCCATCAAAGACATCGAACCAAACTAATTTTAGTTTATCATCCGCCCGACGCAGAGTAGCCTTGATCGTGCGCGTTAGACATGTTAACTTTCTAACGCTGTGAACCTTTCTCGAACTCTTAGAGGAGTATAGTGATGATAAAGAAAATCCTCATGCTTTTAAGTGTTGCCGTGTTTGCCGTCGGTCTGGCCGGATGTGAAAAGGCGGGTATGGACAAGGCTGGTGAAACCATGGATAAAGCCGGCGAAACGATGGACAAGGCTAAAGACGCCATGGGCGGCGAAGCACCCGCTGCGCCGGCAGCACCCGCCCCTGAGCCTGCTGCACCGGCTGGCGGCAGTCAGTAAGCTCCTTCCTGTTGTGTGATGGTTGGCAGAGAATCTCTGCCAACCATCTGTATTTTCATTCTGGGCGGTGGGTTTAATCGCGCCCCAGAATCTTTAGTGATTTGTGCGCGCAACCCCTGGTAAACCTCCCGACGATACTGCGCTTAATACCGCGGCCGCGGCGCTAGGCGCGGCATTGAAAAGGTGCGGTTTGCTGTTGACCACTGCCGAGTCGTGCACCGGTGGCTGGATCACTCAAGTACTCACCGGCATCCCCGGTTCCTCGGAGTGGTTTGAGCGCGGCTTTGTCACCTACACCAACACCGCCAAACAAGAGATGCTGGGAGTGGCGCAGGACACGCTGGAAAGATTCGGCGCGGTGAGTGAAGAAGTCGTACGCGAGATGGTTGGCGGGGCACTCAAGCACAGTCACGCCGAAGTCAGTCTGGCGGTCAGCGGCATCGCGGGTCCCGGCGGGGGAACACCGCTCAAACCGGTTGGCACCGTGTGTCTCGCTTGGGCAACCAAGGGTGCGCCCGCGCGCAGCCGCGTCGAGCACTTTTCCGGCAATCGTGAAGCGATCCGCCGCAAGGCCGTGTATGCCAGTCTGCAAGGCATGCTGAAACTTGTCGTCTCGGTGTATCCGGAGGCTTGAGTGCCGGCGGAGGTTGCCGCCCCGGCGCAACGCCTGTTCTTCGCGCTGTGGCCGCAACAAGAACTGCGCGAACAGTTGGCCCGGCTTGCGCGCGATGTGCCTGCACGCGGCCGTCCGGTAGCCGATCACAATCTGCACCTTACCTTGGTATTTCTCGGCAATGTCACTGCGGATACGCGCAACTGCCTCGGCGCCGCAGCTGCCGAACTACATGTTCCGCGCTTCACGCTAACGCTGGATCGGCCCGGCTATTGGCCAAAGCCGCGCATCGTGTGGCTGGGGGCCAGCCGCATTCCTGACGCGCTCCTGGCATTGGTTGACGGTCTCAACGCCGCACTAACGAAGTGCGGACTGACCCCCGAAAGTCGTGGCTATCAGCCACACATCACTATGCTGCGCAACGTGGACCGGCCGCAAGGGGAGATCCGCATGCAAGCGCTGGAATGGAAGGCCGAAAATTTTTGTTTGGTCGAGTCGAGCAACGAAACCAATGGTGTGGTGTACCGTATCCTCAACTCCTGGAATTTGGACTAAGGAAACTCTGATTTATTCAGAGGATTCATTCAGAGTTTCCGTGCGGTGCATCCCTGCACCGCGGGAACCTCTGACTTAATCAGAGCTTCCCTAAGTTGTTTCCACCGGCGTATCTGGGCCATTGCCCCACTCCGACCACGCGCCGGGATAACCCTTGACGCGCGGATAGCCCAACGCCTTCAGCACCACGTATGTGTGCGACGAGCGGTGATGCGTTTGACAATAGACGATGACCTCCTTGTCCGGCGTCACGCCCAGCTTCTCATACATCGCGCGTAGTTCCTGCGCCGGCTTGAGACGGAGATCGCTGCCCAGAGCTTGTGTCCACTCCAGATTAACGGCGCCGGGGATGTGGCCGCCGCGCGCGGCGCGCTTGTCCGTGCCGTGGTACTCCCCCGGCGTGCGCGTGTCGAGCAAAACCACAGCGGGGTCGTGGAGATGTTCCAAAATATAGGCCTTGTCGGCCTTGGCATCTTTACCCGGCAGCGCGCGATAGTCCCCGGGCGTGCTCGCAGCGGCACCGGCCGTCACCGGATAACCCGCCGCCAGCCAGCTCCGCAAGCCGCCATTGAACAGCGAGATGTGCTTGTGACCGATAACCTCCAGGGTCCACAACAACCGGCAGGCCTTCGCCCCGCCTTCATCGTCATAGGCGATGACGTGCCTATCCGGGCTTAGCCCCACCCCCGACAAGACCTTGCTCAACTGCTCCGCATCGGGCAATAACCCCATCACGGGCGGGCGGGCGGTGATAAGTTGCGCGTAGTCCAGGTTCACCGCGCCGGGGATATGCTGACGGGCAAAACTCTCCGGTTTGCTTAAGTCTATAATCAGCAGGGACGGTTGTCCGAGCTGCGCGAACAACTCTCCGGGTTCGAGGATTAGTGCTAGAGTTACGGCCATTACGATTCTCCTGGGCTTTATTACTGCTATCTTACTGCAAGATCGAGCGGAAAACCCGGGTCTTGATTCCTAACGTCGCTAGCCTCACATTACTCAGGAGTCACAAAGTAAGCCTACACCGCTAATGATGTGACTCCTGAGTAATACCCTGCTTTACCTGCCCCCACCCCCGGATCAAGTCCGGGGCAGGCTCTGTCCCGCCCCTATATAGGGGGCGGGGACATAGGGAACCTCTGATTAAGTCAGAGGTTCCCGCGGTGCAGGGACGCACCGCCATTTTTCAAACACCAAAGTGTTTGAAAAATGAAGAAAAGCAAAAATCGCATTTTTGCTTTTTGCCGGGCAGGACGCCCCAATGTCGCGGGCGCAGGGATGCGCAGGAGCGACCGTGCTCTGAGAAGTCCAGGATGGACTTATTCAGAGCTTCCATAGCGGGAACTGTAGCTATACTTATTGACTTATGAGTAAAACATCAGCAGATCAACATAACGAGTGAACCATGACCATCACCCCCCATAAAGAAACCCTGGGCTTCCAGACCGAGGTCCGGCAATTACTGAACCTGATGATACATTCGCTGTACAGCAACAAAGAGATCTTCCTGCGCGAGCTGATCTCCAACGCCTCCGACGCCATAGATAAGCTGCGCTTCGAGGCGCTTGCCGATGAGGCGCTGTACGACGGCGATAGCGATCTTAAGATTCACGTGAGTTATGACAAGACGGCGCGTACCGTGACCGTCTCCGACAACGGCATCGGCATGACACGCGCCGAGGTGATCGCTCACATCGGCACCATCGCAAAGTCAGGCACCAAGGCCTTTCTCGAAAAGCTCAGCGGCGACCAAGCCAAGGACGCCCATCTTATCGGCCAGTTCGGCGTCGGCTTTTATTCCTCTTTCATCGTTGCCGACCGGGTGACACTCATTACCCGTCGCGCCGGCTTGGACGCCGAACATGGCGTGCGCTGGGAATCCGCGGGCGAGGGCGATTACAGCATCGAAACCGTCACCAAAGCCGCGCGCGGCACCGAAGTGATTCTGCACCTGCGCCCCGACGAAGACGAATTCCTCGACGGCTACCGGTTGCGCACCATCATTCGCAAATATTCCGACCACATCACCGCCCCTATCCTGATGCCCAGGGAAGGGAAAGACGCCTCCGGCGAGGAGACAGTTAACCGCGCCTCGGCCTTATGGACACGCCCCAAGAGCGAAATCAGCGCCGACGAGTACCACGAATTTTACAAACATGTCGCACATGATTTTGAAAATCCGCTGGCGCATATTCACAGCCGCGTGGAAGGCAAACAGGAATACACCCTGCTGCTGTACATCCCATCCCGCGCGCCGTTCGATCTGTGGGAACGCGACAGCCGCCACGGCATCAAGCTCTACGTGCGGCGCGTGTTCATCATGGAGGACGCCCAGCACCTCATGCCGCGTTATCTGCGTTTTGTGCGCGGCATCATTGATTCCAATGACCTGCCGCTCAACATCTCGCGCGAGATCCTGCAAGGCAGCAAAACAGTGGACGCCATCCGCGCCGCGGCGGTGAAGCGGGTACTGGATCTGTTGGAAAATATGGCGCTGAGCGAGGCTGAAAAATACGCTACGCTCTGGAAAGAGTTCGGCCGCGTCCTGAAAGAGGGTCTGGTGGAAGACTACGCCAACCGCGAGCGCATCGCCAAACTGTTGCGCTTCGCCTCGACCCACAAGGATACCGATGCACAAGACGTATCGTTCGCCGACTACATCGCGCGCATGAAAGAGGGTCAAGAAACCCTCTACTACCTCACTGCAGAAAGCTTTAATGCGGCCAAGCACAGCCCGCATCTTGAATTGTTGCGCCAAAAAGGCATCGAAGCGCTGCTCATGTACGAACCCGTGGACGAATGGGTGGTGACCCACCTCCCCGAATTTGAGGGCAAACAACTTCAATCCGTCGCCAAGGGCGAACTTGACCTTGGCAAAATCGAGGACGCAAGCGGCACCGGACAACAAAAAAAGATCGCTGATGAATTCCAGGGCGTCACCGAACGCATCAAAACCGCGCTCGGCGATCGGGTGAAAGAAGTGCGCGTGAGCCGCCGCCTCACCACCTCGCCCGCGTGCCTGGTAAGTGAGGCGCACGACATGGGCGCGCACCTTGAGCGCCTACTCAAGGCCGCCGGCCAGACGGTGCCCAGCAGCAAACCAATTCTGGAAATCAATGCGGAGCACCCGCTCGTCGCGCGCATCGCCAGGGAAACCCACCACGACCACTTCACCGACTGGGCGCACATCCTGTTCGATCAAGCCCAACTCTCCGAAGGCGCCCAACTCGAAGACCCGGCAGCCTTCGTGCGACGATTGAACCAGCGCCTGGTGGAGCTTGGTGCGTAATTCTAGTTATGCCGTAAAATGATCAGAAATGGATGACCCACGCACTATTGCCAGAACACTTGTGAGCGAGGCGATCGCGTGTGGTCGCCCACTTGATTGGTTCGAGCGTCTCTATGCCAGGGCATCGAAGGTGCTTCGATCTTGTCTTGCGTTCCTGTAGCGTCTGTCCTGGCGATGTACCGTGTTCCACCTAACGTTAAGCCGTTAGGGAACCTATGATTAAGTCAGAGGTTCCCGCGGTGCAGGGAAGAGCGCAGCGAAGGGTTCCACCGCCATTTTTCAATTACGCATGTAATTGAAAAATGAAGAAAAGCACCATAATTTAATCTTATGGCCGCATTTTTGCTTTTTGCCGGGCA
>JACXTT010006532.1_pt1 | contig 16611 bp, 18 predicted proteins | sample 9270951 | NCBI WGS metagenome assembly JACXTT01 (sample SAMN15532306, study PRJNA645909) | rock metagenome | isolation source: weathered quartz diorite | place: Puerto Rico | collected 2017-06-21 | reverse complement strand
CCCGACAAGAAACATACTGACAACGATAATGAGCACAACTAAAACAATATTATAAATTTTAGTCTTGTTGTTCATTAACGCCCTTCCTTTGTTGTTTTAGGTAAAATAATAATTTCCACACGACGATTCTTTTGCTTGTTTTCTTTAGAATCATTGGTGATAACCGGATGAAATTCGCCGCGGCCAGTGGCTGACAAACGTTCGGGAGCGACATTTTCTTGATCAATCAGATAGTGAACAACACTTAAGGAGCGGTGAACGGAAAGTTCCCAGTTGGATTTCCAACCGGAATATTTGATAGGATCATTATCGGTGTGGCCTTCAATGCCGACATCTAAATCAGCGACCGTTGTTTTTAAGACATCCGCCACTTTATCTAACTTTTCCAAAGAATCTTTCTTTAAGACATCTTTACCAGAATCAAACAGAACCTCGGCGACAAAAGTGATCACGAGACCTTTTTCCAACATCTCGACCTTGACCTGTTTATCGTTAATTTCATTTTTAAGCTTAGATTCTAGCTCTTGTTTGGCCTTTTCAAGGTCCGTTAACTCATTCTTTAATTTAGAAATCTTTTCAACGTCTGTTCTTCTTCCCTTTTGGAAAATGACCGTACATCCTGTTAAGGAAAAAGCTATAAGACACGTAGCTAAAATGGCCGAAAATATGGAAAAACCCTTACGCATGACAACCTCCTTTTAAGTTATGACACAAAGTAACATAGCGAATTTGCAAAGTCAAGATTTTTTAAGAAACCAAATGGTTTCAATAGGATACAAACGGCTAAAGAACGATAATTTCGCTGCGCTTCGTCCCAATGGAAACGTATTTGACCTTAACTTTGGATAGCTCTTCAAGTCGTTTGATGTAACGTCTGGCTTCCTTGGGCAACTTGGCAAAACTTCTGACGCCGCAGGTCTTTGTTTTCCACCCCGGCATCGTTTCATAAACAGGTTCGGCTTCATTTAAAACGTCAAAATCCATAGGGAAATCTTTATGCGTCTTTCCTTTATATTTATAACCCACACAAATTTTTAGCTCATCTAAATCATCCAATACATCCAATTTCATAATAGCAAGCTCATTGATGCCGTTAATGATCACAGAATAACGCACCAAAACGCTATCGAACCATCCACAGCGACGAGGTCGGCCGGTGGTGGCTCCATATTCGTTACCTTTAGCGCGTATCTCTTCTTTTAATCCTGTTTGAAATTCCGTTGGGAAAGGCCCTTCGCCGACGCGCGTTGTATAGGCCTTGACGCATGCAATGATCTTGTCGATTTTCGTCGGAGCAACCCCTGTCCCAGAACACGCACCGCCGACAATCGAGTTCGAGGATGTAACAAACGGGTATGTTCCAAAATCAATATCCAAAAATGTCCCTTGCGCGCCTTCAAAAAGAACGGATTTTTTAGAATCAATCGCTTCGTTTAAGTAAAGCGCTGTATCGCAGACAAACGGTTCAAGCTTTTTGCCATAATCACAGTATTCCTTATAGATATCACCGAATGAAAAATCTTTACGGTTATAGACCTTTTGAAAAATTTCATTTTTTTCCGTTAAGTTGTCTTCGAGTTTTCCTTTAAGAAGCCGCGGATTAAGAAGGTCGACCATTCGAATCCCGCAGCGCGCGACTTTGTCGGCATAACACGGGCCGATGCCTCGGCCGGTCGTCCCGATTTTGTTTTTACGCTTGGATTCGCGCAAAGCATCTAAAATCCGGTGATACGGCATGACGATATGGCAACGTCCGGAAATCTTTAAATTGGCCGACGTGATTTTAAATCCCCGTTTTTTAAGATCATCAATCTCAGCAATGAGCGCTTGCGGATCAACGACGACGCCATTACCAATGACACATACCTTTCCCTTATGAAGGATTGCTGAGGGGAGCAGATGAAAGACATATTCTTTATCGCCCACAACCACCGTGTGCCCTGCGTTATTACCACCTTGATAACGAACAGTCACATCCATATTCTCTGAAAGAATATCAATTAACTTTCCTTTACCTTCATCGCCCCACTGGGCGCCGACAACAGCTATGTTCATTCCTATTCCTTTTCTAAAATAAATATCGATTCTGTAAGATAACGAAAATTAAACCTAACCCGATCGCTAAAAAAATGGCGGCGGCGGAAATTTTTATAAGAGACATACCTTTAGGCAAAATTTTTTTAGCGACTCTTCTCCAGATCTCGTAAATAACAATGCTGGGGAGAATGGCCCCCAAACTATAAGACGCACAAACGCTTAAAACACGACTATACTCTTTTGTTTCTATCAGGTCGCGATTAAAAATAAAAAGATAATTATCTTGTGGCCAAATATTGCCTAACAAGGTCAACACAACACCCAAGGCAAAGGCTAATAATAATAAAAGACTTCGACCAAATATCTTATCTTTGGCTGTCTTGATAAAAAACGGCCAAGCTATAAATAAATCTGTGTTGTTTGTCTTTTGATAAATGTGCCGATCTCTTATATTCAAAAATGAAAAAATAAGAAAGAATATAGCGACGGCAAGGCCTAAACAAAAGACAAAATTTTCGTTACGCGTTTTATTTAAAAAGAGATCAAGCAAGCCAACCGCAGATAAAAGATTACCAAACCAATAAAATAAAAACACACTGTAGGCAAAAAATCTTGAGGAGGATCCTTTAAGCGTTATCAGCACATCGTTGAACAAAAGAACCATAAGTAAAGAAGATAACGTTACGGCATTAAACGAATTAAACAATCCTAACACAAGGGCTGAATAAAATTTCGAAACCATTGGTTTAAACTTTTAAGAGCTTAACAAAAACAATGTCTTTCGTTTTTCTAATCTTCTCTAAATCCTTCTCCTTGACCTCACTATCGATGTTAACAACAGAAACAGCAAGACCGCTAGGAGCCTGGCGCCCTAAAGAAATGGCGGCGATATTAACCTTGGCTTCTCCTAAAAGCGTTCCTAGTGCACCAACGAGTCCGGGTTTGTCATTATTATTGATAAAGAGCATAAATCCGTCGGGCACGGCCTCGACATAAACATCATTTATTTTAACGACCCTGGGTTGTTTATGGCCTGAAATCGTTCCCCAAATCGAAAACGTTTCTTTGTCTGTTGTGATATCCGCTTTGATGCAGTTAACATACTCTTCTTCTATATTAGAGATGATTTCCTGAACGTTGACCGCGCGGTCTTTGGCCAAATCCAAGGCGTTGACGAAATTCACCGACTCACCGAGGATTGGCTTAAGAAGGCCGTTAACAAACGATAATGTGATTGGTGCAATTTTATAATTGGTCATGACACCGCTAAACTGAAGCTTCACTTCCTTAATACGGCCGTTCACCAATTGCCCGGCAAATTTCCCTAGACGTAAACCCAAATTGATATACGGCTCTAGAACTTTATAAGCGTCCGTATCAACGGATGGAAAATTGGCCGCATTGATAATGCGTTTGCCTAACAGAGCGTCACGAACGGTTTCCGCGATTTCAATAGCCACGTTGACTTGCGCTTCCGTCGTCGACGCGCCTAAATGTGGTGTCACCACACAATTATCCAACTTTAAAAGCGCGCTGTTCATATCAGGAGGTTCTGCATCAAAGACATCCAACGCCGCGCCGGCGATGCGTTTACTATCTAATGCCTTAGCTAAAGCAACTTCGTCAATGATGCCGCCGCGTGCGCAGTTAACGATGCGCGCATTTTTTTTCATCAGGTTCAATTCTTTTTCACCGATCAAATTTTTCGTTTCGGACGTTTTCGGAATGTGGATGGTGATGTAGTCCGCTTTTTTAAGGACGACTTGCAGATCCACCATATCGACCCCGCGCTGCTTAGCGACTTCAACGGAAAGGTAAGGATCAAAGACGATGACTTCCATGCCAAATGTTTTCGCGAACTTAGCCACCGTCGAGCCGATGCGGCCAAATCCGATAATACCTAATGTCTTTCCATAAAGCTCAACGCCGTTAAATTTGCTTCGGTCCCATTTACCGGCTTTTAAGGAAGCGCAGGCCTGTGGGATGTTTCGCGATAAAGCCAAGATCATGCTGAAGGTATGTTCCGCCGTCGAGGTCGTGTTTCCGGCAGGCGTGTTCATCGCCACAATCCCCTTCTTTGTCGCGGCGGACAGATCAACATTGTCTAGCCCCACGCCGGCGCGGCCGATAAAACGCAATTTCTTAGCGGCCTCAACGATATCGGCCGTTACTTCCGTCGAACTGCGCACGATAAGCGCATCATAATCTTTGATAACAGATTTTAATTCTTCGGGTTTTAGGCCGTATTTACAATCAACCTGAAAATCTTTGACGGCCTTTAAAATTTCCAAACCTTCTTCGGCGAGTTTGTCACTGACAAGAATTTTAAACATGATTACTCCGTTTTAAAATTAAGTGGTCAGCAGAACACTTGTCACCAGTCACCTGTGGTCACTAGCGCACTACAGGTGATGTGTGACTGGTGTCTGGTGTCTATTGATTAAATATTCGTTGAGCGGCGGCGACCCCAGCCCCGAGGGCAAACTTGTGTCCCATCTTATGAAGAACTTTTTCAAGGCAAGAAATGCCTGTCAAAATATCATATTCATCGATAACGCCCATATGAGCGATACGGATAATTTTTCCTTTTAATTGGTCTTGTCCACCAGCAACGGAAATGCCATAGGTGTCACGCATTGTCTTCACCAATTTTTCTCCGTCGATGTTAGCCGGCAAATTGATCGCGGTTAAGACATTCGAACGGCAAGATTCTTGAGGAAAAACGCTTAAACCCAAACCTTCAGCCGCGGCCTGCGTTCCCTTGGCCAACCGCGCGTAATGAGCGAATAGATTTTCTAATCCCATTTTACGGACATACCGTAAACTGTCGACGAGTGCGATCACAATCCCGATCGCCGGTGTATAAGGCGTATCCGTCTTTTCCATAGCTTTCTTAGATTCGCGTAAATCAAAATAATATCGAGGGCTCTTTGATTGCTCGATCAATTTGATGGCCTTTGGGCTGGCCGCAACAAAGGCAATCCCCGGCGGCAGCATTAAACCTTTATGAGAAGCGGAGCAAACCACATCAACGCCCCAATTGTCTGTTTGAAGATCCGTAACCGCTAAACCGCTCACCGCATCAACGACCAAAACAGCGCTGGTGTCTTTGACAATCTCAGCGACCGCCTTGACATCCGTTGTCACGCCCGTCGATGTTTCCGCTAACGTGATAAAGACCGCTTTGATATTTTTATGCGTATCTAAAAATTTTTTGATCTCCTGCGGTTTTACATCATGTCCCCATTGGACCTTAATCACGTGGGCTTTGACGCCATAAGCTTCGCAAATTTCTGTCCAGCGTTCGCCGAATTTCCCACCTTCGACGGTGATCGCTTGATCACCCGCCGAAAGCAAATTGCAGACCGCCGCCTCCATCGCCCCCGTCCCGGACGAGGTCAGAAGATAAATATCATTTTTGGTTTGGCAGACATATTTCAAACCTTCGACGACTTCTTTTAAATTTTCCTGAAATTGCGGGGTGCGGTGATGGATGATCGGTTTCCCTAAAACTGCGCATAATTCCGATGGGATTTGGGTTGGGCCCGGGGTGAGCAACAAATTGCGTTTCATGTGACTAAAACCTTTCTATATCTAAAAATGCAGATTGATAATTAAAATTTATTTCTTGGGTTTCTTACCAATATTTACAACAACTTCGTCGACCAAACCATATTCTTTGGCCTCTTGGGCGGACATAAAAAAGTCACGGTCGGAATCCCCTGCAACCTTATCGATAGGTTGGCCAGAATGGTTCGCGAGGATTTTAGTCAATTCTTCTTTCATCCTTAAAATTTCTTTAGCTTGGATGGAGATATCGCTCGCCGTTCCTTGTGCTCCGCCCCATGGCTGATGGATCATGATCCTTGAATAAGGAAGAGCAAAACGTTTGCCTTTAGCTCCGGCGGCCAAAAGAACAGCGCCCATGCTCGCAGCCTGGCCTAAACAATATGTACAGACATCTGGTTTAACAAATTGCATGGTGTCGTAGATAGCCAACCCTGCGGTGACCGACCCGCCCGGTGAATTGATATAAATATTTATGTCTTTGGTGGCATCTTCACTTTGGAGATGAAGAAGCTGCGCAATAATCAAGTTAGCCACATTATCGTCGATGGCCGTCCCGATAAAAATGATTCTTTCTTTTAGAAGCCTGGAATAAATATCATAAGCGCGCTCGGCGTGCCCGGTTTTTTCGATAACCATCGGCACCAAAATTTGTGCTTTAGCATCCATGATCGACTCCTTTTTTAAATGAGCCCCAAACTTATGGAACGAACAAAGTGAGTGAATCCGTTCGACTTCGCTCAGGATTCATCCTGAGTGGAATCGAAGGATGAACATAAGTTTGTTGGGCGAATTTAACCCAGCACTAATTTTATGCTGTTAATGAATTTAAAATTCTATTCTTTAAATGAGTTCTTGATTGTCCGTAATGCTTTAACTGCTTTTCCCTACTTCTTGCATCTTTCTCAGCCAAATATGCTTCGAAATAGATCAATTTGAATAAATTATTTTGGGAATGCTGCTTGAGTCTTCTTTCTAAATCGTTAGTATATCCAAAATATAATTGTTCGCTGTTCAAATTTCTTAACACATACACATAAAACATAAAATTAGTGCTGGGCCTCGTTCCACTGGGCTTCTTTTAATAAAAATTCCATGACCTTTGAAGGAAGATTTTCACCTTCTTTAACTTCAATTTTTTCCATTTCGGCGATTTTATCAAGAACAAGATAAACGCGGATATCTTTTTCGACCGCTTCCTGCAAATCTTTGCGGATTTCCTCTTGGCGTTTTATGATATCTTCTTCTTTAGCGCCTTGCGATTTTAACCGCTCGTTGGTTTCATGAATACGATGTTCCAACTGACGTTTGACCAAGGACTGAGGAGTCGTTAACTTTGCATCCTTAAGCAACGTGTCCACAATCTGATTCTCGACGTCAAAACGGTTATGACGGTCTTTGTCCGTTTCCATCTGGCGTTTTAAAGAATTTTTAAATTCCTCTAAGCTCGGATAACCAAGCCCGCGGGCAAAAGCATCATCGAGTGTGACTTCCTTATCGCCCTTCCCTTTTTTAAAATAATCGAGCGTCTTATTGATCTCTTCGTCGGTGACTTGCGAGCTTTTTCTTTCGACCTTGATTCCTTTATAATGACCGACTTTAACTTCCGGCTTAATGTCCAAATGTGCTTTGAATTTAATGATACCGTCTTTAAAAGAAACATCCTGGATCTCCGGCATATCGATGGGGTTTAAATTTTCTTTTTGAATGGCTTCGCGGTAAACTTCCGGGATGAGCGATTTTAAAACCTCTTCGCGGGCATATTGTCCGTGCTGGGCCTCCACCAAATGGCGCGGCGCCTTGCCGGGACGAAAACCTTTGATCTTGGCGACCTTGGTAATTTCGCTGTAAATTTCTTGTAATCGTTGGGAGACGCGGTCTTTGCCGATCTCAAAACTCAGCTCGCGTCTGACGGGATCGATCTTTTTTACTTCGATCAACATAACTTCTTCTCCTTAAATTAATGAACCCTAAACTTATGGAACGAACAAAGTGAGTGAATCCGTTCGACTTCGCTCAGGATTCATCCTGAGTGGAATCGAAGGATGAACATAAGTTTGATGGGCGAATAAACCCAGCACTAATTTTAATTTAATTAATGCATAAAATTAGTGCTGTGATCCATCCGAGCCTTAAACAAGGGATGGATAATATCACATTCTAAACTTTTCACCTAGATAAATTTTTCTGGCGTCAGGGTCATTAATCAAATCCTGCGCTGTCCCAGAAATAAGGATCCGGCCTTCAGCGATCAAATACGCACGGTCGGTGATGGCAAGCGTCTCGCGGACATTATGGTCTGTTAAAAGAATGCCTAACCCTCTATTTTTTAATTCCCGGATAATCTCCTGGGCTTCGGCGACAACGATTGGGTCAATGCCGGAGAAAGGTTCGTCTAAAAGTAAAAATGAAGGATTCGTAACCAAGGCTCTGGTAATTTCTAAACGTCTACGCTCACCTCCAGAAAGCGTGTAGGCTTTGCTTTTGGCTAAATGCGCGATATTTAATTCCTCTAAAAGAGAATCCAATCTTTTTTTACGTTCGCGTGGACTTATGTCAAGCGTCTCTAAAACGGCCATGATGTTTTGCTCGACGGTTAATTTGCGGAAAATGGATGGTTCTTGGGCAAGATATCCCATGCCAAGTCGGCTGCGGTCATGAATGGGCTTGCGGGTGATGTCGTCATTATCAAAAAGGATTTGCCCCTCGTCGGGTTGGATAATACCGACGGCCATATAAAAGGTGGTTGTTTTCCCCGCGCCATTGGGGCCAAGCAGCCCAACGATTTCGGAGCGTCCGACGGTGATATTGACGCGGTCAACGACTCTGCGCCCGCCGTAAGTTTTCACCAATCCCTTAGTTTCCAAAAGCTGAAAAGCCATTTTTCCCTTGTGTATCCATGATCAGTTTCGGCCGGCCCGAGAGCGTTAACTTTTGCTCGCTCGCCTTATAAACGGCCTTTTGTGCAAAACTTTGGTTCTCACCTTGCGTCACCTCGACATTACCGATACATATAATCTGTTCTATACTTTTATTTTGCGTGTCAAAATAAACTTCCATGCGGTCGGCTTTTAATCGTTTATCTCCCTGCACGGCAATCACATTATCCTCAAAAACCGCAAACGATTTCGCCTGGTCCATGGTCATCGGCCCATCGCTTGTGATCGTTACTTTATTGCCGTCGGCTGATAGTTTCTTTTTAGGGTCGGTGGCAACAGTGACGGCCACATCTTCCTGGATCTTGGCGCTCTTTAAGCCGGTCTTTGCCTCAAGCCCCTTTCCCGTCATAGTAACGTCCTTATCCGTGATAATAACGTTATCTTTGGTAGAAACTATATCTTTTTTGCGGTCCCAATTAAGTGAATCGGTGAGCATCTGCGTGCCTTGCTCGCTTGTGACGACGACATCTTTTTCCAAATTCATTTCTCCGGTCGTCTGATTGATGGCACCTTTCTGGGCGGTAACATTGACTTTTTGATTCCCATAACTGTTGGCCACGACATTGGTCAAATTCACTTTATCGCCGTCGATGTGCGCGGTATCGCCATTAACGTCCCAGGCCTTCTGCCCGCCTTCGTTATACCCTTGAAGGTTAAACCCCTGGAATTTCTGGTCAGGCTCTTGCTTGACGGCGTTCTGCTGCACCACTTCTTCAGCCCAAACGGGAACGCTTAAAAATAAAATTGTTGCGATAAAATATATTCTTTTCATCTTAAGCATAGCTTTTAAGGACCTTATCCCACTGCCCTTGTGTTTTTAAAATAAGCTCAACGATTTCTCTTACAGCGCCACGTCCGCCGCCGGCTTGCGTCAGGTAATCGACTTGTTTTTTGACTTCCGCTCGACCGTTAGGAACACTTACGGAAAATCCAACACGCTTTAAGACTTGTAAGTCTGGCAAATCATCGCCGATGAAACAAACATTTTCATCCTTTAAATTAAACGTCTTTAAAATCTCTTCATACTTAGAAAGTTTTGGCGAGGCATCTTGGCAAATCATATCCAATTTTAAATCTTGAGCGCGGGCCGTCACGCAAGGAGCAGAGCGCGCAGAAAGGATCGCTGTCTTAATCCCTGAACGCTTAATGAGGACAAGCCCAAATCCATCTTGAACGTCAAACTCTTTTATCTCTTGCCCTTGATGATCAAGGATAATTTTGCCGTCGGTTAAAACGCCATCGACGTCAAGGATTAGGCATTTGATTTTTTTAATTTTGCTGGCTAAATTCTTTTTCATACCAACCCTGCTTTCAATAAATCTTGGACGTCTAAAAGCCCGACCACTTTTTTCTTGGCGTCGACAACCGGCAATTCATCAATACGGCGTTCTTTTAAAATTTGCAACGCTTCGACCGCAAGCTTCTTAGGCGAAATGGTCGTCGGTTTTTTTGTCATGACATCAATGACTTTGCGTCTAAGGACTTGAGGATCATCTTCCACATGACGGCGCAAATCACCGTCAGTAAAAATGCCCAAGAGCTTTCCTTTTGAATCAACAACACACGCCGAACCGCAACGCGCTTTAGTAATGCTTAACAAAACATGCTTAACGCTCATCTTGGGATTAACTTTAGAAAAATGCGAACCAGAGCGCATAAGATCTTCGACGGTCAGTAAAAGTTTTTTGCCGAGCGATCCACCAGGATGATAGAACGCAAAATCTTCGCTACGGAAATTCTTTTTAACAATTAAGCACGCGGCCAATGCATCGCCGAGGGCGAGCGTCGCCGTCGTTGAAGCCATCGGCGCAAGCCCTAACGGACATCCTTCTTTCTTAACGGAGACATCTAAACTAACATCGCTGTGTTGCGCAAGCGTCGACTTTAGATTTCCCGTCATCGCAATGATCTTTGATCCAATTTTTTTGACCAATGGAATAAGCTGTTTGGTCTCCTGCGTTTCCCCGCTGTTTGAAATAATAATAACGACGTCATCTTTGGTGACTTGGCCTAAATCCCCGTGGACGGCTTCAGCGCTATGCATCCAAATGCTCGGCGTTCCCGTCGAGGATAACGTCGCGGCGATTTTATGGCTGATAATGCCCGTCTTGCCCATCCCTGTTACGATGACACGGCCTTTGCATTTAGCAATCAAGTCAATGGCCTTCAAAAAATCGGCATTGACTCTCTTCGCCAAATCTTTGAGCGCTTGGGATTCGATCTGTAAAACTTCTTTAGCTTTTTTTAATAACATAATTTATGTAATTTGATTTGGGGTCAAGGGTCAAGTAGCAAGGCAAGAGCCTTGACCCTTGCTACTTGACCCTTTTTATAACTTCATCAATTTCTTTCAATTTTATTAGAAGCTTTTCTAATTTATCCAACGCCACCATGTTGGACCCGTCGGATAATGCCTTCTTAGGATTCGGATGGACTTCCATAAATATAGCATCAACGCCGGCGGCAACGGCGCAGCGCGATAAAAGCGGAACGAATTTACTTTCACCACCGCTTGCCTTACCCAATCCGCCTGGCTGTTGGACGCTGTGTGTTGCGTCAAAGACAACTGGATAACCAAATTCACGTATGATGGGAAGCGAGCGGAAATCCGTGACGAGTGTGTTGTAGCCGAAACTTGTCCCACGCTCGGTAATCAAAATATTTTTATTTCCCGTCGACTCAACTTTTTTGATCGCCTGCTTAATGTCCCACGGTGCGAGGAACTGTCCTTTCTTGATGTTCACAATTTTTTTCGACCGGCCGGCTTCAACAAGCAAATCCGTTTGTCGGCTTAAAAAAGCTGGGATTTGTAAAATATCTAAAACTTTGGCGGCGTAATAAACTTCTTCAACGCCATGAACATCGCTTAAAAGCGGCACGCCCACCTTTTCTTTGACCCCTTTTAAAATTTCTAATCCTTTAACAAGCCCCGGCCCGCGGAAAGAATCAACGGAGCTGCGATTGGCTTTATCGTAACTAGATTTAAAAACGTAGGGAATTTTTAGACGGGCGGCGATCTTCTTGATTGCTTGAGCGGTCTTTAAAACAAGCTCTCTACTCTCAATCACGCACGGCCCGGCAATCAAGACGAATGGTTTGCCGCCGCCGATTTGAATTTTATCGAGTTTGATTTTTTTTGTCATTTTGTTAGTGCACAAGAGCACAAGATGTTAAACGTTTGACGACTTGTGCTCTTGTGACTTGTGACCCAATTCATTTAATATTTTCTCTACCCGCTTTAAATCTTCCATCGTATCAACCCCGACGGTCTCACTTTTAGTTTCGATTGTTTTGATTTTGTATCCGGCTTCGAGCACGCGTAATTGCTCTAAACTTTCCGCCAACTCGAGTTTCGACTTGGGCAACTTGGTAATTTTAAGTAAAAAATCTTTTCGATAAGCGTAAATGCCTAAGTGCTTATAGTACGTAACGCCCTGATTATTTCGGTCGCGAGGAATAACCGAACGTGAAAAATACAAGGCATTTTGTTCTTGATCAACGACGGCCTTGACGACGTTTGGGTTTGAAACATCCTCTTTAGCCCCAAATTTCTTGATGACCGTTGCCATCACCGCTTCTTTATCTTTTAAAAGAGCATCTGCTAATTGGTCGATTACGTTGGGATCAATGAGCGGCTCATCACCTTGAATATTAATGACGATATCGACGTTTAAATCTTTAACCGCTTCGGCAATCCTGTCTGAGCCCGACAGATGGTTTTTATCCGTTAACACCGCTTTGCCGCCGAACTTTTGAACCGCTTTTAAAATCTTTTCGTCATCACAGGCGACGATTAAATCCGTCAAACGCTTAGCTTTTTTCGCACGCTCATAAACGTGCTCAATCATCGGCTTGCCAGCGATCGGCTGCAGAACCTTTTCTTTCAATCTTGTTGAGGTCAGCCGCGCTGGAATAACACCGATGGTTTTCATCTCTTTATCATTCCCTTAATGACAGAGACAAACTCTTGTGCAATTTTTATAGCTTCTTTAGCCTCATCCACAGTTACATGTATTTTTACGCCATAGTCGCCCACACCTCTTAATTCAAATAGCCAACTGATATTTTTACCGAAATGTTTATCTAATTTACCGGTTTTAATAAACTTTTGGTGAAAAAATGAGATGGTCGCGCTATGTTTACCAACCTCTAGCCCTTCAGATAACAAAAGAGCCGTCACCGCATAAAAAACCGCATAGTAAGATCGTGAGGCGCTTACATCATAATGTTTATTGATCAAAAGCTCGCTGGCGATTGTCAATGATTCATCTGCCCTCTCTAAATAAGCCTTTATTTCATCAAATGTCATATTAATATTCCATCTCGGCGAGCGTTACGATAAAGCTGAATAACCCCTTCTTTAAATTCGCCTTCGGCAGCTGGTTGAGCTGAGATCAAATATTTAGAATTAAGTTGTATTGGATAAAGCAGATCAACGATTTCACGCAACTCTTTAAAATAATTAAAGGGTTCTTTCAAGAGCACTAAAAGATCAATGTCGCTCTCCGAAGTATTTTCCCGGCGGGCAAAAGAACCATAGAGCACCAAACCTTGAAACTTCTTACCATAATGCTTTTTAAGAATATCTTTGCACTTTTCAATGGTAGGATTGACTTTAATCATTTTCTACCTCCTTTAGCCAACCGCGCTGGAATAACGCCGATGGTTTTCATAGAAATTATTTATAATACGGCCCTATATGATGGGCCGATACATAATAACCTAGAAACATTAGGAGGAAATAAAAGCCTAAATTATAGAACGCTCCTTTAAATTTTTTCTGAGTAAGTTGAATGATCCCAGCCCCCAAGATAGAAAACTGAAAAAACTTAGTTAAATAATAAAAAACCGAGATGACGGTCATATTCTCTTTAACTACCCCAATGCCGCACCAAAATTCTGATTTTGATACGACTATAGTTAATACAAAAGCTCCTAAAAAGAATATGATTGGTTTCCACGGACTTAAAAAATAATCGATGATGCTATTTTTCATCCATTCTCCTTTAAGTTGCAGTTAAAAGCTCTTCTTTTGTGACCGTCGCCGCGCCCAATTTACCGACGACAATGCCAGCTGCAGAGTTTGCAATATCCGCCGCCTGAAATTTTGTCGCTCCGGCAGCCAAGCTCAATGTATATAACGAAATAACCGTGTCGCCTGCGCCGGTAACGTCATAAACTTCCTTGGCGTTAGTTTTAATCGAAACAGGTTGCTTGCCTTTTTCAAACAATCGCATGCCATGCTCACCTAACGTGATCAATAATGATTCTAGGTCCAAATATTTCATCAATTCCTGTCCGGCCAGATTAATTTCATGGTCGCTGGTCAATTTATCGATGTGCACGCCTAAGCGGCTTCCTTTAGGTGATTTGATTTTGATATCGCGGATGGCGTTCTCTGTTTCTTTCAAATTCGGTGTGATGCCGGTGACCCGTCGGTAATAACCAAAGTGCTCGACTTTAGGATCAACGGTCACGATCACTTTCTTTTGAAGCCCCGCCGCGCAAACTTGCGGGACTAATTCGGAAGTGATAACGCCTTTGCCGTAGTCGGAAAGAATGACCGCGTCATGATGGTTCATTTCTGAAATAATAAACTGGGCAATCTTTTGATTGACATTGACGTCCGCTTCTTTGGTCTTTTCTCTGTCGACACGGACAACTTGCTGGTGATGGGCTAAAATTCTTGTCTTAAGGATGGTGGGCGTTTTAGAATCGATAAAAATACCTTTTGTATTGATCTTGTGTCCTTTAACTTGCTTAATTAACTCGCGGCCTTCTTTATCATCTCCGATACGTCCGACAAGCGTGACCTTCGCCCCTAAAGTGCTTAGGTTATTGGCCACGTTGGCCGAGCCGCCTGGCCTATAAAACTCTTCTTCTTGTAAAACAATCGGTACGGGCGCTTCCGGCGAAATCCGGGAGACACTTCCCCGGATATAATGGTCTAAAATCAAATCGCCTACGACAAGGATTTTCTTCTTATTAAATTTATTAATAATAGCTTTATATTTGCTCATTTTAAACGACTTTCTTTGTTATGGTTACCTTTATCATGAAAAAGCTCGGCGACGATTTGCCTTTTTTAAGTCAATTGAAACAGGCGATTCTAACATGATTTCATAAGAGCGTCAATTATTTCAAAAACCTGTTGAGCAGTAATAAGTTCCGCATCTTTGCTTGGGCCGGTTCCCGCTTTTTTATAAGAAATTTCCATATTAGGGGCGACACTGACAAAACGGCTGAGAGCGCCTAAAGGGCGCCATCTTTCAGGGTTTATGCCCGGCTGGTTACGGGTAAAAATAGAAACAACGGGCGTGCCCAGGCCAGCGGCAATATGCACAGGCCCGGAATCAATAGAGAACAGGAGATTGGCACGTTTAAGTAAACTGATGAGCTCAAAAAGTCTGGTATGACCGATAAGACTTAAATAGGGTCCTTTGTAAAATTTTAAAATCTCTTGAACCACATCTTCGATCCTTTTATCTCCGACAAAAATGATTTTACAATGATACGCTTGCACAACCTTCTCTATCAACTGCGCAAATTTTTGCGGCGGCCAACCGCGGGCCATGTCGCTTGCGCCGGGATGGACTGCAATCAATTTATCCTGAGGATTTATTTTATGTTCGAAGAGAAATTTTTGCAGCCACTCCTGCCCTTGCTGACTGACGGACACGTAAAGGTCCAAATTGCCTGTCTTAATCCCCAACGGCTTTAAAACATCCAGACAATATTGTGCCTCATGTTTGACGCCTAAAGGACGGTCATCTTTAATCGGGTCAGTCAAAAGAAATCCCCATTTCTCATTTTTATAGCCTAAACGATACGGGATACCGGCCAAAAAACAAATCAAATTCGTGCGCCTTTTGGTGTGATAAATGATGGCCAGATCAAAACGTTTTTGGGAAATAAGACGGATTAATTTAAGCGTGCCCCAAAATCCGCGATGTTCTTTTTTTCTGTCCTCAACGATGACTTCGTTAAGATACGGATTGCCTAAAACGATATCCTGCGTTGAATGAGCGACGAGTATGGAAATCCGCGTGTCAGGAAATTGGTCGCGCAACGCCTTGATCGCTGGCGTCGTTAAAACAACGTCGCCCATGCGGTCAGTGCGGACAATTAGAATATTTTTAAAAGAAACCATAGTTATTAAGTGGTCACCTGTAGTCACCAGTTGCAACTAAAAACCACAGGTGTCTGGTGACTGGTGCTCTGGTGACTCAATTGTTTTTGTTTCAAGAAATCATTTGCATCAAATTGTTAATGCCTCCTAAAACCTCATCCGTTGAAATGCTTTGCATGCAACGATGGATCTCTAAAGATGTGGGGTTAAGGCATTTAAAACACTCGACGTTATTACTAATGACAATGTGCTTACTGCTCCACGGCCCATAATGCGTCGGATTCGATGGGCCAAAGATGGCCAGGACCGGCACGTTTAAGTAGCTTGCCAAATGCATCGGCGCGCTGTCGTTAACGATTGAAAATTTCGACTGACGGATAATTTCGCCTAACTGAATTAAATTTGTTTCCCCGCACAAATTCAAAGGTTTCTGTTCCATCATCTCGATAATCCGACAGCTAATTTTTTTATCTTCCCAATCACCCACGAATACGGTTTTTAGTTTATATTTTTTGATCAGCTCATCACAGACGACAGCAAAGCCTTCTTCACTCCATCGTTTGTCCCGGCTAGCTGCGCCAGGAGCCACGACGACAAACGGCGTTTGCGACCCCAATTCCTTGTCCAACAATGTCTGAATATTTTTCTTCTCCTCTTCAGGGATGAAAAAAGAATATTTTTTAGATGCAACGGCATCGTAGGGATAAATCGTCTTAAGCTTCATCAGATGTTTGTCTTTCATATGCACCGTCGCAGCCGCTCTAAACATCGATGTCCGATAAGAGGGAAATAAAAATAACGGGATCGCCGTGTTTCGTAAATCAACCACCAGATCATAGCGCTCTTTAAAAAGTTGACAGACCCAGCGGATCGTCTTTCTCTTGGATTGATGCTTATCAAAGACATCCACCCCCTGTAGATACGGATTATTTTTAAAAA
>JACXTT010006531.1_pt1 | contig 16611 bp, 14 predicted proteins | sample 9270951 | NCBI WGS metagenome assembly JACXTT01 (sample SAMN15532306, study PRJNA645909) | rock metagenome | isolation source: weathered quartz diorite | place: Puerto Rico | collected 2017-06-21 | reverse complement strand
GGCTTCGGAGGTTCCGCTCGCCGGAAAACGGTCGAGCCGTCCGGCCTCCTCTCGTGACGCGCGCAGCCGGCGCGCGCACGATCCTGTTGATCTCGCCGGCGGCGGATGCGTAGCTCGTTTCCCGGAAAGGAAGTCACGAATGAAGTTCGGCGTCATGAGCCACAACACGGACGGCGGGATCGCACCCGACGATCTCGCGCGCGAGGCCGAGGCCCGCGGCCTCGAATCGCTCTGGCTTCCGGAGCACACGCACATTCCCGCGGGCCGTAAGACGCCCTACCCCGGCGGTCCCGGCGAGCTGCACGAGAAGTACCGCCGCATCGCCGATCCGTTCACCAGCGTCGCCGCCGCGGCCGCGGTCACCAAGACGCTCAAGCTCGGCACCGGCATCTGCCTCGTCGCCCAGCACCATCCGATCACGCTCGCCAAGACGATCGCCACGCTCGATCGCATCTCGAACGGCCGCTTCCTGTTCGGCATCGGCGCCGGCTGGAACGAGGACGAGATGGAGAACCACGGCGTGCCGCCGAAGAAGCGTTGGACGATGGCGCGCGAGCACGTCGAAGCGATGAAGGTGCTGTGGACGGAGGAGGAAGCGACGTACCACGGCGAGTTCGTCCACTTCGACCGCGTGTGGTCGTTCCCGAAGCCGATCCAGAAGCCGCATCCGCCGATCATCGTCGGCACGTTCGGCACGCCGAAGGGCCGCCAGCGCGTGGCCGACCTCGGAGACGGCTGGCTGCCGATCGGGCTCTTCCACGGCCGTGGATTCGAGGAAGCCGTCGCCGACCTCCGCGCCCGCCTCGTCGCGAACGGACGAGGACCCGAGGCGGTGAAGGTCTCCACGTTCGACATCGACGAGGAGACCCGCTGGGACGCGTTCGAGCGCTACGCGACGCTACCGGGCGTCGAGCGCGCGATCGCCAGCTGTCCGATCGGCGGGCGCGATCGCGTGCTCCCCTGGCTCGACCGGTTCGCCGAGACGGCGCGGAGATTCGCCGGGTACGGAGAGTCTGCGTGATCCGCATACCCGCGAACCCCTCCGACGTGACCCCCGAGTGGATGACGATCGTCCTTCGTGCCGACGGCTGCCTCGGCCCGGGCGGGCGCGTCAGCAGCCTCGACAGCACGCCGATCGGGAACGGCCTCATCGGCGAGAGCCGGCGCTTCTCGCTCGAGTACGCGGGCGATGCCGAGGGTGCGCCGGTCAGCGTGGTTTGCAAGTTCCCTTCGCCCGACCCGGATCACCGCGCGATCGGCATCGCCGAGATGATCTACTTCCGCGAGGTACGCTTCTATCAGGAGGTCGAGCGGACGGTCGGCATCCGCTCGCCGCGACCGTATCTCGCCGCGGACGACGCCACGGGGTCCTTCGTGCTCGTGCTCGAAGATCTCGGACCGGCGGAGATCGGCGATCAGATCGTCGGGACCTCGATCGCGCGCGCGGAGACGGTGATCGACGCCGCCGCGGCGCTGCACGCGCCGCGCTGGGGCGATCCGACGCTCGACCGTGCGAGCTGGAACCTGCGCGCTCCGTACGGGAGGCGGATCGGCGCCATCTACCCGGAGAGCTTTCGCCGTTGCCGCGAGCTGCTCGCGGGCGTGAGCACCGAGGAAGAGCTCGCGATCGGCGAACGATTCGCCCCGCTGATCGCGCAATGGTTCGCCGCACAGCCGCGGCCATGGACGGTCACCCACGGCGACTTCCGGCTCGACAACATGCTGTTCGAGATCCTCGGCGGGCGGGAGCCGTTCGCGGTGCTCGACTGGCAGACGGTGGCACCCGGCCCCGGCACGTCCGACGTCGCCTACTTCCTCGGCGGCTGCCTCTCGATCGACGACCGGCGGAAGAGCGAGGACGATTTGCTCCGTCGCTACCACGCTCGGCTGCTCGAGGGCGGCGTCCGCGGCTATTCGCTGGAGCGCTGCCGCGAGGATGCGCGGCACGCGGCGCTCATGGGCTACTACGTCTGCACCTACGCCGTACCCCTCGTGCCGCGCACCGAGCGCGGCGATCGCATGTTCGCGATCTGGCTGTCGCGCTGCGCACGCCAGGTGCTCGACCACGACGCGCTCGCCTTGCTGCCGCGCTGATCGAACCGGCCGCGCATTTCGCGCTTCCCCCGCGCCGCTTTCGCAACGTATGGTGCCCGCCGACCCGAGCCCCGGAGGAACCGATGAGCGACGACCGCACGCGATTCGAAGGTTACATCCACGGCAGCGAGCCGCGCTGGAACCAGAGCTACTACTACCAGGCCTACGATCCGGCGACGCGCATCGGCACGTTCATCCGCCTCGGCTTCCTCGAGAACCAGAACGAGTCGAACTCGTGGCTGATCGTCTTCCGGGACGGGAGCCCGCTCTACACGCGGACGAACCTGAATCTGCCGTTCACGAAGGATCGGCCACTGAACGGCGTCACGCTGGCGGGCATGCGCGTCCACGCCGAAGTGCCGCTGAAGAAGACGCGCATCACGTTCGACACCCCGGACTTCGCGATGGACCTCGTCTGGGACGAGCTGTCTCCGCTCGAGGACTGCATCGCGATGAGCCACGACGAGGGCGGAACGTTCTCGCGCGAGCTCGCGCACATCCATCTCGAAGGCACGTCGCGCGTCACCGGGCACATCGTGCATCGCGGTGAGCGCATGGACGTGGACGGCAAGGGCTTCCGTGACATCGCCGCGGGCGTCCGCAACTGGGACGGCCTGAATCACTACCGCCTCGCCTGGCCGGTCTTCGAGAACGGCACGGCGTTCGCCGGTATCCACGCGATCGCCACGAGCGGCGGCTCGGCGTACATGCGGATGCTCTACGACGGCCAGCAGTGGCGGCGCGTGAAGCAGGTCGAGGACAAGCTGAAGCTCGACGCCGAGGGCCTGGCGATCACCACCGCGGAGTGGGCGTTCGTCGACGAGGCGGGCAAGCGCTACGAGATGACCGCGAAGCCGCTCTTCAACTGGCTCTACCCGCTCGACACGTTCGTGCTCCGCGAGCAGCTCTGCGAGTTCAAGATGAAGGACGGAGGCGCCGTCGGTTACGGCCTCCACGAGATGGGCTTCCGCCTGCCTTGGAAGGGGCTGTAGGCGGCTCATTTACTTTTAGGCTGACGCCATAGGCCCCGTGCGGAGCGCGGTAGCGCTCCTCCGATGGCCGTCGGGATGTCATGCACGCCGCTTCGCGGCGTCCGTGACATCCCTCGCTGAAGCCTCCTTGAACCGCCTCACTTCTCGAAGTCGAACGACTGGTCCATCGCCGCGCGCGCGTCGCGCATGTGCGAGTAGTAGCGCACCATGCCGCCGTTGTAGTTGCCGTCCTGGCGGCGGTTCGCGGCGCCCTCGAAGTTGTAGTAGCCGGGCGTGCACTCCTGGTTCCGCGTGGTCTTGCCGCGGTGCTCGATCACCTGCTCCACCCACCAGTCCTCGGCCTCGGGCTTCACGTCGATCGTCCGGAAGCCGCTCCGGCGCACATGGTCGATGCAGTCCGCGATGTGGTCGCCCTGCGTCTGCAGGATGTCGGTCAGGTTGAACTGGAACGATGCCTGGTAGCCGCCCATGATGAACAGGTTCGGGAACCCCTGCGTATGGATGCCGAACAGCGTGCGGACGCCGTCCCGGTACTTCTCGTCGAGATCGCGCCCGTCTTCCCCGACGATCCGGTTGTAGATGCCGGTCTTCTGCACCTCGAACCCGGTCGCGTAGATCAGGACGTCGAGCGCGTAGGGCGTGCCTTCGAACGTCGGGCCCTGAGCGGTGATCTCGGTGATGCCCTTCCCCTTCGTGTCGACGAGATGAACGTTCCGACGGTTGTAGGACGGGAGGTATTCGTCGTCGAAGCATGGCCGCTTGCACATGAACATGTACCAGGGCTTCAGCGCGTCGGCCGTGACCTTGTCCTCGACGATCGCGTCGATGCGTTCGTGGATGCGCATCATGTAGTCGATGTTCGCGTTCTCCTGGCGGCGGACCTTCTCGTCGCGGGAGAGCGCCGCCATCTGCGCCTTCTGCTCGTCCGACAGCTCCGGACCACGGAGCATCTTCTCGCGCCGCTTGGCTTGCCATCCGGGCTTCAGGCGCCGCGCCCAGTTCGGATCGGTCGCCCAGTCGTTGCGCAGGTCGATCGACGACGGCGTTCGCTGGAAGACGTAGAGCTCCTTCGCGGCCACCGCCAGGCGCGGGATCGACTGCACCGCCGACGCCCCCGTGCCGATGATGCCGACGACCTTGTCGGCGAGCTTCGAGAGATCCCGTCCCGTGTAGGCGTAATCCCAGCGCGAGGTGTGGAACGAGTGGCCGCGGAACGATTCCATGCCGCGGATCTTCGAGAGCTTCGGCTTCGAGAGCGTGCCGTTCGCGCAGATCACGAACCGCGCGCGCATGCGATCGCCGCGGTCCGTGCGTACCTCCCACGTCCGCTCGGCCTCGTCCCAGACGGTCGAGGTGACGGTCGTCTGGAAGACCGCGAGGTCGTAGAGGCCGTACTTCTTGGCGATCGCGCGGCAGTGCGCGTAGATCTCCGGCCCCTTCGCGTAGCGGTTCAGCGGCACGTAATCGAGCTCGTCGAGCAGCGGCAGGTAGTCGTACGACGGCACGTCGCAGGCGACGCCCGGGTAGCGATTCCAGTACCAGGTGCCGCCGACGTCCGCGCCGCGCTCGACGATGCGGATGCTCTCGACGCCGCGCTCGCGGAGGCGCGCCGACGTGAGCAGAGCCGAGAACCCGCCGCCGATGAACAGGCACTCGACTTCGTCGTCGATCGGCGGGCGCTCCGCGATCTCGCCGGCGTGGGGATCGACGGCGTAGCGCGCGAGCGGCCCTTCGAGCTCGAAGATGTACTGGCCGGATCCCTCCGGCCGATACGCGAGGCGCCGATCGCGCTCCTCGGCGAAACGTCGCTTGATGCTTTCGTAGTCGGCGTCCGACCGCGCCGTTTCGCCGAGCGGGTTGAACGCGCCGATCGCCATGCCGACCGGCGCGAACTTCTCCGCCGTCGCCTCGCTCGTCTTCTCTGCCATGCACGTCTCCTCGGTGGATCGCCGTCACGTGATCGGCGTCCCCGGATCGTGGCCGAGCGTCGCCCGGCCGAGCTGCTTCGCGCCCTCGTCGTCTCGCCGGATAGTAGGTCCGCGCGCGACGGCGCGTCCACATCTTTCCTCGACCGAGAGCGAGCGCCTCGAGATGGAGTTCAGCCCCCGGCGATCGGCGCCAGCAGATAGATCTCGTCGCCGTCCGCGAGCGCGCGGTCCCCCTGCTCGTCGACCGGGCAGCGACTGCCGTTCAGCATCAGCGTGTGGCGGAGGTGCGGGCTCGCGGCGATCGCGTCGCGAAGGTGGATGCCTTGGCGCTCCGCGTGCTCGAGGAGTTGCGTGAGCGTCGCGCCCTCCGGCAGATGGAGATCGCGGTCGACGTCGTACCAGCCGTCGCCGATCCGCCCCTTCACCAGCAGGTGGACGCGGATGCTCGGCCCCTTCGGCGCGAACAGGCGCCGCAGGGGCGCGAGCAGGCTCATGCCTCGACGAATCCCGACAGCAGCTCGCTCAGGCCGAGCTGGTCGGCACGCGTCTTCGAGATGTGCCCGGTCTCTGGATTCCAGCCCATCGAGCGGTAGTAGTCCGTCTTCAGCTCGGCGAGCGGCACCGTGATGCCTTGCAGCGGCCCGACCGGGAGGTTTCCATCGCCTTGGCCCAGCATGCGCGGATGCGGCGCGAAGTCGGCCGGCTTGATGCCCTCGCGGAGGTTGAAGGCGGCGCGGAGGTTCTGGATCCGCTCGCCGGACCGCAAGAGCTCCTGCGACGTCATGTTCCAGCCGGTGAGCGCGTTCGTGAGGTCGAGCCACGGCAGGCCGCCCGTCAGCGTGGTGAACAAGCAGAGGCCGAGGCCGTTCATCACCTGGTGCGCGTTGCTGTAGTGCGCTTGTGCGAGGCCCTTTCCTTCCGTGCCCTTCCAGCTGATCGTCGTCTCCTTCGGATCGACGGCGCCGGGCATGCTGAACTTCGCGTTGAAGGTCTCGTTCCACGACGCCGAGCCCGCCGTGTGGCGGCCCGGAGTCGGGTCGGCGATGTAGGTCACGCCCATGAGCGAGGTGAAGCGGGGATCGTGGTAGGCGGGCTCCTGTCCGTGCACGTGCACGGCGAAGCGCTCGCTACCCTTGCCGACGTGCTTCGACGCCGACGCCGAGCCGTGGCGGAGCCACGCGCCGCAGCCCTCGCCGGTGCCCATCTTGATCGTCAGTGCGAGCGCGCCCTCGCCGTTGCCCCAGCGCATGTCGATACCGTCGAGGTCGGCCGGCGTGAGGATGCCCTCCTCCACCGCCTCGCAGACCCAGGCGAGCGTCGCGCTCGAGCTCACGGCGTCGATGCCGTAGCGGTTGCAGGCGTCGTGGCACGCCGTCACGATCTCGAGATCTTCGTTCAGGAGGTTCGCGCCGAAGCCGGCGATCGTCTCGTAGTCGGGCCGGCGAACGTCCGAGAGCCCTCGGCTCTTCACGGCGACGATGCCCTTGCAGGGCGCCGGGCAGTCGCCGCACGAGAGCTTCTTCGTGATGTACTTGTCGACCTCCGCTCCGTCGAGCTTGTAGCCCTTGCTCGACAGCGGGAAGTCGCGCATGCCCACGCCCTTCCAGTTGCGGATCGGCGCGTCGCCGTTCTCGATGCTGAGGGCCACGGCCGCGGTCGTGCCGCGATCGCTCCAGAGCTGGCGCATGGCGGGCTGCGGCGCCTCGACCTTCATGCCGAGCTTCCGGAACATGCGGTACAGGAAGCCGAGGTAGCGCTTCGGCTTGGTGAACCACACCATGATGCGCATGAACAGCGAGAGGTCGCTCTTGTACTCGCGCGTGACCTCGCCGCAGAGCGCTCGGAAGCGCTCGGGGTCGGCGATCGCGACCTCGCCGGTGCCGCCGACGACGACCGCCTTCAGGTTCTTGCTGCCGTAGATCGCACCGAAGCCCTGACGGCCGAACGCGTGGTAGCGATCGTTCATCACGCTCGCGATCTTCGCCAGCGTCTCGCCGGCGGGACCGATCGCACTGACGCCCACTTCGGATCGACTGCCGTAGCGATCGCGGAGCGCGTCGAACACCGGCGGGATCTCCATGCCCCAGAGCTCGCCCGCGGGCTCGAACGAGACCTCGCCGTCACGCACCACGAGGACCGTCGGCTCGCTCGCCCGGCCGGTCACGACGAGACCGTCGTAACCCGCGCGGCGTAGCTGGCTCGCGACGCTGCCGCCCGAGTTCGAGTCGGCCCACGTGCCCGTCAGCGGCGACTTGCCGACGATCTGGATCCGCCCCGAGAACGGCGTGCGTGCCCCGGTGAGCAGCCCCGGGACGATCGCGAAGCACGCTTCCGGAGCGAGCGCGTCGGCACCCGCGGGGAAGTGCTTCCACATCAGATACGCGCCGATGCCGTAGCCGCCGAGGAACTGGCGGTAGACGGACTCGTCGAGCTCCTCGATCCGAGATGTCCGGGTCGAGAGATCGGCGATCAGGATGCGGCCATGGGTTCCGAATCGACCAGCGGGTGTGTTCGCCATGACGCGGAGCCTACCGCGATCGCGCCCCCGTTGGAAACGGAGCGAGCGTTCAGAGGCGATACGCCTGGCGGACGTTCTCGCCGAGAATCTTCCGGCGCGTCGACTCGGACAGCGGCGCGACCAGGCCCTCGAGCGCCTCCATGTAATCCCCGGGGTGATCCGGGTGTGGGAAGTCGGAGGCCCAGAAGAAGCGATCGGACCCGACGAAGTCGATGACGTGCGCAAGCGCGCGCTCGTCGGGATCGCCGGAGATCCAGCATTGCCGGCGGAAGTAGAAGCTCGGCAGCTCCTTCAGCGGCAGCGATTTCCGGAGCACGGTCTGCGCGACGGCGTCCATGCGATCGAGCAGGTAGCCCGCCCAGCCGGCGCCCGACTCGAGGACGACCACGCGGACTTCCGGGAAGCGGTCGAACAACCCGTGCTGGAAGAGCGCCGTGAACGCCTGCAACGGCCCCTGCCCGCCGTGCACGTTGAAGTGCCAGAGCGCCCACTTCTGGAGATCGTGGAAGCGCTGGTGGACGCGCTTCGACGGCGGCTCGGGACACGGGTGGATGCCGACCGGAACGCCGAGCTCCTGCGCGGTCGCCCAAAAGCGATCGAAGTCGGGATGGGCGTGCGACTTGTTGACGATCGTGTACGGCGCGACGAACGCTCCCTTGGCGCCGGCACGGACGGCGCGCTCGAGCTCGCGTGCCGCCTCCTCGCCGTCGCCCATCGAGATGTGCGCGATCGCGACGAGGCGTCCGCCGGAATCGGAGCAGAAGTCGACGATCCAGCGGTTGTAGGCACGGGCGTACGCGGCGGCGAGCTCGGGATCGTCGACCTCGGGCTCCCAGATGATGCCGAGCGTCGGATAGAGGATCGCCTTGTCGATGCGCTCGCGATCGAGCAGGGCGACGCGCTCCTTCGCATCGCGCGAGCCGAACGGCGCCGAGTCGATGTAGCCACCCTTGCGGATCTCCTCGGCGCGGTTCTCGCCCTTCTTGCGCATCGCTCCGGCGAAGCCGAGCTGCCCGCCGCCGACGAAGTATTTCGCGGGCGCTCCGGCGATCTCGATGTACTCGCCGCCGTCGTCTCCGCGCCGCACGCGGAGCGCACGGTCGCGGTACCGGGGGTCGATGTACGTCTCCCAGAGGTCCGGCGGCTCGAGCACGTGGCCGTCGGCATCGATCGCACCTGCGTACGGGAACGTCATGATCAACCCCTCGTCCGCCGGGCCCCGAGCCGGAGCTCGAAGCGCTGCTCGTTCGTCTCGATTCCCCACTGCTTGCCGGCGAACTGCTCGACGAGCACGAATCCGCTCTTCTCGTAGAGGTGCCGGGCGGCGTGCAGGCCCTCGAAGGTCCAGAGGTAGATCCGCTGCTGGCCCCCGGCCTCGCAGAACTCGATCGCCCGCCGGAGGAGCACGTTACCGATGCCCGTTCCACGCACCTCGTCGGCGGCGACGAACCAACGGAGATGTGCACCCTCGTCCGGCGTGTGCTGGCCGTCGATCGCGATCGACGCCACGATCACGTCATCGTGGAGCGCGAGCCACAGGCCGTCTCGCCGCTCGTCGTAGCGCTGGCAGAACTCGCCGAGCTCACGCGCGACCTTGGCTTCGAAGTAGACGCCGAAGCCGCACTCGCACGCGTAATAGCGGATGTGCAGCTCCGCCACCCGCCCGATGCAACCCGGTCGGTACCCGCGCTCGATGCATACGCTCACCCCCGAAGGCGTAGCGAACTCGCACGCCGGTGCCTAGCGATTTCGTCGTCCCGTCAGCCGGCCCGGAAACGCACGGCGTCGCGTGCCGCGTAGTTCGCCATCGCCTTGTCGAGGCTCGCGGTCGCCTCGAGCTTGGCGACGACTTCGGGGAGGCGCCGCGCCGGGATCGCGCACGTCATCTGCTCCGCGGGCAAGCCGGTCCGCGCGCGGCTGAGCGCGCAGCCGACGCTCGCGGCGACCGTGCCCGCCTTCGCCATCGCGACCACGTGACACTGCGGGCGGCCCTCGATCCGCAGCTCGGGCAGCGCGCCGTGCAGGGTCATGAGCGCGAGGCCGTCGATGCGGACGAGGACCACGTCGGGATCGGCCGCGGCCTTGGCCAACGGACCGTAGACGACGGCGGCGGGCTCCTCGCTCACGTGCGGCAGCGCCATCACCGCGGCTTGGTCCACCCACCCTGCCTCGAGGACGGCGCCCACGTCGTCGCACTTCGCGGCCTGCTCCAGGCCGATGAAGCCGTGCGTGTAACTGCCGACGCTGCAGTTCGCGTGGTCGGAGGCCGTGGTCGAGAACGTGCGCTCCGTGGCCTTCATCCAGAAGACGCAGCCCGCCGGCACGCTACCGGTGCGGCCGGCCTCGTTCGCAGGGGGCGGCTCCGCGCCGTATCCCGGCTCGTCCGCGGCGGCATCGCAGAAGCGAATGGCGATCGGAGGCGCGGACAATCGGAGCGCAGCGGTCAAACGGGTGGCGAGCTCGGCCCGGTCGGTCGTCGACATCGAAGCAGGTCCTTTCCGGGCGCGCGCGGCGTCCGTTCGAGTTGTAGATGCACTAGTCGGTGCGAGCGCGCGACTCAAGCAGGCGCCCGGACGAACCCGCGGCGTGCGTCCGCGGGTCGAAGCGCGCCGCCACCGTGAGGCTACCTCCCACGCTTGGAAGCGACGGGACTCCGTGGTAGCCGAGCAGTTCGGACGCACGTTCGGGCGCTGACCACGCGCCTTTCCGCATTCCGCAGCGCCGGCGCCTCCAGGAGGGTGCCGCGAAAGGAGACTCGGCAATGAGCACGGCGACGATCGACAGCAGCGAACTCTTCATCGGGGGCGGTTGGGTGAAGCCGCAGGGCACGGGCCGCATCCCCGTGGTGTCGGCGAGCACGGAGGAGACGATCGGCTCGGTTCCCGACGGCACCAACGCCGACATCGACGCGGCCGTCGCGGCCGCGCGCAAGGCGTTCGACGATCCGAAGGGCTGGACTTCGTGGTCGGCCGAAGACCGCGCACAGGCGCTCGAGCGGCTCGCCGCGGCGTTCGATGCGCGCTCGGGCGAGATCGCCCGCCGCGTGTCGATGCAGAACGGCATGCCGATCGGCGTGTCCTCCGCGCTCGAGGCGGTGTTCCCGCCGGTGCTCGCCCGCTACTACGCCGGCCTCGCGCGCGTGACCACGTTCGAGGAAGACCGCGCGGGGCTGCTCGGCGGCACCATCCACGTGACCAAGAAGCCGATCGGCGTGGTCGGCGCGATCGTGCCGTGGAACTTCCCGCAGTCGCTCGCCATGTTCAAGCTGGCCCCGCTGCTGGCGGCCGGCTGCACGGTCGTCATCAAGCCGAGCCCGGAGACCGTGCTCGACAGCCTGCTGCTCGCCGATGCGGTCGTCGAAGCGAAGATCCCGGCCGGCGTCGTGAACATCGTTCCGGCCGGGCGTGAGGTCGGCGCGTATCTCGTCGAGCATCCGAAGGTCGACAAGGTCGCCTTCACCGGATCGACCGCGGCCGGCCGAGCCATCGCCCGCCGCTGCGGCGAGCTGCTCCGTCCCGTCACGCTCGAGCTCGGCGGCAAATCGGCCGCGATCGTGCTCGACGACGCGGATCTCGCGAAGACCGCGCAGCAGCTGTTCGGCGCAACGCTGCTGAACAACGGCCAGACCTGCTTCCTCGGCACGCGCGTGCTCGCGCCGCGCTCCCGTTACAAGGAGATGCTCGACTTCTTCGCGCACTTCGCCGGCGCGCTGCAGGTCGGCGACGCGCTCGAGGCGACCACGCAGATCGGCCCGGTCGCGACCGCGCGCCAGCGCGAGCGCATCGAAGGCTACATCGCGAAGGGCAAGGCCGAGGGCGCGCGCATCGTCGCCGGCGGCAAGCGCCCGTCCAGCCAGAAGCGCGGCTGGTTCGTCGAGCCGACGATCTTCGGCGACGTCGACAACACGCACACGATCGCGCGCGAGGAGATCTTCGGGCCCGTGCTCGCGGTCATCCCGTACGACGACCTCGATCACGCCGTCCGCATCGCGAACGACTCCGACTTCGGCCTCGGCGGCTCGGTGTGGACGACCGATCCCGAGCGCGGCGCCGACCTCGCCAAGCGCGTGCAGACCGGCAGCATCGGCATCAACCACTACGTGCCGGATCCGGCGGCGCCGTTCGGCGGCGTGAAGGCGAGCGGCCTCGGCCGCGAGCTCGGACCGGAAGGGCTGGCGGCGTACCTCCAGCTGCAGTCGATCTACAAGCCCGCACCGAACGCCTGAGCGAGCACCGGCGTTCGCCGCAGGAAGGGCGGCGCTCCCACCCGGGGGGCGCCGCCCTTCGTGCGTCTGCGATCAGTCTTCGATCGCCAGGCTCGCGGGAACGGTTCGCGGCACGCTCCGCTCGAGCTTCTCGAGCCGGGCCTCGAGCGCCCTCACCGCCGCGGTCTCGGCGCTGAGCGCATCGACGCGCGCCTTCAGCGCGGCGATCTCCGCGTCCTTCTCCGCCACGATGGCGTGCAACCCTTGGATCGCGGCGAGCGCCACGCCGTCGCCGTCGACGGTCGCGATGTGCTTGTCGTCCGGACCGACGCCGAACGCCTGCCGGAAGTCCTGCGCCATCGGGCCGATGTGCGACACGTCCGTCTCGGTCTTGTAGCTCCAGGTCTCGATCGGAAGTGCCAAGACCTTCCTCAGCACCTCGCGGCCGTCGACCGACGAGAAGTTCTGCTTCGCGGCCCGGTCGCTGCCGCTCATGATCGTGCCCGAGCACTCGAGGTTCGCCGTCGTCCCGGCGATCAGGCAGTTGGCGTCGGGACCGACTCCCGTCGTCAACCGGATGCCCCCGGTCGCGCGCACCTTGAACTGGTTCGCGCCGGTGTCGGCGTAGTCGGCGTCCGTGGAGTCGGCCCAAACGAAGCTGCCGTCGCCGTCCGCCTTGGCGCGGTGGCCGGCCGCGAAGCTGTTCTCGCCACCGGCTCTGTTCGAGCTCCCTCCAGGAACCGTCGACTTGGATCCGCTCGCGACGTTCGAGTCTCCTCCGCCTATGCTCGCGCTGGATGCATTCGCCTGATTGAAGAAGCCTCCCGCGATCGTCGCCGTGGACCCGTTCGCCACGTTCACCGCGCCGCCGCCGACGGTCGCTCCGGTCTTCGAAGCCTGGTTGGAATTTCCGCCCGCCACCGTCGCAATCGTGGCCGTTTGCGGGTTACCCGTCGCGTCGCCGGCGCGGTTGTTGTAACCGCCTCCGACGAAGCCGAAATCGTCCGTCACCTGATTCAATCCATGGGTCTGGTCGCCGCCTCCCGCGATGGCCGCACCGACCGCGCCACCGGCGTCGTTGTCTTCGAAGCCGCCGATCACGTTCGGACTGGTGGCGTTGATCTCGCCGCGCACCGGGAAACGCAGGAAGTATCCCGTCACGTCGATCACCACGTGCGTGGCTTGCGACGTTCTCACCGTGACGTCGCTGCCCTGCGAATCCTGCCGCACCGGAATGATCACGCCGTTCGCGATGTTCAGCGGCACGGTCGCCGACGGCGGGAAGTTGATCGTCGAGCTCGTCCCCGGCACCACGTCGCTCGGGTACACGAGCAGGTTCCCCATCGCGGCCGGTTGCACCGCGATCACGTTCATCTCGACCGCGGCGACCTGCGGGATGCCCGTCACGAACCCCGGGATCCCGCAGGTGCTGCCCTTGCCGCCCTGCGCCGCGTAGCTGTTCACGCCGACGACGTTGAACGTCCGCGTGGTGTTTCCCGCGATCTGGGTATTGTTGTTCGCGACGCGGGTGTCGACGATCCGGCACGGTGCGACCGGTACGAAGACGCTCTGCGACTGCGCTCGGGCCTCGGAGGCCGCGCCCGCCACGGTGACGGCGGCGGCGAAGATCCACGCATGGCGATTCGACATTCGCTCACTCCTTCACGATCCTCGCGGGCGCACGGACGCCCTCGTGCGAAGCTCGGTTTCGGGTTTGCGACGATCTTGACGTAGCCGCAGGGAGGCCCGCAACCGTTTCCTGACCCGTCAGGCGAACGGAGGGAGTCCGGCCGCGCCGGGCGCAAACCACGACGGAGTCCAGGGCGTCCGTCGCCAATAACGAGCGGCCGGAAGCGCCGGGATGCGGTCCGACTCGCCGCGGAGCGCCGCCACGCCCGCGGCGATCTCCAGGTAGAGCTCCTGCATCAGCACCGGCGAGATCGTCCACGCCCCGAAACGGTCGCCGACGAAGCCGAACATGCCCGCGGAGAACAGCCGGAAGAGGTTCGTGTGGATGCGCGTGGACTCGACGTGCGCGGTGCGCCAGGCCTCGTAGCGCTCGGCGACGCGTCTCGCGGCTTCGCGATAGGACTCGGTCTGCGACGGCGACGACTCGGCGTCGTGGTCCAGTGCGACCGTCGCACGCAGCACGTCCCAGAGGATCACGACCTCCTCCGCCCAGTCGATCGCGCTCTGGATCTCGAGCTGGCCGAAGATCAGGTCGTCGCGTGCGAACAGCGAGCACTCCGCCGGGGTCATCATCGCGTTGTCCGGAGACGGTGCGGCCGGGAGCGCTCCGGCCAGCAGTCCGTCGCGGACCGACTCGTACGTGAACGGCACGATCGGCTGCCCGGGCGGCACGACCTGGCGATCGAGGGTCGGCCAATCGATGCCGCGCGCGGCCAGTCCCTGCCCGACGCGCGACGTGCGCACGCGCTCGATCTCGTCCATCCAGTGCCAGAAGAGGACTCGCAGCGCGTGATGGGTGACGAAGGAGTTCTCGGCCGCCTGGAAGAACTCGCGGCCGACCTCGGAGTAGCAAGCCTGGAAGTAGCGAAGCGGCTCGACGCCGAGCGGACCGGTGGTCTCCTTCATGTGGCTCGTCATGAACGTGAGCATGACGCGGCTGCGGCGATCGATCTCGATCAGGCGATCGATCGTGTCCGCGGTCTTCGTCAGCCAGCCGAGGATGGGATCGTGGCTCATGACGCGCCATGAACCCCATCGGCCCGCGACGGGTCAACGAGAAACTGAAGTTGGCGGGCGAAGGAGAGGTGCTAACCCGACTTCGCGAGCACCCGACGAGAATCCGCCGCGAGATCGCCATCGGTGGACGGCACCGACCTTGCTCCTCGTCGCGGTATGAGAATGCCCGACCGCATCGAGATCCGCACGGTTCGCCCCGACGATGCCGAGCGCCTGGCGGAGCACTTCCGGGCCCTCAGCCCCGCGTCGTCGTATTCCCGATTCTTCGGCGCGCGGAGCGCGGTGCCGGCCCGCGAGATCGCGCGGATCGCCGCGCCGAGCTCGGGCGAGCGCGGCGCCGTGGTCGCGACGATCGGCTCGGGCAACGCCGAGCGCATCGTCGGCCTCGCGCAGTACGTGGTCACCGGCGGCCTCGCGAACATGGCGTGCTCGGTCCTCGACCGGCTCCAGGGGATGGGGATCGGCCGCCGCCTGCTCGGACGGCTGCTCGCGCTGGCGCGCGCGAACGGCGTCACCGAGTTCGAATCGGAAGTCTTGGTCGACAACGGCCGCATGCTCGGCCTGCTGCACGGCGCCGGGCTCGACGCTCACCGCCACGTCGAGGAGGGCATCGTGCACGTCCACTTCTCGGCCGGCGACGCCGATCGCGCGCTCCGCGCCGCAGCCTAGCGCGAGGGATCAGCGCTCGCGGATGGGCTGCGGCTCGGGCTCCGCCTCCGGACCCGATGCCAGGCTCTCGCGGAGCTGTCGCAGCGGACCGAACGCGAACGACAGCAGCGAGCGCCGCCCGACGACGACCCGCGCGCTCCCTCCCATGCCCGGCACGAGTGAGCGGCGACGGCCGTCGACGGTGATCGCATCCTCGCGAAGGCTCGCGAGCGCGCGGAAGACCGGACGCGACTCGCCGGCGACGGCCGACGGGCTCACCCAGCGGATCGTCCCGTAGCGCGCGCCGTAACGCTGGTAAGGAAACGCGTCATAAAGGAGCTTCACCGTCTGCGCCATGCGCAGCCGCCCGACCCCGGTCGGCGGCACCGAGAGCTCGGCCTCGAGCCCCTCCCCGTCGCAGGCGATCTCCGCGAGCGTCGCACCCTCCGCGACGACCGCGCCCGGGCCCTTGATCTGCGCGCGCAACACAGTCCCCGGGCACGGGGCGGTGACGACGAGGTCGTTGCGGTTCGTCGGTCCGAGCTCGGCGCGGAGCGTGGTCGCGCGGATCTCCGACTTCGCGACCGCCTCCTGCTCGCTGCGCTCGAGCTCGACGTGCTCGGCCTCGCGCATGGTCATCTCGTGACCGAGCTTCTCGATCTCGGCCGTGGCGACGGCACGGTCGAGGGTGGCCTGGCGGAGCTCGGTCGCGATGCGGCTCGCCTCGAGCTCGTGCGAGATCGCCTCGGCGCGGCTCGAGTAACCGAGCGTCTGGAGCTTCTCGTAGCGCGCGAGCAGCTCCTTGGTGAGCGTCTGCTCGTGCTCCTTCAGCACGATGATACGTCCGAGCTCGGCGACGCGCGTGCGCAGCGTCTCGAGCTGCGTCTGATCGCCGAGCTTTCGGCTCTCGTACTGGCGCCGCTCGTTCTCGAGCTTCGCCCGCGAGCCCGCGAGCACGGCATCGAGCGCCGCGAGCTCCGCCGAGCGGTCGCCGAACGGCGAGGACTGCAGGACGAACAGCCGATCGCCCTGCGCGACGGCCTCGCCGTCGTGGACCGCGACCTTGGTGATCACCCCGCTTCGTGCCGCGCGCACCGGGTCCGTGCCGCGCACCGGGACGAGCACGAACGGACTCGTCACGGTCTCCGGGATGCGGATCACGATCGACAGCACGAGCGCGGTCGCCGCGAGCCCGACCAGCAGCGTGGACAGGCCGCGGATCACCCAGTGCGGTGCGACGTCGGGCAGGAACGGCGTGTCGTCGAGGGTCGGCTCTCGGTCGGGCATGCTCAGAGTCCGAGCTGCTGGCTGCAGAGGTAGAAGTAGAGGCCGCGCCGCTTCATGAGCTCGTCGTGCGTGCCGCTCTCGACGAGGCTCCCCTTCTCGAGCACGAGGATCTTGTCGGCATCGCGAATGGTGGAGAGGCGATGGGCGATGACGAACGAGGTCCGGTCGCGGAGCAGCTCGGCGAGATTTTGCTGCACGGCGCGCTCCGACTCGCTGTCGAGCGCGGAGGTCGCC
>JACXTT010006530.1_pt1 | contig 16612 bp, 14 predicted proteins | sample 9270951 | NCBI WGS metagenome assembly JACXTT01 (sample SAMN15532306, study PRJNA645909) | rock metagenome | isolation source: weathered quartz diorite | place: Puerto Rico | collected 2017-06-21 | reverse complement strand
GCGAGCATGCGGGCGGCCTCCTCGCAGCTCGCCACCCGGCGCCCGGCCGCCTCGATCGCTCGCACCGCCTCGCGCACCAGCTCCTCGTTCGTCGGGGTCCGCGGGCCGGCATGGTCCTCGAGCCCGACACGCAGATGCCCGCCCTGCTCGAGGGCGAGCCGCGCGAGGCCCGAGCCGATCACGTCGCCACCCAGCACCGCCACCGACCACGGGAGCCCGCTCGCGTCGAGGATGGCGAGGTAGGCGTCCAGGCTCGGCCGCGTCGGCGGCAGCCCGAAGGGGGCGCTCGGGCCACCGAGATAGTCGAGCTCGCCACCGAAGTAGAGCTTCACGAGCGCGCCCGCGGGGAGCCGCCCCGCGCGATGGAGGGCGAGCGTCGCGCGGAGAAATCCGGGCTCGAAGATCGAGACGCTCGGGCCGAGCCGGTGGCGCGCGCACAGGTCGATCTCGTGCTCGATGTCGCTCGTCGTGTTCACGTACGCGAAGTCACCCAGGTTGACCGAGCCGGGATCGAGGAGCCCCATGCGCAGCACGCCGGCCTCGGCGAGGATCGCCTCGTGCGCGTAGCGCTCCTCGATCGTCGCGCCGAGCCCGACGGTGGGATAGAGGATGGCGTCCGGTCGGGCGGCGAGGACGGGTCGCCAGGCTTCGAGGTACAGGGCGGCGGTCTCGTGCCCGCCGACCGTCATGTCGGCGTTGTGGCTGTGAACGATCGCCGCCCCGGCGGCGAGACAACGGAGCGCATCGGCCGCGATCTCGGCCGGCGCGCGCGGCACGTGCGGGTTGCGATCCCGGGTCGTCGCCCCGTTGATCGCGGCCTCGATGATGACGGGCGTCGGGATGGCCCCTCTTACCTCCGCCGGCGGGTGACGGGAAGGCAGGGCTGTTGTATGTCCCCGCTTCATGGACATCGCCGCCGCCGACGAGCTTCTGACGACGACCCGCTCCGTTCGCAAGCGCCTCGATCTCGGCCGGCCCGTCGATCCCCGGCTGATCGAGCGCGCCCTCGAGATCGCCCTCCAGGCCCCGACCGGCTCGAACTCGCAGGGCTGGCACTTCGTCGTCGTGACCGACGCGGCGAAGCGCGCGGGTCTTGCGCGCCTCTACAAGCGCGCCTTCGAGCTCTACACGAGCGGACAGATCCCCGGGCGTGCCGAGCTCCCGCCCGACGACCCGCGCGCGGCGCAGCTCCCCCGCATCCTCGACTCGGCGACCTACCTCGCCCAGCATCTCCACGAGGTCCCCGTGCACGTCATCGCGTGCGTCGAGGGTCGGGTCGAGGAAGCCGGCACGCTGGCGCAGGCTTCCGTCTATGGCTCCATCCTTCCGGCCGTCTGGTCCTTCATGCTCGCGCTCCGCGCGCGCGGCGTTGGATCGGCCTGGACCACGCTGCACATCATGTTCGAGCGCGACGCGGGCGAGCTGCTCGGCATCCCGCCGACGGTGACCCAGACGGCGCTGCTGCCCGTCGCCCACTACACGGGCGCGGCGTTCAAGCCCGCGAAGCGCCTCCTGGCGCCCGACCGCACGCACTGGAACGCGTGGGGTAAGCGCCGCTCCGCGTGACGTCGCGGCGGTTCAGGCCGTGAGCGCGTGCACCGGCGGGCGCTTCTCCCGCCACGGGCGCGCCTCCTCGAGCTGGGCGGCCATGCGCAGGAGCACGTCCTCGCGCCCGTAGGCCGCGACCAGCTGCACGCCGATCGGGAGACCCTCGCGGCTCCAGTGGAGCGGCAGCGAGATGGCCGGCTGCCCCGTCATGTTGAACGGCAGGGTGAACGCGACGAACGTGGCGCTGCGGACGAAGCCGTGGAGCGGGTCGTCGGCCGTGGCGTCGAACTGGCCGAGCGTGGGGGGAGGCTCGACCAGCGTCGGGGTGAGGAGGAGGTCGAAGCCCTCGGTCCACCAGCCGGCCATGCGCCGCGCGTACCCGTGCATGTACTCGACGGCCCGGATGTACTGCAGACCCGTCGTGGCGCGGCCCATCTCGGCGATCCCCCACACCATCGGCTCGACGTCCCGCGGACCGATCTCGCGCCCGGTTCGCTCGCTCCAGTACGCGAGATCTCGCGCCGTCCACGTCGTCACGATCGTGACGGAGGCGACACCGGCCTCCAGCTCGTCGAGCGCCGCCGGATGCGACTCCTCGACCCGGTGGCCGAGGGACTCGAGGAGACGTGCCGCGTCGCGCGCGGCCGCCACGCAGTCGGGATGCACGTCGAACTGCCCGCCCGGCGCGCGCGTGAGAAGCCCGACGCGGAGCCGTCCCGGCGGCGCGCCCACTTCCTCGCGAAACGGTCGGACCGGCGGCGGCGCCGTGTACGGGTCCCCCGGCGCGGGGCCGGCGACGGCGTCCAGGATCGCGGCCGTGTCGCGAACGGAGCGCGTGACGGCGTGCTCGATCGCCATGCCCGCCCAGGTTTCACCCGCGTCGGGCCCGAGCGAGGTCCGCCCGCGGGATGGCTTCAGCCCGACGAGGCCGCACGCGCTCGACGGGATCCGGATCGAGCCCCCGCCGTCGTTCGCGTGCGCGGCGGGCACCATCCCCGAGGCGACCGCTGCTGCCGAGCCGCCGCTCGATCCGCCTGGCGAGCGCGCGGTGTCCCACGGATTGCGCGTGGGACCGTAGGCGAGCGGCTCCGTCGTCGGAACCGGCCCGAGCTCCGGCGTGTTCGTCTTTCCGAGGAAGACGAAGCCCGCGGCGCGGAAGCGGGCAGCCAGGTGCGTGTCCGCGGGCTCGGTCCAGCGAAGCTCGCGGAGGAGTTGCATTCCGGCGTGGTACGGATCGCCAGCGGAGTGGCAGACGAGGTCCTTCAGCAGGAAGGGGACGCCCCGGAACGGACCATCCGGGAGGGCGCGCGAATCGGCCTCGGCCCGCGCCTTCTCGAAGCGTCGCGTGATCACGGCGTTGAGCCGCGGGTTCACCTTCTCGATGCGCGCGATCGCGGCGTCGACGAGCTCGCGCGGGCTCGCCTCTCGCTTGCGGACGAGCTCGGCCTGGTCGGTGGCGTCGAGCGAGGCGAGGTGGTTGTCGGATGCCATGCCGGACGCTATGCCAGCCGGCGTCCGGAAGTCCAGCTGACGGGCCGGGAGCGTCTCAGGCGGCGGCGGGCAGTGGCACCTGCACGGTCAGCCGGACGCCCTTGCGCGAGGCGATCGTCAGCTCGCCGTGGAGCGCCCGCACGCGCTCGCGGATGCCGATCAGGCCCGTGCCGGTGGGCGGCCCCGAGCCGTTCCGCGACTTGAGCCCGACCCCATCGTCCTCGATCTCGAGGCGGAGCTCGCCCGCAATCACCGCGAGCCCAACGCGCACCCGGCTCGCGCGCGCGTGCCGGGCGACGTTCGTGAGCGCCTCCTGCGTGATCCGGTAGAGCGCCGTCTCCATCTCGTGGGGCAGGCGGTCGGGGAGGTCGTCGGCCGCCAGCGCGATCCCGATTCCGTGGTTCTCGCCGAAGGCCTTCACGAGCCCGTCGAGCGAGGGGACGAGGCCGAGGGCGTCCAGCACGGACGGCCGGAGGAGCTGCGAGAGCTCGCGCATCGACGCGATCGTGCGGTTGACGAGGCGGCGAGCCTCCGCGGCGCGCGCGCGGAGCGCCTCCTCCTCGGACGGCTGACGCTCGATCAGCCAGAGGTGCGCGTTGACCGCGGTGAGCGCCTGTCCGAACTCGTCGTGCAGGTCGCGCGCGAGGCGGCGGCGCTCGTCCTCCTGCACCGCCATGAGCCGCGCCGAGAGGTCGGTGAGCTCCCGCTGCCGCTGAGCGAGGGCGCTGCGCAGCACGGCGAGGAGTCGGGCGCAGCCGACCGCGGTCGCCGCGCCGACCACCAGCACCATGACGGCCACCGCGAAGTCCGGCCGCTGGAGCTCGTGCGGCCGCGCCGAGCCGACCCCGATGAACGCGACCGAGAAGGTGATCGCGAGCGCGAGCACGCGTGCGGGGCTCCACGAGAAGAGCACCGCGCCGCCCATGAGGAGACAGGCGAGCACCGCGGCGGGCAGCCCGGGATACTTGGGCCACAGCCAGACGTACACGTGCAGGTTGACGGCGTGCCCGAGGACCAGGAAGAGCGCGAGCGCGTCGGCGTGCCGGACGCCGCGCTGCGTGAAGCCGGCGATCAGTACGAAGCTCGTGAGCGCGGCGTGGACGCCGTAGAGGATCAGGAGCGACGCGAGCAGCTCGCGCGGAAGATGGCTGCCCTCGACGGGTAGGAAGAGGATGCCGCACGCGAGGGAGAAGAAGGTCGCGAGCCGGAGCCGCGCTTCGCGGGGCAGGCGGTGTGAGCCCGCCGCGTCGGCCGCCCGGGCATCCGCCTGCTCACGGTCGATGGCGAGTGTCAGCCATCGCGCCACGCGCGCGCCCAGGTCGGGCACGCCGATCCCTTCTACCGCGAGGCGTCGAATGAGCGCCGCAGACGCGGCCATGCCCCGTCTGCCGGTGGCGTGCCAGACGAAAGAGACCTGGCCGCGGCTGGCCCTTGCCTCTCCGCGTACAGATCCGTCCGCCGCGCGGCACTCCCGCGTCAGCGATCGTGCGGGACGAAGTCGCTCTCCCAGTCGATGCGCGCCTCGCCCTCCGCGCCGGCCGCGCCGAACACGGCCTGGATGGTGCGCACGCAGCTGTTCCAGCGGAGGATCGCGTCGTCGTTTCCCGGCGGCCGGAGGCCCTCGGCCTCGGCGTAGCGCGCGAGGGCCTGGTCGAAGAGCGGCTCCACCGCGCGCAGCGGGAGCCGCGCGCCGAGCTGCGCCTTCGCCTGCCGCTCGAAGGCGAGGCCGGTGTAGAAGGCACGCTCGTAGCGGTCCGCCAGCTGTCCGAACACGCGCTGCGCCTCCGCGAAGCGTTCGGCCGTCGACGGGCCGAACTGGTCGGTCAGCGCCAGGCCGAGGATGCGGAGCGCGACCTGGTGCTGGGGATCGATCGCGAGCACGTCGCGGCAGATGCTCTCCGCCTCGGCCGGCTGGTTGAGCTCGCGGTAGCGGTCGGCCTTCTCGGTCGCGGCGGGGATGCCGTCGGGATGGATCCGCTTGAGCGCGTAGCGCATGCGCTCAGGCCGTGCCGTTCGCGCGCCCGGTGAGCCGGCGCCACACGCGACGGAGCGGGTCGTAGAAGTCGTCCACGACGCGCTCCTTCAGCGGGATGATCGCGTTGTCGGTGATGTGGATCGACTCCGGGCAGACCTCGGTGCAGCACTTCGTGATGTTGCAGAAGCCGATGCCCGCGTGCTCCTTCAGGTACGCGGTCCGCGACGCGACGTCGAGCGGGTGCATCTCGAGGCTCGCGATGCGGACGAGGAAGCGAGGGCCGGCGAAGGCATCCTTCCGGTCGTGATCGCGCAGCACGTGGCAGACGTCCTGGCAGAGGAAGCACTCGATGCACTTCCGGAACTCCTGCACGCGGTCGATGTCCGCCTGCTGCATCCGCCAGGTGCCGTCCGGCTCGGGCGGGCGCGGCTGGAAGGGCGGGATGCGCGCGTTCACCTCGTAGTTCCACGACACGTCGCAGACCAGGTCCTTGATGACCGGGAACGCCTTCAGCGGCGCGACCGTGATCGGCTCGCCGGCCGGGAACTGGTCCATGCGCGTCATGCACATGAGCCGGGGCTTGCCGTTCACCTCGGCGCTGCACGAGCCGCAGCGTCCCGCCTTGCAGTTCCACCGGCAGGCGAGGTCGCTCGCCTGGTGCGCCTGCACGTGATGGACGGCGTCGAGGACGACCATCCCCTCCTGCAGCGGCACGGTGAAGTCCTGGAACGCGCCCTGCGCGCGGTCGCCGCGGAAGATCTTGAGCACCGCGTCCATCAGACGTCGCCCTCCACGACGCGCCTCAGGTCGTCGGGCAGGGGCGTGATCGCCTCCTGCGCGACGGTCATGGCGCCGTCCCGCTTGCGGACCACGATGTTGACGGCGCCGAACTGCTTGTCGGAGTCGGGAAACTCGACGCGGGTGTGTGCGCCGCGGCTCTCCCGGCGCTCGAGCGCGGCGCGCGTGACCGCCTCGCTGACGGTGAGGAGGTTCCCGAGATCGAGCGCCGTGCTCCAGCCGGGGTTGTACTGGCGATTGCCCTCGACGCCGACGCGCCCGGCACGGGCGCGGAGCTCCTCGATCCGCGCCAGCGCCGTGCGGAGATCGTCCTCGCTCCGCGCGATGCCGACGTACGTCCCCATCATGTCCTGGAGCGCGTCCTGCACGGCGAACGGGTTCTCGCCGCCGGAGCGCTCGAAGGGCGCGACCAGTTTCGCCGCGGCGGCTTCGACATCGGCGGTCGGGAGCCGAGGCTCGCCCGCGAACGCCTTCGCGTAGGCGGCCGCTCCCACGCCGGCGCGCCGCCCGAAGACGAGCAGGTCGGAGAGGGAGTTGCCGCCGAGGCGGTTCGAGCCGTGGAGCCCGCCCGCCACCTCGCCGGCCGCGAAGAGCCCGGGGACCGTCGCTGCCTGCGTCTCGGCGTTCACCTTCACGCCGCCCATCACGTAGTGCGTCGTCGGGCCGACCTCCATCGGGTCTTTCGTGATGTCGACGTCGGCGAGCTCGTGGAACTGCTGCCACATGCCGGGCAGCTTCCGGCGGATCTCCTCCGCCTTCCGACGAGTCGCAATATCGAGGAAGGCGCCGCCGTGCGGGCTCCCGCGGCCCTCGCGCACCTCCTGGGCGATCGCGCGGGCGACGACATCTCGGGTGAGAAGCTCCGGCGGACGGCGCGCTTCCGCCTTCCGGCCGGCGATGACGTCCGCGACCCACCGGTTCGCCTCGTCCTCGGTGTCGGCGAAGTCCTTCTTGAACATCTCGGGGACGTACCGGAACATGAAGCGCTCCCCCTTCGAGTTCTTGAGGACGCCGCCCTCGCCGCGGACGCCCTCGGTCACGAGGATGCCGCGCACGCTGAGCGGCCAGACCATGCCGGTCGGGTGGAACTGGACGAACTCCATCCCGATCAGGTCGGCGCCCGCGTCGTAGGCGAGCGCGTGGCCGTCGCCGGTGTACTCCCACGAGTTGCTGTTGATCCGGTAGGCGCGGCCGATGCCGCCGGTCGCCAGCACGACCGCCTTCGTCCGGAAGACGACGAAGCGTCCCGTCTCGCGGCGATAGGCGATCGCACCCGCGATCCGACCGCCGTCGGTGAAGAGGCGGGCGACGGTGCACTCCATGTAGACGTCGACACCGGGCGAGTGGACCGTCTTGTCCTGGAGCGTGCGGATCATCTCGAGGCCGGTGCGGTCGCCGACGTGGGCGAGCCGCGGGTACTGGTGCCCGCCGAAGTTCCGCTGCAGGATGCGGCCGTCCGGGGTGCGATCGAAGAGCGCGCCCCAGCCCTCGAGCTCGACGACTCTGGCCGGCGCTTCCTGCGCGAGCAGCTGCGCCATGCGCCAGTCGTTCAGCATCTTCCCGCCCCGCATGGTGTCGCGGAAGTGGACCTTCCAGCTGTCGCGCGGGTCGGTGTTCGCGAGCGCGGCGGCGACGCCACCCTCGGCCATGACGGTGTGCGCCTTTCCGAGGAGCGACTTGCAGACGAGGCCGACGGAGCATCCCGTGGCGGCGGCCTCGATCGCGGCGCGGAGCCCGGCGCCGCCCGCCCCCACCACGAGCACGTCGTGGAGGTGGCTCTCGTAGCGGTCCGTGGTCATCGACCGATCACACGAGGCGAAGGTCGCGGATGACGCCGGAGGCGACGAGCCGGACGTACAGGTCGGCGCCGCACACCGCGAAGAAGCTGATCCACGCGAAGGCCATGTGATGCTCGTTGAGGCGGCTCGCGCCGCGCCAGAGCGCGTGTCGCGTGCGCGCGGCGGCGCTGCACGAGAAGCAGTCGATCCGTCCACCGACCAGGTGCCGGGCAGAGTGGCAGGAGAAGCTGTAGCCAGTGAGCGCCGTGGTGCTCGCCAGGAGGACGAACGTCCCGACGCTGAGGCCGAGCGAGGGCCCGTACCGCATCGAGTTCACGACGTCCCACCAGAGGAAGAAGAGGTACACGAAGGTCGCGTAGAAGAGGTAGCGATGGAGGTTCTGGAGGATCAGCGGGAACGCCGTCTCTCCCCGGTAACCGTGCCCACGCAGCTCGCCCACGGCGCACGCCGGGGGGTCGAGGAAGTACGATCGGTAGTACGCCTTGCGGTAGTAGTAGCAGGTCGCCCGGAAGAGGACCGGGAAGACGAGGATCAGGAGCGCCGGGGAGTAGTGGAACCCGGGGATGGTCAGCAGCGGCGAGTAGAGGGGGGAGAGCAGCGTGCCGCCGCCGGGATGATCGACCTTGTAGTCGACGCCCTGGAACGCGGCCCAGTTCGCGTAGCTGATGAGGATGGCGAGCAGCAGCCCCTGTCCGAGCGGCGCGACCCACCACGCGTCTCTCCGCTCCGTCGTCGCGAAGCCCGAACGCCGGACATCCTGAGCCACCGAGGCCATCGCGCGATCTCACCCCCCGTCGAGAAACGGCGCGGAGAATAGGCAAGCGCGCGGGACGGTGCAAGGTCGCGGCCCGCTCCGCCGCGGAGGTCTACGGGAAGACGAGGCTCTTGTTGCGCGCCGGCCGGACGGTCACGGCGGACTGCGAGCACTGGTTGCCGACGGCGACCGTCAGCCGCATGCTTCCGGTCTCGACGTTGCGGAGGTCGAGCGCGCTGGCCCGCGCCGTGAACAGGAGCTTCCCCTCGCGGTTGATGCGGAACTCGCCCGTGTCGATGCCGCCGGCGAACTGGCCCTTGCGGTCGGTGAAGCGGTAGAGCAGCCGGCGCGCGCGGTGCCAGTGCGCCGCCGCCACGTGGATGCAGACGAGCGGCCCGGCGCTGTCCGAAAGCTGGATCACCGTGTCCTGCCGGAGCGGGTCGAAGAGCGGGGGCGTCTCGGGTGCGTACTGGCTCTCGAGCCGGAGATGGCTTCCCCGCCGGCGGGGGCCGTTCGAGCGCAGCATGAGATGGTCCACGGCCATCACCATCGACCGCGCGCAGCAGCTCGGGTCCTCGGCGTCGACGAGACCGTCGCCGTTGTCGTCGACGCAGTTGCCGCAGTTCTCGGCGCGCGGGGGGGTGCACGCGGGCGTGCCCGCGCAGTCGGGATCGGCGCAGTCGACGAGTCCATCGCAGTCGTTGTCGAGACCGTCGTTGCAGATCTCGGGGACCGGATTGCACGGGCCGCAGCCCGGGATCGCAGCGTGGCTGCAGACGTCGCCGCTGCAGGCATCGGTGGTGCACTGGTTGCCGTCGTCGCACTGACCGGCCGTCGTGCAGCGAACGCAGCCTGCGCGCGCGGCGTAGGAGCACACGCCCGCGTTGCACGCGACGTCGGTGCACGGATCGGCGTTGGGGCAGTCGGCGGTCGTGTTGCACGGATGGCAGTTCGGGTCGGTGACGACGTGATGGCAGGTGCCGGTCGGGACGTCGCAGGTGTCGACGGTGCAGGCGTTGGTGTCGGCGCAGGCCGCATCGCTCTGGCAACCCGTGCACCCCGGAAGTGGCGTGTTCACGCAGCCACTCGCGGGATCGCAGCTGTCTGACGTGCAGGTGTTGTTGTCGTTGCAGTCGAGCGGCGTCGACTGGCAGCCCGCCGATCCGTTGCACACCGGGGTGCCGTTGCAGACGTTGTTGTCGTCCGGGCAGAGCGCGTTGCCCCCGTCGTCGATGACGCCGTTGCAGTCGTTGTCGAGGCCGTCGCACACCTCGGGACCGGCGACCGACTGCACCATGAGCGCGGCGCTCCCGCTCACCGGGTCCGCGTTGGTCCCCGACGCGCTCGCGCTCATCGTCGAGCCGACGTCGCTGCAGCCGGGGTGCGCGTCCCCGGCGATGTCGACCGTCACCGTCTTTCCGGGCGGCAGCTCGGTCACGCGGACGTCGAGGGGATCCTGCGAGACGACCGTCCACTGGACGGTGGGATCGTCGGCCGAGACCGCGACCGAGACGAAGGTAACCGGGGGCGCCAGCGCGGGCTGGGTGATGTCGATGCCCCGCGCGCCGCTCGTGCCGGTGTTGTGGACGGCGATCGTGTAGTCGACACGCGTCGTCGTGTTGGAGGGCGCCACGGTGGGCGCGACGCTCTCGTCGAGCGCGAGCGCCGCCATCGGGAGGAAGCGGCAGTTGAGGTGGTCCTTGTTGTGGCGGTTCGGGCCGGAGGCCGTGGCAGGATAGAAGAGCGCCTGGTCGAGGTCCGCCGGCGCGGCGATCACGCCGTTGGTGATGAGGTCCTGAAGCCGGAACGCGACGTCGACGAAGAAGTCCGGATTGTTGCCGAACAGGGAGCCATCGGCGGTCTGCACGGCACGGGCGAACGGGGTCGTGTTGCCGCCCGACGTGTCGTCGAACACCACGCTGAAGAGCTTCGTCTCCGGCTGGTCGGTGAAGAGCGGGTTGAAGGTGAGATCCTCCGCGGTCGAGTTCGCCCAGATCTCGAGGGTGTCCGCGCTCAGCGTGCCGTCGCCGTTGAGCGACAGCTGGTACTGGTACTGGAACGGGTCCCCCGCCGGGACCTGCAGGAGCATCGTCCAGTCGGAAGACGAGACGAAGCCGCGCCGGTTCCGCGGGTCGCCGTCGACCCGGTAGCGGAAGTAGAGATAGGTGGCGTCGCGGGCGACGTAGGCGGCCGGGAAGGTCGCATCGCCGACCAGATTGACTTCCTGATGCGGGTCGGCGGCGGTGAGGGGGCTCGCGCCGCAGCCGAGGGCAGACCAGGTGACCGCGTCGAAGTTCGGATCCGGCGTCTGCGCGTGCGCCAGGCCGGCTGCCAGGCCGGTCAGGAGGAACACGCAGAGCACACGGCGGACGCCCATCCGCTTCTGCACGTACATTTGTGCCCACCGGCGGCAGTTATTTGCAAGCCCACGGGGCCATCCCGTTTCCGGCCGCTTGCCGGCCGGCGGCAGCTGGCCTAAGGGCCGCTGAAAAGGGAGGACCAGCGATGGGATCACGCATCGGGCTCGCCGCCGCCACGGCCTTGGTCGTCGGCCCCCTGCTCGCCTACCTGCGCCTCGTCCCCGCGATCGCCGGCTTCGTCCTCTTCACGCTCGGCGGCCTGATCGCGGTGGTGGTCGGGATCGCGAGCATCGTGCGCGCCGCGCGCGGGAAGGGGCTCTCGGTCGGGGGCGCGGTCGCGCTCGTCGCTGGGATCGCCTTCATCCTCGCCGCCTCCCGCGGGGCGAGCGCGCCCAAGATCAACGATTTCACCACCGACACCGCCGATCCCCCCGCCTTCGTCCACGCGGCGACCCTCCCGGCCAATACGGGCCGGGACATGAGCTACCCCCCGGCGTTCGCGGCGGTGCAGCAGCAGTGCTGCGCCGACCTCCACCCCGCGCGACTCAGGATGGCGCCCGGTGAGGCGTTCACGCGTGTCCGGGACGTCGCCCAGAGCATACCGACGTGGACGGTGACGCGGGCCGATCCGGACCGCGGCGCGATCGAGGCGATCGCGACCAGCCGGCTGTTCGGGTTCCACGACGACGTCGTGATCCGCATCCGGCCCGACGCCGACGGTGCGAGCCGCGTCGACGTGCGCTCGAAGTCGCGCGACGGGAAGGGCGACCTCGGCGTCAATGCGGGGCGCATCCGGACGTTCGTGGCGGCGATCGAGAGATAGCATCAGTGCAGGACGTCGGTCGTGTCGAAGAAGACCTCCTCGACGTCCTCGCACTCCTGACAGACGAGGCGGGCGACGCGAAAGCGGCGGGCGCCGACGTCGCGCGTCCCCTCGCCGCTGCGCGCGAGGTACCCGCCGCAATGACACCAGCGTCGCGCCAGGTGCTCGTCGATCTCGGCGTACGACCGGATGTGGAAGGCGCGTTCGACGGAGCTGCCGGCACGCGTGCGCGCCGCGCGGCGCAGTCGCGACCGGCGGAAGCGGCGGAGACCGACCGCAACGACGGCCGCCACGATGACGACCGCCAGGAGGAGCCCGATCACCCCGGAGCGCGCGCGACGGCGATGAAGGTCTGGACGATCATGCCGAGCGTCAGTACGCCTCCGGCGGTGAACGCGATCGTCCGGTGCGGCTGGAGTCCGGCGATGTAGAAGACGCTGTGGAGCGTGCGCGCGACGAGATAGCCGATCAGGTAGATCGCGGCGGCGGTGTACGAGGGCCCGGTCAGCAGGTAGAGGAAGCCGACGACGAAGAAGGGGAGGATGTTCTCGACGTCGTTCTGGTGCGCGCGCCGGACGCGCTCGATGTCCTCGTCGCGCGTCGCGCGGGCCGCCAGGCCCTGGAGGGCGTAGTCCTCCGGCGTCGCGAAGACACGGCGGCGGATGCGGAGCACGCTCGTGTACGTGCCGACCGCCGCCATCTTGAGCCCGAGGAGGAGGTAGACGACGACGTAGAGGCGGACGACCGGGTCGCCGAGGCCGTGTGGCATGCGGCCCACTAGCATGGGACGCGGGCGGGAGGTCAAGGAACGTTTGGATTCCGCTGCGCGCCCGGGTTGCCGGCGGGGCGCCGGGTCGCGTATGCGGAGCCAGATGCCCACGCACGAGGTCCTGAACCAGCAGCCGCCGCTCGAGGGCTACAACCTCTTCGCGGCGGACCGGGCGCTGGTGGAGGGGCTCGACCGGGAGGGCGCGGGCTGGGCGATGGAGCGCCTCCGGCGGCTCGGCGAGCTCGCCGGCGGCGCGCCCCTCCGCTGGGGCGTGCAGGCGAACGCCAACCCGCCCGTCCTGCGCACGCACGACCGGTACGGGAACCGCATCGACGAGGTCGAGTTCCATCCCGCGTGGCACGAGCTCTTGCAGCTCGCGGTCGGCCACGAGCTGCACGCGCTTCCCTGGCGCGAGCCCCGCGCGGGCGCGCACGTCGCCCGCGCCGCACTCTTCTTCGTCATGGCGCAGGTCGAGGCGGGCCACGGCTGCCCGATCTCGATGACGTACTCGGTGGTGCCGGCGCTCCGCCTCCAGTCCGAGCTCGCGGCCGAGTGGGAGCCGCGCTTCACCTCGACCGAGTACGATCCGCGCATGATCCCCGCCGGCGGGAAGCGCGGCGCGCTCTGCGGGATGGGCATGACCGAGAAGCAGGGTGGCTCCGACGTCCGCGCGAACACGACGCGCGCCGAACCCCTCGGCGCGCGCGGCGCGGGAGCGGAGTACCGGCTCACCGGCCACAAGTGGTTCTGCTCCGCCCCGATGTGCGACGCGTTCCTCGTGCTCGCCCAGGCGGAGCGCGGGCTCTCCTGCTTCCTCCTCCCGCGCTGGCTTCCGGACGGGACCCGTAACCGCTTCTACATCCAGCGGCTGAAGGACAAGCTCGGGAACCGCTCCAACGCCTCCTCCGAGGTCGAGTTCGACGGCGCGTGGGCGCGTCTCCTGGGTGAGGAGGGACGTGGAGTCCCCACCATCATCGAGATGGTCAACCACACCCGGCTCGACTGCGTCATCGGCTCCGCCGCCGGCATGCGACAGGCCGTCGCCCAGGCGACGCACCACGCCGCGCACCGATCCGCGTTCGGGAAGCTGCTCCTCGACCAGCCGCTCATGCAGAACGTGCTCGCCGACCTCGCCGTCGAGTCCGAGGCTGCGACGGTGGCCATGCTCCGCCTCGCGCGCGCCTACGACGACGACGGCGAGCGCCGCTTCGCACGCCTCGCGACCGCGGTCATCAAGTACTGGGTCTGCAAGCGCGCGCCCGCGCTCGTTGCCGAGGCCCTCGAATGCCTCGGCGGCAACGGCTACGTCGAGGAGTCGATGATGCCGCGCCTGTACCGCGAGGCGCCCCTCAACTCGATCTGGGAGGGCTCGGGCAACGTCATCTGCCTGGACGTGCTTCGCGCGATGGCGCGCGGCCCCGAGGCGGTCGACGCCTTCCTGGACGAGCTCTCGCTCGCGCGTGGCGCCGATCGCCGGCTCGACGCGTTCGTCGTCGCCCTCCGGAACGATCTCCGGGACTTCACCGCGATGGAAACCCGCGCCCGCCGGGTGGTCGAGCGCATGGCGCTCGCGCTCCTGGTCATGCACGGCGACCGCGCGGTCGCCGACGCGTTCTGCGCGACGCGACTGGCCGGCGATCGCGGGCTCGTCTTCGGCACGCTACCGTCCGGCGCGGATCTCCGCCGCATCATCGAGCGGGCGCGGCCCGCCATGGAAGGGAGCTGAGCATGGCCGACGCGATCTCCAGGGCCGTTCTCATCACCGGCTGCTCCACCGGCATCGGGCGCGCGACGGCGGAGCATCTCGCGGCGCGCGGCTGGCGCGTCTACGCGACCGCGCGGCGCCCCGAGTCGATCCAGGACCTGAGCGCGCGCGGCTGCCGCACGCTCGCCCTCGACGTGTGCGACGAGGCGTCGATGCGCGCGGCGGTCGCGCAGGTCGAGAGCGCGGAGGGCGCGATCGGCGTGCTCGTGAACAACGCCGGTTACGGCCAGGAGGGCCCGTTCGAGGAGGTCCCCATGGCCGAGGTCCGGCGGCAGTTCGAGACGAACGTCTTCGGGCTCGTCCGTCTGACCCAGCTCGTCCTCCCCGGCATGCGGCGACAGCGCTGGGGCCGGATCGTGAACCTGAGCTCGATGGGAGGGCGGCTCACGCTGCCGGGCGGCGCGTTCTACCATGCGACCAAGTACGCGGTTGAGGCGCTCAGCGACGCGCTCCGCTTCGAGGTGCGTCCCTTCGGGATCGAGGTCGTCGTGATCGAGCCGGGGCCGATCAAGACGCGCTTCGGCGACACCGCGATCGACGCCGTCCGGCGGGTGGACGCCGCCGATTCGCCGTATGCCGCCTTCAACAAGGTGCTGACCCAGCGCATCCGCGAGGCCTACGAGGGGCCGATGGGCTGGTTCGCGGCCGAGCCCGAGGCGGTCGCCCGCGTGATCGAGAGGGCGATCGGCGCGGAGCGGCCCCGCACACGGTATGTCGTGACCGCGGCCGCGCGCATCCTGATGGGGCTCCGGCGGTGGCTCCCGGACCGCGCCTTCGACGGCTTTCTCCGCACGCAGTTCCCGCAGCGCGCTGGCTAGGAAGGGACCGCCCATGCTCGGTACGATGCAGGACTATCCTCTCACCGTCGCGGCTCTCTTCCGCCATGGACGGAGCGTCCACGCTGGCAGCCGGGTCGCCACCTTCGAGGGCGAGCGGACGCGCCACGCGACGTTCGCCCAGATCGCCGAGCGCGCCGACCGTCTCGCCGGGGCGCTCCACCGGCTCGGTGTCCGGACCGGCGACCGGGTCGCGACGTTCTGCTGGAACACGCAGGAGCACCTCGAGGCCTACCTCGCGGTCCCATCCATGGGCGCCGTGCTCCACACCCTCAACATCCGGCTCTTCCCCGAGCAGCTCGTCTACGTCGCGAACCACGCCGAGGATCGCGTGATCGTGGTGGATGATTCGCTCGTCCCGGCGCTCGCGCGCGTGCGGCCCCAGCTCGAGACCGTGGAGCACGTGGTGGTGATCGGGGACGGCGATGCGTCGCCGCTCGGCGCGACCGCGCTGCGCTACGAGGCGCTCCTCGCCCAGGAGTCTCCGGGCTTCGACTGGCCGGCTCTCGACGAGCGCGCGGCGGCGGCGATGTGCTACACGAGCGGCACCACCGGGAACCCGAAGGGCGTCGTCTACAGCCATCGCTCGACCTTCCTCCACTCCCTCGCGACGACGTCCGGCGCCGCCTGGGCGCTCAGCGATCGAGATCGCGTGCTCCTCGTCGTCCCGATGTTCCACGCCAACGCGTGGGGGCTCCCGTACGCCGCGTGGATGGTGGGCGCGGACCTGGTCATGCCGGGGCGCTTTCTCCAGGCGGCGCCGCTCTGCCGCCTGATCGCCGAGGAGCGCCCGACGATGGCAGGCGCGGTGCCGACCATCTGGAACGACGTCCTGCGCCACGTGGAGACCAGTCCGGTCGACCTGTCGTCCTTCCGGGTCATCGTGTGCGGCGGGTCGGCCGTGCCGCGGAGCCTGATGGAGCGGTTCCAGGAGCGTCACGGCGTCCGCATCGTCCAGGCGTGGGGCATGACCGAGACGAGCCCGCTGGCCGCGATCGCGCTTGCGCCGAAGCACACACCGCCCGCGGACGAGATGACGTGGCGGGCGAAGACCGGACGCATGCTGCCCGGGGTCGAGCTCCGAATCGTCGACGTTACCGGCGCCGTGCTCCCCTGGGACGGAGCCGTGGCCGGCGAGATCGAGGTGCGCGGGCCCTGGGTCACGGCGTCCTACTATGGCGACGACGCACCCGAGAAGTTCCACGACGGCTGGCTCCGCACCGGCGACGTCGGCACCGTCGACGCGCACGGCTTCGTCCAGATCACCGACCGTGCCAAGGACGTCATCAAGTCGGGGGGCGAATGGATCTCGTCGGTCGAGCTGGAGAACGCGATCATGGCCCACCCGGACGTCGTCGAGGCCGCGGTCGTGGGTGTCCCCGACGCGCGCTGGGACGAGCGGCCACTCGCCTGTGTCGTCCTCCGCCCCGGTGCCGAGACGGATCCCGAGCGGTTCCGCGCCTTCCTCGCCGATCGGGTGGCGCGCTGGTGGGTGCCCGACCGCTGGACCTTCATCGACGAGGTCCCGAAGACGAGCGTCGGCAAGTTCGACAAGAAGGTCTTGCGCGCCCGCCACGAAAAGGGCGACCTCACCATCGAATCGGTGGGTTGATGTTCGAGCAGGCCGACCCGACGGATCCCCGGGGGCCGGCGGTCGCCGCGCCCGCGGCGACGGTGGTCCTGGTGCGCGACGG
>JACXTT010006529.1_pt1 | contig 16614 bp, 10 predicted proteins | sample 9270951 | NCBI WGS metagenome assembly JACXTT01 (sample SAMN15532306, study PRJNA645909) | rock metagenome | isolation source: weathered quartz diorite | place: Puerto Rico | collected 2017-06-21 | reverse complement strand
ACCGTCGCGTGCCCATCCCGAAGGAGCGCCGCAAGGGGAGCGGCAAGCAGCTGGTCGTCCGCGGCGCCCGCGAGCACAACCTCAAGAACATGCACGTGACCATCCCGCTCGGGACGTTCACCGCGGTCACCGGCGTGTCGGGCAGCGGCAAGAGCACGCTCGTCACCGAGGTCCTGTACCGGGCGCTCGCGCGCGAGCTGTTCGGGTCGCGCGAGCCGGTTGGCCGGCACGACCGGATCGAGGGCCTGAAGAACGTCGACAAGGTGATCGAGATCGACCAGAGCCCGATCGGGCGGACGCCGCGCTCGAACCCGGCGACGTACGTCGGCCTGTTCACGTCGATTCGCGAGCTGTTCGCGGGCGTGCCCGAGGCGCGCGTCCGCGGCTATGGCCCGGGGCGGTTCTCGTTCAACGTCAAGGGCGGCCGGTGCGAGAACTGCAAGGGCGACGGGATCATCAAGATCGAGATGCAGTTCCTGCCCGACGTGTACGTCCCCTGCGAGGTCTGCAAGGGCGCGCGCTACAACCGCGAGGCGCTTGAGATCCACTACAAGGGCCGCTCGATCGCGGACGTGCTGGAGATGACCGTCGAGGAAGCGCTCGAGTTCTTCCGGCCCGTGCCGAACGTCGCGGTCAAGCTCCAGACGCTCTTTGACGTCGGCCTTGGCTACATCCACCTCGGCCAGCCGGCGACGACGCTCTCCGGCGGCGAGGCACAACGCGTCAAGCTGTCGACCGAGCTGTCGAGGCGGGCGACCGGAAAGACGGTCTACGTCCTCGACGAACCGACGACGGGCCTGCACTTCGCCGACGTCGAGAAGCTACTGCAGGTCCTCCACCGACTGGTCGAGACCGGCAACACGGTCGTGGTGATCGAGCACAACCTCGACGTGATCAAGACGGCCGACTGGATCATCGACCTCGGGCCCGAGGGCGGGGCGCGCGGCGGCGAGATCATCGCCCAGGGCACGCCCGAGACCGTCGCGCGCGTCCGGGGCTCGGCGACGGGCGAGTACCTGGCTCGGGTCCTGCGGGGGCAGCCACTGGTGCCGCTCTCGGACGTGTCGTTCGCGGAGGCGGCGGGTCGCGTCCGCGCGGTGGCCACGCCGATGGACCACGACGGGGTCCCCGCCGAGGCGGATCGCGACGGCAACGGCACCGGGGCGAAGGCCCCGCGGCGGAAGGTCGCCGCGGCGCGATGAGCGCCACGGCGGGGCGCGTCGCGCCGCGTCATGAGCTCCCCGAGATCGACGGACCGGCCTTCGTCGCGGCGGCCGCCGTCGACAAGCTCCTCGCCGAGGCGCGCGAGCGCGAGGCCGATCGCTGGGTCCGCTACTTCGCGCCGCTGCCGGATCGCCTCAGGGATGACCCGCTGCCTGGGCTCCGGGCGGCGGCGAGGCTCATTCGCGCCGCTTATGGGCCGAAGGACTCCGTCCGCGATGCCCTCTCGCCGGAGGTGACGGAGCCTGCGCTGGACGCGGTGGACGGGCTGCTGAAGGCGATCGCCCGCTACGAGGCGCATCGGCCCTGATCGCGGCGCCACACCCCGCGGGACGGGTTAGCCCGTCTTGCCGGGCATCAGCTCCTCATCGCTGAATGCCTCGCGCAGGAACTGCGACGGCGCGCCCGGGTCGTAGACGAGGGTCAGCGAGCGGCGGGCGCGGGTCCACGCCACGTAGGCGAGGCGCCGTTCCTCTTCCAGGGCTCGCTCCGGTTCGACGGCCTCCGCGATCGACCGCGCGCTCGGGAAGCGGCCCTCGTCCAGGCCGATCACGGCGACGTGATCGAACTCGAGGCCCTTCGTCCCATGTGCCGTGGCCAGGAGGAGGTCCGCGTCGTCCGTCCGGAGCCGCGCGAGCTGCACTCGGAGCGCGTCGATGCGCCCACAGAGCTCGTCGATCGTGCGACAGCCCGCCGCCCAACCGAGCATCGCCTGCGCGATGGCGTCGAGGGTGAGGCCCGAGCCAACCTCGTCGTCCGGCGCGGTCGCGGCAGCCGCCGCGGCCGTCGCGGCCGCCGCGGCGCGGAGTCGGCCGATGGCGAGCAGCGGATTCGCCTCGTCAGCGTGCGACGCGGCGCCGGCGAGCACGACGTCCACGAGCGCCGACTCGATCGGCAGCTCGAGATCGGCGACGCGAAAGGGCGTGTCGCGCCGAAGCGCAGCCGCGACCACGGGGAGGAGCTCCCGGTTGGTGCGGGCGAGGACGGCGCGCGTGCCGTCGTCGGCGCCCCATGACGCGAGGACCGCTTCCGCCCGGTCCGCGTCGTCGGCCGCCGACGCGGCAAGGATGAGCCGGCCCTCCGCCGCCGGCCCCGCTCGGATGACCTTCGCGAACCGCTCCACGTTGTGCTCCACCAGCCGGACCGCGCGGGCGAGCACGGGGGCCGGGCAGCGGTAGTTCGTCTCGAGATCGACCCGCAGCAGGTCGGGCAGCGCGGCATCGGCAAGACCAAGCAGCCGCCGCACATCGGCGAGGCGCCAGCCGTAGATCGACTGGTCGTCGTCGCCGACCAGGAAGATTCGATTCGCCGGCGCGGCGAGCAGGAGCGCCATCCGCAGCTGGGCGCGGTCGAGGTCCTGTGCCTCGTCGACGAGCAGGTGCGCGCACCGCGCGCGCCACGCCTGGCTGACCGCGGCGTCCCGCTCGAGAAGGCGCAGGGCGCGGGCGACGAGGTCGTCGAAGTCGAGGCCCCCGCGCCGCCGGATCTCGGCCTCGTATGCCGCGTACGTGCGTGCGACGGGTCCCGCCTCCGGGTCCGCCTCGACTACGGCCGGATCGACGTCGAGGTCCAGCTTGAAGCGCGACATCAGCGTGTCGAGCCGCCGCCGCTCGGCCGGGCTCGCCTCGGGCCGGACGACCCGCAGGAGCTCCTCTCGATCGAGCAAGGGCTCCACCCGTTCGCCGGCCTCGCGCAGGATCTCCAGCCCGAGTGCGTGGAACGTGCGGATCCGGAGCCTCGGGGCGAGATCGTGGCCGAACGGCTGAAGCGCCACACCGACCCGCTCGCGCAGCTCGTCCGCCGCTCGACGATTGAACGTGATCGCGCAGATCGTCTCCGGCGCGACGCCTTCGTCGATGAGCCAGGCGATCCTCGCCACGAGCGTCGTGGTCTTGCCCGAGCCCGCCGGGGCCACGCACAGGACGGGGCCCGGCGGCGCCGTCGCCGCCCGCCGCTGATCAGCCTGGAGGCGACCGAGGCGCCCGACGACGGCCGGGTGACCTGCCATCGCGCGAGTCTGTCGAGCGCCGCTCACCCGCCGATCAACGAGGTCGAAAGCGATCAACCGCTCGTTGCAACGTCCCCGTTACGCCCCGTTATGGGGACGCCAACAGATCGCGCCTAATCTCGGGCCGACCAACACGTCGGGAGGTTCGACATGGCTCAGGTTCGATTCGTGGTTCGGCGCCTCGCCACCGCCGCCACCGCGCTCGCCCTCGCGACCGCGGCAATCGTCTCGGCACCCCTCGCGCCGGGCCACGCCGGGCAGGTCGCGCGCGCCTCCGACGGGTGCGACCTGCACTCCTACGGCGACAACATCCAGCACGTGATCTACATCCAGTTCGACAACACGCACTTCAGGCGTGACGACCCGAATGTCCATTCCGACCTGGAGCAGATGCCCAACCTCCTCAACTTCATCCGCAACAACGGGACGCTCCTGACGAACGATCACACGGCCCTGATCTCGCACACGGGCACGGGCATCCTGACCTCGCTGACGGGGGTGTACCCCGACCGAATGGGCCAGCCCGTCTCGAACAGCTTCCGCTACTTCACCCCGGCCGGCGGGACCCGCACTGGCGTGTCGTTCGCGTACTGGACGGCCCCGATCTTCGATCCCGGCGGGACGGCGACGCAGACCGACTTCTCGCCGGAGATGATCAACGAGAACGGCAAGATCGCCCCGGCGCCGTGGGTTCCATACACCCGCGCCGGCTGCAACTTCGGCGCGGTCGCGACCGCGAACACGATCCTCGAGAACACGGTGATCGACATCCCAACGGTCTTCGGTTCCCCCTCGCCGGAGGCGACCGAGGTGAAGGGCGATGGCGGCGCCGCCGGTACCCAGTCCTTCGCGGACTTCGTGGGCATCGGCGTGCACTGCGCGGCGGACTCCAGCCTCTGTGGCGTCGCGAACAACGGCCGGCCCGATCCGCTGCCGGACGAAGCGGGTGGCTATACGGGCTACCGCGGCCTGTTCGGTGCGAAATATGTCGATCCGCAGATCTTCAGCGGCGGGACGCCGGTCAATCTCGATGGCAACCCGATCACCGACTTCAACAACCACAAGGGCTTCCCGGGCTTCGACGGCATGGTCGCGACCAACTCCCTCGGCTACGTCGCGGCGATGCAGGAGGCGGGCGTCCCGGTCACCTACGCCTACATCTCCGATGCCCATGACAACCATGGCAACTCGGGCAACATCCACGTCGCCTACGGCCCCGGTGAGGCCGGCTATGTTCAGCAGCTCAAGGACTACGACCGCGCGTTCGGCCAGTTCTTCACCCGGCTCGCCAACGACGGCATCAACAAGACCAACACGCTCTTCGTCTTCACCGTTGACGAGGGCGACCACTTCGTCGGCAGCGACCCAGCGCCGCCGGGCTGCGACGGCGAGACCACGGCGTGCACGTACAGCGCGATCGGCGAGATCAACGGCGACCTCCGTCGCATGGTCAAGACCCAGTTCGGAGACAACACCCTGTTCTCCGTGCACTCCGACGACGCACCGACCGTCTACGTCAATGGAACGCCGGCCCAGCCGCTCCGCGACCAGACCGATCCGGTCGTTCGCAACCTCGAGCGGGAGATGAGCCAGCTCGCCTGGCTGAACCCGTACACCGGCTCCGTCGAGAACGGGATCATGGTCCGTCTCGCCGACAAGGCCGAGATGGACATCCTGCACATGGTGACCAGCGACCAGTGGCGGACCCCGACGTTCACCGCGTTCGCCGACCCGGAGTGGTTCTTCTTCGCCACCGGTGGCGCCACGCCGACGGCCTGCGCGACGCCGGCGGCCTGCGCGTTCATCCCGTCTCCCTCGAGCCAGACGTTCGCGTGGAACCACGGCGACATCCAGGACGAGATTGCGACGACCTGGGTCGGCTACGTCGGCCCCGGCGTCCAGCACCTCGGCGAGGCGTCGCCGTGGACGGACCACACCGACGTCCGGCCGACGATCCTGTCGCTCCTCGGGCTCACCGACGACTACCGCCATGACGGCCGCGTCACGTGGGAGATCCTGAGCGGCTCCGTCCTGCCGGCCTCGATCACGAGCCAGCGGGCGCTCCTCACCGACCTGGCGGCGGCCTACAAGCAGATCAACGCGCCGTTCGGCGAGTTCGCGATGCGGACCTTGAGCGTTGCCACGAAGGGCATTGCCAGCACCTCGCCGAAGGATCATCGCTACCAGCTCATCGACACGAAGCTGGCCGACCTGAACGCGCGACGCGACGCGCTCGCGCTGCAGATCGGCCAGGCGCTCGACGCCGCGGAGTTCCAGGGCGTGCCGATCGCCACGGGCACCGCCAACAGCCTCCTCTCGAAGGCCAACGACCTGCTGGAGAAGGCGCAGGAGCTCGACGCCTCGTTCTGAGGCTGAGGCTCGAAAGGAGAGGCCGGGCGACACCGCCCGGCCTCCATGTCCGGGCTCGCTCGGACCTCGCTTGGGCAACACTCCGTTGCCCCGGTGCACCATCGCACCGGTTCTGCGCGGTTCCGTGTTAACAGTCTCGGAACCGCGGAGTATCGTCGGCAAGGAAGGTGGAGTTTCGGTCGCGGCCCCGAGCCCCGACCCAGGGATGACGCGCCCGAACCGCACGGATGAGGACCCGTGCCCCTGTCACGTTGCACGCCTGGAGGTGCCCAGTGACCCCATCGGATCTCGTCGCCCGCCTGCCGCGCCCGTCGATCGGTCGGCGCCTCGCGGTCGGATTCGCACTGCTCGCCCTGGTGACGGTCGTGGTGCCGGCCGCGGCGGCCCCGAACAAGGGGCCTCTCGGTAACTTCAAGCACATCGTCGTCATCTACGAGGAGAACCACAGCTTCGACAACCTGTACGGCCTGTGGGGCGACGTGAACGGTCAGAGCGTGATCGGCATCGGCGACGCCCTGGCGAACCACATGAACCACACCACCCAGGTCGGCCAGAACGGGGCGCCGTACAGCTGCCTCCTCCAGACCGACATCAGCCTGCAGACGTCGGTCCAGACGTACCCCGCCATGTCGGCCACCAATGTCCTGCCGGCCGGGGCTGTGGGCGCGCAGACCGAGTCCTGCATGCAGGACGTGACCCTCGGGACGGGCGCGTCGGTCCACATCTCGGGCGCGTTCGGGAACGCGCCCTACAACCTTGACGACGCCATCCCGGCGACGGCCGAGACGTGCCCCGACAACAGCCATCTGTTCTCGTACACCTTCGGGATCCTGGACGGCTACGGATTGCCCGGTGGCTGCACCCGCGACCTGGTCCACCGCTTCTACCAGGAGCAGTACCAGATCAACGGCGGCGCCATGAACCGCTACATCACGGGCAGCGACTCCGCGGCGATGTCATTCGGCTACTACGACACCAAGCAGCTGCCGATCTACAAATACCTGCACCGCAACGGCGCCCCGAAGTACGTCATCGCGGACCACTTCTTCCAGGCGGCGTTCGGCGGCTCGTTCCTCAACCACCAGTTCCTCATCGCGGCGGCGGCGCCGGACGTTACCGGCCAGTTCGCCCCGAACGGCGGCGCGACCCGCTCCGTCGCCGACGCCCAGGGCATGGTCCGGAGCCACATCGGCACGGGCTGTTCTGGCGCGTACCCGCTGTTCGCGTCAAGTGCGTGCCTCTTCGATGGCAACTCCACCCAGGCCTGCGGCGCGGGCTCCGATGCCAACGGGATGGCCTGCGGCGACTACGCCGTGAACACGATGCTGCCGTGGTTCCAGCCGACCGCCACGGGCTTCGCCAACAAGCTCCGGCCGATCGACGACTCGAGCACAGACCTGACGATCGGCGACCTGATGAGCGACGGCGGCGTCAGCTGGGCCTACTACGGTGGCGGCTGGGACAACGCGTCTGGCAACACGACGGGGCGCGGCTGGACGGCCGGCCCGGGTCCCGCCTGTGCCACGGCGAACGGCCCGTCAGCGGGCGCGCCGGCCGACGGCGCCGGCACACCTGGCGGCTATCCGTTCTGCCCGGCCTGGTCGTACCAGCAGCACCACTACCCGTACGCGTACTTCAGCCGGTACAACGGCGCCAGCGGACCGGACCGCACCCACCTGCAGGACGAGCAGGACTTCTTGTGGGCGGCCGCGAACGGCCAGCTCCCCCAGGTCAGCTTCGTCAAACCGGTCGGCGCAGAAAACGAGCATCCCGGCTACGCCAGCGAGCCCGACGGCAGTGACCATCTCGTCGACCTGATCCAGGCCGTGATGCACGGTCCGCAGGCCGGCAACACCCTCATCGTCGTGACCTACGACGAGTTCGGCGGACAGTGGGATCACGTTCCACCGCCGAGCGATTCGAACAACGTGGCGGCCCACGACAAATGGGGCCCCGGGACCCGCATCCCGGCCCTCCTCGTCGCCCGCAGCTTCACCCACTCGGGCGTCGACCACACCTACATGGACACGCTCTCGATCATGCGCACGATCGAGCAGGAGTGGCAGCTCGGCAACCTCGGGCATCGAGATGCAACCGTGAACAGCCTCGCCAACGCGATCGCCACGGGCAGACCCTGACCCGCGATCGCTGACAGCGCTCGAGCCGGGCGGGCCATCCGCCCGGCTCGTTCTACGATTCGGGGTCGCATGACCCCCCAGCTGCAGGCGACCCTCGCCAAGCTCCCGACCCGGCCGGGCGTGTACCTGATGAAGGATGCCCGGGGCCAGGTGCTGTACGTCGGCAAGGCGCAGAACCTACGGAACCGCGTCCGCAGCTACTGGCAGAAGGAAGCGCCGACCGTCGGCCAGCAGGTCATCCGAGCCGCGATCGACCGCGTGGTCGACGTCGAGTACACGATCACCGACTCCGTCGGCGAGGCACTCCTGCTGGAGGGCAACCTCGTCAAGCGGTTCCAGCCGCAGTTCAACGTTCGGCTCAAGGACGACAAGAGCTACCCGTACATCAAGATCACGCTGGCCGACGACTTCCCTCGCATCGAGCGTACCCGGAAGCTGCCGAACGACGGATCTCGCTACTTCGGGCCGTACGCCTCGGCGTCGAGCGTCGACGAGGCGATGAACCTGGTCCGCCGGCTGTTCCCGTTCCGGACCTGTACGATCGACATCCGCGACGGGGAGCGAGCGCTCCAGCGCCCGTGCCTGCTCTATCACATCAAGCGCTGCCAGGGCCCCTGCATCGAGGCCATCTCGAAGACCGAGTACCGGGCCGACATCGAGCAGGTCGAGCTGTTCCTCGAGGGCCGCCAGGAGTCGCTCGTTCGAGCCCTGCGCGACGACATGAAGCGGGCGTCGGACCGCCAGGACTACGAGCACGCGGCGATCACGCGCGACAAGATCAAGTCGATCGAACGGACGATGGAGAGCCAGAAGATGGCCGCGTTCGCGCGGACCGACCTGGACCTCCTCGGGCTGGCGCGGCGGGACAACCAGGCGGCGGTCCAGCTCTTCGTGATCCGCGGCGGCAAGGCGCTCGGGCGTGACGTCTACCTGCTCGACACCCCGCGCGGGACCAGCGACGCCGAGGTGGTCTCGGGGTTCCTGCTCCAGTACTACGGCCAGGCGTCGAACATCCCGCGGGAGATCGCGATCCCGCTCGAGCTGCCCGACGCGGCGGACCTCGAGCGCTTTCTGGCCGAACGTCGCGCAGCCGCGTCCGATGGGGCGGGGGAGTCGGCCGCGGTGCGGTCACCCTCGCGCTCCGAGAACCTGACCGTGCCCCGCCCGGATGCCGTCCGCGTCACCCGCCGCCGGGCGAAGGCAGCCGGCGAGGCATCGCCCGTCCGCCTCGCCGTGCCCCGCCGCGGCGACCGCCGGCAGCTCATGCAGCTCGCCACGCGGAACGCGGAGGAGATGCTCGCGCGCGAGCAGGCGCGCTGGCTCGCCGACCAGGGCAAGACGCTGGCCGCACTCGAGGAGCTCAGCGACTCGCTCACCCTGCCGGGGCTGCCCGGCCGGATCGAGTGCTATGACGTCTCGAACTTCCAGGGCAGCGAGACCGTCGCCAGCATGGTCGTCTTCGAGGACGGCAAGCCGCGGACGGGGGAGTATCGGCGCTTCCGGGTCCGCGCCGTCGACGGCCCGAACGACGTCGCGTCGCACCGCGAGGTGCTGCGCCGCCGGTTCCGGGCGGCGCGTCCCGGCGACGAAGGCTCCGCCGAGGAGCGCCGCTGGGCCATGCCCGACCTCGTCCTGATCGACGGCGGCAAGCCGCAGGTCGGTGCAGCCAAGGGCGTCCTCGACGAGCTGGGCCTGCACGACATGCCCCTGGCCGGCATCGCCAAGGAGCGCGAGGAGCTGTTCGTTCCGGACCGCTCCGACCCGATCGTGCTCCCAGCCACCTCGCAGGCGCTGTACCTGGTCCAGCGGATTCGCGACGAGGCGCACCGCTTCGCGATCACGTACCACCGCGACCTCCGCCGCAAGGCGTCGGTGCGCTCCAAGTTCGACGAGATGCCCGGCATCGGCCCGCGCCGCCGCGGCGCGCTGCTGCGTGTCTTCGGCTCCGTGAAGCGGGTCCGGGAGGCGCCGGTCGAGCAGATCGCGGCGGTGTCCGGCATCGGCCCGAACCTCGCGGCGAAGATCAAAACCGCCCTCGAGGCCTGACCTGTATCATCCGCGCTCGTGCGTAGAGCGGGCCCCATCCTCATCGCCGTCATCGGCATCGCCGCGCTCTGGCTCGACTTCTGGCCCAACGTGTACCTGCCGGCCCTTACGGGCGACTCGGGCCCGCGCAAGGTCGAGACGAAGCTCGGACTGGACCTCCAGGGCGGGCTGAAGGTCGAGTACCGCGTCGACCCGACGGGCGGCAAGTCGCCGACGCTGGGCGACGTCGAGGTCGTCAAGGGGATCATCGAGCGCCGCGTCAACTCGACCGGCGTGTCCGAACCGGTCGTGGTGACGTCGGGCACCGACCGCATCGTGGTCGAGGTCCCCGGCATCAGCGACACGGCGGCGATCCGGAAGCTCGTCGGCCAGACCGGCCAGCTGCAGTTCGTGCCGATCCCGACCTCGATGACCCCGCCCGCCTCGCAGTCGCCGCTGGACATGACGAAGGCGCCGGCCTGCCCCCAGTCGGGGCAGCCGACAGCGCCCTGTGTGCTTTTCGACGGCAGCGAGCTCGCCAGTGCCAACGTCGGCGCGGATCAGCAGGGCCGACGGACCGTCGACTTCGTCCTCAAGGCCAAGGGCCGCGACCTGTTCGCCGCCTGGACGGCGGGCCATGTCAACGAGTACTTCGCGATCGTCCTCGACAACGTCGTCATCTCGGCGCCGGTCATCCAGGGCTCGATCCCGGGCGGCAACGTCCAGATCTCCTCCGGCTCGCTGTCCGGCTTCGCCAAGCAGGAAGCCGACCAGCTGGTCAACGTGCTCCGGTTCGGCTCGCTGCCGTTCCCGGTCGAGGAGCTGGCCAGCGACACCATCGACCCGACCCTGGGCAAGCAGTTCCTCGTCAGCAGCCTCCTCGCCGGCGGCATCGCCATCGTGCTCGTGATCGCGTTCATGCTGCTGCATTACCGGCTGCCGGGCGCGGTCGCCAGCTTCGCGCTGATCTATTACGCCATCCTGGTCTACGCGCTGTTCCGGCTGATCCCCGTCACCCTGACCCTCGCCGGCATCGCCGGCTTCGTGCTCTCGGTGGGCATGGCGGTCGACGCCAACATCCTCATCTTCGAGCGGTCGAAGGAGGAGCTCCGGACGGGCAAGTCGCTGCCACAGGCGATCGAGGCGGGCTTCGCCCGGGCCTGGAACTCGATCCTCGACTCGAACGTGTCGAGCCTGATCACGGCCACGATCCTGTACCTCTTCGGGTCGTCGGTGATCCAGGGTTTCGCCCTCGTCCTGATCATCGGCGTGCTCGCCTCGATGTTCACCGCGATCGTGGTTACCCGATCGATCCTGCGCGTCGTCGTGACCCGGGACTGGGCGCGGAAGGCGTGGCTGTTCGGCGTGACCGACGCCGAGTTCGTGGCGCGGCCGACGACGCGTGGCCTGCGGGCGAGCCGTGTTTGACATCATCGGCAAGAAGCGCTGGTTCTTCGCCTTCTCGCTGCTGATCACGATCCCCGGCCTGTTCTTCATCCTGCTCACCCCGATCACGAACGGCGCCGCGGGCCTGAAGTTCTCGATCGACTACACCGGCGGCACCGAGTGGTCGATCAGGTTCAAGGATCCCGCGGTCACCGCCGAGCAGGTGCGGACCGAGCTGGTCAGCCTCGGCCAGGACGACGCCTCGGTCACCAAGACGGGGCAGGGCTTCATCGACATCCGGATGAGCAAGCTCGACCTGCGCGAGATCCCGACGCCATCGGCCGTCCCCACGGCGACGCCCGGCCCGACCGGCAGCCCTGGCTCGAGCAGCGGCATCGGGCCGGTCCCCAGCGCCGCGGCGACCGCCGCTCCGACGCCGACTCCAGCGCCGACGCCCAGCCCGACCGCGGCGCCCACCGCTGCGCCGGGCCCGACCCAGTTCCCCGGCTCCGCGAACAACGTCCCGACCATCGGTCAGATCGGTGGCATCGCCCTCGCGCTGGAGGCCAAGTTCGGGCCGATCGAGGAGCAGGCGAAGCTGAGCTCGATCGGCGCGGTGGTCAGCTCCGACCTCATCCAGCAGGCGGTGATCCTCATCCTCGTCGGCTCGCTCGGCATCCTCGCCTGGATCACGATCCGCTTCCGGGACGTGAAGTTCGGCATCACCGCCCTGGTGGCGCTGCTCCACGACGTGATCGTCGTGGTCGGTATCTTCGCGATCCTCGGGACCCTGTTCGGCGTCAAGATCGACGGCCTGTTCGTCACCGCCATGCTGACCGTCATCGGCTTCAGCGTTCACGACACGATTGTCGTCTTCGACCGGATCCGGGAGAACCGGGCGCGCCACGCCGGCGAGCCGTTCGCCGAGGTCGTGAACCACTCGATCCTGCAGACGTTCGGCCGGTCGATCACGACGAGCTTCACGGTCGTGCTGACCCTGACGACGCTGCTCCTCTTCGGCGGCTCGGCGACGCAGGAGTTCGTGCTCGCCCTGCTGATCGGCATCATCTCTGGGACGTATTCGTCGATCTTCAACGCAGCGCCCCTGCTCGTCGTGTGGCAGGAGTGGGAGGACCGGCGTCGTGGCCGGCTCGCGACCCCCGGCGCGCGGCGCGTCACCGCCTGACCGACGAAAAGCGGCGGTGCAGCGCCGCGTGTCATCCTGACGCCGTGCTGGTCCCGCGCTCCCGGTGGCGCTTCCCGACCCCGACGACGATTCCATCGGCGCTGCTGGCGGCCGGCCCGGAGCTGGGCCTCGGGCCGCGCGCGATGACCATCCTGGCGGCGCGCGGAGTGACATCCGACGACGAGATTCGTCGGTTCCTGGGCGACCCGGCGGGCTCGCTGCACGATCCAACGCGGTTGCCCGACGCGGCGATCGTCGTCGAGCGAATAACGCGGGCGCGCTGGCGCGGGGAAGCCGTCCTCGTCTTCGGCGACTTCGACGCCGACGGCATCACCGGGCTGGCGATCATGACGCTGACCCTCCGCCGGCTCGGAATCGAGGTCATTCCGTATGTCCCGTCGCGGCTCGAGGAGGGGCACGGGCTGTCGCTGGCGGCGATCGAGGCGGCGCGGGCGGCGGGGGCCCGATTGATCGTGACCGTCGACACGGGCTCCTCGAGCCTGACCGAGGTCGCCGCTGCGAACGACTCCGGCATCGACGTCATCGTCACCGACCATCACCGCGTCCCCGCCGAGCTGCCGGCAGCCCTGGCGATCGTCAACCCGCACCGCCCCGACGCCGACTATCCAGAGAGGCGGCTCGCCGGCAGCGGCGTCGCGTTCACGCTCGCGCGGCTGCTGGTCGGTGACGCAGCGCTCGCGTTCGCGGACCTCGCCGCGATCGGGACGGTGGCGGATCTCGCGCCCGTGCTGGGCGAGAACCGGGCGATCGTCCGCCTCGGGCTGGAGCTGCTCCGCGCGGCCCCGCGACCCGGCCTCGCGGCGCTGCTCTCTGCCGCGAGCCTGGAGCCGGCGAACGTGGATCTCGAGTCGCTGGCGTTCACCATCGCGCCGCGACTGAATGCCGCCGGTCGCGTGGGGGAGGCGTTCGATGCGGCCCGGCTGCTCCTGGCCGAGGACGCCGAGGAAGCGGCGAATCTCGCGGCAATGCTGGACGCCGCCAACTCGTCGCGCCGGGACCTCATGCGCACCGTCGTGGCCGAGGCGCGCACCTCGGCCGACGCGGTCGACGACGCGCCCGCGACGATCGTTCGCGGCCCGTGGCCGGTGGGCATCGTCGGGCTCGTGGCGTCGCGCCTCGCCGAGGAGCGCCGTCGGCCGGCAATCGTCGGGGCCGAGATCGGCGATGTCGTCCGCGCCTCGTGCCGCAGCGGCGGCGAGCTGCACCTGGCGGATGCGCTCGCCACCTGCGGCGACCTCCTGCTCCGGCACGGCGGTCACGCGGGTGCGGCCGGCTTCGAGATTCGGTCGGAGGACTGGCCCGCGTTCCGCGAGCGATTCCTTGCGCTGGCCGCGACGGTCACGCCGCCCGATCCAGTGCCGGCGCAGCCGATCGATCTGGCGGTTCGCGCGCGCGACGTCGACTACCCGCTGTACCGTGACCTGCTCCGACTGGCGCCCTTCGGGAGCGGCAACCCGGAGCCGATGGTCGCGATCCTCGGGCTCACCGTGACGCGCGCACGAGAGGCCGACGGCGGCCACAGCCAGCTCGTCCTGAAGCGTCGACTCGACGTGCTCGACGGCATCGCCTTCGGCTGGCCCGAGCTCTCCCGCGAGGTCGCCGAAGGGGACGCGATCGACGTCGTCGCCCGGCTGATGAGCCGCCGTTTCGGGGGCATCGAGTCGCTCCAGCTGGACATTCGCGACGCCGCGCCCTCGGGAAGCCACCCCGAGGCGCGCGCGATCCTCGGCGCGGAGCCGGTCCCGGTCGGGCCGGGTCCAACCGTCGAGATGGCGCCGGCGAGCTGAGCGGACGATGACCCGGGCACAGCCGCCGGCGCGCGGTGAACAGCCACCGGCACGCGGAGGACAGCCGCCCGCACGCGGCGAACCGCCGCCGGCGAGGCCGGCGAGTGGCCCGCGCCTCTCCGTCGCCGTCGCGCCGGCGCTCTCGGCTGTCGGGCTCGTCATCGTCGCCGCGGCGAGCTATGCGCTGCTCGGCGGCTCGCTGCCGACGGTTCCCGGCGGCGGCCCCAGGGGGCCGAGCGGCCCGAGCGGTCCGGTTCGCACCGCGACGCCGTCGAACGTGGTTATCGTCGACCCGCGGACACGGGTCCCGGGCACGCTGCTGTACGCGAAGGACGGCAACATCTGGGTCCAGTCGGGAGACCAGGCCCACCAACTGACCTCGAGCGGCCGCGACTCGATGCCGGCCTGGTCGCCGGACGGCTCGACCGTCTATTTCGTGCGCACCGTCGAGGTCGGCGGAAAGTGGCCGACGAACGGCGAGATCCGGATGTACAACCTGCAGGTGCCCAGCCTCATGACGGTCGCCGCCGATGGCTCGGGCGACCCGCAGCAAGTCCTCAAGGGCCAGATCAGGGACGGCTCGTACACGTGGTCGTTCTTCATCCGTGAGCCGGCCATCTCGCCGGATGGCAAGTCGGCCGCGCTGATCACGGACGGGCCAAACCCGACGCGCAGCGACATCGTCGTCAAGCTGCTCAACCTGCAGACGAAGAAGATCACGAATCTCAATCAGCCCGAGAGCCAGTCGCTCGGCCACCAGGACCCGGCCTGGTCGCCCGACGGCAAGGTGCTGCTCTACGTCAGGAACGCGCGCGAGGGCACGCGTGGGACGCCCCAGATCATGCGCTACACGGCGGCGACGGGGCGAACCTCGGCGATGACGACCGGTGGCTACGCGGCGCCGTCGTGGTCACGCGACGGGCGATACATCGCTGCGACGAAGACCACGAGTTTCGGCACGGACGTCGTCATCCTCGACGCGAGGACCGGCACCGAGCTCCTCAAGCTCACGAACGACGAGCTCTCGTTCAGCCCGGTCTGGTCGCCGCTGCAGGACTCGGTGGCGTACTTCAAGCTCGACCACGGCGTCGTCGACCTGTGGTTGATCCCGCTCTCCGGTACCGCTCCGAGCTGGACGGTCGGCCAGCCGATCGCGCTGACGATCTCGGCGGGCCTCGACGCCCCGTCGCGGCCGCAGTGGTTCATACCCGCCGGTGAGCTGCCGCCGCTGCCGACGCCGAGCTCGGCCGCAAGCGTGCCGCCGTCCTCGCCAGCCAGCACTCCGTGAGCGCGACGTCGGGGACGAGCTATCTCGACCGTCTCGCCGCCCGCAGCGCGGCGACGGGCACGGTGCTGTGTCTCGGACTCGATCCCGTGCCGACCGCGCTGCCGAGGGGCTTCTCCGCGGACATCGCCGGGGTGGAGCGGTTCGTCGAGGTCGTCCTCGAGGCGGCGCTGCCCTTCGCGACGGCCGTCAAGCCGAACCTCAGCTTCTACGAGGCCTTCGGGTCCGCCGGGCTTGCCGCCCTGGAACGGATCCGGGCGAGGATCCCCGCGGACGTGCCCGTGGTCGGGGACGGCAAGCGTGGCGACATCGACACGACCTCGGCGCGGCAGGCCGTCGGGTCCTTCGACGCGCTCGGTTTCGACGCGGTCACGATCAACCCGTACGTCGGCGAGGAGGCACTCGCGAGCTACCTGGACCGGCCCGATCGCTTCGCCTACGTGCTCTGCCGGACGTCGAATCCGGGCGCCTCCGAGTTCCAGTCGCTCCGCGTGGCCTCCCACCAGGTCGAGGACGGCGTCCTCACCGCGCCGTCGGAGCCGCTGTGGGCCCGCGTCGCGCGGCAGGCGGCCGGCTGGGGCCGCGGCGACACGGTCGGGCTCGTGGTCGGCGCGACCGCGCCCGACGAGCTGCGCGCTGTCCGCGCAATCGCCCCGCGGTTGCCATTCCTCGTCCCGGGGGTGGGCGCCCAGGGCGGGGCGATCGAGCCCGTCCTGGTCCATGGCCCAGTCGCTGGCAGCTCGCCAGGACGGCCCGGCGGCAGCCTCATCGTCAACGTCTCGCGCGGGATCGCTATGGCGGCGCTCGAGGATGGCGCGAGCGGGATCGCCGGCGATCTGCAGGAGCGTGTCGCCACCGCCGCCCGATCGTGGTCCGAACGTCTCCCTGTGCTACCGTAGTCGACCGCCTGCGGCCACAGCGCCGAGGCTGAGAGGACCACGATGCCATTCCCGAACATCGGCCCCGGCGAGCTGATCCTGATCCTGATCATCGCGCTCGTCGTCCTGGGGCCGGGCAAGCTCCCCGACGTCGCCGCCTCGCTCGGCAAGAGCGTTCGCGAGTTCCGCAAGGCCGCCACCGATGTCTCCGACGCCGCCCGGCTCGATGCGCCGGCACCGGCGCCCGCCGAGGCATCGACCCAGAGCCAGGCCGCCGCCGCGCCGACAGGAGCCGTGACGACCGCACCC
>JACXTT010006528.1_pt1 | contig 16615 bp, 19 predicted proteins | sample 9270951 | NCBI WGS metagenome assembly JACXTT01 (sample SAMN15532306, study PRJNA645909) | rock metagenome | isolation source: weathered quartz diorite | place: Puerto Rico | collected 2017-06-21 | reverse complement strand
CCCATCGTTGGGGGGCAGCCATTGGGGTGTCGTGAAGTTCGCCTAAACGCGTGCCTGGACCTGACCGAGACCCAGGCCGACCTACTGCATGGCGTCGCCTCTCAGGCCGGGATCGCCATCCGCCACGCCCAGCTTTTCCAGGCCCAGGAGGAGAACGCCCTCACCGACGAGCTCACCAAGCTGCCCAACCGGCGGCACCTCGCGCAGCGCTTCCTGCAGGAGATGCAGCGGGCGCGACGGCATCACAACGCGATCGCCTTTTTGATGATCGACATCGACCATTTCAAGCTCGTCAACGACACGTTCGGTCATCTCAACGGCGACGCGGTGCTTGCCGAGCTGGCCCAGATACTGGTCACCGGGGCGCGCGAGTCGGACGTGTGCGCGCGGGATGGGGGTGAGGAGTTCGGGCTGATCCTCCACGAGACGACCGAGGCGGGCGCGCGCACGCTGGCCGAACGCATTCGCGCGAAGGTGGCGGCGGCGACCTTTCCCGGCGGGCTGAAGCTGACGATCAGCGTCGGCGTTGCAGCGACCGACGAGCCCGCGCTGTTCACGCAGTTGATCGATCGCGCCGACCAGGCCCTGTACGCGGCCAAGCAAGGCGGCCGCAACCAGGTCCGCGTCGCCGACATGAAGGGCCCGGCGCCCAAGCCCCACCCGGCGAGGGCGGAGGCCGAACCGGTCTAGCGCTCAACGGCGAGTCTCGCGAGTGCAGAAGTTCGAGGCTTCCTTCGCGCCGGATTCGCGCACCGACTCCTTCCCAAGAGAAACGTCTAAATTCGCTCTCGTGGGGCACTTCTGCGTCAACTGCGGCGCGCCCCTGGTCGTCCAGACCATCGAGCAGCGCGAGCTCGAAGTTTGTCCGAACGACGGCTACGTCTTATGGCACGACCCGAAGGTCGCGGCCGCGGTGGTGGTCGAGGCCGAGGGCGGCATCGTGCTGGGCCGCCGCGCCATCGAGCCTGGCCTCGGCCTGTGGTGCCTGCCCGGTGGTTTTGTCGACGACGACGAGGATCCCGCCGCGGCCGCGCTGCGCGAATGCCGGGAGGAGATCAATGCTCGACGTTGAGCTGACCGGCTTGCTAGGCGTCTATCACATCGCCAAGACCACCGCGTCCAGCATCGTTGGGATTGCTTATCGCGGGCGACTGGTCGACGGAGCCGAGATCAGCGCCGGGCCGGAGATGCTTGAGGTCGGCGTCTTCGCGCCGGACGACGTGCCGCCGATCGCCTTCCCAAGCCACCAGGCGGTGTTGTCGGCCTACCTCAGGTCCCCGGCGCGGCCGGCGGGAGCGGAACTTCTGAACGCCGCCGCAGCGGCTCTGCCTGCAGCACTGCCATCAGCAGCCCGAGGATCACGGAAACCACCGCGCACGCGGTGAAGCCCGCGGCGTAGCCGGGACCCTGGAAGATCGGGCCAAAGATCAGCGGTCCGGCCGAGAGTCCGACGAAGAGAACCGTGCCGTAGAAGCCCATGGTGACTCCGCGGGTCGACGCGCTCGAGAGGTCGCCGAAGACAACCCCGATCGCGACGAAGGCTGCCGCCATGAAGGGGGTGCCGATCGCGATCACGATCGCGGGCACCAAGAACCCGGTGAGGTGTCCCACCACGACGGTCGCGGCGGACCAGACGATCACCCCTACCAGCACTATCGGCCATCGCCTGCGTGCCCGGTCCACCAGCCGCCCGGCAAAGGGTCGAGACCCGGCGTTGAACACCGCCTGCAGCGCCAGCAGGTAACCGACCTGCGAGCTGGGGAGGCCGAGCGCGTCTTTGGCGAAGATCGGGGCAAAGGCGCCGAAGGTGCCCCAAGAAAGCGTGAGGCTGATGAGCCCGATGACGACTGGCGTGAACGCGGCCTGCCGGGCGAGCGCCCTCAGAGGAGCGCGCAACGAGAGGCCGTGGCCCGTGTGCTGGCGCGTCTGGCTGGTGACCAGCGCGCCCGGGATCCCGAAGACGACCAGTGCGGTCGTAACAGGGCTGTCCACCCGCAGTGCGACCCACCTGAGCGCCAGTCCGGCAAGCGCCGGGCCTAGCGTGAAGCCGACCTGCATCGACAGGGTCAGCCATCCCATCGCGCGGCCGAGCCTTCCCCTGGAGACCGACTCGGTCACCGCGCTGAACACGGCGGACTGCTGGACCCCCGCGGCGAGCCCGCCGATGATCTGCCACAAGAACAGGGGAGCCACACTCGGCGTCAGCGCCGTTGCGAGCTGGGAGACAGCCGTCAGCACCAGCGAGATGCCGAGCAGGGTTCGGGCGCCGAAGCGATCCACGAGCACACCCGACGGCAGGGAGAGCATGGCGGCGGCGATGGTGGCGACCGAGAACAGGGCGCCGACTGCAAAGCGGCTCGCGCCGAGGTGATAGGCGTACAGGGGCACCGTCAGACCCCGCGCGGCGATGGTCGCGAAGACCGCGCCGGCGAGGACGTAAAGAAAGACGATGCGCCGCGAGGTAGGGACTGAGGTCACCGTGCCTAACATACCGGCGACATGGTGCGCGAACGGATAGGCGACTGGCGCCTCGCCTGGCGCTTCGCGCTTGCCGGCCTCGTGGCGGGGCTGCTGGTCATGGCTCTGGTTCAAACCGGCGTCACGAACGCAACATTCGACGCCGCGCAAGATCAGTTGTTTCCAGCACCGGCGCCGGACCCGCGGATCACCTTCGTCGAGATCGATTCACGGAGCCAGAAGGACATCGGCGCGTATCCGTTCAACAACGCCTACCACGCCAAGGTCATCAACTACGTGGCCAGCCTGCATCCGAAGGTGATCCTGTTCGACATCGTGCTCGACCACCTCACGTTTCGCGACGTGGAGACTGGCGAGGACACTGACAAGGCGCTGGAAAACGCCATCACGAACGCGGGCAACGTCGTCCTGGTCTGCACGGTGGACGACGCACCCAAGGGCGAGTTCTCGACCCTTGCCGCGGCGGTCGGGGAGCGCGCCCTCGGCATACCCGACCAGGCCAACACTGTTCGTGGCGTGGTGCTGCGACCCAACCCCAACTCGACGTGCCCCGAAAACGAGAGCGACGAGCCGGCGTTCGTGCTCGCGCTGCGCGTCGCGGGCGGCATCGGCACCCCGATCACCATGCACGGCTCCGAGGCGACCTTCGGGAACCATCGCATCCCGCTGGTCGGCAACCAGATGCTCATCAACTTCACACGCGGATCAGGTCCGACGTGCGCCTACGTCGACGCCTACAACCAGAGCTGCCCGCATCCCGACCTGATCACGGATCACATCGTGGTGGTCGGCACCAAGCTGATCGATTCGGGCGACGTCTACTCGCAGGCGGTGCCGTTCCAGCACGACCTGAGCTTCTGCTCGATCAGCCGGCCGCACTGCATGCTGGACAGCCAGAACTACGGCTACCGCATCCAGGGGGACGCGATGAGCACGGTCCTGAACGACCGATACCTTCGGGTCCAGCCATCGGCCTCCATGCAGCTTGCGGTCCTCGTGCTCGCCACCATCGTCGGCCTGATCGTCTACCTGCTCTCTTTCCGGGCCGGGATGATGCTCACCGCGGGCGTCCTCGTCGCCTACTACGTCGGCATCTACATCCTCGGCCAGCTGGGCCACCTCGCGGATCCGCTCTACGCGCCGATGGCGATCGTCCTCGCGGCGACGTTCTCACTGGGCGCGCGCTACGTGCTAGAAGAGCGTGAACGGCGGAAGGTCGAGCGAATATTCGGCCACTACATCGATCCTCGCGTGGCCCGCCAGCTCGCCGCGACGCGATCGGTGGCTGACCTGATCTCGCGAGGCGAGCGTCGTGACCTCAGCGTGCTGTTCATGGACATCAGGGGCTTCACGGCGATGTCCGAATCGATGCGGGCGGACGACGTCCTGGCCGTGATCCAGGACTACCTTGATGAGATGAGCAAGCTCATCCTCAAGTGGGACGGGCTCATCGACAAGTACGTCGGTGACGAGGTGATGGCGCTCTGGAACGCGCCGCTCTCGCAGCCAAACCACGCGCTGCTCGCGATTCGCTGCGCCTACGACCTCGTCAACAGCGCGCCGGCCGTGCAGGCGAAGCTGGCGGCGCGTGGCCTGCCGCCGATCGGTTGGGGCATCGGAATCAATACCGGCACCGCTGTGGTCGGCAACATGGGAAGCCAGGACCGCCTGCAGTACACCGCGCTCGGCGACACCGTCAACACTGCGGCGCGCTTCTGCAGCGCTGCCCCTCCTTTCCACGTGCTGGTCGGCTGGCCGACTTACCAGGCGTGCGCGGACTTCATCGCGGTCGACGAGATGCCGGGCCTGCAGCTGAAGGGCAAGTCGGCTCAGACGTTTCGAATCTTCCAGGTGACCGCCATACGCGAAGACGCGACCTCGCCATGGGTGCCGATGCCGACCGAAGCGGCCACGAGCGCCTACACGGCAAAGCGAAAGCTCTACGCCACCCAGTCCGTCTTCGCATGACCGTGCCCCGCGCGGCGGAAATCCTCTCCTCGGCAAAACGCGGGGTGGCGCTGACCGGGGCGGGCGTGTCGGCCGAGAGCGGGATCCCCACCTTCCGCGGCGAGGGTGGTCTCTGGACCCAGTACGACCCCGTCAAGGTGGCGTCGATCGACAGCTTCCTCGCCGACCCGCAGTCGTACTGGCAGGTGTCGCGCGAGCGCGGCCGGGTCGCGCTCGCAGCCCGGCCCAATGCCGGCCACGTCGCCCTTGCCGAGCTCGAGGCGGTGGGCCGAATCGTCGCCGTCGTGACCCAGAACACGGACGGCCTGCACCAGGACTCGGGCAGCAAACGCGTGATCGAGCTCCACGGGTCCGGACGGAAGGTCGAGTGTCTTGACTGCGGACGCATCGAGCCTCGCTCCGAGGTTCAGGCGCGGCTCGACGTCGAGATGCCGCCGCGATGCCCCAACTGCGGCGGCAGCGTGTTGAAGCCGACCGTCGTCCTGTTCGGTGAGCCCATGCCTGCCGCTGCGGTCCAGGAGGCGTTCGAGCTGGCCCGCAGCGCGGACGTGATCTTGGTCGTCGGCTCTTCGCTGGTGGTCTACCCGGCGGCGGAGATCCCGCTGGTCGCGCTTCGCGCCGGCGCGCGGATGATCGTGGTCAACGCCGAGCCGACCCCGTTCGACCGGTGGGCGGAAGTCGTCATCCATGGCCGCTCCGGAGAGGTGCTGCCCGAAATCGCCCGTCTCACAAGTGAGTGACGCTGCCCGCGACGAACGGTCGGCCATCGACGATCAGCTCGCCGGCGGGACCGATGTCCTCGGCGACGCCCTCCGTGCTTCGACCGGAAACATCCACCCGGACGCGCCGGCCGAGTGACGCTGACAGCTCTCGCCAACGCGCGAGAACTTGATCTGGCGTAGCCGAAGTCCAGGCTTCCATTCTTTCGCGCAACGTCTCGAACAGCTCGTCGCGCGGCTGATCCAGCAGCGCCGCCCCGTCCGGCGCCCAGGTCAGGTTGATGCCGATCCCGCAGATCGCCTTGCCGGGTGTGGTCTCGACCAGGATCCCTCCGAGCTTCCTGTCCTCGAGCAGCAGGTCGTTGGGCCACTTGAGCGTGACCCGCGGACCGCACGCTTCGGCCGCCGCCACGCCGGCGGCAAGGCTGAGCAGCGGATTCGGGCGGAGCACGAAGGACACCAGCAGCGCCGTGCCCGCCGGCGCCTCCCAACGCCGCTCGAGGCGCCCCCGGCCCGCGGTCTGATGGTCCGCGATCACGATCGAGCCGACGGGCAGCCCGCGTGCCACGTCCTGGGTGGATGTCACCGACCGCCGGCGCACAACTTCCGCCTTACCCACGATCGGTAAGCTAGCGGAGACCATGAAACTCCACCGAGCCATCACGCTCGTTGTGATGATGGTGCTCGCCGCGGGGGTGATCGTCCTGCTCACCGCGGCCGGCGTCTCGAGCTTTGACGCCCACAGCTTGATCGCGCTGGCTGTCGTCCTGGTCGCGGCCGCGATCAGCGGCGTTGCGTTCAGCTGGAAGCGCTACTTCAAGCGTCCCTGACGTGCCACCGAAGCTGAGGCTGGGCTACAAGGCTTCCGCCGAGCAGTTCGGGCCTCGCAAGCTGCTGGATTTCGCCATTGCGGCCGAGGACAACGGATTCGATTCGGTTTTCGTCAGCGACCACTTTCAGCCATGGCGCCACTCCGACGGACACGCACCGTTCGCGTTCGCGTGGCTTGCCGCCGCGGGCGAGCGGACGTCGCGCGTCGTCCTCGGCACGTCGGTGGCAACGCCCACGCTTCGCTATCACCCCGCGCTGGTGGCGCAAGCCTTCGGCACCCTCGGCTCGCTCTTTCCAGGGCGGCTGATCCTCGGCGTGGGCACCGGCGAGCACCTCAACGAGGGAGCGCTGGGCGTCCAGTGGCCGGACAACCGCGAGCGTTTCGCCCGCTTGCGCGAGGCGGTCAAGCTGGTCCGGCTTTTGTGGACAGAGCAGTCCGTCACGTTTGACGGCGACTACTACCACACGCGGAACGCGACGATCTACGACCGGCCGGACGAGATGGTGCCGATCTACATCGGCGCCGGGGGACCACAGGTTGCGAAGTACGCCGGGCGCGCCGGAGACGGCCTCATCTGCACATCAGGCAAGGGAATGGAGCTCTACTCCGAGCAGTTGCTCCCGTCATTTGGCGAAGGCGCCACGGAATCTGGACGAGATGCACGCGACCTGGACAAGATGATCGAGGTCAAGGTCTCGTTCGACACCGACCGCAAGCTGGCGATGGAGGACACCAAGATCTGGGCCGCCCTCGCGCTGCCTGCCGAGGCAAAGGCGGGCATCGACGATCCGCGAGAGATGGAGCGGCTCGCCAGAACCGTGGAGGACGTCGCCCACCGGAGGTGGCTCGTCTCCGACGACCCTGACGAGCACATCGAGCAGCTGCGTCCCTACCTCGACCTCGGCTTCAACCACCTCGTCTTCCATTCGCCGGGTGATGGTCAGGCACGGTTCCTTGAGCTCTACGGCGCCCAGATCCTCCCGAGGATTCGCCAAGAATGGGGTTAACCACCTGGGTCGTCGTCCTGGTCAAGGACTTCGACTCGGCGAAACAACGGCTCCGGCCGGCGCTCGGAACCAGGTCGCGGCGTGCGCTGGCTCGGCGCAACGCCCACCTCGCCGTGAGCGCAGCGGCCGCAGGCGAGCATGTGCTGGTCGTGACTGGCAGCGATGAGGTTGCGGACCTGGCCGCGGCGTGGGGTGCCGAAGTTCTGCGAGAGCCGCACGAGGACGGCCAGAACGTGGCCGCGCAGCGCGGCATCGAGCGCGCGCAGGCAGGGGGTGCCGGAGCCGTGCTGCTGCTTTCCAGCGACCTGCCGCTGGTGACGCCTGTCTCAGTGGCGCAGCTGCTGCGGGCGTCGGCCCGCCATTCGCCGCCTGTCGTGGTCGCCGTCCCGGCCATCGGGCGGGGCGGGACCAACGCGCTGTATATGCGCCCGCCGAATGCGATCGGCCTCCATTTCGGCGATGACTCCTTGACCAGGTTCCAGGAGGACGCCGAAGCGCGCAGGGTGCACTACCTCGTCTACCACTCCGACGCGATGGCGCTCGACATCGACGAACCGTCCGACCTGGCTCGACTCAGCCGCGCGGTGTGAAGCGCCTCGAGCTGATCGCGGTCGAGGGGCTGCCGGAGGTGCGGTCCGGAGACGACCTCGCCCGGTTGATCCATGAGCACGCCACGCTCCAGACGGGCGACGTGGTCGTCGTCGCGCAGAAGGTCGTGTCGAAGGCTGAGGGCCGCGTCATCGCGCTGGCCGATGTGACAGCCGGCGATGGGGCGGTACGAATCGCCGGGCGCCTCATCGCGAGGCCAGATCCCCGCATGGTGCAGGTCGTGCTCGACGAATGCGTGCGCGTGCTGCGCTCGGAAAGGGTCCTGATCACCGAGACCCGGCATGGCTATGTTTGCGCAAACTCCGGCGTTGACCACTCCAACGTCGGCGCCACCGGCATCGTGACCTTGCTTCCGCTCGACCCCGATGCGAGCGCCGAGCGTCTGCGGTCCCGCCTCCGCGAGCTGGCGGCAGTCGAGGTCGGAGCGATCGTCTCCGACACGTTCGGTCGCCCCTGGAGGTTGGGCATCGTCAACGTCGCGCTGGGCGTGGCCGGCGTGCAGGCGCTCATCGATCTCCGAGGCACCGCTGACGACGACGGCGTGCCGCTCCACGCCACGGTGCTGGCGATCGCCGACGACATAGCGTCGAGCGCCGGTCTGGTGATGGGCAAGACCGCACGCACGCCGGCCGTCGTCGTGCGCGGGCTGTCGATGCAGGGTGTCGGTTCGGGACGTGAGCTGATCCGACCTGCGGACGAGGATCTATTCCGCTGAAAGTCGCCGTGCTCGCGGGAGGCACCGGGGGCGCCGCGCTGGCCTCAGGCATCCAGACGGCAGCGCCGGACGTCGAGCTGACCGTGATCGCGAACACCGCCGACGATGACGTGTTCTGGGGACTTCTGGTTTGCCCTGACGTCGACGCCGTGATTTACCGGCTGGCGGGCGTCTTCAACGACCTCGCCGGGTACGGCGTCAAGGGCGACACGTTCCACGTGCTCCACGCGCTGTCACGGATTGGTGAGGACTCCTGGTTTCGTATTGGTGACAGGGACTTCGCGACGCACCTGCTGCGGTCAGAGGTGCTGCGCCGGGGCGGCACGCTGACCGAAGCGACTCAGGAGCTGTGCCGGCGCTTCCGAGTCGCATCGCGTGTGCTTCCCATGACCGATGACGTGGTGCGGACCCGTTTCACGACTGAGGAGGGCGAGCTGTCCTTCCAGGAATACTTCGTGCGCGAGCGCCTCAAGCCACGGCTGCTCGGCGTCGATTTCGCAGGCCTGGCTGCGGCCCGCCGCTCACCGGAGGTGTCGACTGCGTTGCGGGAGGCCGAACTGGTGGTCATCGGTCCGTCCAATCCGCTGATCTCGATCGCTCCCATCCTGCATCTGGCGCGTGACGTGCTGGTCCGCGAGCGCACCGTTGCGGTGAGCCCGATTGTCAGGGGCGTTGCCTTGAAGGGTCCGACAGTCGAGATGATGCGCGCACTCGGGCCAGCGCCGAATCCAGTCGAGGTTGCGCGCATGTATCGCGAGGTGGCCGGCGCTTTCGTGCTCGATGAGAGAGACCGCGAGATGACACGCGCCATCGCTGACCTTGGTTACAGGACGCTCGTATCCGACACTGTGATGCGCGACGGAGGCGTCTCTCTCGCCCGCGCCGTGCTAGGTGACGTGTGAGTTGGCCACCATGACCAGGACGCCGATGAGCACCATCACCAGGCCGACGACCAGGATCGCGTACAGAGCGACCGCCGTCACAGTCCCGCTCAATCGTTTACCCTCCGGCGCGTCTGGTTCGGCTCCAGGCGCTTCGCCGGACGCGAGCTCCCATGAACCGGTGGCGGCGCCGCCCTTTTCCTTCTTCTTCGAGCGTGGTTCGGCGCTGACCGATTGGTCCTTGGCCGTGCTGACGATCGACCATCCGCCGGCCGCGGTGCTTGACGTGGCACGCGGGGCGGGAGCGACCGGCTCCGCGGGCGGAAGCGGTTCCGCCGGGCGCGGTGCGGGCGTCCATGACGGTTCGCTGGGCGCCGGCATCGGGGTGGGTTCCGGTGCTGGTCGAAATGGCTCGGGCGGCGCGACGGGGTAGTCGTAGCTCGGCGCCGTCGCGGGCGGCGGGATCGAAGGCTGCTCCCACGGCAGCGGCTCAGCCGCCGGCTGCGGCCTCGCCGGGGGTGCGGCGGGTGGAGCCGCGGGTGGCGCCTCGAAGGCGGAGGCCTGGTAGGTGACGGTCGGCTGAATCTTGATGTCCGCGAAGGGGGACGTCACTTCGGCGGGCTGCTCGGCAGGCTTTTCGGCGTGGCCGTGGGGCGCCAGGGTGCGCTGGCGCGCAGCGCGGACCTTGTGCTCGATCTGGGAGCGGCGCGCGGAGTACATCGACCGCTTCTCTACCGACTTCCGGCGCAGGACGAAAAAGACGGCCATGATGCCGAGGATGGCGACGAGGGGCCCCGCCACGAGGTACGCCATAGGCGCCGATTATCGAGGATCGGTCCATGTGTGACAATCGCGAATGGTGGCTCTTTACGACCGCATTCAGTCCGAGATGGTCAGCGCTCGAAAGGAGCGCGACGATGTTTCACTCGGCACTCTGTCGCTCTTGAAGAGCGAGCTCGTGCGTGCGACCAAGGAAGGCAGCGCTTCGGGGACGATCGACGACGACCTGGTCGTTCGGGTCGCGCGCAAAGAGGTCAAGCGGCGGGAGGAGGCGATCGCGGTTTATCGCAAGGCGGGACGCGAGGAGGCGGCGCGTCGTGAGGAAGCGGAGATGGAGGTGCTGCGACGTTTTCTGCCGGCGTCGATGAGCGTGCACGAGATCGAGGCCGAGGTTCGCGCCATCATCGCCGAGGTGAAACCTGACGGGCCCAAGGGATTCGGGTTGGTCATGAAGGTTGCGACCGCACGTCTTGCGGGCCGAGCCGACGGCACGCAAATCGCGGGTGTGGCGCGCAGGCTGCTTGGCACGTAAGCCCAAGCAATCGTGGATGGCGCCGGCGCCTCCGCGCGGCGCCAGGACGCGGGCCAGGCTCACGGTGGAACGGGTGCGCGACCTGTATCCGGCGGCCACCGAGCTGCTGCACGAGAACCCGTTCCAGCTCCTGATCGCAACCATTCTGTCGGCGCAGACCACGGATCGTTCGGTGAATTCGATCACGCCCGAGCTGTTTGGTCGCTACCCGACACCCGACGACCTTGCAGCCGCCAATCCGGCCGAGGTCGAAAAGCTCATCAAACCGACAGGGTTTTTCCGGGCCAAGACGAAGAGGATCATCGCCGCGAGCCGCAAGCTCGTCGAGCTGTTTGGCGGCGAAGTGCCCGACACCATGGAAGACCTGATCAAAGTTCCGGGGATCGGGCGCAAGACGGGCAACGTGATCCTCGGCGCGGGTTTTGGCGTGCCCGGGTTCGCCGTCGACACGCACGTGATCCGGCTGACCAACCGGCTGGGTCTGGTCAGGACAAAGGATCCGGTGAAGATCGAGTTTCAGGTCTGCTCGATGGTGCCGAAAGAAGAGTGGACCGCGCTTTCGCTCCGGCTGATCCTTCATGGGCGGAGGGTGTGCATCGCCCGGCGGCCGCGCTGCGAGGAATGCGTTCTCAACGATTTCTGCCCGTCGTCTACGGTGCGGCCGAGGCCGCGCCCGGCGCTGGCGGCCCCATTCTTTGCGGGCCCACCCTCCTCCCGGCCGGTGCCCACCCCCAACCGGCCAGCCTGACCCACATGACAGCGTTTGGGACACCTCTCAGGCAACCCAGCTTGTTAACCACGAACATCTGTTCTACCATGAGGCAGTGGTCGCACCCGAGCCCCGCCTCGCCGACGTCGACTACGTGGAGGTCGAGTGCAAGTCGGCCCTGAACCCGGTCAAGAACATGGGCTTCTCGTGGTCGCTCAACCCCTACACCGGCTGCGAGCACCGCTGCGCTTTCTGCTACGTCCGCGCCTTCGAGCTGCGCGCCGACCGACCATCCGACGATCGCTACGGCCGGACCGTCCGGGTCAAGGTCAATGTCGCGGGCGTGCTGCGCGGCGAGCTCGGTCGTCGCTCCTGGCGCAAGGAGACCGTCCTCATCGGTGCTGCGACCGATCCGTACCAGCCCGCGGAGGGTCGGTACCGGCTGACCCGCCAGTGCCTGGTGGCACTGCGCGACTTCGCCAACCCGGCGGGCTTGATCACCCGCGGCCCGATGATCGTCCGCGACATCGACGTCCTGAGCGAGCTGGCGAGCCGCGCCGACCTGCACATCACGTTCAGCATCCCCACCCTCGACGACGAGATCTGGCGCAGGACCGAGCCCGGCACGGCCCACCCGAGGCAACGCCTGCGGGCGATCGAAAGGCTCGTCGGCGCCGGGATCGACGTCGGCGTCGGAATGGCGCCGATCCTGCCCGGGCTGACCGACCGGCCCGAGCAGCTCGAGCAGGTGGTCAGGGCCGCGCGCGCCGCCGGGGCGACCGGTTTGTGGGCCGCCATGCTGCACCTGAAGGACGGAACCCGAGAGCATTTCATGTCCGTCCTGGCCAGGCACTGGCCCGAACTCCTACCGCGCTACGAGCAGGCGTACCGAGACCGCGCCTATCTGCCGGCTTCCTCTGGCAACAAGACGATGCACGAAGTCGCGCGACTCCGCTCGTCTCACGGGGTGTCCGACCGTCGCCGGGTGATCCTCAAACCGCCGCCCGCGCCGGAGCAGCTCTCACTCCTGAATTAGCATTTCGCAGTATGCGAGGCCCCATCGACGTGCTCGCGGGACGGGTCGACGGTTTCAAGAAGATGGAGATCGCCCGCCGCACGGTCCCCTGTTACAAACACGTCCTCGAGAAAGACGGCGAAAAACTCTCAGTCTGCCTGCTCGTCGACTCGGGCAAGCTCTATCGATTTCCTTTCGAGGAGACGAGGGGCATCAAGAGCCTCGCCATCAAAGCCCGTTACCTGCGCGGGGAGATGGAGCACCTTCGCCTGCGCGAATTCCAGCCTGGTCTTTGCCGTTATGTCGAAAGAGCAGATAAAGCCGTCTGAATCACTCGTTCAGGACCTGCTTGCCGAGCGCCGCCAGCTCAAGGTGGCGGTGGAGCGGCTCAAGCTCGAGCTGGCCGATGTGCAGACCAATGCGGGGGGACCTGATCCCCGCCTCGGAGAGCTCCGCGAGGAGATCGAACGACTGCGCTACCAGCTGGCCTCCGCGCGCGCCGAGGTCAATCAGACGCGCGAGGAGCGGGACGAGCTGCGCGCCGGAATCGAACAGGCGCTGCAGCAGCTGACCGCCGAAGAGTAAAGAAAAAGCCCCGCCGAGACGGCGAGGCCTTGTCGTTCGGCTCTTTACTTGACCGAGTTCGCCAGCTGGTCCACGTAGGTGTTGATGTAGGTCCCGATGACCGGCGCCGGCAGCCGCTGGCCAGTTCCCTGCAGCCCCTGCACGAGGAACACGAGCCAGTACACGAAACCGATGAGCCACAGCGGATAGATGACGAAGTGAACGACCGGAATGAAGGACAGGACGAACATGAGGACCGAGAGTCCGCCGAAGATCACGATCGAGTTGGCTGCGTTCCACTTGACGTCGGGGTCGTCTTTGCCGACGAACAGAAAGATGATGCCGGTGATCCAACCGAGCAGGTAGGACAGGATCGAGTACGTCTTCTTGTTCGTTCCGTCGGAGCTTGGCGTCGCGGGCATCTGGCCAGGCATCGGAGCCGGCTGGCTCGGGGGCGGCGGGGGCATCTGCGACATGCGTCAATCTCCTCCTGATGGCTGGCTGTGGCGGGCCAGATTATCGGCCGAATGCGCGCAAAAGGCTATAGCTCGCGCCGCGTTCGAATTGGGCGTCGACTGCGAACTTTCTCTGCTAGGCTCGCCACGAGATGACCGACCCCGGTCAGCCGCCAGAATCCTCGCCCAAGCCAGACGTTCCGTCCTGGGCGCCGACCCCCGAGCAGACCAACCCGCCCGAGCCGGCCAGGTCAAGATCCGCGCCGGCCGAGCCGTCGCCTTTCGTCGCCGAAGTCGCCCCGACGATGCGCCTCATTCCCGTCCCGCCGCCGACCACACCCCCACCGCAGATCGCCTCGATCACCACGCCGCCCCAGGTGCCCGGCGAGCGTTATATCGGCAAGTACCGCGTCAAAGGCGAGCTGGGCCGGGGCGGGATGGGGGCGGTCTACCTGGCCGAGCAGCCGGGCCTCGGCCGCGAGGTTGCCATCAAGGAGCTGATCCAATCCGCCGACCCGGTGGCGCTGAAGCGCTTCCTGCAGGAAGCCCAGGTGATGGCCCGGACAAGCCACCCCAACCTCGTGCAGGTGCACGACATGGAGCTGATGGGCAACATCAACTACCTCGTCTTGGAATTCGTCCGCGGCCGCTCTCTTCGCGACCGGATGAGCGAAAGCCTGGTCCCGCCGCCTCAGGTGTTCGCGGTGATGCACGGGGTCCTTCAGGCGCTCGACTACGCCCATCGCCACGCCATCGTCCACCGCGACATGAAGCCCGAGAACGTCCTCATCTCGGACGAGGGCATGGTCAAGGTCGCGGACTTCGGCATTGCCCGCCTGACCGACGACACCGGAATCGGCGGCACTGCGACCAAGACCGGAACCACGGTCGGCACGCCGCAGTACATGTCTCCCGAACAGGTCGCATCGAGCAAGGTCGACGGGCGGAGCGACCTCTACTCCGCCGGGATCATGTTCTACGAGCTGGTCGTGGGCCAGCCCCCGTTCACCGCTTCTGACGCCGACGGCCCCTTCACGCTGATGGCCAAACACGTCCAGGCGCCGCCCAAGCCGCCGTCCGTCTTCCGGCCGGGCCTCAACCCGGAGCTGGAGCAGGTGATCCTCAAAGCCCTGTCCAAGCGGCCGGAGGACCGCTATCAGACGGGGCAGGAGTTTGACGAGGCGATGACGCGGGTTGCCGACCAGATGTGCCCGGGCTGGCAGCGCAGCCTCGAGCCGGGCGCGGACCTTTCGAAGATGGTCCCGGTCGCGACGCCGGCCGTTCCGATTCTCGGCACAGCGCTCGGCAAAACGGCCACAGCGGGGTCAGCGCGAGCCGCTTACAACCCCGCTCCTCCGGTCAAGCCGGCGGCCAAGAAGTCGATGAGCTGTTTGAGCCTGCTCGGGCTCATGGCCCTGGCTGCGTCAGTGATCGGGGCTCTGGCCGCGAGCCTGGTCCGCTAGCGCCGCCTCGGCTTCGTCCCCGACCAGGATGTCGGTCGATCCTGTTTCCGCCGCGGCGAGCACCGTCTGCTGCGTGTACTGAGACGTGAACGTCTGGTGCGCCTGGGTCGCGAGCTCGGTCGGAAACTGCACCCACGGCGCGTCCGGCGACTCGCGGATCGCCGTCACCTGGTAGATGCGGAACTTCTCGGCCGACTTTCCTTTGAGCTGCACGCCGGGCACGAGGTCGACGGCGATGTAGTCGCGGCACATCTCGTAGGTCTCGTGGCCGATCAGGACCTCGAACGCCGGCGCGTGCGAGCAGAAGCGCGCGGCAGTGTTGACCGTGTCGCCGAGCGCCGTGTACTGCAGCCTGCTGCGCGATCCCATGTTGCCAACCACCGCCGGGCCCGAGTTGATGCCGATGCCCCAGCGAATCGGTGGCAGTCCCCTGGCCAGCAGCCTCTGCTGCAGCTCTGGGCCGTGATTGATGCAGTCGTACGCGCAGCGAAGAGCGAGCAGCGCGTGGTTCTCCTGCAGGCGCGGCGCGTTCCAGAAGGCCATGATCTCGTCGCCGACGTACTTGTCGACGGTGCCGTCCCAGGTGAAGATGATCCCGCTCAGGTGATCGAGGTACATCTGCACCACCTCGGTCACGTCGTGCGCGGCCATCGATTCGGACATCGAGGTGAACCCGCGGATGTCCACGAACATCAACGTGATGTCGCGGCGCTCGCCGCCCCGCAGGATGTCGTCCACGCCCCCGCGTGTCTTGGCCAGCTCGGCCACGATCTCGGGCTTGAGGTAGTGACCGAACAGAGCCGTCACCTTGCGCTTCTCGCGATCCTCGTAGAGGAACCGGTAAGCGGTCACGCCGGTGTAGGTCAGCGCGATGGCGAGCCAGGGATGAAACAGGTCAGGCACCCAGCCGTTGAAGACCGACAGCGCTGACATGCCGACCGTGAAAAGGATCAGCGCGCCGATTGAGCCCGCAAGGCCCCAGAGCACCGTGACTCGCGCGACGCCGAGCGCGGTCGCCAGCGCCAGGAGAAGCATGATCAGGAACAGCCACGCGGGAGCCTCGGGGACGAGAAACCTCGGCTGAGCCGGCGGCGGAAGAAACATGTTCAGGACGTTCGCGTGGAGCTCCACGCCCGGCATCGGAGTCCCGTTGCCCGCGGGGGTGAAGAACTCGTCGTGGACCCCGGTGAGGCCGTACGCGCCGATCAGCACCACCTTGTCCTTTACCTTGTCGGCCGAGAAGGAGCCGTCCCAAACGTCTCCGAGAGAGAGGTACTGGCCCGAGCTCCTGAAGCCTCCTGGGCCCACGGCGTAGTCGATGAGTGCGGCGCCGGTGCCGTCGACCTCGAGCGGGTTCAGCCAGGCGCTGCCGAAGCTCGCTCTGCCGTCCGACGGCTGCAGGTTGGGCCCGCTCGCAACGTCGGCGCCGAGCTGCTGGACCCGAAATGCCCCGAAACCGATCGGGTTGAGAGTCGCGGTGGAGCAGGTGCCGAGGCTGAAGCATGCGGGCTGCACGAACATCGGGATGCGGCGCACCACGCCGTCGGAGTCGGTGATCACATCAGTCGAGGCGAGGATCACATTCTTGTCGGGCGTCGAGCAGGGGGTGTTAGGGCTGGCCTCGGCGTTGGCGTCGGCGCACCAGAACTCCTTGAGCGGGATCTGGTCGAGGCCCGCCGGGCGGGTTTTCGGCGACGTCTGCTCCAGGTACCCGCTTCGGGGCAGGTTCTGCTCGCCCGGATACGAGAGAAGGACCGGGATGGTGGTCTCCTTCAGCGCCTGGGCAAAATCCCTGTCGGTCACCCCATCGCGGCGGTCCGGAAAGCTGACGTCGAATGCGACGACTGAGGCGCCGGCCGCCTCGAGGTTGCGCAGGGCGAGCGCGTAC
>JACXTT010006527.1_pt1 | contig 16616 bp, 11 predicted proteins | sample 9270951 | NCBI WGS metagenome assembly JACXTT01 (sample SAMN15532306, study PRJNA645909) | rock metagenome | isolation source: weathered quartz diorite | place: Puerto Rico | collected 2017-06-21 | reverse complement strand
CGAGTCGTTCAGCTACACGCTGACGCAGTCGTTCCCCTTCCCCGGCAAGAAGGCGCTGGCCGCTGACATTGCCAACGACCAGGCCGAATCGCTCGATGCGCAGCGCGATGTACTGTTCCTGCAGCTCTACGCCCAGTTGAGCACGAACTACTTCCAGGCAGCCGCGCAGAAGGCCCAGCTCGACGTGCTGCGCCTGAACCTCAAGCGGCTCGAGCAAGTCAAGCAGGTGGCCCGCATCCGCTATGCCAACAACGCCGCGGCCTATGTCGACTACCTGAACGCGCAGGTGGCGCAAAGCAGCGCGCAGAACGATACGTTTGGTCTCGAGCGCCAGTACGACAACGCCCTCAAGTCGATCAACACACTGATCGGCAAGAACCCCGAGTTCCCGCTCGAACTGCGCGACGATCCGTCGGCCACCCAACTGCCGCCGACACCGCTGGTGGAGATCGAGGACATGGCGCTGCGCGAGCATCCGAGCGTGCGCGCCTCGCAACTGCAACTGCAGGCGGCCGAGAAAGGCGTGCGCCTCGCGCGCAAGGCCTATCTGCCGGACTTCCAGATCATCGGGACCTTCAACGGCAGCAATCCCCCGCTCGGGTTCAAGCCGGCCAGTTACGGCATCGAGTTCGACATCATCATCCCGCTGTTCTTCTTCACCAAGGAAAAGTACGGCGTGAACGAGGCCGTAGCCAACAAGGTCGCCTTCGAGGCCAACGACCTATCCGTGCGACAGCAGACGCTGCTGGCCGTCGATACCGCGCACAACAACCTGCGGCAAGCCGTCAATCAGGCCGACTTCCTGAAGCGCCGGCAACTGCCGGAGGCAATGGCCGCTTACAAGCTGGCCTTCACCAACTACGCCAACAACAACGCCAGTTTCACCGACCTGCTCACCGCCAGCACGGCGCTGAAGAACGCGGAGCTGGCCGTGGCGCAGGCCGATTCGCAGGCGCGCCAGGCCTACTACACGCTGGCCGCTGCGACCGGGCGGGAAAAATTCTGAAGATCGCGGGACTCTGAGCTATGAACAAGACTTTGATGATTGGCACCGGCTTCATGCTCACGCTGGCTGCCGGCGTGTGGGGTGGCAACTATTGGGCGCATCAGCAGCCAGCGCCAGCAGCGCCGGCCGCGAAGCCGTCGGCGGCATTGCCCGCCGGAGCGAGCGATCTGGCCGCCCCGGCCAGGGTGCCCACTGTGCTGGAGGTGCCCCCCGAGGGCTTCGATGCCAAGGTGGTCAAGACGGCGACGTTCAGTGCCGAGGCGGTGACGATCGACACGCCGACGCCGGGAAAGCTGGCCTTCAACGTGCAGCAGGCCAAACTGGCCTCGGCCCGCGTGGCGGGCCGCGTCGAGCGGATCCTGGCCTACGAGGGCACCAAGGTCAGCGCCGGCCAGCCGATTGCCGAACTGTACTCGCCCGAATATATCGCCGCGCAGAATGAGTTCCTGCTGTCGCACAACGCTTTCCACACGCTCAACACGAGCGAGCTCAAGGAACTGGTCGACGACGCGAAGCTGACCATGCAGTCCTCAGAGAACAAGCTGCGTGTGCTGGGCGCCACTACCGAGGACATTGCCCGCATCCGCGAGCGCGGCCATATAGCCGAGACGCTGACGATCCGTGCGCCGATTGCCGGCACCATCGTCAAGCGCGATATGGACCAGGGCTCCTATATGAATGTCGGCGACTCGCTGATGAGCATCATCGACACGAGCCGGATCTGGTTCACCGGTAACCTCTACGAGAACGAGATCCGCAACGTGCGCATCGGCCAGACCATCGAGATCGAGACACCGGCGTACCCCGGTCGCCGCTACACGGGCCGCGTGAGCTTCATCGCTCCCAACGTGGATGCCGACACCCACACGCTTCAGGTGCGCTGCGACGTGCCGAACCCTGACGGCACGTTGAAGCCCGAGATGTACGCCACGGCGCGCATCGTCACGGGCAACGCACGGGCGCTAGTTGTGCCGCAGTCTGCGATCGTCAAGGATCAGGGCAAGCTGGTGCTGATGACCATGCCCGACGCGCGCCGTATCGAGCGAGCAATCGTGCAGGGCACGCCGCGCGCCGATGGCAGCTTCGCCGTCACCGAGGGCCTGCCGCTCGGCGCACCGGTGAAGGTGGTGGTTCAGGGCGGCATGCTGCTCAACGAAATGATGGCCAAGCAGGGGGCCTGACATGGTGTTTTCGCCAATCAAGAGCATCCTCAAACGCCGCCTGTTGATCGTCTTCCTCGCGTCGGCGCTTCTGATCGCCGGTATCTTGAGCTTTACGCGTCTGCCCTTGCAGGCCTATCCCGGCGTGGCGCCGGTGACGGTGCAGGCGATCACGCAGTGGCCCGGGCGCAGCACCGTCGAGGTGGAGCAGCAGATCACCATCCCGGTCGAGAATGCGCTCGCGAGCGTACCGGACGTGCAGTCATTCCGCTCCGTCTCGCTGTTCGGCCTGTCCGTCGTGACGGTCAAATTCAAGGAGGGCGTGGACAACTTCAAGGCCCGCCAGAACTTCGTCACCTATCTGTCGCAGGCTAACCTGCCGCAGGGCGTGCAGTCGAGCTTGTCGCCGGATGGCGACGCCACCGGCGAGATCCTGCGCTACCGCATCGAGGCCCACGGCATCGATGTGACCGCGCTGAAGACCTACCAGGACTACAGCGTCTACAAGGAGATCAAGCATGTGCCGGGGGTGGCGGACATCACCGCCTTCGGCGGCATGGTCAAGCAGTACCAGATCGTGCCCACGCCGGAGAAGCTGCAGGCCTACGGGCTGTCCCTCAAGCAGATCGTCGACGCGGTATCCGGTGCCAACGCCAATGCGGGTGGCGGCCTGATGAAGGCTGGAGAGCAGCAGTTCGTGGTGCGCGGTGTGGGCCTGCTGCAAACGCTCGACGACATCCGGAACGTGACGGTCACGGCGAACAACGGCGTGCCGGTGCGTGTGCGCGACATCGCCGAAGTTCGTGTGGGACACAACCCGCGCCTGGGCATGGTGCAGTTCGACCAACACGACGACATTGTGGAAGGTATCGTCCTGATGAAGCGCGACGAGAACGCCACCGAGGTGCTGGCGCGCGTGCGCGACAAGATCGCCGAGATCAACCAGAATGTTCTGCCGAAGAACGTCCAGGTCAAGACCTTCTATGATCGCCAGAACCTGCTCGATATCACCATGGGTACGGTCGAGCACGCGCTGTTCGTTGGCATTTCGCTGGTACTGATCGTCCTGTTCATCTTCCTCGGCAGCTTCCGCGCCGCCGCGGTGGTGGCAGCGGTGATCCCGCTGGCGCTGTGCGTGTCGTTCATCAACATGGACCATTTCAAGGTTCCGGCCAACCTGATCTCGCTCGGCGCAATCGACTTCGGGCTGATCGTGGACGCCGCGGTGATCGTGATGGAAAACATCATGCGACACCTTGAGGAGGGCAACTCTGACGTCGAGGACGGCATCGTCAAGGCCACCAGCGAGGTGCAGCGCGCGATGATTTTCTCCACCGGCATCATCATCGTCGCGTACTCGCCGCTATTCTTCATGGGCGGCGTGGAGGGCATCATTTTCAAGCCGATGGCCTTCACGATGGGCTTCGCGCTACTGGCCTCGATCGTACTGGCGCTGACATTCGTGCCAGCGGTGACCTCGTTCGTTTTCAGCGGCGCGCTTCGGCCGCACTCGCCGCGCTTCGTCGAGGTGATCCTGAAGGGGTACAAGCCACTGCTGCGCGGCTTGCTGAAACGCCCCGGACTAGTCTTTCTCACGGCCTTCGTCGGCCTGGCCGCCACACTCTACAGCTCGCGCTATCTGGGCACCGAGTTTCTGCCCACGCTCGAGGAGAACAATCTCTGGCTGCGCGTGACGCTGCCCAATACCGTCGATCTTGACTATTCGGCGTCCATCGCACGCGACCTGCGAGGTTATTTCCGCGAGCAACCGGAGGTGAAGACCGTCTCGGTGCAGATCGGTCGGCCCGATGACGGCACCGATTCGACCGGCGTCTTCAACCAGGAGTATGCGCTGTACTTCAAGCCACCCGGCGAATGGCCGAAGGACGCCACCAAGCAACAGGTGGTCGACCGACTCACTGATCACCTGAAGCGCATTCCGGGCATCGAGTACAACTTTTCGCAGTACATCCAGGACAACGTCAATGAGGCGCTGTCCGGCGTCAAGGGCGAGAATTCAGTCAAGATTTACGGCACCGACCTCGTCATGCTGCAGGACAAGGCGCGCGAGGTCGAGGCGATCCTCAAGAAGGTGCCGGGCCTTGCGGACGTCGGTATCTTCAAGGAACTCGGCCAGCCAACGCTTAACATCGCGGTCGATCGCGAGAAGAGCGCACGCTTCGGCATGAACGTCAACGAGGTGCAGTCGGCCGTGCAGTTCGCGATCGGCGGCGACGCCGTGACGAACATCCTCGAGGGCGAGAAGACCTTCGGCCTTTCGGTGCGCCTGCACGATGCCGCCCGCAACAACCCGGACGTGATCAGCCGGCTGCTGATCGACACGCCCGATGGGCAACGCATCCCGCTGTCGATGGTCGCAAAGGTGGAGGCGACCGACGGACCGTTCTTCGTCTACCGCGAATCGGGCAAGCGCTATATCGCGATCAAGTTTGGCGTGCGCGGCCGCGACCTGGGCAGCGCCGTGGCCGAGGCGCAGGACAAGGTCGACCGCGCCGTCGCGCTGCCTGCGGGCTACACGATGTTCTGGGACGGTCAGTTCAACCAGATGAAGGTCGCGCAGAAGAAGCTGATGGTCATCGTGCCGCTGACGATCCTGGTGATCTTCCTGCTGCTGTACAGCACGTTCGGCAACTTCAAGGACGCGCTGATGGTGGTGCTCAACGTACCGTTCGCGGCAATTGGCGGGCTGCTGTCGCTGCACATCGCCGGCGAGACGCTGAGCATTTCGGCGGGCATCGGCTTCCTGTCGCTGTTCGGCATCGCGATCCAGGACGGCGTGATCCTGATCTCCTACGTCAACCGGCTCGCGCAATCGGACAACCTGCACGAGGCTGTCGTCGAGGGAGCCTCGCTGCGGCTACGCCCGGTGGTGATGACCGCGATGCTCGCGGGCCTGGGTCTGCTGCCGGCGGCGCTCTCGCATGGCATCGGCTCAGAGGCGCAGAGGCCGCTTGCGCTCGTGATCGTCGGCGGCATGGTGACGACCACGCTGCTCACGCTGCTGGTGCTGCCGGTGGTGTTTGCCTGGGTGAACCGCCATCGTGCGCGACCGCGCAATCCAGACGCCGCGTCATGCACCGCGCCGGAAAGCGTATGAATCGGGCACCGCCTGCCGCCATCACCCAACATTGAACTTGTCGTCGATACGGTAACTGATATGAAGATCTACACAGGCAAGCTGCCGGCGATTCGCCTGGCCATTTTCTGCGTCGCAGTAGCGCTCGGCGCCGCCGCGCAGGCCAAGTCGGGCACAAGTGGAAACACCGTGCACAAGCCGTCAAAAGCTGACAACCGCAACTCGGTCCTGCCGGCCAATGTCCGTCGCTGATGCGGACTAGCGCACAGGATCAGATGGAAAGAGGACCCGATATCGAGGTATCGGGTTCTGTTCCCGTCCGTGCCGCTGAAAGATTGGCAGCAGCCGTCAAAGCAGAGCCAACAGGATGAAAGCAGCGAGAAAGATGAGTCGAATGGAGGTGATGTGACGAGTCCGCGAGCGGCTGTCCTTCTGATCCACGGTCTCGGGGGCACCGAACACGAATTGCGGCTCGTGGAGAAGACGCTGAGGGGCGAGGGATACGAAACGAAATGCGCCGAATTGCCCGGGCATGGTACCCGCCCTGAGGACTTGGTCGGCGTGCGCTTCGAGCATTGGCTCGAATCTGTCGCCACACAATATTTGGCCCTGCGGGCCACGTACGAGGTCGTGCATGTCGTGGGCATGTGCATGGGCGCCCTGCTGGCGCTTGCGCTCGGCCAGTTGATCCAGGACAGGCGCGGCCGGGTTGTCGCCATGGCAGCGCCAGTGTTCCTGGACGGGTGGTCCTTGCCCTGGTACCGAGGTCTGCGGCATCTGGTTTATCGCCTTCCCAAGGCTCGCGACAGGATCCGGGTCAAGGAAGCGGAGCCGTTCGGCGTCAAGAATGCCGTGCTGCGCGCAGCGATCAAGGCACGTTTTCTGCGGGGCGACACCTTCCATTATTCATGGACGCCGCTGACCTGCATCCGCGAACTGGACCGCCTGCGCCGGTATGTCCGCAAGCACGTAAGCCGAGTGACGCGGCCAGCGCTGATCATTCATGCCCGCGAGGACGAGTTGACGAGCTTGCGCTCGGCCTATTTCCTCGGCAAACGCATCCGCGCGGCAAAGCTGCTGGTTGTGGACGAGAGCTATCATATGCTCAGCATTGACAATGACCGGCGCCTGGTGGCCAGCACGGTCGCACAGTTCCTGGGTGAGGAAGATGTCAACGTGCAGGGATTCGGAGCCTGCCTCGCGGAGGCTTACGCGGAGCCCGCAAACGAGCCATTCGACGTCGCGGCAGCAAGCGTTTCCTACGCCGCGGAACAGCAACGATGGCCCCGGCCGCTTTGAAGGCCTGTAGCGGTCCGGAGGCGGCTCTCCGGTTGATCAGCGCCACCACCAACCCGCCCTCCCCGGATATCCATCACCGGCATAGCCGCTGGAACGGCTGCACCGCGATTGCCGAGCCTCACTCGGTGGTGCTCGGGCTCCAGAATGCCTGACTGACCGCGTCGGATCCGGCAGGTTGGAATTACCAGAGCGTGCGGCAGAACCGGATGGCCGCGTCGGCGTATTCCCGATCGGTCCTCGGTGCGTCGCTGCGGGCGGTGCGGCCAGACGATTTCGCAATTGAGATGTCCGAGGACACTTGGCCGCGCAGAAACGGGGATGCCAGACGGCTGGTCAGTGCGGAGGTCCGCGTGGTGGAAAAGAGGAATTTGCGCATTTCCGACTCCTTGGCCGTCCGGCTGAGCTTGACCGGACAGCGGGGCCTGCGAGAGCAGGCGAGTGCGAGTGGCGCGCGGCAGGCTGCCCTGTTTGCCGCTGCGTGACTTGCGATGGATGGATGCAAGCCAGCGGCAATAGGATGCGGGTGGCTTGCTTAACCTTGCTTCGAAGATCGACTAGAACAACTGTCCATTTGAGGGTCTCCCCAAGTTTGCTTTGACGCAACGGAGCTTATCAACGGGGTGCCGCTGCGTACACTGAATTCTTCTTCAGGTTGTTCAGGACTCGATTTCCCGATGCGCGAGCGGGATCCTGACCGTGAACACCGCGCCGCCGCCAGGCGCGTTGGCGGCCTCGATATGCCCGCCCTGCGCGTGAATGATGGACTGGGACAGGGCCAGCCCAAGGCCCACCCCCTCGCTTTCCGATGCCCGCGCGCCCGCGCCGCGGAAGAACCGGTCGAACAGGTAAGGCAGCTCGTCTTGCGGGATGCCGGGCCCTTCGTCGGCGACCTTCAGCAGGACCTCTTGCGCGTCAGTGGCGCAGTCGACCGTGATCTTGCCGCCCGGCGGAGAGAACTTCAACGCATTGTCCAGCAGGTTGGCCAGCACCAGGCTGACCGACGCATGTGCCACCCTGGCGCTGGTCGACGCATCGTTGTGCACCACGATATCGATCTGCCGCTCGCGGGCGGCGCGCCCTGCGCGCAGCAGTGTCTCGGCAATCAGCGCATTCAGCGCGAGCGCCTCGCCAGCCGGGCGGTCCTGACCCGCGTCGATGCGAGCGAGCATCAGCAATTCCTCGATCAGGCGTGTCAGGCGGCCGACTTCGTCCAGGCAGGAACGCAGGGTATCCACATACTCCTGGCTTTCGCGCGGGCGCCGCAGCGTCACTTCGATCTCGGTACGCAGGCGCGACAGCGGCGAGCGCAACTCGTGCGATGCATCGGCGGTGAAGCGCCGTTGCTGGTCGAACGCCTGTTCGAGCCGGTCGAGCATCGCGTTCAGCGTGTCGACAAGCTGGCCGATCTCGTCCGCTGCCCCAGGATGCGGCAGGCGTTCGCCCAGGTTTGCGTCGCCGATAAGCCGGGCCTGTTTCACGACGTCGTTGATGCCGCGGAAGGTGCGCCGCGTCAGCACGACCCCGGCCGCACCGACTGCCGCCAGCAGTGCCGCCGCCATGATGCCGAACAGGATCGTCGCCGACCCCAGCACGTTGTGAACGTCGTCCAGCGAACCCGCCACCTGGATGATGACGGGCGTGCCATTCGCCACCGCCGGGAACGACACCATGCGCATCGGCTCTTCGCCAAAGTTCGGCAGTGTCTGGAATACCTCCTGCCCGCCCGATGCAAGCTCGGCGAGCAGGGCGGGCGGCGCGGGCAGGCTGGCATCGCCGAGGTTGGCGCTGCGTGCCAGTACCTCGCCCCTCGCGTTGACGATCTGCACCAGACGGTCCAGGCGCACCAGCGATGGCGGCGCCGAGCCGTGAGGGCGCTCATGCACCCTGACAGGCTGTCCATGGCTTTCGGCCTGCATGCCGGCCTCGGTCTCCGCCAGTGCCAGCAGCGCGGCGTCGAGCTGCTCGTGTACCAGGCGGGAAAGCTGCCACCATCCGGCGAACGCCGAGCAGGCAACGATCACGACGATAACGGTCCAATGCGTCAAGACCAGCCGCTGCCGGAAGTTCAGCACGTCAGGAGGCTCCCGCTGGCGCGATGCGGAACCCCTGGGCCCGCACCGTCTGGATCAGCGCCGGCATGCCCGGAGGGTCGAGCTTGCGCCGCAGGTTCTTCACGTGCACGTCGATCAGGTTGTCGATGGCGATCAGGTCGGCACGCCAGATGTGTTCCGCAAGCTGGGCGCGGGTTACGATCTCCCCGGCGTGGGCCACCAACAGGGCAAGGATCGCGTATTCCTTCGGCGTGAGATCAAGCCGCGCGCCGGCCCGCGTCACCGCACGGGTCTGCGGATCGATGACCAGGTCGTCCAGCGTGACCCGCGCGGGTTGCGCCAGCTCCACGCGGCGCAACAGTGCCCGCGCGCGCGCGAGCAGTTCTTCGAAGACGAAGGGCTTGGTCAGGTAGTCGTCGGCGCCGGTGTCCAGGCCGGCGATGCGGTCGCTGATCGCGTCGCGGGCCGTCAGCATCAGGATCGGCGTCCGCACGCCCTGCTCGCGCAGTTCCTGGCAGTAAGCAACGCCGCTCTTGCCGGGCAGCATCCAGTCGAGGATCAGCAGGTTGAAGGCCGAGCCGTCGCAGGCGCCAGCGGCTTCAGCCGAATGCGCAGTCTCGACGTCGTATCCTTCTTCCTGCAGACCGCGGGCCAGCAGTCGTGCCGCCTTCTGGTCATCTTCCACCAATAGAATCCTCATGGGCCTGGCCTTTCGAGATCGCGGCAGATTCTAGCAGCCCGAGCGTCGGGGGCACCGCCTTGCCGCGCTACCTGAAGAAGAATTCAGGGTGCGTCGCAGCGGGCATGCGTACCATTGGCGTCAAATTCATGCATGTGGCGATTTCATAACTTTCCATGCATCAGCTTCGGAGTAAATAATGAAGAACAGGCCGGCCCTTCCCGCGCACGCCGCCTACTGGCTTTCCGCAATGATCGTACTAGGTCTTGGTGGCGCAGGCATATGGGCGCTGCGCGCCAAGGGCGACCAGAAGCACGCAGAACCTCCCGTTGCCGTGCGCCATGAAGGCGAGCGCCTGGTGGTACCCGCCGAATCGCCGCTGCGCCGTACCCTGGTGGTGGCTGCCGCCACCCGTGAAACCGTGGCCGCGCCGTTCAATCTGCCGGCCATCGTCGAGGCGGACCCGGCCAGGCTGGTCAAGGTGCTGCCGCCGCTGGCGGGCCGCATCGTCTCCCTGAACAAGCAGCTTGGCGACGTGGTGAAGACCGGTGATGTGCTGTTCTCGATCGATTCGGCCGACCTGGCGCTGGCGACCAGCGATGCCGCCAAGGCCCGTGCCGCACTGATGATGGCACGCCGCAATCTGGACCGCCAGCGCGAGCTCGACAAGTCGGAGATCGCAGCGAGGCGCGATTTCGAACAGGCCCAGAGCGACTACGACCAGGCCGCCAGCGAATCGGAACGGGCCAACGCGCGCCTGGCCCAGCTCGGCGCGAAGAGCGGCGCCACGGCGCAGGCGGCGGGCGGCGGGCATATCCTGACGGTTCGCTCGCCGATCAGCGGGCGCGTCGTGGACCTCAATGCCGCCCCCGGCGGCTACTGGAACGACACCACCGCGTCGCTCATGACCGTGGCCGATCTCTCACACGTCTTCGTCACGGCGAACGCGCAGGAAAAGGACCTCGGCCATGTGTTTGTCGGCCAGTCGGCAACCGTCAGGTTCGATGCCTACGGCGAACCCCTGCCGGGCAAGGTGCGCTACGTGGGCGATATCCTCGACGCCGATACCCGCACGACCAAGGTGCGCCTGGTGTTCGACAACCCTGACGGCCGGCTCAAGCCGGGCATGTTCGCACAGGCCACGTTCCTGTCGCAGCCGCATGAAGGCATCGTCATTCCGATGTCCGCCATTGTCCAGAGCGGGTTCTACACGCGCGCATTCGTCGAAGTAGCGCCATGGCAGTTCGAGCCGCGCGTGATCAAGCTTGGCGCGCAGATTGGCGACCGCATGGAGGTGAAGTCCGGCCTGGCCGCGGGCGATCGCGTGGTGGTAAAGGAAGGGGTGCTGCTGAATGATTGAGCGTCTTGTCACCCTTTGCTTCAACCGGCGCGGGATCGTGGTGCTGGTGTTCGTGATGGTCGGGCTGTACGGCTGGTATGCATGGAAGCAACTGCCGCTGGAAGCGTATCCGGACATCGCCGATACCACGTCGCAGGTGGTCACGCAGGTCAACGGCCTGGCCGCCGAGGAAGTTGAACAGCAGATTACCATTCCGCTCGAACGCGAGATCATGGGCGTGCCCGGCATGCATGTGATGCGCTCCAAGAGCACCTTCGGACTGTCCCTGATCACGGTGGTATTCAAGGACGGCGCGGAAGACTACTGGTCGCGCCAGCGCCTGCAGGAGCGCATCAGTGGCGTGTCGCTGCCCTATGGCGCACAGCCGTCGCTCGATCCGCTGACTTCGCCGATCGGTGAGATCTACCGCTATACGCTGGTGTCGAAGACGCGCGAACTGCGCGAGCTGTCGGAGTTGCAGTTCTGGAAAGTCATTCCTCGCCTGAAGCAGGTGGCGGGCGTGGTGGATGTGGCCAACTTCGGCGGCCTGACCACGCAGTACATGCTCGAGTTCGATCCGGTGATGCTGTCGAAGTACAACATCTCGCTGAACCAAATCACGCAAGCGATCTCGCAGAACAACGCCAACGCCGGTGGGAGCATCCTCAACCGTGGCGAACAGGGGATGGTGGTGCGCGGCGTGGGGTTGATCCGCAATCTGGACGATCTCGGCAATATCGTTGTCACGCAGAAGAACGGGGTGCCGGTGCTGGTCAGGGATCTCGGCCGGATCGTCCTCGGCAACCCGGAGCGGCACGGCATCCTGGGCATGGACAAGAATCCGGACACGATCCAGGGCATCACCCTGCTGCTCAAGAATGAAAATCCGTCGGTCGTGATGGAGGGTGTTCACGAAGCCGTGCGTGACCTGAACGAGAACATCCTGCCGAAGGACGTCAAGGTGGTGGCGTACATCGACCGGAGCCAACTGGTCGATGCCACGGTGCATACGGTGGGCAAGACCCTGCTCGAGGGCATGGTCCTGGTTTCGCTGGTGCTGCTGCTGTTCCTGGGAAGCCCGCGCGCGGCAATCATTGTGGCTGTCACGATTCCGCTGTCGCTGCTGATGGCGTTCATTCTGATGCATCACTTCAAGATCCCGGCCAACCTGCTGTCGCTCGGCGCGATCGACTTCGGCATCATCGTGGACGGCGCCATCGTGGTGATGGAGAACATCCTGCGCCGGCGCGAGGAAGACGCCGAGAGCGAGCTGCACGGCCGCGACATCATGAAGCCGGCGCTCCAAGTGGCGCGTCCGATCTTCTTCGGCATGGTGGTGATCATCACGGCCTACCTGCCGCTGTTCGCCTTCCAGCGCATCGAGTACAAGCTATTCTCGCCAATGGCCTTTGCAGTGGGCTTTGCGCTGTTCGGCGCACTGCTGGTAGCACTGCTGCTGGTCCCGGGGCTGGCCTACTGGGCCTATCGCAAGCCGCGCAAGGTGTTCCACAATCCGGTTCTGGGCTGGCTCGCGCCACGCTACGAGGCTGTGCTGGATCGCCTGGTAGGCCATACGCGTACGGCGCTTGGTATTGCCGCAGCCACGCTGGTCGGCGTGGTGATGCTGGGGGCCACCATCGGGCGGGACTTCCTGCCGTACCTCGATGAAGGCTCGATCTGGCTGCAGGTGACCCTGCCGCCGGGGATCTCGCTGGACAAAGCCAGCCAGATGGCGGACAACCTTCGCGCGGCGACCCTGGAATTCCCCGAGGTCGAACACGTCGTGACGCAGGTCGGGCGCAACGATGAGGGTACCGATCCATTCACACCGTCTCACATTGAGACGGCCGTAACCCTGCATCCGTACAGCACCTGGACCACCGGCCGCGACAAGCAGCAGCTGATCGAGGCCATGGCCACGCGCTTTCGCGAACTGCCGGGCACGCAGGTGGGCTTCTCACAGCCGATGATCGACGGCGTGCTCGACAAGCTTGCCGGCGCGCACAGCGACCTGGTGGTCAAGGTGTACGGCAACGATTTTTCCGAGACGCGTCAGGTCGCCAGTGCGATCACCCGGGTATTGCAAGCGGTGCCCGGTGCACAGGACGTGATCATCGATCAGGAACCACCACTGCCGCAGGTTCGCATCGATGTGGACCGCGCAGCGGCGGCGCGGCTGGGCATCAACATCGCCGACGTGATGGCGCTGATCCAGAGCGGTATCGGCGGCAGCCCGGTGACGCAGGTGTTTGTCGAAGACCGCAGCTATAACGTGGTGGCGCGCTTCGCCACCAGCGCGCGGAACAATCCGGAAGCAATCGGCAACCTGACCTTGACCGCCGCGAACGGTGCGCACGTGGCGCTGGCGCAGCTGGCGCGGATCCGTCTGGCGGAAGGCGAGACCACCATCACGCGCGAAATGAACAAGCGCCACCTGACGGTGCGCCTGAACCTGCGCGGGCGGGACCTGGCCTCGTTCCTCGATGACGCCAGGGAGCGCATCGACAAGCAAGTGCCGTATGACCGCACCCATATCCGGGTGGCCTGGGGCGGGCAGTTCGAGAACCAGCAGCGTGCGCAGGCCCGTCTGGCCGTGATCCTGCCGATGGTGCTGGCGCTGATGTTCGTGCTGCTGTTTGGCGAGTTCAAGAACCTGCGCCAGCCCGCGCTGATCCTGATGGCCGTGCCGCTGGCCACGCTCGGCGGTCTGGTGGCGCTGCACCTGCGTGGCATGACGCTCAACGTGTCGTCGGCCGTGGGCTTTATCGCGCTGTTTGGCGTGGCGGTACTGAATGCGATCATCATGATCGCCAACCTGAACCGGTGGCGCGATACCACTGGCGTGAGCCTGAAAGAGGCCGTCGTCCGCGGCGCGGGCGAACGGATGCGGCCGGTGCTGATGACGGCGACCGTGGCGGCACTGGGCCTGATCCCGGCCGCGCTCGCGCACGGCCTGGGCAGTGACGTACAGCGCCCGCTGGCCACAGTGGTGGTGGGCGGGCTGATCACGGCGACCGCGCTTACGCTGGTGCTGTTGCCGGCGCTGTATTACCTGATTGAAGCGCGCGCAGCCAAGCGGGTGCGCGCGGACGAGCCGGTCGGATACGGCCGCGCGAGTGAAGGAGAACTGTAATGGTACGAATCAGTTCGATCAGCCTGGCTGCGTTGCTGGCGTTTGGTACCGCCGGGTGCGCGGTCGGCCCGGACTTCCAGCGACCCGCCGCGCCGGATGCCGACCGCTATACTGCGACCGAAATACCGGCCGAGACCGCCTCGGCGGCCACCGCAGGCGGGCAAGCGCAGCAGTTCGCGCCTGGGCAGGAGGTTCCGGCGCTATGGTGGACAATGTTCGGCTCCAGCGATCTGAACACGCTGGTGGAAGCCGCGCTGCGCGCCAATCCCGACCTGCAGGCCATGGAGGCCGCGCTGCGCGTGGCTCGCGAGAACGTGGCGGCGCAGCGCGGCGCGTTCTTCCCCAGCGTCGATGCCGAGTACTCGCCGTCGCGCCAGAAGGTCGCACCGCTCCTTGCGAGTCCGCTCTCCGACAACAGCGATCTCTTCACGCTGCACACGGCACAGCTGAGCGTCTCCTATGTACCCGATGTCTTTGGTGGCACGCGCAGACAGGTGGAAGCTGGCGCCGCGCAGGCCGATGTCGCGCGCTTCCAGTGGCAGGCTGCGTATCTGACGCTGACGTCGAACGTCGTGAACGCGGCGATCCAGGAAGCATCGTTGCGGGCCCAGATCCGCGCCACCCACGATGTCGTCACCCTGTCGATGCGCCAGCTCGAAGCCGTGCGCAAGCAGCAGCGCGCCGGGCAGGTTGGCGCCGCCGAGGTGGCCGCACAGGAGGCTGCGCTGGCGCAGGCCGAGGCGACGCTGCCACCGCTTGAGAAGCAGCTTGCCCAGCAGCGCAACCTGCTGGCGGTTCTGACCGGACGGCTCCCGAGCGAAGCGGTCTCCCAGCAGTTCGAGTTCGAATCGCTCACCCTCCCCGGGACGCTGCCGCTGAGTCTGCCGTCGCGGCTGGTGGGCCAGCGCCCGGATGTTCGAGCGGCCGAGGCGCAGATGCATGTGGCCAGCGCCCAGATCGGAGTGGCCACCGCCGCGCGCCTGCCCAACATCACGCTGACGGCGAGCCTGGGCAGCTCGTCCCAGTCGCTGGGGGACCTCTTCACCGCTGGCACCGGGTTCTGGGGGATTTCGGCCGGTCTGATGCAGCCGATCTTCAAGGGCGGCACGCTGTTGCACCAGCAACGCGCCGCGGAGGAGGCCTACAAGCAGGCCTCTGCGCAGTACCGCAGCACTGTGCTGACGGCCTATCAGAGTGTGGCCGACGCACTGCACGCCATCGAGGCCGATGCCAGGGGACTGCGCATGGCATCGGACGCTGAGCGTGCCGCATCCCGGAGCTTCAATATCGCGCAGCAGCAATGGAGGGCAGGACAGATCGGCTACCCGGGCGTAATGCTGGCCGAGCAAACGTACCGGCAGGCGTCAATCACCCTGGTGCAGGCGCGTGCGAGCCGCTACGCGGACACCGTAGCGTTGATGCACGCGCTGGGTGGCGACTGGTGGAACGAGGCAGACAGGGAAGCAGCAAATCGCAAATAAACGAGTGAAATCGAGCGCTTCCCATCTTCAAAGGAAATCCCCCGGCAACCTCAAATTGACGGGGTTAATCTGCCCTGACAAGTGCCCGGCGAGAGCGCTGGAGGCAACCGCTGTCGCCTCCAGCTTGGGTAACGTTTCAATATCCATTTTCAGGTCTTGCGGCAGGAGCTCGCCGATCGGTGCAGGCTACGGCTTATAGCCGTCGTTCAGCGTCTTGAGAAAAGCCACCACGTCACGGATATCTGCCTCGGACCAAACCGGCTTGTCACCCTGCTGATACGCGAATGGCGCGTTGATGCGATCGACGTTGTCCTGCAGCGCTTCGGGAAGGTCGTCGAACTGGCGCTTGCTGCCCGGATGCGGATACCATTTTCGTGGTGCGGTATCGCGCTCCACATAAAAGCGCAGCGCATCTTCCAGACTGTGGAAACGCCCATTGTGGAAGAATGCGCCGCGCGTGGCGACGTTGCGAAGCGTAGGTGTCCTGAACATCCCGCAATAGCCCTGCTCTTGCGTCTTGTCGGTCCGTGCCGGGCCGCATAACCCCATGTCGTAATAATCACCATCGGCGTTGGCCGGAATTTCCCGATTGCGTGGCACGCCGATTGCCGCGAAGCTGAAATCGGTAAGCAGGGGGTGCGCGCCGTTGGCACCCTGCTCAACGATGTGGCAGGAGGCACAATTTCCGCCATCCCGATCCTTGAACAGCCTGAGGCCGCGCAGTTCCTGCGCGGTCAGCTCAGCCTTGCCGTCCAGGTAAAGATCAAACTTGCTGTCGTAGGGCTGGAAGCTCGGGTCGTCAAGCTGGAAGCGCTGCAGGGCCTGGCCCAGCGCCTTGAAGGCAGCGTCGGGGCGCGAAAAGATGTCAAGGCCGAAGACTTCGCGGAAACGCTGGGCGTAGACGCTCCGGGAAAGTCGCTCCGCCACGGCCTCGATGCCTGGGTTGGCCATTTCGTTCGCGGCCAGCAATGGCGCCGCCGCCTGTTCGGCCAAGGTGTTGAAGCGGCCATCCCAGGTAAGGCCACCTACCGGCACGCTGTCGGTATCGGTCAGGCGCTCGCGCAGGTTCGACTGGTAAGTCTTGAACCAGATCGGAATGCGGCGCAGATAACGCAGCGACGGCACTGCCCTGGTCCCGTGCGCCTGCAGATCCGGCCCGCCCGGTTGCACAGCCAGGGCATTAGGCGGACCATAGGCATGGTCGGGGCTATGGCAGCTCGCACACGACATGCGGCCCGACGCCGACAGCGAAGGGTCGAGGCCGTGTGGAAACGTCTCTCGAATCGCACCAATGCGCGTCCCCTCCGGGGCGTAGCCTCTCTTATCGCATTTTCGGCCATTCCAGTCTTGGGACGACGTCGAAACGGGTGC
>JACXTT010006526.1_pt1 | contig 16618 bp, 17 predicted proteins | sample 9270951 | NCBI WGS metagenome assembly JACXTT01 (sample SAMN15532306, study PRJNA645909) | rock metagenome | isolation source: weathered quartz diorite | place: Puerto Rico | collected 2017-06-21 | reverse complement strand
GCTGATCTTGAAGACACGACGCCCCGACAAACTCAAGCCCTGCAGTATCTGCCGCTTGAATGCCCGGTATTGCCGGTCGAATTCACCGCTTTGCACCAGTATCTTCAACCCTTCCTCAACCCGCTGGGCCAGACGTTCACCTTCCAGTGTGCGCGCAAAAAAATAGTAGCGCGGCAAGGGGTAATACAGCAGCAAATGCCGCTCAATGGCCAAGTCCGGGTTGCTGACACGGCCAATTTCGAGTTCCTTGCTGATCTCATTGACGCCACGCGAGAAAAGGTCAAAACGGCCACCCTTGAGCATCTTGAACAAGGCTTCGTAGCTGACGCCGGTGACCACGGTCAATCCGGCGTTGCGCAGGATCTCGGTGTCCACCCAATGCAGGCCCTGACCAATAGGAAAATCTTTCAAATCCTCCAACGAATGAACCTTGTCCAGCTTGGCCTGGGTGGCCTGCTGGATCAAGAACAAGCGATAACCGGTCAGCCCCTTGTCCACCGGAATCATGATGGGCCTGAGCACCGTTTCCCGCTCGTTGCTGGTGGTACGGACCAGCATGGTGATGGTGTCCGAGCGCGAGAGCATCAATTGTGAACGGTCGGCATTCATCACAACCGTGCTGGGCGTCAACACGAACGGCCCCCATTTGGGTGCCGTGGCAACCAAGGCGGCACGCAACAGCTCAAAGTAGTAGCTCATGCGCAGGTCGCCACCACTTTCGGGCGGCGGGTAGCAGTACAGCATGGCCGAAGATTGCGCAGACCCTCTGACAGGCACTGCGGACTGTGCAAACAGGCTCTCAGTGTGCGGGGCCACAGCTGCCAACGCAGCCCGCATCAACCACTGCCGGCGTGAGGCCCATTCGCAAGTACCAGTTATTTTTTCCAACATACATTCTGAGGGCGTCGATTGCTTCAACCAGGCAACTCTTGGCAAACGCCCGAACACTGAGAGTATGCAACACTTCGCAGAATAGCGGGAGTGGCGCTATGCAGGGCAGAGCCCTACAAGCAAGCGCCAGTCGATGTACGACTTCAGACTACTTGTATCCCCGCACACTGGCGCAGGATTGGCCCTGTGCGCCTTGCGCCGGTTTGGTGCTCTTGGCCATGCTGGCGTCCACGCCTTCGACCGCGCAATAGCCAATCTCCTGCATCTGTTGCATGGCACCCTGCTCATTCGCGCTCATCAACTGCTGGTCAGACACCGTTGCAAAGCAACGCAACACAGCATCGTTGACCTGCGCTTCACAGGTGTTGCGCTCCAATTGGCGGCATTGGCTCAAATACCCTTGCGGTCGGCAGGCATAGGCCTTGATGAGGCCCTGCATGGACTGCAAAAGCTGGGCGCGGTTGACGCCACCGGCATCCGCCACCGTCTGAGAAACTGTAGCCGCAGGAGTTGCTGGCATTGCAGGCACAAGCGCGGCGACGCGCGCTGGCGCACGGGCTGGTGCTGTAGTGGCAACGCTCACCCCAGGTGTTACAGACCGCGGGGGGGCCACCACAGAAGGTGCATCGAGGCGCTGTACGATGATCCGGGCGGCAGCGTCAACGCGGCCGACGAAGGCCATCACACTGTCACCGGTGCTGACTTCATAGGTCTGTGTCTGCCAAGCCGTATCCGGGTGATCACCAAAGCGCACGTTAGGCGTGAACAGACGGGCGCCGGCACGTTCACCAGCACCGATATGCAAGCGGCTGGGCTGGTAGCCATGGTCCTTGAGCCAGGATTGCGCGTCTGATCGGCTGTGCACAGCGCCATCTGCCATTGCAGCGGCCCACAGTTCCAACGCCCACCCGTTCGAGTTTTGGTATTTCACAGACCATGGATTGGCTATGGCACTGTAGACAGACTCGTGCATGGCGCGCTTTTGCGGACCGCGCAAAACACCGATGAGCTTGTCCTGCACGTCTGGTGAAGGCAAGAAAATCTTGGTTTCGTACGCAAAGGGGTCGTCCATGAAGAAGTTGCCAAGGCCTTCATCAAACAAGTCAGACGAACCGCTGCCACATGCATTGAGTTCATGCACCACGGTCCAAGGTCCGGCCGGATGTTCTCTCAGTACAAAGCCAACATGGGTGAACCGCACGCCGCGATTGGACTGGTCCGAGCCCACGCGTGCCAACAATGCCACCCGCACGTCGCTGCGCTCCAGCGCGTCGCGGACCTGGCTTGCAAAGCGCAGACCCTTTTGGGTCTTAACCGCGTCTGGCGGTGCGGCTTCGCAATTGCGGCCGGCCAGCGCGGGGACAGGCATGACCACCAGGGCCATCGCCAGAAATACAGCCTGCACACTTGAATTTCGAAACAGCCGCAACGCCAACCTAGAACCGATACCCATGCGTGACCCTGCCTTAACTGCTATGGGATGAATGCAACAGTTTTTGGTCGGCGCCAGACGGCACATAACACAAGACCTTGCCTGCGGCGACCAACAAATAGCCGCTGCCCTCTGCAATTACCTTGACGCTTTGACCTACGGCAATTGCCGACTGTTTGGCCGCAGTGGCCGTCACGGTCACCACGGCACGGCTGGCAGATTGGGCACCTTTGAAGACGACCTCCACCACATCACCCATGGCCCGAACGGACTCGACGACCAGAACCCCGCCAACATAGGCCGACACGACAACCACTGAAGCCGCTGCAACCGAAACCGCTGCGGTTGATGCGCCAGAGGCTGCTGCGGATGCACGCACGGAATCTTGTGCCTGTACTGACGACGCCAAGGTCGCAACAAGGCCAAAGGAAAAGCAGATGAGTCGCAACCGCATAACACCCCTTTCAGGTTCTACCCCTGTACGATACATGTGTATCGTACCGGCATCTGAACCAAGGGCTGCAAAGTGGCGACGACTTACTGCTTGGCGTCACCCCGGTGCATGAAGTGCGCCAGCCAGCGCATGCGCCGGTGTGGGCTGAGCAACTCCAGGGTTTCCACATCGAAGGCCTTGCGCTGCGGGGGCGTCAAGGCCGCATAGAACGTCTTGGTGGCGGCCTCGCGCTGGTCCATGCGTTGATCACGCTGCACCCGCAGGGCGTGCAGGCGGTCCAGGCGCTCGGGCGTGGTCATTTTCTCCAGTTCGTCATGCTTGGGCATGTCAGGCATGGCGGCCGGAGGCGTCAAGGCCGTCTTGAAGGCTGTCCAAGCCCCTTCCTGTTCGGGTGTCAACTGCAAAACAGTCTTTAGCTTGTCCATGCGTTTGTCAAAGAAAGCCTGCATCTTGGCCGGATCCATGGGGTGGTGCATGCCCATGGCCGCCATGCCCGGACCGGGTCCAGGCGCCGTCTGCGCCACGGCCACGACCGCTCCAATGCCCACTAGCAGCGATGCCGCCACCAGCGCCCGCCTGACTGCCTTTTGCATGACCAACTCCTGTGAAGTGTTACAGCAAAGTATAGGAATCGCTCCGGGCGAAAGCATGTAGCAGCCCATTCAATTGGTGAAGCCTGGGTAAAGTTGTCCTTTACGTCGCATGCTAACCTTGCTGCTCTGCAACGAGGGTGAGGGCTACCATGAAGAAACCACAAACCGTGCTGGTGCTGCAAGGCGGCGGTGCCCTGGGCGCCTACCAGGGCGGCGCCTTTGCCGGGCTGGTCGCGAACGATATTGCCATCGACTGGGTCGTGGGCACTTCGATTGGTGCCATCAATGGCGCCATCATCGCCGGCAATCCTCCCGAGCAGCGTGCACAGAAACTGCAGGGGTTTTGGCAACGGATTGCCACGGACGACAACATGGGCTGGTTTGCCCTGTTTGGCGAGTCCCTGGTCACCCAACAGTTGCAAGCCAATCTGCGCAACCTGCAGGCCATGACCCTGGGCGTTGCCGGGTTTTACAGACCGCGGCACCCCGCGCCGCTGGACCTGTCCAGGGCCGTACCACCAGGGCAAGCTAGTTTTTACGACACCGCACCGCTGCAAGAGTCGCTGCATGCCTTTGTCGACTTCGACTACCTGAATGCGGGCCATGTCCGCTACACGGCCTGCGCAGTCAACGTTGCCAGCAGCGAATTGGTGCGTTTTGAAAACCGCGCGTTGGGCAGCCGCAAAAAAACGGTGCTGACCGCCCGGCACGTGATGGCCAGTGGCGCCCTGCCCCCGGGCTTTGCGCCGGTGGAGATCGATGGCGCGTTCTACTTTGACGGCGGCATCTATTCCAACACGCCCGTGGACATCGTGCTCGACGATGCCGAGCGGCGCGACACCCTGTGTTTCATGGTCGATCTGTGGGACCCTACCGAGAGCGTGCCGACCTCCATTGCCAAAGCCATGGCACGGCAAAAGGACATTCAGTACGCCAGCCGTTCCAGCGAACACCTGGCCGACCACAAGGAAATGCAGAACCTGCGCCATGCCATTCGCATGTTGGGCGCGCAGATCCCCAAGGCCAAACAAAACGCTGCCATTCAAGCCCTGATGCGCAAGGGTTGCGAAAGCAAGATCAACATCGTGCGCGTCATCATGAAGGCCATGCAGAGCGACGGCCACTTGAAGGACATTGACTTCAGCCGCAGCACCATCAACGCCCGCTGGGCCATGGGTCTGCACGACATGGAGCGCGCCTTGCGCAAGAAATCGTGGCTGCAACCCCTGCCGGAACACCTGGGCATGGCCGTGCACGAACTGCACCAGGAGTAGGCGCAAGCCCCCTTCGGCAGGCGCCGAATTGACTTGGCGCAAGTTCGGGTGCTGCTGACCTGCGATAATGCGGTCCATGCAATCCCTGCGCAATGCCCGACTGATCGCCCGCTTCGTGCTGGTGTGGTTTGCGCTGTCCATTGGGGTTGCCATTGCATCGCCAGCCATTCAACCGCAGAAACTGCAGTTGGTCTGCTCGGCAGCAGGTGCTGTCAAGATCGTGGCGGACGCTGGTGACGACGGCACGGGTACGCCGCTGCCCCACACGCTGGATTGCCCACTGTGCGCCGTATTGAGCGCACCACCGCCACAGTTGAGCCTGGACGTGGCGCCTGCCATGGGCCTGAGCTACACATGGCATGGCCTGGTCCCTGACGTCAGGCAGGGTGGCTCCGCAGCCGCCTTTGCTCCGCGCGGCCCACCAGCAGCCGTCTAGCGCCGCAGCCTGCCAGCCCTTGGGCTGGCCTATCGGGGGACCGCTTATGCGCCTGCTTGGCGCAGTGTCCCGCTCTACTCATTTGCCTTGGACTTCAAACCATGAAAAAACTCATCGCTATCTATTTGGTAGCGCTTGGCGCCGGCTTCGTTGCAGCCGCAAGCGCGCGGGCGCATATTGTTCTGCAGGACGGCGCGGCCGCTGCCGGTGCCAGCTACCGGGCCACCTTCAAGGTCGGCCACGGCTGCGATGGCGCTGCCACCACCGGCATCGCGGTGACCATTCCGGCCGGTTTTACGGGCGCGCAGCCCATGCCCAAGGCAGGCTGGCAGGTGCGGGTGGTCTCGGGCAAATTGGAGCAACCCTATACATCGCATGGCAAGACATTTACGGACGGCGTGCTGGAAGTCCAGTGGACGGCCAGCACGCCCGACAGCGCACTGCCCAGTGACTTCTATGATGAATTTGTGTTGCACGGCACCACACCTGGCAAACCAGGCCCCTTGTGGTTCAAGGTCCAGCAGACCTGCACCACGGGAAGCCTCGCCTGGGTTGACATACCCGCCAGTGGCACGTCGACCAAGGGAATGAAAACACCAGCTGCCCTGCTGGAGGTGCTGGACGTGCAGGCCGCCGGTGGCCACAGCCACTGATGGCATTTTGAGGAGATAACCCACCATGAAGATCAAACATATAGCTATGGCCGCCCTGTTCCCCGCCCTGCTGTGCGGCGCCGCCTGGGGCCAGGCCGTGGATGTCAAAGCTGCCTGGGCACGTGCCAGCGTACAGGGCCAAAAGGCCAGCGGTGCATTCATGCAGCTCACGGCTAAAGATGGCGCAAAACTGGTGGGCGTCAGCTCACCCGTTGCTGGCGTGGCCGAAGTGCATGAAATGAAGATGGATGGCGACGTGATGAAAATGCGTGCCGTGGAAGGTGGCCTGGACCTGCCAGCCGGCAAAACCGTGGAACTCAAGCCCAGCGGCTACCACGTGATGCTGATGGACTTGAAGCTGCCGCTGCAAAAGGGCACCACCATTCCCGTGACGCTGACCTTCAAGGACGCCAAGGGCGTGCAAAGCACGATGGACGTCAAGGTCCCGGTGGCACTGACCGCTCCAACGCCATGAAACACGCGCCCCGGCAACTCCGCACACTGCTGCGCCCCTGGGCGTTGTGGTTTGCGCTGTTGGTTGCCTGGGCCACCGCCATCGTCCCCACGGTATCGCACGCCTTGGCCTGGAGCCAGGGCAATGCCCCCAGCTACCTGGCCATTTGCAGTACCACCGTGTCAGGCACTGCCAAGGCCGCCACGCCAGGTTCGCAAGATGCAAATGGCAGTGGTACAGGCACCGCAGGGGGCATGCAGCACTGCCCCTTTTGCCTGCACGCCAATGACCGGGCTGCTCCGCCACCCCACATTCCGATGGCGGGCCTGCTGCCCCCAACTGCACAGCCCTACCGTGCTGCGGGGCCATCGACCACCTGTCTTTCTGCACCCCTGTGGGACGCCACGCCACGCGGCCCACCGACCTTCTCCTGACGCCTGGCCATTCTGGCTTTCTTGACCGAAGGCGCCCCAGCGCCACGCGGTCCCGCGTTTCTTGGAGAACAGTTGTGAAAAAATTTTCGTTGACCTTGCTGGCCGCCGCCCTGGCGGGCACTACCGCTTCTGCCCTTGCGCAAACCACGCAAAACGCCCCAACCGAGGTGGCGTTCAATGACCGGTCCAGCAAGAGCCTGGGCGTCGTGACCATCACCAACAGCGGACAGCCCACATCGCTGCCCACGCAGGTACCAACCACCGTCGAGGGTATAGGCCAGGCGCAGATCGAACAAAGCATCAACGCCACCGACAGCGAAGATGCACTGCGCTACCTGCCCAGCCTGTTGGTGCGCAAGCGCTACATTGCCGACTACAACCACGCCGTGCTGTCCAGCCGTGCATCGGGCACTGGCAACAGCGCACGCTCGGCGGTCTATGCCGATGGCATTCTGCTGTCCAACTACCTGGGCAACGGTGCCACCTATGCGCCCCGTTGGGGCTTGGTGACGCCCGAAGAAATTGAGCGGGTGGACGTGATGTACGGCCCCTTCTCTGCCGCCTACCCTGGCAACTCGGTCGGCGCGGTGGTGGACTTTGTGACCCGCATGCCCAGGCAGTTCGAGGGTCACGTCAAGGCCGCTTTGATCAGCCAGCCCTTTGACCTGTACAACACGCACGACACCTACAAGGCCTTTCAGACCAGCGCCTCGATGGGCAGTGCACAGGGCGATGGGTCTTGGTTTGTGAACCTGAACCACACCAACAGCCACGGCCAGCCGCTGACCTTTCCCACCCGCCTGCAAAGTGCCGGTGTGGCCAGCAACGCTGGCACGGCCGTCACCGGCGCCGTGCTGGACGCCAACAATGCCAACCAGCCCTGGTACAACCTGGGCACCGGCACCGAATACACCACGGTGCAAGACCACGCCAAGGTCAAACTGGCCTATGACCTAACACCAACCGTGCGCGCCAGCTACACCTATGGCCAGTGGCGCAACACGTCCGAAGGCCGCCCCACCACCTATCTGCGTGACGCGAATGGCCAGCCGGTCTACAGCGGTGCCATCAACATTGGCGGCCTGGCCTTCACCGGGGCCAATGCGCTGACCGGAGCGGACTATGTGCTGAGCAACGAGGCCTTGGTGCACAGCATGCACGGGGTATCGGTGAAAAGTCACACCCAAGGTCTGCTGGACTGGGAGGTCGCCGCCAACCAATACCGCTATGACGCAGACAGCAACCGCCGCAATAGTGCGAGCACGGTTCTGCCCGCAGCTCAATACGGCGGTGCGGGCACCATGGCCGATGCCAGTGGCACGGGCTGGAACACGGTGGCCCTCAAAGGCACCTGGCGCCCCCAAGGCCCACAAGGCGCACATATCGCCGACTTCGGCGTACAACAAGACCGCTACAGCTTCCATACGTTGACTTCGAACATCGCTGGCAACTGGATCAGCGACGCCCCAGGCCTTCTTGCCAACGAGGTGGGCGGCAACTCCAGTACCCGCGCGTTCTACGGACAAGACAGCTGGAGTTTTGCGCCCGGCTGGAAAACTGTGCTGGGCGCCCGCGTAGAGAACTGGACCGCCAGCGATGGCTACACCAACTTTGGCGTAGGCAATAGCGCCAATGCGCGCTATGGCAGCCGCGACGAGACCCATGTTTCACCCAAGGCGGCGCTGTCCTACCAATGGTCTGATGACGTCGTCGTCAAGGCCTCACTCGGCCGCGCCGTGCGCTTTCCAACGGTGACGGAACTGTATGGGGCCACTTCCACCACCAACGCGCAGTACATCAACGACCCGAATCTCAAGCCTGAAAAGTCCTGGACCGCAGAGTGGAGTGCCGAGAAAGACTACGGCAACGCCAGCCTGCGTGCCACGCTATTTGCCGAAGACACGCTGGATTCGCTGTATTCGCAGACCACCTTCGACCCCACGGCCAACAAGAACATCAGCCGCGTGCAAAACGTCGGCCACATCCAAACCCAGGGCCTGGAGCTGGCCTTCAACGGCGAAAGCATTGCATCCACCAAGGGCCTGGACCTCAATGCCAGCCTGACCTACACCAACTCGCTGATCAAGGCCAACGACGGCTTCGTGCTGGTGCCCGGCGACACCATTGGCAAGCAGCAGCCCAACATACCCAAGTGGCGTGCATCGGCCCTGCTGAGCTACCAGTGGGACAACCATTGGAGCACCAGCCTGGGCGCACGCTACAGCGGCCCGCAATTCCGCACCTTGAACAATGCAGACACCAATGGCGCCACGTACCAGGGCGTCAGTGAATTCTTGACCTTGGACGTACGACTACGCTATGTACAGGTCAAGCGTTGGAGCGCCTCCGTGGGCATTGACAACCTGAACAACCAACAATATTGGAACTTCCACCCCTACACGCAGCGCAGCTATGTGGCAGAGGTAAAGCTGGATTTGTAGTCTCAGACGGAGACGCCCCACTGGCACAGTCGCTATACTGCGTTATCCTTTTTTGGAATAGCGCAGTCGCATGCACACTTTCGTCAAAACCCTGACCCTGCTGGTGGGCCTGGCAGGCGCCGCCATTGCCGACGCCGCACAGGTCAGCGTCGCCGTTGCGGCCAACTTCACAGCTCCGATGCAGAAGATCGCGCAAAGCTTTGAGCAAGACACGGGGCATCAGGCTTTGCTATCCTTTGGCTCGACCGGCAATTTCTTCGTGCAGATCAAGAACGGTGCGCCATTTCAAATTCTGCTGGCGGCCGACGACGAGACGCCGGCCCGTGTCGACAAGGACGGCCTGGCAGTTGCCAATTCACGTTTCACCTACGCCACGGGAAAACTGGTTCTGTGGAGCAAGCTGCCAGGCCTGGTGGACGACAAGGGTGAGGTGCTGCGCACGGCCAAGTTTGAACGACTGGCCATCGCCAATCCCAAGCTGGCACCCTATGGCGCTGCAGCCATGGAAACCATGGGCAAATTGGGGCTCCTGCAAACGTTGACGCCAAAGTTCGTGCAAGGCGAAAACATCACACAGGCCTACCAGTTCATTGCCACCGAAAATGCGCAGCTCGGGTTCGTGGCCCTGTCGCAGGTATTGGCAGACGGGCGCATTCGCGAGGGCTCGGCCTGGATTGTGCCAGCCTATCTGCACCAGCCCATCAAACAAGACGCGGTATTGCTGCTCACCGGCAAAGACAATCCAGCGGCCAGCGCCTTGCTGGCCTACCTGCGTGGCGATAAGGCCCGGGCCATCATCCGTTCGTTCGGCTACGACCTATGAACTTACCAGTCGGTAGCCGCTACCAATGCATCCAGGGCTGCGCCCAGCCCCCGTGCATCCTGTTCATCAAACCGTGCCAGGTTCGGGCTGTCCAGGTCGAAAACCGCATGCAACTTTCCGTGAACCATTACCGGCAGTACCAACTCGGACTGCGATGCCGAGTCGCAGGCAATGTGCCCAGGAAAAGCGTGCACGTCGCTGACGATCTGCACCGCCTGTGTACGGGCGCAGGCGCCACATACGCCGCGCGCAAAAGGTATGCGTACGCAAGCAAGCTTGCCTTGGAAGGGCCCAAGTACCAGCTCGTCACCGCGCACCATGTAAAACCCGGCCCAGTTCAAGCCAGGAACGCTTTCAAATACCAGGGCACTGAATTGCGCCAGATTGGCCAGCCAGTCACGCTCGCTTTCAAACACTGAGCGAACCTGTGCAAGCAAGCTGTCGTAAGCATCTCGCTTGGCTTGCGGGTTTGACATATCCAGGGCCGCAGTTTCATAGCTCATGTGAATCGTTCTCCATTCAATCAGCGGCGGTTGAAAACACGGCGCCAGCCATGCAGAGCGCAAAGCACTGGCCAACCCAGCCCCATCCACCAATGGCCGGCCGACAACAGCTCGTGCCAGCTTCCCGGGCCGTACAAAAGACCCAAGCCCGCCACCGATAACAACAGCCCCAGGCTGGCCGTGGCAATGCCCAGGTACCAGGTCCCACGCCGGATGCGCCGGCCCCAGACCTGGCTGATGTGGGGCCAGATCCAGCGCCCGGCCAGGACGCAAAACAGCCAGGTCAGCACCCCATGGATGACAGTGGCGCCACGCTGCAGGTTTTCCTGCCACAGCGGCAGCTCCATGACCGAATCGCGCTCGAAAAGATGCATGGCAATGCCGGTTGTCCACAGGGCCAGGGTTAGCAGCACCAGCCAGGCCAGTGCCGCACCATTCCATCCTGCATGACGCCTGGGGTGCATGGTCAGGCGCTCCACATGGCCGCACGGTGCGCGCGCAGCACACGTTGCAAGCGCGGCGAACGGGGGGGCGCTTGCAGGCCCCACTTGGTCAGCGCATCGGCCGTGACACAGTCTGGAGCCCGCACGGTGCAGGTGCTCCAAACCGCTGAGCGACGCGTACGCGCCGTGGCCACAAACTCCAGGTTAGTGGCTGCCCCGGTCGACGTCGCGACCGCGCCCTGGCTGATGGCGCGCAGGCCTTTGAGCCGGGTACTGCGCAAGGGAGCACTCCCACTGCGAATCTGCACCGGCCAGGCCCAGTCGCCGCATGCGCGCAAGTCGCCACCGGCATTCACCAACGCAGTGGCAATGCCGCCATCCGTCAATTCGGTGATGGCACAGTCTACCGCATACCCCTTGGCAATGCCACCCAGGTCCAGACGCAAGGGCTGGGCCACCAGCACCTTGTCGTCAGCCACGATGGTCAATGTCTGAACGCTCACCTGCGGGTCCAACGCCAGGCCGCGAAAGGCCGGGCGCAGGTCCCGCGCAGACAGTCGATTGGCGGCCAGCACCGGGTCAAAGGCGCCGCAACTCACGCGGTGCCAGTATTTGGCCAGGCGCAGCACGGCAACGGTATGGGGCGACAACTGCAATTCGGAATTGGGCGCTGCACGCGCCAAACGCGCCAGATCAGAATCCGGCCTGTGCGCACTCATGGCGCGCTCGATGTCCTGCACAACGCCAAAGGCCTTGGCCATGACTGCATGCACGTGTGTCAATCCTGCTTCCTGGGCCAGTTCCAAACTGGCAATCCGAACCCGTATCGTCACCAAGGTGCCTAGCAAGGGCTGCGCACGCTGTACCAGGCTGGCTGCGGCATGCGCATATTCATCAACCTGCATCCGTCATGCACCTGTAGGCGCCGGGCGCAGCAGCTGGACCAAAGCGCTCAAACGCTGAGCCCCTTGCGTGACATGCTGGCACGACAACGTGGCGCCGGAGATGTTGCGAATGTCCTCACCCAGGCGCATCTGGTTGGCGCCCTTGCGGCCGACAAATTGCTTGCGCCAGGCCACATTGCGAATCTCGGCACCATGGGACTCGCGATAGGCCATAACCTCCAGGCCGGTCATGCTGCCATCCGCAGCAAACCCGGCGGCGTAGTCAATCAGCTCGTACTTACCGATAACACGGTCGGCCAACACCCAACCCAACAGGCGGCTATCGGCCATGCCAGCCCAGCATTGGGGTGCAAAGCCGCGCGGCACGGGTGACTGTGTGGCTGCTGCCAATTCGGCAAGCCGTGGAGCATCCAGCACAACGGGGGTCGGCGCAAAACTGCTGGCCTGCGGCAGCAACAGCTTTTGCGCCTGCTCAATGTCCAGAAAATTCGTGGCCAGTGCGGATGCATGCCACACCGCAGCGCCGCCAACACCCACCATGGCGATGCGTTGGAGGGACTGGCGGCGTGAAATCATGCTAACGGATGGGAGAAATTCAGGAAGCCCATATTCTCTCTTAGAAATGAAAACCGATTCCCAGGTCAAAACGGTCCAAAGAGCTGTCGTTGAGGTAGCGCTGTACATCCATCTTGATCACGACTTGCGGATTCAGGTAGAAATTTGCGCCCAGCGTCCAGGCGCGGGTGTCGGGCTGCACCTCCGGCGCCAGGCCCACTGCCAGGCCCGAGAAGCCGCGCGCAGTGTTCAACTGCTCGTAGCGTACGAAGGGGGTCAGCGTGTAGTCGCCCTTCTGCCAGAGCTGGTAAGCAGCCTGCGCGTAGGCGCCACTGAAGCTGCTGGGCACCGGCGTGGGTTGCCCGGCAAAGGTGGCGTTCAAGGCGTCTACATTGTTGAACTGGCCGCCCGCGGCCAGGGCAGAAATATCCCATTTGCCCGGCTGCCAGCGGGCATGCATCTCGGCCAATTGCATGCTGGCATCGGGTGACGCAAAGCCCGCCTGCTTGTGGCCAATGCCGCCCGTGAAAAAGCTGCCGCCGACATTGAAGCCAGGGATGCCGTTGTAGTTCAGCGCACCGTAGACCGCCAGATCGCGGGCCCGGGCGTACTGGCCTTCCTGGTGGATGGCACCCAGTGGCGAGGTTTGGCCGTCGGTGCTGGTGGCATCCCACTTGGTCAGGTCAAAGCTGGTGACCAGGCCGGCGTCCCAGCGCAGGCCGGCATCCGTGGTGCCCCGTAAACCCACACCCATTTCGCGCCAGGTGCTGGGAATGATGGCGGTCTCGACCAGGTTGCGGTTGACGCCGAAGTAGTGCGTGGGCTCATGCACCTCGTTGATGTAGCCAACGGGCATCAGGAACAGGCCCGCCTTGGCGGTCAGGCCGCTGCTGATGTCATGCTCCAGGTAGAACTGCTCCAACTCGGCCTCGCCGCGATCACTGGAGGAAACCACGGCATTTTCAATTTCAAACTCCGCCGCAAAGCGGGTCTTGTCGTCAAAACGATAGGCCCAACCCAACACACCGCGCTTGAGCGTGGCCTGTGCGCCAGACGGGTCGTTGAAGGGGCGGCTGTAGGTCATTTCACCGTAACCAAAAAAGCTCAGGCCGGGGGCGTTGTAGGCGGTGGCAGACGCAGCGGTTGCCGCCTCCGGCGTTGCAACCGCGGGCTTGGCCGCGAGCGCATTCGCTGTGACCACGGGTGCCGCCGGCGCGGGCGTGGTCAATGTGGTTGCCGTTGTGTTGGCGGGGGCCGCCTGCGCTGCCGTGGCCGCCCCGCCGCGCTTGAGGTTGTCCAGCTCGTTGCGCATCTGCTGCATCTCGGCGCGCATGCGCTGCAGTTCCGCCATTAGCTCGGTGTTGGTCTGTGCGCTGGCGGTGGTGTGAAAGCAGGCGCCAATGGCGGCGCTCAGCAGCGCGAGTTTGAACGTGTGTCGCATAGTTTGGTAGAAGCTAAGGGTTGGATATTCAGGGGGTGTAGCCGTCGGAAAGCGTGCGCAGGAAGGCGACCAGGTCTTGTATCTCGGCCGCGTTCAGCGCTGGGGAATCACCGGCGCGCCGGTTGTAGGGCACTTCCAGCGTGTTGACGTTGCCGCGCATGTCTGCAGGCAGGTCGTTGTAGGCAATGGGCGTGCCGGAAGCGTCCAAGGGGAACCAGTCAGCAGCATGGGTGTCGCGTGTCACATAGAAGCGCACCACCTGTTCCAGCGAGTCGAACTGACCATTGTGGAAAAAGCGCTTGCGCAGGCCCACATTGCGCAGGCTGGGCACCTTGAACTTGCCGCACAGGTCGCTGCGTGCCGCCAGATCGGTGCGCGCAGGTCCACACAGCCCAAAATCAAAGTAGCTGGCGTCGGCATTTGCGGCGACGCTGCTGTTGCGCGGAACGCCCAGGCTATCAAAGGTGAAATCCGTGAACAGCGCGGCCGGGGCATTGTCTGGCTTGGTGCTGGGATGGCAAGCCGCACAGTTGCCCTTGTCGCCACGGTTGAACAGTGCCAGGCCGCGCAATTCCTGATCAGTCAATGCGGCCTTGCCGGCCGTGAACGCATCGAACTTGCTGCTGAAAGGCGCAAAGTCAGGGTCCTCCCGCTGGTAACGCTCCAGTGCAAACACGGCGCGGTCAAAGGCAGCCGCAGGATCCGCAAACACATCGGCGCCGAAGGCGGCCTTGAAATCTTCGGCATAGCTGGCCGCGCGCAGCTTGGCCACGACACTGGCCACATCAGGGTTGGCCATTTCGTTGGCGGCCAGGAACGGCAACCTTGCCTGGTCGGCCAGACTGTTGGCGCGCCCATCCCAAGTAAAGCCGCCCGTAGGTGTGCCATCGGCCGCGAAGCGGAAACCGCTGTTGAAGCGCAGATAGTTGAGAGCTGGCGGCAAGCGTGTGCCAGCCTGGTCCATTTGCGGCCCGCCAAAGGCGACCGCAGTCGTGAACGGCGAAGCATGCCCCAAGGCCGGATCGTGGCACGTGGCGCAGGACATGCGGCCCGACACCGACAAGCTGGGGTCGCGGAAGATCTTCTCGCCCAAGCGCGCGGCGGCGCTCATGCTGTCGGCAGAAGCGCCGTTGGTTGTGGCCGTAGGCGCCGAGCCTGCCGCACCGCCGCCACAGGCACTTAGTGCCACACCCAACACCAAGGTTGTGACGGTTGCGAACAGAAGGCGCTGGGCCTGGCGAAAAGGCAAATAGTCGTTTCTTTTTTTCATAGGGTCGAGCGCACCAGCGATGCGTCCACCAGGAGCACCCACGGCCATGCATTCAGGGAAGAATGGACACGATTATATCAACACAAATGAGAACCACTCTCATTATCATTCATGTTAATTGAGAAAAATCAAACTTTGATGGAAAGCTGCGAGCCGCCCCTATGCGCTCCAGCTTAGGCAGACGGGCCGCACAATGGGCCGCCCGCAAGTGCACGGATACGTCTTCACTGTGCCTTAGTCCTTCTTGCCTCTATCGTGGCCCCTGCCGCCATGCGCGCCATGGGTTTTCCGCACCCAGTCTTCCGTGACAAAAAGGACCGGTTGGCCGCACGCGTTGTAACGAGCGCAATGTTTGGCCCAATGCTTCTGGTGCCCAGGTGGCACATACATGTATACGGGCGGTTGCTGCACGGCCACCAATGGCGGGACCACAACCAAGGGTTGCGCGTACACCACTGGCGGCGCCGGGAAGTTGCCGATGTCAATGCGGCCATAGACCCCCGGCTGGTTGATGCCAAGTGACACGCCTACGCTGGTTTGTGCTGGGGCACTTGCCAAAGCGCAGATACTGAAAGCGGCGACCAGTAGTTTTTTCATGGGGAGTTCTCCAAAAGAAAACGTCGCCTGGGCATGCTGCGCAACCCAGCGTCAGGGGAAGCTGAAATTGGTGGTGATCGTCGCTCCCGCGGCCAGTGGCGCGAGTACGGAAGTCTTATCCGCGAAGCCGGTTAGAGAGGCGTGCAGCGTAAATGAGCCGGCAGCCACCGTGTCGGCAGTGAACACCAACTGGGCCGGTGCCGCTACATAGGGCGCCACCAGCGGCGCGCTAACGGCCAAAGTATAGGTGTAGCTACCGCTGGTGCCATCCACAAACTGGCCGGCCACCTCAATGCTAGTGCCGATGGCCAGTGGCTGTAAAACCCGCACCTGGGTATTCACTGGCGCTATGCCCTTCAATGTGCCGCTGGACGCAACGGGCGCCGCCAACGCACTACCCAGCGCATTGAACGGTGTGACGGTGTCAGCCGCCACACTGACATTCGTAACCACCATCGTGGTGCGGCCAGGCGCGGCCACTACCAGGGTGTAGCTGCCGGGAGGCACAGGTTGCAGCAGGAACGCGCCATTGGCACCCGGACTGGTTGCTTTGATAACGGTACCGCCTTGCTGCAACGAGATGCTGGTGGTGCCGTTGGCCAATGCACTGGCTACGAAGCCGCTGACGCCAGCCACGTACCGGGGAATCACGCTGACCACGGGCTTGAGCAGGTATTGTCCCGAGTTGCCTGCCGACACGATGGATTTGCAGGCATTGAAGTCAAGTACAAAGTCCGCCATCTGGTTGGCGGCAATGTCGATGTCGATGTTGGCCTTGACGCCAGATTGCTGGCCGCTGGGCGTTTTCAGCGCCACTTCGGTTCCCCCCGTTGGCAACACTGAATTGGCCAACGGGTGGGCGCTGTCATTGTCGGCCAGCACCAATCGAAGCTGTGTGTATTTGCCGCTAGGCAGCGGCGTCTGGCCCAATTCCTCCAGCACACCATTGGGCAGATTGAACAAATTGACACGCCGGGCCGGGTTGCACCCAATTTCCGACCCCCCCGCACCGGGGTCGC
>JACXTT010006525.1_pt1 | contig 16624 bp, 17 predicted proteins | sample 9270951 | NCBI WGS metagenome assembly JACXTT01 (sample SAMN15532306, study PRJNA645909) | rock metagenome | isolation source: weathered quartz diorite | place: Puerto Rico | collected 2017-06-21 | reverse complement strand
GCGGGTCCGTGGCGTTGTCGTGCGGGCACCCATAGGCGACCTCGTCTCCAACCCGGACCAAGAGCGGCGGGTCGAATCGCTTGGCCGGGGGATCGGCATAGGCGGTGTTCTCAAAGAGTCGCGCGGGCGGAGCGCCCTGCGCAACGAAATCGGCTGTGAAGAGCGTCCCCCGTCGGTGCTCGCCCTGCTTCCGCTCGAACGCGGTAACCTTGATCCCGTGCCCCTGTGCGGTCGCCCGGATCAATGAGGCGTACATCAGCTTCAGCACCGGCCGCTCGCCGAAGGCATGCGGGATGACCTTCGTCCGCCGACTATCGGACGCTGGCCCCCACCCCCCACGCGGCGGAGGCCCAGTACCTTTCACGCGGAGCGAACCACGGGGGGCAGGTCACCCCACGAGCGCGAGCATGGTCTCCGTCGATGCCGCACAGGCGGCCTCCTCTCTAGACGATGCCCGGAAGCGCCGCGGCCGCGGCACGCGAGAGCGAAGCCGCGCGGTAGAGGTCGGCGCACTGCCGGCAGCAACCGTCCTCGGGCCGCCAGCCCGGGAAGTCGCGCACGAGCTCGGCTCCCGCCGTGGCCAGGAGCCCCACGGGATCCGGGTCGAGATCGGCGGTGGGAAACCCGCACAGGAAACACACGCCCGCGGCCGGCCCTCCCGCGGCTCCCGATCGGGTCACGAACTCGACGATGGTTGCGTGCGTCGGCGCCGGGTCGTCGAAGAAGCGCGCAAAGGCGCGCGTGGCCTCGTCGCCGTCCAGCCGAGGGAACGCGCGCGCGAAGTCGGCGGCGCGTCGCGCTCGCACGTCTCCCTCGAGGCGCCCCGCGTGCGAGAGCCGTCCGTCGACGGTCGCATCCCAGACCGCCCGGTACCGATCGCGCAAAAGCCGACCGTGTGCGGGTCCGCCGGCCGCAGCCAGCGACGGTTCATAGCCGAAGCCGGGGTCCAGCATGTCGGCGACGTGGAGCAGCTCGCGGCGGAGGAAGGCGACTATATCTGCGTCGACACCGAGCGCCTCCGGCATGACGAGGAGTCGCAACACGCGAGCGGCTGACGCCGGCTCCCCATCGCGCCGCGCCCGCACCAGGAGCTCGGCGCCGGCGTCCCGGCGCTGTGGTGGGCGCCCGACGCCGACGCGGTCGACTCCCGCGAGGATCAGGGGCTGCTCGGCCAGCGCCTGATGGAACGGGCGGCCCAAGCCGAGCCGCTCGAACCAGGAGCGGTCGAGCGCCTCGAAGGCCCGCACGCGCCTTTCCGGATCGGGTTCGCGGTACACGCGCTCCCGCTCGCGGTGGTAGAGCCGTGCCTCGGGGCGGACAACGAGGGCCAATCGCACCGCTGCATCGAGGAAGGCCGGTTCGTACTCAATCTGCATCGTCGCCGGCTCCCGGCGCCGCCAGGTCGCAGCTGCCGCACGCCATCGGCACCCCCGGCTCGGTCGGGTCGCGCAGCGGGAGCGACGTGGGGCCCGCTTCGACATCGAAGCGCCGACAGTCGCCCACGACCACGGCAGCAGTGAGCGCACCCAGAGCGCCGTAGAAGCCGGAGGGGTCGGCGCGCTCGAGCCGGTCTCCGAGCGCCGCGGCGAAGCGTCCCAGGTGAGCTCGCAGGAACAGCCGCGTCGCGTGCGCGATCGCCCCGCGCTCCGAGGCGTGGTCGCGCTCACACGCGAGCGCCTCGCGGCGGGCGAGCACCATCAGGAACTCGCACTCGCAGCGCACGTGGTCGGGGCGCTCGCCGGCCCCGGGCGCCACGCGCAGCCCGAACGCGCCGTAGAACCCGCCCAGGTCGGCGAGCTCGTGGGGTTGGCGGACCGAGTCGTCGGCGCTGTACTCGGTCTCGAACACGGGCACCTGCCCGCGCACCGTGTGGCCGAAGAGGCGGGTGTAGTTGTCGGCGAGAAGGTCGGCGTCCGCCACGGCGGCCACGAGTCGTTGCACTACCCGGACCAGCGCAGGGTCGAGGACCGTGGCGGCGTCGATCAGCGCCTCGGCGGCATCGGGGGTGGTCAGTCGCTCCAGCGTCTCCGGGCTCGGAGGACGGAAGCCCAGGGCAAACACCTCATAGAAGAAGCTCCGGCAGAGCGCGGTCGTCATCTCGGCGGCGTTCATATGGAGTTCTGGTGCTGCGGCGGCCGCACGTGCACCGGCTCCTCGACCTGGGTGCGGAAGAGCTCCTGTCCTCTCTTGCCGTAGGCGATGACCGTGTCGTTGTACACCGTGAACGGCTTGCCGTTGATCGTCGTCTCGTAGGCCTTCGGCCCTTCCTTGATCTCGTAGCGGAAGATGATCCGGTTGGTGCGACGGAAGAGCTGCAGGACGGCGAGAAGCTCACGGTCGGGGTGGGTGTACCGCTCGATCGCGTCGTCGACCCCGGGACCGAACATCTGCCGCAGGTACGGACGCGGCACCCAGCGCGGCGGGATGTAGTAGCCGTTCGGCTCGGTGCCGAACTGCGGGTAGAGCGGGAGCGCGACCTTGGCGACGTGGACGAGGTAGTAGAGCGGGTGCCGCCGGTCCTCCGCCCAGGTCCCGTCCCGGTTCATCTTGACGAGCCCCTGCATGCGGATCTGCCCGATGCAGGCCGCCATGCAGCGGGTCTCAAGCGGCTCGCCGCCGCTCTCGGGATCCTTGCCCTCGACGCGCGGGTAGCAGCCGATGCACTTCTCGGACGTGCGCGTGTTGCCGCGGTACATCGACTTCTTGTACGGACAGGCCTCGACGCACTTGCGGTAGCCGCGACACTGCTCCTGGTTGATGAGGACGATGCCGTCCTCGGGGCGCTTGTAGATGGCGCCGCGCGGGCAGGCGGCAAGGCACGCGGGATAGCTGCAGTGGTTGCAGATCCGCGCCAGGTAGAAGAACCACGTGTCGTGCGTCGGGAGCGACACCCCCGTCTTGTCGAACTCGCCCGGCACGCCCTTCTTCCCGACGGGGTTGTCCTCGTAGATGTTGGGGGAGTTCCACTCCTGGTCGGACGGCAGGTACCCGAGCACGCGCGAGCTCGCCGGCTCGGGGAGCGTATTCACGGCTTCGAAGATCGTCTGGCCCTGGAACTGGCCGTACGGGGCACGCTTGTCGTCACTCGTCGCACCCGACCAGACCTGCTTGCCCGGATTGGCGCGCTCGAGCAGCTCGAGCGTGTGGACGTCCCACCAGTGCGGATAGCCGCCGTAGGGCTTCGTCTCGACGTTCGCCCACCACATGTGCTCCTGGCCCTTGTTGAAGGTCCAGGTCGACTTGCACGCCATCGTGCAGCTCTGGCAGGCGATGCACCGGTTGATGTTGAAGACGAACGCGAACTGGCGTTCGGGGTAGGCCGCCTGGTACGGGTACTCCATCTCGCGGCCGAGCTGCCAGTTGTGCACGCGGGCCATCAGTCCTCCTCGTCGAGCAGCGTTGCGTATCGGCGCTCCTCGTCCGCCGGTGGCTCCGGGGCGTCGACCACCTGTACCGACGGCCAGCGCCCCGTCCCTTCCGCGATGATCGCCTTCACGGCGTCCACGCCGAGCGCCCGAAGCGCCGCGTGCGGCCCGGCGTAGAAGGGGTTCTCGAAGAGCCCGAGGATCTGTCGCGGCGTGTGCCCAATGCGGGCGAACTCGTCGGCGAACACCTGCGCCATCTCGCGCAGTGACTCCTCGCTGCCCGGCAGACGCACGCCCACCAGGATGGATGGGTCGGTCGGATCCGGATCGCCGTATGGCATCGCCTCACCCCTTCTTCTCGACCTGCACCAGCTCCCCGGCCAGGTAGCGCTTCATGAACTCGCCTTCGTTGTCGGGGCTGAAACCTTCCGTCGCGGGCTTCCAGATGCCGACGCCACCCATGCCGCCGTCCTCCGCTTTGCTGACGCGCACGAGCGTCTCCTTCGGCACCGTGTTGACGGCGTGGTTGTCCGCTTCGCCGCCGAACATGAAGCTCAGGAAGACCTTCGCCTTGTGGAAGAGCGTGTCGGTCTGGTGCATCGGCATGTGCCAGTTGCGCGTGACCGACTGCTGCGAGCCGTAGCGCAGGTTCGACTGGTACCCGGTATTGGCCGACAGCGCCCGCCCGTCAGGGCGCGTTTCTGCGGCTCGAACGCTCCGTTCCGTCGCGATGAAGGGCGCGTGCTTCATCATCACCGCGTTGTACGGGTAGGCGTGGTTGTATTTGACCCGCAGCATGCAGCGCGAGACGCGGTAGAAGAAGTCGTCGGGCTTGGCGCCCAGGTAAGGGCGGTCCGCGGGATTTGCGTCGACGTAGACGTAGTCGCCGTCGTTGATGCCGAGGTCGCGCGCGGCCGCCGGGTTCATGTGGAGCTGATGCTCGCCGACCGACGGCGCCCGCTTGTCCAGCCGGTACGGGTCGCCGAAGTTCGAATCCCACAGCATGTGCCAGTCGACGTTCGACCAGCTCGAGTGCACGCGGTGTCGGGTCTTCGGCGTCAGGCAGTAGAAGTGGTAGCCCTTCTCCCAGAGGAAGTTCTTCGTGTTCTTCACGTCCCGCCAGGGCAGCTTCACGTTGCGGACCGTGCGTGCGTCCCAGTGCTCGGCGTCGCGCGGGATGCCGTAGTCGTCGGGGCGGACGTACGGATTCGCGCTCACGATCACGTTCGGGAGGTACGGCGTCGCCTCCGGACCCTCGCGGTGTACGACGAAGTTCTCGCCGTATTCGATGGCCTCCGGGACGTCGGAGTACGCGTGCATCCGCCCGGTGTCGGTGAGGAAGGGAAGGCTGTCGTGGATCTGCTCCCAGAACGGGATGCGCGGGTAGGTGCGGAAGTTGAAGAGCGCGCCGCCCGACGGCCCGTACTTGCCGGCGAGGATGTCCGCGAGCTTGTAGCCACGCGTCGTCGTCGCGGCATCGAGGAGGCGCTGGATGTAGACGCCGCGCCTCCCTTCGAGCTCGAATTTGAAGTAGTCGCGGAAGCGCTTGTCGCCCGTCACGTCGCCGAGCGCGGCGGCGATGCCGGCCAGGATGGCGACGTCGTCCTTGCTGTCGAAGACCGGGGGGATACCGCCCTTCCAGATCTGCAGGAACGGGTTCGAGCAGCTGCCGGTGATCTCGTGCCCCTCGAACTCCATCCAGGAGTTCGCGGGGAGCGCGATGTCGGCGTACTCGATCGACGCCGTCATCTGGATGTCGATCGAAACGATCATCTCGACGTTCGGGTTCACGTTCTTGATCACGCCGTACGCCCACTTCGCGTTGTTGATCAGGTTCACGTTGGTGAAGATGATCGCCTTGGTCGGCGTCGGCATATGGGTGGTGCCGGTGAAGCACTTGCGGCCGTACTTCGGCGTGTCGACGATCAGCGCCTGGTCGCCGTGATTCCAGAACGCCGGCTCCTCGTCCTTCGTGTAGGCGTGCGCCTTCACGTTCTTCCCGTCGGCGGCGGGATCGAGCGTCGGCTCGAACGGGTCTTCGGCGACCCACCCCTTGAAGCCCGGGCCGCTCCACGGTGAGCCCTGGAAGAGGGCCGCCTTGTAGTTGCCGGCCCAGGTGTGCGCACCGGCTCCGGGCTTCCCGATATTCCCCGTCAGCATGAGCGGGAGATACGAGGCCCGGTTCATCTCGGTGGCGTGGAACCAGTGGTTGATGCCCTCGCCCTGATGGATCGCCGCCGGCGCCATGGTGGCGATGTCGTCCGCCAGCCGCTCGACGAGCGCCCGCGGCGCGCGCGTGATCTCGCAGACGGTGTCGAGGTCGTAGTCCTTGAGATGGTCCTGGTAGAGCGTCCACAGCGTCGCCACCTCGACGGTCGACCCGTCGGCGAGCTTCTGCTGCCAGCGTCCCTCAAGCCGCGGCGTGACCTTCAGGTTGGCGCCGACCTCGTCCCGGGTGAGCGCGCGCGGCGCGTCGGCGGTGTCGTCCCACACCACGTAGTCCCCGAGCTTGTCGTGCTGCTCCTTCGTGAAGCCCTGGAGCTGCATCGACGCGCCGTCGGAGGCCATCGCCGACTGGTAGCCGGCGAACACCTCGTGCGCCCGCAGGCGCTTGAGCGTGTCCGTCCGAACCAGCAGCGGGAAGTCGGTGAAGCGCAGGACGAAGTCGCGGTCGTACTGCTTCTTGTCGATCATGAGTCGCGTGACGCCGAGCCACAGCGCCGCGTCGGTCTGCGGGCGGATCGGGATCCAGTAGTCCGCCTTCGTCGACGGCGGACCGTATTCCGGGGCGATCACGACGATCTTGGCGCCGCGCTCCATGCACTCGATGAACCAGTGCGAGTCGGTGAGCTTGTTCTCGACCAGGTTCTTGCCGTCCATGATGATCAGCTTCGAGAACCGGAGGTCGTTGAAGTCGCACTCCGACGCCTGGAGCCCGTGCACCCACGGATGCCCGGGGGCCTGGTCGCCGTGCCACGTGTAGTTGGACCAGTTGCGGCCGGCCCTCGCTTGCGTGTGATCGACGTTCCGGATCTTCGCATCCAGCAGCGCAAGGGAGTTGTTGAGACGGTACATGCCGTATTTGCCGATGACGCCGAGGAGCCCCATGCCGCCGCGCATCTTGATCGTCCGCGTGCCGGCTCCGCCCATCTCGTCGACCATCTCGGGCTGGTAGCCCTGCGCGACGAGCCGCTGCTTGCCCGCGTCTCCGCTGTAGCGGGTGGCGATGGCGGCGAGCGCCCTCGCGATCAGCGGCAGGACGTCGTCCCAGGCGATCTGCACGAACTCGTCGTCGGCGCGGGCGTCGAACTTGTACTTCGTCTTGAGATCGGCCGTGAGCTCGGGGAAGCCCGCATCGGCCCACGCCTTCCAACCGCGGCGAATGATGGGGTGGCGGAGCCGGTATGGGCCGTAGATGACGCGGTGGAACGTGTAGCCCTTGGCGCATTGGCGCGGGTTCCAGTTGATGCTGGCCTTGTTGCCGTAGAGGTCCGCGTAGGTCTGGTAGTCGTAGGTCTCGCCCTGGCGGACGACGATGCCGTTGCGGACGTAGGCGCGGATGCGGCAGGCGTGGGTGTCGTTGGGCGAGCACACCCAGTCGAAGCGCGCGTCGTAGCCGTACTGGTCTCGGTAGATCTTCTCCCAGTCGCGATCGATCGAGCCCGTGAGCGGGTTCTCGCCCTGCCGGGCCGCGGCGAGCGCGTCGAGCCGGAGCTCGGCCGTGGCGACCGCGACGCCGGTCCCGATGCCGAGCCACTTGAGGAAGCTGCGTCGCCCCAGGGACAGCACGACGGCTCGCTCATCGTTCATCGCGATCCCTCTTCAGCGTTCGAGGCGCAGGTCCTGCCAGATCGTGACGCTCTTCTTGCCGTCGCGGTCACCTGCCGAGCCGTCCCACACCGCGAACGCGATCGGGGTGCTGCCGCCCGGCACGAGGCGCACCCCGCCCTTGCCGGTCGGGACGAGCGTGCGACGGAGCACGACACGGTACGTGTCGGTCGCCCACTCGCCCTGCGCCTGCACGTTCTGGTCCGGCCGCGGTCGCGCGCGCAAAGTGCCGAAGCCGACCGCGTTCAGGTCCTCCGTCGCCGACCGGCGCGTCGGATCGGCGACGATGTTGCCCGCCCCCCACGCGGTCACGAACATCGGGTTCGATTCGAGCGTGAGCGCGTGCCGGGTGGGCTGCTCGAGGGCGCTCCGCATCGCGTTGGGATACGAATCGATCCCGAGGTTCGGGTACACCTTCTCCAGATCCTGGAATGCGGGCTCGAGGTCAGCCTGGCGCTCGGCCTTCCACATCCAGATGTTCACGGGCGCGCCCGGTTGCCCCATCGCGAAGAACGGCGGCTCGCCGGCCGTCGGGAACTCGACGGCGACAGCGTCGCGGAAGTCCTGCGGCCGCATCGCGGTGGCGTCGTACGTCGAGTCTTCCCAGACCAGGAGCAGCCCCAGCTCCTTGCCGTCGTGGACGGCTCGCACGACCAGCTCCTGGGGCCGCTCGTAGCGCCACCACAGCGGCATCAGGTGGAGGTGCACGGGCTCGACATTCCGCCACGCGCCCTCGTCGGGATTGTCCGGCACCTTCGCGACCCGCTTGGCGACCAGCTGATAGCGCCGCATCTCGGCGCGATCGCGCTGCACCTCGCTCGAGAGCGAAAGGATGTAGCGCACGAGGTACCAGCCGTCGTTGCCGTACGCCCAGTCGTTGGCGGGCATCGGTGTGCCGGGGATCCCGGTGAGGATGCGCCGGTAGAGCGCTTCGGGCGCCGGATTCCCTTTGAAGACGCCAGTGGTCAGGTCGCGCGGGCGGATCGGTCGTCCCTCGGCGTCGACCAGGTCGGTGCGTCCGTCGCCCTTCGCCTTGGGTCCGTGACAGGACGCGCACGCACCCTGGAAGAGCTCTTCGGCCCGGGCCTGGTTCGTCGTGGAGTCCGACGGCTCCGGGGGCGGAGTGATGATCCCCGTCCCGCCGGAGCCGTCTGCGCCGGCCGCCTTCAGAGGAGCTATGGTCCACGGTCGATCTGCCAGGGACTTCACGTAGGCGACCAACGCCCACCGGTCCGCTTCCGTCAGATGCCCCCACGACGGCATCGCCGAGCCCGGGACGCCGCGGGTGATCGTCCGGAAGAGGTCGTCGTCGGTCGGGACCTTCTCCCAGGTCGACACGAACTTGTACTGCGCCGTGTGGAAATTGCGGGGCTTCGGATAGAGCAGGTATGCGGCCTGGCCGTCGCCGCGCCCTTCGACCCCATGGCAGGGGGCGCACTGCTGTTCGAAGATGGCCCGGCCCTTCGCGAGCTGGGCGGGATCGGTGGCCGCGCTGGCCAGCCCCCAGACGAGAAGCACACTCGGGATTCCGCCGGCGCCGCGCTTCCCCATGCCCCTAGCGCCAGCATCCTTTGTGCCAGGGGCGCCGACCGACCGAATGGTGTGTCCTGCCGGTCCCTTCGCACGCCTGGCTTGCGTTCCCCCCGGTCAATTCCCAAAAGCCGGAGTCGGCCGGCACTCTTCAGCTGTGCCGCAGAGTGGAGTAACCCCCTGGACGAAACCCATGACCAGGAGGCTGCCGATGTGGACCCTCGCCCTCGCGAGCGCCAAGGTCCGCAGCCCGCGGAAGCTCGACCCGAACCCGGTTCGTCACGGTGAAACCCGTGGGGCTGGTGTTGCCCTGACTCTCCAGCAGTGAAGTTCCCCGAACCGGCGCTGGCTCACCGCGATGCTGACGGACATCCATGGCACGGGGAGCTGAAGCTTCCCGAGGAGATCGGGCCCTACCGGGTCAGGCGAGCGTGCCATCTCGCCCGCCCTACGCCTTGATGCCCGACCCCAGGAGCCTCGGAGGTAGCATCAAGGCCTCCAGCTCGACGTCCCGAAAGCCCTCGAAGAATGCCTCCCGCATCGCCTGGGGACCGAAGCGATAGTAGTCCCCTGGAACGTTGTGAATCTTGAAGGTCAGGGTGGCCGTCGTGAGCGCGGTGGCTTGTCTCGCAACACGCCCGGGAGGCGTTGGAGCAGGCCCTGGGCGCGCTTCTCCACGTCGAGCTCCATGAAGGCCGGGATCCCGATGACGAGGAGACCTCCCGGGCGCACGACGCGCCGGATCTCGCCGAGGCTCTTCCAGAACTTCGCGTCGTGCTCCAGCGTCGCGTTCGAGAGCACGGTGTCGAAACTGGCGTCCTCGAACGGCAGGGCGTTCGCATTCGCCTGCAGGATCTCGAAGGAGCCGAATCTGGTCGGGGGCGCGAGGTTGACGCCGACCCGGTGGGAGGCCCTTCCCAGGGCGCGCAGGTTCAGGAGCGAGCGCGGCTTGGGGAGCGCCCCGATCTCTAGCACCCTTCTGCCGGCACGTCGTGCCGAGCAGATTCGCTCGAAGGCGTCGTAGATCGTCGGGTGCATGCGGCCTGATAGCGTACGCCGGCGCCGCGGTCCCGATCCCGGAGACGCGGCGCAGGCGAGGGCCGCGGCCTCGCACAGGGGACCCTTCAATCCGTCGGCCACCAGGCGGTGGCCAGCCGGGTTGAAATGCGAGTCCTGCGGGAGCCGGATCGTGTCCTTCCGCTCGGCGTCGCGAACGGTGCCGTCGAGGTCGACGAAGCGGATCGCCTCCGCGTTCGCGAGCTCCTGGAGCGCGGCTTCGAGCTCCGACGACGTGCGATCGATGTTGACGAGGACCATGCGTGCGCCGTCGGTGCGCACGTCCGCCGCAAAGCGTGCGATCAGCGCGCGCGTGAGCGTCCAGGCCTTCGAGTCGGCCCTGTCCACGCGTTCGGGGTCGCGCAGCTCCATCCGCCTCCACAGCCAGCGCAGGAGCGCGCTGCGATCGAGCACGGGATGGAGGGGCGGCGCTCCCGTCTCGAGCAAGGCTCCCGGGGCGGGGACCGGAACGCCCGTCAGGCGCAGCTCTCCACCGGGGGTCAGCTCGAACAGCGGCTTCGCGTACGACCGGAACCGCAGCAGGTTCCGCTCGAGCTGGTATTCCGCAAACGCGAGCACGACGACGTCGAGATCGTACTTCCGGCCGACCGTCTCGTAGTAGAGCAGCATCTGGTCCGTGCCGTAGCCGGACACCCCGAAGTTCAGCAGCTCGGCGTCGGGGAGCGCGTGCCCCAGGAGCGACGCGAACGTCTCGGCGTCGTCGACGCCGGCTCCGAACGTCTGCGAGCATCCGAATATTCCGATCCGCCGCCGCCCCGGCGGCTTCGGGAGCGCGACCCGATCCTTCCCCCGGAGCCCGTCGCGGTTCGTGGTGGCGACGAACGCGTACGTCCCCGGCTCCACGATCCGCCGCCGCACGCGCGCCTTCGGGCGTCAGCCGAGGAGCGGATCGACGGTCAGGATCGAATCCTCAGCGGACACCCGCCGGCGCCGCTGCCGCCAGCGGAGCTCGTTCTGCGCGTTCTCGTCGATGCCGACGTGCGTGAGCGCACCTCCCGTCGACGACACGAGGAACTTGCGCGCGCCGAGCTCCAGCGTGCCGACGGCGAACGCCGCGGACGCCAGCGCGAGGCCGACGGTCTGCAGGGACGTTCTGTGACGCGATGCGATCATTGGCTCGAGACCGTCGTCCTGCCGCTCAGGGAATGTTCAGGACCGAATATCATGCAGCCGCATTCCATTGTCTCGCATTTTTCCTCGACATCGGAAGGACCGTGCGCCAACCGTCCACGCGCGGCATCCCACTCGAACGAACGGAGGAATCCCATGGCCGCGCGCTCGTCGTCGACACGAGCGGGACGAATCCGAGGGTCGCGGACTGCAGCGCCACGCTCGGAGCGGCCCGGACGGCGTCGGCCAGGCTGGCGGCGCCCCACCCCGTCCGGGGCTAAGGGGACCTTGCCGTCGGGCGCAACCCGGAGTTCACCATCGACGCGCGCGGCGGCGGCGTCGTCGACGTGCAGTCGATCACATTGATCGGAGGCCTCCCCGGGACCGGCGAGAACGCGTTCCTGAGCGTCGAGGCGGATCCCGGCGATCAGGTCGTGATCAACGTCCATCGGCAGCTGAACGTCGGGCAGGACGGCGACGTGCGCGGCGCGCCGGGGGCGCTCACGGTCCTGAACGTTCTCGGCAGGTCGCAGCGGATCACGCTCGGGGCGAAGTCGTTCGCCAACGTGGCGATCCTGGCGCCGGACCGCCAGGTGCGGATGGGGAACAACACCTACGGCGACGCCGCGACCGTCATGACGCCCATCTGCGCGAAGACCGCGGTCCTGGTCGGCGACGTCGAGTGACGCGTCGGTAGCCGCGGGGGAGGCGCTGGTGCGGTGACGTGCGACGACGGCGCCGAGCCCCTAGGCGAGACACCGCGCCACGACCGCGGTCGACGCCGCGAGGCGCCCCGCCCGTCGGACCGACAGCCAGCGGACCACGATCAGGAGCACCGTCGCGGAGACCATCAGCGGTTTCCACGTGACGAACAGGAAGCGCACCGGAGCGACGAGGACGACCTCGATCGTCACGCCGCCGTGCCCGCGCGGGTGTCGGGGCCGGTGGTCGTGCGGGATGCCCGCGAAGCCGTCGGAAGCGTCACCGTGAACACCGAGCCCTTGCCGGGCGTGCTCGCCACCGCGATCGTGCCTCCGAGCTGCTCGACGAACCGCTTGACGATGTAGAGCCCGAGGCCAGTGCCGCCGTAGCGGCGCGAATCGGACCCGTCGGCCTGGCGGAACATCTCGAAGATCACCTGGTGGTCCTCGGCGCGGATGCCGATTCCCGTGTCGGCGACGCGCAGCACGAGCTGCTGATCGCCGGCCAGCACGTCGACCTCGACCGCGCCGCGCTCCGTGAACTTGAGGGCGTTGCCCACCAGGTTGCGCACGATCACGGTGAGCTTGCGGGGGTCGCTCGCGATCTGCAGACGCGCCGCCGGTCCCCAGCGCAGCTCGACGGTGTCGCGCCGCGGCAGCCGGCTGCAGGCGTCGCCGAGCTCGGCCCAGAAGTCGACCAGCGCGACCGGTTCGATCCGCACCTCGTCGCTGGCGCTCTCGATGCGCCCGATCTCGAGCGTGCTCTCGATCAGGTCGAGCAGCTCGCGGCCGGCGGTGACGATGCGCCCGAGGCATTCGTGCTGCTCGTCCTCGGGGAGTCCGACGTCGCACGCCATCTCTGCGTAGCCCAGGATGACGTTGAGCGGGGTCCGCAGCTCGTGCGACATCGTCGAGACGAACTCCGACTTGAGTCGGTTCGCCCGCTGGAGGTCGCCCAGGAGCCGCGCGTTGGTGAGCGACATCGACGCCATGCGGGCGAGCCCGTCGGCGATCCGGCGCTCCGCGCGCGAGAACGGGTCGATGCGGTCGAACGCGCACACGATCTGGATGCCGACGATCTCGCGGCCCCGCCGGAGCGCCAGGCACATGAAGCGCGGCGCCGGGGCGTTCGCCAGCCCGATCTGGACCAGGCGCTCGGGTGGCACGGTGCCGATCTCGACGCAGTCCTCCTGCTCGGCCTGCGAGAACAGCATCGAGATGAACTCGCGCGCGACCCGTACCTCGCGCGCCAGGCGCGCGTCCTCGGGCCGCATGCCCGTGATCACCATCGGCACGTAGGAGTCCCCCTCGGGATCCCAGAGCAGGGTTGCGCTCACCTCGCAGGCGAGCACCTCCGCGGTGAGCTGGCAGAGACGCTCCAGCACCACCGGCGTGTCGAGCGACGCGTTCAGCTCGCGGCCGGCGCGCGCGACCGCGGCCGTGATCTGCCCTTCCTCGGCGAGGGCGGTCTCGACCTCCTCGCGCTGGCGCACCTCGCGGTGCGCGGCGATCAAGCCGCCGCAGGTCGAGAGCAGCGGCTGGAGGAGCGTGACCAGGTCGGTTTCGTAGCCACCGTCGCGGTTCGCGAGTCCCGCCATACCGACCAACCGGCCGCCGTGATGGAACGGGACGCCGAGGAACGCCCGCAGCGGCGGATGGCCGGGCGGCAGCCCGCCGCGCCGCGGGTCGCTCGCCGGGTCGTTCGCGACCACCGCCTCGCCCGTGACGATGACGGCGCCGAAGAGCGTCTGCAGGTTCGTGAACTCGAAGTTCGGCGCCTGCTGCGCCCAGAGGCGTCGCGTCTCGTCGTCCCAGGCGATGTTGGTGATCGCGAACGTGCGCAGGTAGGCCTCGCCCGAGGGCCCGTGCAGCACCTCGCCGACGAACCCGTATTCGCTGCCGGTGAGGGCCAGCAGGTCGACGAGTAGATCGTCGAACAGCTCGGAGGCGTCGCGCGAGGAGATGAAGCGCGACTGCACGCGATGGATGACGTCCAGCAGGAGGTAGTCGGCACGCTGGCGGGCTGCCGCGTGGTCGAGGAGCCTGGCGCGCACGAATGCTTCCCGGCGGTAGCGGTCGAAATAGGCCGCGGCCATTACCGACACGCCGGCGCCGGTGCACATCATGAACAGGGTGTGCGCGGCGTCGTCGACGTCGATGCCGAGCGCGCCGCGGAACGACAGGATCGCCAGGATCCCCGTCGTCACCAGCGAGAGCGCGAGCTGCGGCCGCCAGCCCCACGGCAGCAGCAGGACCGTGCAGGTGAGGAGGCACGTGTAGGCGCTCGACAGGCGCTCGGGTGGCCCGTGGAAGTGGGCGACGTGCCAGCCGACCAAGCCGGCCAGCACCAGGCAGAGCGCCATCGCGATCGCGCGCGCCCACGGCCGGAGCGTCTCGACGCGGATGACGACCAGCGCGAGCGCGCAGACGACCAGCTCCACGAGGTAGGTCGGGACCGAGACCGGCGTCCGACCGGGCTCGAGGAACCACTCGAGGACGACCGCGCCTCCCATCGCGACCGCGAACACGATCGTGACCACGAGCAGGCGCTGCGCGAGCAACGCGGCCCGGGCCGCGGCGAAGCGCGCCTCCGTGACGGCCGAATCGGGCTCGGCCGTCGGGCGAACGGATTCGTGTCCCGGGGTCGGTCGATACCCGCCCGCGGACGGAGATCCAGAGGAACGCGCGTCGTCACCGGACATGGGGCTTCCCCGGCGAGCTTCGGCCGGCGCGCGGAAAAACTTGAGGCGGGGCGGGGGCCTAGCGCGTCGTCAGGCCAGAGCGGCCGGGTTCCAGTACTCCCGCCATTCTTGAATGAGCCCGTCCCGGAAGCGGGCGACGCTCATCCCGTCCCACGCGATGACCCGCCCCGTCTCGCGGTGGGTGATCGCGATCGACCACTCCGCGAGCACCATGTCGCCGTGGACGGCCAGGTGGGTGACGTCGAACCGGAGCGGCTTCGACATGCCGTTCGAGCGCCGCACCAGCTCCGCAAAGGCGGCCTTGCCGCGCAGCGGGTCAGGATGCACCGGGGAGCCGAAGGTCATGTCGTCGGCCCAGAGCGCCAGGTATCCGTCGAGGTCCTCGCGGAGCCAGGCTAGTCGGCGGCGGTCGAAGAGGGCGACGGCGTCGGCATGGCTCAACATGCGGGATGCTGTATCGCGCCCCGGGCTTCCCCCGCCAGAGCCGTGGGCGTAACCTCGCGTCTACGTCGCGTGTTGCGCGACGCAGGCGGAGGATCGGATGCAGGCACGACGAACGAAGTGGCTGGTCGGGCTGGTCCTGCTGGCGCTTCTCGTGGGCGCTCCTGCCCGCGCATCGGCCCATGTCCGGGTCTTCGTCGGCGCAGGATTCGGCTACCCCTACTACTACGGCTACGGCGGCTACCCCTACTATCCCTACGCCTACCCATCTCCGTACGCGTATCCGTATTCGCCGCCCGTCTACTACCGGGAGCCCGTACCGCCTCCGGGCTTCGTGCAAGGTCACTGGGAGTCGCGTTGGGACTCATACGGCAACCACATGCGGGTCTGGGTCCCGGCGCACCTCTACTGATGGCGACGATTGCGAGATGACGATGCGTCGACGATCCGCCACCGCTGCCGTCGGGCTGCTCCTGGCAGGACAGCTCGCCGTTGCGGCGCCGCAGCCGGCGCCGCCGTACCCACCGTCACCGCCGCCGCCGAGCTCCGACGGCCAGACGCAAGCGCAAGCGCCAGTCCCGGTCTACCGTGGCCCGGCGCGCGCGGTCGACGCGACGCCGCCTCCGCTCTCGCCGGTGATGCGTGCGATCTACGCGCCCTTCTACGTGACCGGGCTCGTCTTCCGCTACGGGTTCTACTACCTGTTCGTCGCGCCGTTCGAGGTGTTCGGGCGCACCGTCACCTACGGGGTCGAAGGCGGCGTCCCGCGTCGTGAGCCGCAACAGCAGCACGAGGGGGACGGCACGTGAAGCGCGCCGCGCTCCTGCTCGCGCTCGTCCTGTTTGCGTCGGGAGCGGCGCTCGCGGCCGGCGGGCACGGAGGCGGCGGACACGGCGGCGGCATGGGCGGAGGAGGCCACGGCCACCCGGGCGGCGGCTGGCACGGCCACGGGGGGTGGGGCGACTGGCATCATCACTCCGGCTTCGGCGCGACGTTCGTCTACTCGCCGTGGTTCTGGGATCCGTACTTCTTCCCGTACGCGCCCGCGTACTACCCCGCGTACGCGCCGCCACCGGACGACGCCGACTATTCGCCCCCACCGGAGTCGGGAGGGTGGAGCACGGAAGCCGCCGCCGACAATCCGCTCGACGCGAGCTACGGGTTGATCCGGCTCGAGGGGGTTCCCGACGGCACCACCATCGAGCTCGACGGCCGCTTCTGGATGCAGGCGGCGCGGATGAGCGAGCGCTGGCTCGCGCTCCCACGCGGTCGGCACAGCATCACGACCCGCGGGACGGACGGCGCAAGCCAGGAACGCCGCGTCGACATCGAGCCTGGTACCCAGGTCGTCGTGCAGTTCTGATCCCCGAATCCAGCTTCCGTCGCCGAAATCCCTCTGCTACTGTCGCGACATGGCTGATCTCCTTGCCGTGTCGGACACCTCCTTCGAGGCCGAGGTCCTCAAGGCTTCGACTCCCGTTCTCATCGACTTCTGGGCTCCCTGGTGCGCGCCCTGCCGGGCGATCGCCCCGGTGGTCGAGGAGCTGGCACGCGAGTACGCGGGCAAGCTCAAGGTCGTGAAGATGAACGTCGACGACAACCCGAAGACGCCGCAGAAGTACGGGGTCCGCGGGATTCCGAACCTGATTCTGTTCAAGGGCGGGCAGGTGGCGGATCAGATCGTCGGGGCCGTTCCGAAGGGGCAGCTCGTCAAGGCGGTCGAGAAGGTCGTCGCCGTCTAGGAGCCTGGCGGGGTGGCGCGGGAGCGGGGGCGCGGGCTCCGCTTCGATTCGGCGCCGCTCCGCGACTCCGGTCGAACCGACCGGAACGCTCGGCGCCTCGTAGGCGTTCCGCCCGCGCCCCCGCTCCC
>JACXTT010006524.1_pt1 | contig 16625 bp, 12 predicted proteins | sample 9270951 | NCBI WGS metagenome assembly JACXTT01 (sample SAMN15532306, study PRJNA645909) | rock metagenome | isolation source: weathered quartz diorite | place: Puerto Rico | collected 2017-06-21 | reverse complement strand
GATGGCAAACTGAATCACGGAGAGGCAGTTGAGGTCGGTGTGGACGACCATGTTTGCGACGTTGCGATGGACGAAAAGCTCACCGGGCAGCAGCCCGACGATCTCGTTCGCCGGCACTCGGCTGTCGGAGCACCCGATCCAGAGATAATCCGGGGTTTGCTGGCGCGAGAGCTTGAGGAAGAACTCCGGATCCTGCTGGCGGATGCGGCCGGCCCAAGCCTTGTTGTTGTCGAAAAGGTGACGCAGTCCCTGCATATCGAGTAAAGCCGAGCAACTCGCATCTGGCGATCGGCGTGGCCCGCATAGGTTACGCCATGACGGGTCACCGGCCGAACACGTCGAGTCTCAGCGTCGTGGATGGCATCTATCCGAGCTAGAGGTTAGGAGATTGTTCATGGCGACTGTGTTCGGCCCTCGTCCAAAAACAACTGAACCTCGCGAAACAGTTGTATGCGGTTTCGTTCCATGACGACCGTGTGCGTCCCCTCGCCGACGATTACGTAGCGCTTGGTCGGCGCGCCGGTGAGCCGCGCAAATAACGCCTGAGCCATGTAGGCCGGCGTGTCGGCGTCCCACTCCGCTTGCACCAGCAGCACCGGCACCTGGATCTGCGAGGGGTCGTAGTATCGCGTGTCTGCGCCCCAGTATCGTTGGCCGTCCTCGACGACGCCATTGGGCGCGCGCACCACCGGGGGATTTTCTTGAGCGCCGATAGGATCGGCCTCCATATTGGCCTTCCACCACGCTTCGAACCAACCGCTCGGAATCAGGTCCTTCTGTTTCTCGGCGGCTACGCCCGTCAACCACCGCTGCCGCGCCGTCTCCATCGTCACGGTGCGGTAGGCTCCTAACGGACCCTCCACACGGACCAGCGACGGGGACTGGCGCAGCCAAAGCGGCGCGTAGAGCACCAGCCGCCCGACCTTGTCGCCGTTCTGCGCGGTATACGCCCCGGCGATCACCGTTCCCCAGGACCAGGCCATCAAATTGATCTTCGCGACACCTCGGCGCGCGAGGATGTGATCCACGACCGTCCCGAAGTCCTTCACCGCCACGTCTGTATGCACGATCGGCTGATTGTCCTTGGCCGGCAGCGCCATCTCGGGCGGGCGCGTCGAGCGTCCGTAGCCGCGGACGTCCATCAGATACACGTCGTAGCCACGTTGAGCGACGTAGTCCATCCACGATACGCCGTCGAGCTGGAGGTCGAACGCCGTCTCGGCCGGGTAGGTGGCGCCGTGAACAAAGAGCAGGATCCGGTCGGGCGGAAAGACGGTCATCGCCTCCGGTCGTCTGTTGCGGACGTAGAGCTGGATTCCGGGGTCGCGCGCCGGGATCTGGTAGCTCTCGCCGACAAGCTTTACGGATTCGGCCATGGCGGGGACCGCGATGAACAGAACCGCCATCGCTGCCGTGGTCAAGCAGCGCAATAGCATCGTTGCCCTCCAGCCTCAATTTTCACCAGGAACCTCGGGTTTGCATCTCGCTGACTCCAAGTGTTCAGGCCCACGTGTAGACTAAACCGCCTGGTTTGGCTTGGCCACAAATCCGCGCTCAACATCGCTGCGGAAACCGAGAGATTCATACAGCCGGTGCGCCTCCGTGCGCTGCGCTCCGGACAAGAGAATGACTTTGTAGCAGTTCTTTGCCCACGCCAGGTCCAACGCAAACTGCAGCACCAGACGCGCAAGTCCCTGACGCCGGAACTGAGACAGCGTGACAACGTGCTCAACTACTCCGAATGGGCGTGCACGGCTGGCGAGATTCGGCACGATCGCAAGCATGCACGTCGCGGCGAGACTGCCCGCGCGCTCGCACACCACCAAATCGAGGTTCCCATCGTTCAGGATACGCGCCAGGGCGGTGTCGCCTTCGGCCTGGGACAACTCGGGGTCGTTTGGTCGCAGTTCCCGATACAGGTCGAGGATACCGAGCAGATCACGGGGCTCGGCAAGGCGCACGAATGCTGACACTCTGGACCTCGTCTTGCAGAATCAGGCGAAGACAAGCAAGCGAAACGCCGCTCTCTGGAAGGTCGTGTTCGCCGCCGAGGTCAACGTCACTTTCTCCGCTTCCGCTGCTCTTGAACGAGGCACGCGACGATCAGTAGAGGAATCTCTGGAGACGGGTTACTCGACGGTAACGGACTTTGCCAGATTGCGGGGCTTATCTACGTCCGTGCCTCGCGTCAGCGCCGCGTGATAAGCCAGGAGCTGCAGCGGGACCACGTGCAGGATAGGGCTCAAGGCACCCCGGTTTCCCGGTAAGCGGATCACGTGCACGCCTTCGGATTCCTGGAAGTGGCTGTCGGCGTCGGCGAACACGTACAGCTCGCCGCCTCGCGCCCTGACCTCCTGCAGATTGGACTTGAGCTTCTCGAGGAGTGCATCGTTGGGGGCGATGGCCACCACCGGCATGTCGCGATCGACCAGCGCCAGCGGTCCGTGTTTGAGCTCGCCGGCCGGATAGGCTTCGGCATGGATGTAGGAAATCTCTTTCAGCTTGAGCGCGCCCTCGAGCGCGATCGGATAGTGCATACCGCGTCCGAGAAACAGCGCATGGTGCTTCTCGGCGAAGCCGTTTGCCCAGGCAGTGATCGGCTGCTCCAGTTCGAGGACATCCGCCAGCGCCGAGGGCAGGTGCCGGAGCGCCTTGAGGTAAGACTGTTCCGTTTCGTCGGAGAACTTGCCGCGCAACTTCCCCAACACCAGGGTGAGCAGGAATAGCGCTGCAAGCTGAGTCGTGAAGGCTTTGGTCGATGCCACACCGATTTCCGGCCCGGCCCGGGTGAGGAACCGCAGCCGGGCCTGACGCGTCAGCGCACTCTCCGGCACGTTGCAAATCGCCAGCGTCTTGTCCTGGCCGAGGGACTTCGCGTGCTGTAACGCTGCAATCGTGTCTGCGGTCTCGCCCGACTGCGATATGGTGATCACCAGCGTGTCAGGGTTGGGCACGGTCTCGCGGTACCGATACTCGCTTGCAATCTCAACTTGGCACGGCAGGCCGGCGATGCTCTCGATCCAGTAGCGGGCGACCAGCCCTGCGTGATGGCTGGTGCCGCAGGCGAGCACCAGCGCGCTGTTCACGCCGCGCAAGACTTGCCCTGCCTCGGCACCGAACAGCTGCGGCACGATGGAACTGGCGCCGACCACCATTTCGAGAGTCGCCGCGACCGCGCCGGGCTGCTCGAAGATTTCCTTCTGCATGTAGTGGCGGTACGGGCCCAGCTCGACTGCGTCTGCCGAGAGCTTGCTATCGTGGACTTGCCGCTGCGCCTTGGCGCCGGCTTCATCGAGGATACGATAACCGCCGGTGGTGAGCTCGACCACGTCGCCTTCTTCGAGGTACACGATGCGGCGCGTGACCTGAAGCAGCGCGGACGCGTCGGACGCGGCAAAGTTCTCACCCTGCCCCAGCCCAAGCAGCAGCGGTGCGCCGTGGCGTGCCACGATCAGCTTTCTGCGATCCTGCTCCGACACGACGGCTATGGCATAGGCACCGATCAGTTCATGCGCCGCGCGATGCGTCGCCGCGAGCAAGTCGCCGCTGCCCTTGAAATAGTGATGGATGAGATGTGCGACGACTTCAGTATCGGTGTCGGACGAGAACGTGTACCCCAGCGAGATCAGGCGGGTACGGATGACCTCGTGATTCTCGATGATGCCGTTGTGCACCACAGCGAGGCCGTCGCTGCTCACGTGCGGGTGCGCGTTGCGCTCGGTGGGTGCACCGTGCGTCGCCCAGCGCGTGTGGGCGATCCCAAGCGGCCCTTCCACTTTGGTCTGTTGAGTGAGCTCGGTGAGCGCTGCAACGCGCCCCACGCTGCGCAGGCGATGCAGGCCGCCGTTCACTACAGCCAACCCGGCGGAGTCGTAACCGCGATACTCGAGCTTGCGCAGACCTTCGAGCAAGATCGGGACGATGTTGCGGTTGGAGACGGCGCCGACTATTCCACACATGACTTGTTACTCGTGGTTCGTGGTTCGATTGATAGCCAGCTCGATAGGCTACTACGGATTACGAGCTACGTACCGCGAGCCGCGGATCACGTTTTTGCCTTCTTCGCTGGCCGCTTCCACCCTTTCACCGTCGTTTGCCTCGCGCGCGAAACCGTGAGTTCGCCTGCCGGCGCGTCTTTCGCGATCGTGCTGCCGGCGCCTATGGTCGCGCCTTTGCCGACGGTGACTGGTGCTACGAGCTGCGAGTCCGAGCCGATGAATGCATCATCCTCGATCACGGTCTGGTGTTTGTTGGCACCGTCGTAATTGCAGGTGATGGTGCCGGCGCCGATGTTGACGTTGCGCCCGATCGTCGTGTCGCCCAGGTAGGCGAGATGATTGGCCTTGGAGCCCTCGCCCAGCTGCGCGTTCTTGGTTTCAACGAAGTTTCCCACGTGCGCGTGGGCAGCAAGCACTGTGCCGGGGCGCAGGCGCGCATAGGGCCCGACGCGGGCATCGGCGCCGATGTGCGCGCCGTCGATATGGCAAAAGGGCAGTATCCTGGCGCCCGCTTCCACTGTCGCGTCCTTGATCACGCAGTTTGCGCCGATGATCACTCCGGCCGCCAGCGCGACCTTTCCCTCGAAAACACAGTTCACGTCGATGCTTACGTCGTGCCCGCAGGTCAGCTCCCCGCGTACGTCGATGCGTGCCGGATCGGCTAGCGTAACCCCGCTGGCCATCAGCTTGGTCGCTTGCGTGCGCTGGTAAACGCGCTCCAGCTCCGCCAGTTGCTGTTTGCTGTTCACCCCGAGGATCTCCCATGCGTCTTGCGGCTGCACCGTGTGGATCGGCACGCCGTCGGCTACCGCCCGCTCAATGATATCGGTCAAGTAGTACTCGCCCTGAGCATTGTGGTCGCTTAGATCCTTGAGCCAACCCCTGAGGTTCGTTGTCGGTGCGGCCAGAATGCCCGTGTTGATCTCTCGGATCGCCTTCTCAGCCGGGTTGGCATCGCGCTCCTCGACGATGCGCACGACCCGGCCCGAGCCGTCGCGCACGATGCGGCCATAACCGGTGGAGTCGTCCAGGTCTGCGGTGATCAGGCTCAGGCCGCCGCGCTCCCGAATGGCTTCCCACAAGGTCTCGGGGCGAGTCAGCGGCACGTCACCGTAGAGCACCAGCGTGTGGTCGCCGGTGATACTGGGGAGCGCCTGTTGAACCGCGTGACCTGTCCCGAGCTGAGGCTCCTGGCGAACGAACCGGAGATGGTCGTCGGCGAACGCCGACGGTACTTGCTCTCCGCCGTGGCCATAGACTACAACGATCCTGTTTGCGCTGAGCATGTGCGCCGCATCCAGCACGTATTGCAGCAACGGGCGCCCCCCGAGCGGGTGCAGCACCTTGGGTATCGAGGAGTACATGCGCGTCCCCTTGCCGGCGGCGAGGATGACGACATCGAGGCTCATGGCTGGGATCGAAGGACTGGCATCGGCGGCTGAGCGGCGATTCCGGCTGGGATTATCGCATAGCCCTAGGCGGTTCCCCCAGCGTCGGTCTTAGCGCGTGCAGCAGCTGTCCGCGGCGCCGCGAGACTGAACCCACTCGATCACCGCTTCCTGAAACCCCTGCGCATTCACCGCTTGCGAATGATTGATGATGCTCACCACGACGAAAGTGCGTCCGCGGCTGTCGACGACGTAGCCGGCGAGGGCGCGTACGCCATCTAGATAGCCGGTTTTCAGGTGCCCGTGTCCGATTGCTGGCGATCCGAACAGTCGTCGCCGCAGTGTGCCGTCCACGCCCGGAATGGGCAAGGAGCTAGCGTATTCGGGCATCAAGGGACTGCGGGCGGCGTAAAGCAACAGCTCGCCGAGATGGCGCGGACTGATGCGTTCGTTGCGCGACAGCCCGGAACCGTTCTCGACCTGAAGCTCGGGGAAATCGAGGTGGCTGCGCGCGAGCCACTCGCGCATAGCGCGCGCCGCTTTGTCAGTGCTCACTGGCGGATTGTCCGTCGCGAGTGAAAGCGTGAGAAACAGCTGGCGCGCCATCACGTTGTTGCTGAACTTGTTGATGTCTCGGATCACCTCGGCAAGCGGCGCAGAGTCCCAGGTGGCCAGCAGACGGGCCGACTCGGGAACCGTCCCGTCGCGTACCCGCCCCGACAGGGTCCCGCCCAGCTCGCGCCACAGTTGCTGGAAGAGTGCGAACGCGTACTCGTTGGGACTGAGCAAGCTGTAGTTCTTTTCCTTTGCGCCGCAGCCGCGCGGGAACACGCCGCTGAAACTCAGGCGCGTCGGCTCGAGGTTCGGTTGCAGCCGCTCGGTCCAGAACTCGCAGCTGCCGCCACCGAGCGTCAGCTGGTTGAGGATGCTGATCTGCGGCAGGTCGGGCAGCGGCAGGATCGTGACGGTACCGCTGTCCTCCTGCGGCAGGAACTCCAGCCGCACCGACTTGAAGTTGAGCAGCAATGCATCCGGTCCCACGTTGTAGGGTCTCGCCGGATCGTTGTCGAAGTGCGCGGGGTCGGACGGCTCGACTGCGAAGAAAGAGCGGTCCAGCACTAGGTCGCCACGGATCTCGCGCAGGCCGCGAGCCCGGATCTCGCGCAGGAACAGCCAGAGGTCCTCGATGGTGAGCTTGGGGTCGCCATAGCCCTTGAGCACCAGGTTCCCCTGAAGCAGCTCGCCGGCGAGGATGCCGTCGATCCAGGCCTCGGTGCGCCAGGTGTAGTTCGGGCCAAGCAGTTCCAGCCCGGCAAGAGTCGTGAGCAGCTTCATTGTCGAGGCCGGATTCATAGGCCGGTCGACGTGATGCTCGAGCAGCGGCTGTGCTGCGCCGATTTCGTGGACGTAGACGCCAACGGCGCCAGGCGGAATCCCGGCCGACGCGAGCGCTTCTCGCAGCGGTGTGGGCAGCGGTGCAGGCTGCCCGCTGGCGGGTACGCCGAGCATCAGCAAAGCCAGGAGCACAGAGGCGGACCGCGTGATTCGAGCGGCGGAGCGCAAAAAGACAAGCATCATCGATGCGAGCCCGTGAGGGGACCGCATTGTATCCGTAACTGGCAGCGTTCGGTCCCGGGTGCTGATCGGAACCGAAAAAGTCCCTGTCTTTCGCGCAAGCATCCGGCGCGACATGCAAGCAGTGTGCGAGACTGGTCGTGGCATCGAAAATGCTAATACTTGGGTCAGAGGGGCCGACTCGATATTTCTTGCCGTGTGAGGAATGACCGCATGGAGCTGATGGAACGTATCGAACAACAAATGGCCGCGACGCAGCTTCCGCTGTTCGCGATCACGCTGGCGGCCGTCCCCTGTCCGGACACGCCCCTGATTCTCACTCTGCATTGGCATGCTTTCGTGCGCGAGCGGCTGGTTGAAAACGAGAGCGCAGAGGCTGTTGCTTACAAGTCTGTCCCCAGCTCCGCGTTGCAGCTCAACGAACGCTGGGAAGATCTTCTCACCGTCGATCGCGCTGCCCTCGACGCCGCCTGGGAGCTGGGAGCGTGGGACGTGGCGCGTGCGGAGCGGCCTTCGGTTGGGCGTCCAGGGGCCGAATCGCGTGAAGCGCTCGAATGTCTGCAAGCTTTCGGTGCGTTCCCCTTCGGAGTGGATGGCAACCAGGTCGTAGTGGCGGATGCGCCAGATGCGGACGATCTGCTGAACGTCGCAGCCCGCCGCGGTTATCTCATGTGGCTGTTCCGTCCGGTTCGCGGCGGCATCTGGAAGGACGTTGCCGAGGACGCCACTCTGCTTCCAGACGGCACGCGCGAGCCGCCTTGTCCGGTTGCGCCGGTGCCGCCCACGGGGAGCGTCGCGCGCAAAACCGTCTATCGTTTCGGTGTTGCTGCGGGTCTGCGCCACTGAAGGGCTTCCCGGCCTCTCTCTGATTCCTTCATGGCGGGGGCTCCAGGCCCTGCGCCCTCCGGCGCTGTCGTCAGTCCATTGAACCCCAGGGCTTTTCTTCTGCGCTGCGCCTACGCACGCCTTGAATTGTGACACCCTCGCCTGTATTATTGGCACTCGTTGGCATAGAGTGCTAACAGATCCAGTAATTCTATTTTTATCAACTACTTAAGTCAAGGAGACAGATCGATGAAAATTCGGCCTTTGCATGACCGAGTCGTCGTGAAACGCCTCGAAGAAGAGCGGAAGACCGCCTCGGGTATCGTGATTCCGGACACCGCCGCTGAGAAACCCGATACCGGCGAAATCATCGCCGTGGGCAATGGCAAGATTCTCGAGGACGGCAAGGTCCGCCCGCTCGACGTGAAGAAGGGCGACAAGGTGCTCTTCGGCAAGTACTCCGGCCAGACCGTGAAGGTCGAGGGCGTCGAGTACCTGGTCATGCGCGAAGAAGACCTGATGGGCGTTATCGAGTAGGTCCTAGATCCTCTTAATCCCTTTTTGAGAATTCGCAGGAGTTCCACTCATGGCAGCTAAAGACGTCAAGTTTCATGATTCCGCCCGCAACCGCATTGTCGCGGGGGTGAATATTCTGGCCGATGCAGTCAAAGTGACGCTCGGTCCCAAGGGCCGCAACGTTGTGCTGGAGCGCTCGTTCGGCGCCCCCACCATTACCAAGGACGGCGTGTCGGTCGCCAAGGAAATCGAGCTGAAGGACAAGTTCGAGAACATGGGCGCCCAGATGGTCAAGGAAGTCGCCTCGAAGACTTCGGATGTCGCCGGCGACGGCACTACCACCGCTACCGTTCTCGCCCAGTCCATCGTGCAGGAGGGGATGAAGTACGTGGCCGCCGGCATGAACCCGATGGACCTGAAGCGCGGGGTCGATAGAGCGGTGGAAACCGTAGTGGCTGAGCTCAAGAAAGTGTCCAAGCCCACCACCACCAGCAAGGAAATCGCGCAGGTCGGCGCCATCTCCGCCAACGCCGACGAGTCCATCGGCAAGATCATCGCCGACGCCATGGAGAAAGTCGGCAAGGAAGGGGTGATCACCGTCGAAGACGGCAAGAGCCTGCAGAACGAACTGGAGGTCGTCGACGGCATGCAGTTCGACCGCGGGTACCTCTCGCCTTACTTCATCAACAACCCCGAGAAGCAGATCGCCATTCTCGACAATCCGTACATTCTGCTGCACGACAAGAAGATCTCCAGCATCCGCGATCTACTGCCGGTGCTCGAGCAGGTAGCCAAAGCTGGCCGCCCGCTGCTGATCGTCGCCGAGGAAGTTGAAGGCGAAGCGCTTGCCACGCTGGTCGTGAACAACATCCGCGGCATCCTCAAGACCTGCGGGGTGAAGGCACCGGGCTTCGGCGACCGCCGCAAGGCGATGCTGGAAGACATCGCCGTTCTGACCGGCGGTACCGTGATCTCCGACGAGCTTGGCTTACAGCTGGAAAAGGCCGGTCTGAACGATCTAGGCCAGGCCAAGCGCGTCGAGGTGGGCAAAGAAGAAACCACCATCATCGATGGCGGTGGCGATGCCAAGCAAATCGAAGGGCGCGTGAAGAGCATCCGCAAGCAGATCGACGAATCCACCAGCGACTACGACAAGGAGAAGCTGCAGGAGCGTGTTGCGAAGCTCGCCGGTGGTGTCGCGCTGATCAAAGTCGGCGCGGCGACCGAGATGGAAATGAAGGAAAAGAAGGCGCGCGTGGAGGACGCGTTGCACGCCACTCGTGCAGCGGTGGAGGAAGGCATCGTGGCAGGCGGTGGCGTCGCGCTGATCCGTGCGCGTCAGTCCATCCAGTCCCTCAAGGGTGCTAACCACGACCAGGACGCCGGCATCAAGATCGTGATGCGTGCCCTGGAGGAGCCCCTGCGTCTGACCGTAGCGAACGCCGGTGCCGAGCCCTCAGTGGTCCTGAACAAGGTTCTCGAAGGCAAAGGCAACTTCGGCTACAACGCCGCCACCGATCAGTACGGTGATCTGGTCGAGATGGGCGTGCTGGACCCGACCAAAGTGGCGCGCTGCGCGTTGCAGAACGCCGCCTCGGTCGCGGGCCTCATCCTCACCACCGACGCGATGGTTGCCGAGCTGCCCAAGGAAGAAGGCCACTCGCATGGTGGTGGCGGCGGTATGGGCGGCATGGGCGGCATGGATATGTAGCGCAGGTACCGGGCGCGTTATCCTGGCGCAAGTCAGGATCCGGGCTGCACAAGAGCCAAAGGGGCTCCGCTGGAAAGCGGGGCCCCTTTTTATTTTTCCGGTCGCGATCCGTGTTCGAGATAGCGCTTCCGCTCCCATCTAAATCGGGGCGCCAGCATGCGGCTTTACAATTCCTCTCCCAGGCTGACCGCCCTACGTTGACAAGCACGCAGGCGAAGAATATGTTCGCGAGAGCCGTGGCGTGGCCGCTACGCGGCCACGCATACTACTAAGGCAACACTGGGAGGAGGTGCTCGATGGCTGAGGCAACAGCAGGAGTCCGCGCTGCGTCGGCGCATCCGGATTTCAAGCCGGAAGAAAAGCGCGTCATTTTCGCTTCCTCTCTCGGCACCGTCTTCGAGTGGTACGACTTCTACCTGTATGCCACTCTGGCGCCCTTCTTCGCGGCCCTGTTCTTTCCGAAAGGCAACGACACCGCGGCGCTGCTGTCCAGCTTTGCGACCTACGCTGCGGGCTTCCTGGTGCGGCCGTTCGGCGCGCTCGTGTTCGGGCGAATCGGCGACATCGTCGGCCGGAAATATACCTTCCTGGTGACGATCGGCATCATGGGCGGCGCGACCTTCCTGGTTGGCCTGCTGCCTACCTTCCAGTCGATCGGATGGCTGGCCCCTGTTCTGCTCGTCAGCCTCAGACTGCTGCAGGGGCTGGCGCTCGGCGGGGAATACGGCGGGGCCGCTACTTACGTGGCCGAGCACGCGGCCGAGAACCGGCGCGGGTATGACACGAGCTGGATTCAGACGACCGCCACGCTCGGTTTCTTCCTGGCGCTCATCGTGATCATGTTGTGCCGCTTCAACATCTCCAAGGAAGATTTCGCGCAGTGGGGCTGGCGCATCCCGTTCTGGGTATCCCTGTTCCTGTTGGTCTTCTCCATCTACATCCGGCTCAAGCTCGAAGAGTCGCCGGTGTTCAAGAAGATCAAGAGCGAGGGCGCGACGTCCAAGTCACCTCTCACCGACGCCTTTGCCAATTGGAAGAACGGCAAGATCGTGCTGCTTGCGCTCATTGGTGCCACAGCCGGCCAGGGCGTCGTCTGGTACACGGGTCAGTTCTACGCGCTGTTTTTCCTCCAGATCACGCTCAAGCTCGACTATCAGGTTGCCTACACGCTGATCGCGATCTCGCTGGTGATCGGCACGCCGTTTTTCATCCTCTTCGGCTGGCTGTCGGACCGGATCGGGCGCAAGAACATCATCATGGCGGGGTGCCTGCTGGCCGTCCTCACCTATTTCCCGCTGTTCAAAGGGCTGACCCACTACGTAAATCCGGACCTCGAGGCTGCATCAGCGAAGACCTCGGTTTCACTCGCGGCCAATGACTGCCACTTCCACATTTTCGTCGGGCCCTGGTCGAAGTTCACCGAGTGCGACAAGGCCAAGGATTTCCTCACCAAGCAGGGGATCTCCTTTACGTCCGGGCCCGGGGTCGAAGACCAAGCGGTCGTCACCAAGGTCGGCGATGTCGAGCTGAAAGGTTGGGACGAGAACGCTTACAAGGAGGCGCTCAAGGCCGCGGGGTTCCCCGCGAAAGCGGACATCGCGAAGGTCGACTGGTTCATGACCGAGCTGATCCTCGTCATCCTCGTCATCTACGTGACGATGGTGTACGGCCCCATCGCTGCGTTCTTGGTGGAACTGTTCCCGGCGCGAATACGCTACACCTCGATGTCACTGCCATACCACATCGGCAACGGCTGGTTCGGCGGAATGCTCCCGTTGTTGGCAACAGCAATGGTGGCGGCGTCGGGCAATATCTATAATGGTCTCTGGTACCCCATCGTCGTGGCCGCGATGACTTTCATCATCGGTATTACGTTCCTCAAGGAAACCAAGGACCACAAGGTGCGCGTGGACCTGTAAGAGCGTCAGCCCTTAGAGGCCGGCAGGCGCTGCGGCGGAGCCTGTGGGGACTGCGATGAGCGTGGGTTTACGCCCCGGCGTGATCGGCCGATCAGAACAAGCTCTCCCGCACGAAGATTACGTCGTTGGGTTGCACCAGATCAATCAGCGCCCCTTTCAGCGTGGTGTACAGGCCGTCGACACCCCGTCGCCTGATCTGAATGTTCTTCTCCGTCCCGCGCACTGTGAGTCCGCCACCCATCGACAGCGCCTGCATCACGGTCATATCTTTCTCTAGCCTGAAGGCTCCTGGTCGATTGACCTCGCCGTAGATGTAGAACAGCGGCGCTCGGGCCACGTAGATGGAGTCGCCAGCGACAATCTCAGGGTTGTTCGAGAAGTCGCCGGATCGAAACAGAGACGGGAGGTCGACTTGGTACTTCTGGCTTTTGCCGCCTACTACACGTACCAGCGTGACCACGTCCGCGCCATCGGGCAGGGCGCCGCCCGCAAGTGCGAGCACGTCGCTCAGCCTGTAGATCCCTTCCTCCAGCGCGTATCGGCCAGGGCGGTTGACCAAACCGAGCACCGAAACCTGGCGGCTCTTGAATTGGAGAACTGTAACGACGACCTGCGGGTCGCGCACAAATCCTCGGTTCCTGAGCAGCTGCGCGATGCGATCCTCCGCGCGCTTCGCCGTGACGCCGGCAATCGGCACGGGGCCGAGCAAAGGTACAGTTATCGTACCCGCTTCCGACACCCGCGTTTCCATCGTCATATCGGGCTGCTGGAACACCACGACGCGGACCACATCGCCGACGCCTATTGGATACCCAAGCGCTAGCTCGGCGGCCGTCGCCGGTTCGAAGGACAGGGAGTCGCTCCTTGGAGCGGTGGCTGCGGGTGGTTGAAGCGCCTGTGCCGCTTGTGACGCTGCCGGACCGGGAAGGTTGCCAGGCTGATCCGCGATGCTGGCATCGGTCTTTGGTGTCGGCACGACAGCGGCTGGATTGATGGCACGCGGCTTCGCCGCCGGCTTGGATGTGCTTTGCTGCGCCAGGGCGACAGACGCCGAGAACGTGAAAGACGCGACTCCCAGAAGCACGAGCAGGTCGATGGTGCGCTTGCGTAGGATCAAGATTCTGTATCTCCTCGCCGCGATCCTGACAGCTCACCCGAGACTCCCGAAGCGGAGCACGAGTTCCCGAATCCCTCAGCGTGCGCGGCTCTCTCTGGTGGGGTCTCGGCATGCGGGGACACTGGATCAATTTTGATCCCTTCAGCCCCTTCACGATTTTGTCTTGATCGGCGCTGCAACCTCCAGTCGGGCCACGAGCTCGTGATTTTGCAGGTGAGCGTGCAACGGGCTGGTCTTTGTTAGCTGCTCGAGTCTACGTGCTGGTCAGCAGCGATACAACCGCCCCTGCACCGAAGCCCCCAGGTACCCGGCTTCATTAGAGCCAAGTAAAGATTGTGCAACTACGCGTCCTGAACTCCTGCGCCTAGCACCTTACCGCCGCCGAGCGATCGTTTGACTGCCCCAATCCTAGCGTCAGAATTGCATTGTGCCAGTGAGAGAAATCCGGTAGTCGTTGTAGTCGCCAAATGGAACGTTGGAGGTACGGTGGTTGTACTGCGCACCGACCGAGAAGGAAAGGACACGGATCGCCTGCCAAGTGACACCGAGGTTGAATACGGTGAATTTGTCGACGCGGTGTTCATTCACGGGCACCAAGGATGTCCCCAGGTAGTCCTGCTGGAAGCGGCTCGCGTCGGCGCGGAGGCCTATTTTCGATGTAAATTGGTAGGAATAGCTTAGATCGATGCCGGTAGTCTTTATGTAGGTCGCGGTGTTGTCCTCCACCGGGCCGCGGATCTCATAGATGCTGGCGCTCGCCGTGCTCTTCCCAGTGAGGAGGTATTCGTAGGTCAGCCTGCCGGAGGGTCCGGCAAAGTCGTCGCCTGAGGCCGAAGCGCGATTACGACCTGTATAGCCGACATCGCCGTACAGGCGTGAACGCCCCGTCAAGTGCCAATCGAGGAGCGCGGAGAGCGTGTATTGCGTGTACTGGTTGTCGAAAGCGGCAGGAGGACTGGGCGGACGGTTGGGCCACTTTCCTTGCTCGTAGCGCAGGCGCACGCCCGTGCTGTTATCACTCGGCGACCGATACATGGCGCCGAGGCTTGCAGACGCGTAATCGAAGTTGTCCAGCTGGAAGGCCTGTGCAACGAACTGAGATGCCGGCGCCTCGTAGTTCGTCTGCAAGGTAGCCACTGCGGCCTGCAATTCCCAACGCGGCGTCAAGGTATACCGCGCGTCCACCAGGCCGTCATAAAGCTTTTGCAAACGCGGGATCGCAACCCCGATCGCAGATAAAAGGGCCTCCCGGGTCTGGCGTGCACCCGCACTGACCTGTCCATACCAGTCGTTGCCGGCGCGCCAATCCCACGAGCCCCGCACCCGATACCCCAGGTAATCGAGTTCGTCGTACGAGCCGTAGTAGTACTGGGTCGCCGATGCGTCGAAGATGAAACGCTGGCGGCTTACAGGCAAGTCCAATTTCAACCCGCCTCCCACGCCCCAGATCAGGTCGCTCTTGGCGCGCCCCCCGGTCAGCGCGTTCACCTGCGCCGGCGTAAATTGGTCAGAGATGAGAAAGATGTTGCTGTCGTAAGTGACGCCAACGTTGACGTTTAGCAGTACTTTGTCCTGGTCCAGAGCCAGTACGCCCTCTGCGGTCGTCGCGAGGCATGCCGCGGCCAGGACTGGGAGCCAGACAGCGCAGTCCGGCGGGGATCGAGAAGCCAACTGATGTGACCAATCAGAAGGTTGGAAGGGGCCGCGCGAGCGAGCGAACAATTGAACTGGTCATCGAAGAGATGCGGAGGGTCGCCGCGAAGTTGCGAGGTCCCATTATGCCTGGGGACTAATGAGGGAGAACCTGCTGGTATGTTGTCAGCATTCTTTACATCTGCCTCGGTGACCGTCAGCGGAGAGTCCGTAAGTCAATGATCCAATGCATATCTTTGTAGCCGCACGAAAATTGCTTCTGCGCAGTTTGCGCGATTCGCGAGGAGTCAGCTGAGTGACCCACTTGGCGCAAACCGCGGCGACCAACCTGGGGAGGGAGACCGATGACAAGAACCAGCATTAGTGCCCAAAAACGCTTTGTTTTCGCATTGCTGGGTTGCTGCGTTGGAGCGCTTGCCAACGCTGCCCCAGTAATTGTTCCGGACCCTGCACCAGGCGCGTTCGGGCCAGACATCGGCGGTACGGGCCTGTTCAGTCCCGATCCTCTTCTGATTTCGCTCGAGGTTTTGGATACAGGTGCATCGCTCGGCTTCGGTGGTGCGGAGTTCGGCATGTTCTACAGCTCTGCACCAGGAACGCTCATTCCGATTTTCCAGACCACTGATCAAGATCCGGATCCGGGTGGCCCGGGCAGCATTACCCAGAGCGCTATCGTGGACCTAACGTCCGGACAAGTAACCGACGGCGACGAGGGTGTCCTCCAAAACACGTTTACGCCCGGCACCGGGCAGGTGGGTTTCTATCTGAAGCTAAGCGATATACTAGCCTCGGTCTTCGGCGTCTCGCCGATCTTCACGGATCCGACGCTCAATTTGGGCGGGGAAGACATGTCAGCCACGTTCCCGGTTCTGGACCCTTCGGTGCAGAAGGCATACCTGCTGGGATTTGGTGCGATAGACCCGAACGACGTTTCACAGACCACCACGACCCTCGGTTACTATGCGGTGATTGGGCTTACCGTGCCGGAGCCGGCCACGCTGCTGCTTTTGGTACCGATGATCGGGATGATCCTCGGCGCGGGTACGCGGGGTCGGCGGTAGTAGTTGCGCCGCCTTCAGGCATTGCGACGCGCTCTAGAACGCCCCTCTTCCGGCGTGTTTTAACCAAAGGTGTCGGCGCGCGAACGCGCGCCGGCGCTATTCGCCCCTGGAGTAGCTAGAGCTACCTCGACAAGCCGGAGCGGGCAGCCGCCAGATCGGCCTCGACCATCTCTCGGACGAGGTCGCGAAAGTTGATCGTTGGCTTCCAGCCGAACTTCTCCCTGGCCTGCGCTGCATCTCCGACCAGGTGCACGCTCTCCCGTGGTCTGACCAGCGCAGAGTCGATCACTACGTGGTCTTCGTATGCAAGGCCAACGTAAGAGAAGGCCTCCCTGGCGAAGTCGCGAACAGAATGCACCTCGCCCGTGGCGACAACACAGTCACCCGGCTGCTCGTGCTGGAGCAAAAGCCACATCGCGTTCACATAGTCGCGCGCGTGCCCCCAGTCACGCACGGCATCCAGGTCCCCGAGACGCAGTTCCTTAGCGAGCCCGAGCTTGATCCTGGCGGCGTGAGAAGTAATTTTCCTGGTGACGAACTCGAAGCCGCGTCTGGGCGACTCGTGGTTGTAGAGGATGCCACAACATGCGCGCAAGCCATAAGACTCGCGGTAGTTGCGCGTCAGATGCAGACCGGCGAGCTTCGAGATCCCGTACGCGGACCTCGGGTTCATCGGCGTGCGTTCGTTCTGCGGGGCCTCGCTGACCTTACCGAACACCTCGCTGGAACCGGGAAAGTAGAATAGACATTGCGGTGCGCAGTCTGCTATCGCGGCCAGCACGTGATTGGTGCCGAAGAGGTTAGCCGTGAAGGTTGGGGCCTTCACCACGAAAGACCACGCCACAAAAAGCTTCGCCGGCCC
>JACXTT010006523.1_pt1 | contig 16626 bp, 13 predicted proteins | sample 9270951 | NCBI WGS metagenome assembly JACXTT01 (sample SAMN15532306, study PRJNA645909) | rock metagenome | isolation source: weathered quartz diorite | place: Puerto Rico | collected 2017-06-21 | reverse complement strand
ATCATCTCCGATAGATTTTTCCACCAGCATATCGTCGTTTGGCTCAACGACGGCAAGGGTCGTTTCGTCAAGAGTCCTCCTGGCCGCTTCTCACCGAACACGGGTTCAGACCTAGCTCTTTCAGCAGTAGATCTGAATTGGTTGCGGCAGCCTACATTAACTAAGAGGCAACAGCCTCTTCCAAACTATCTTCCGGCCGGCGGATACACCCAGCCATTACTCAGTTTGGCCTTAAACCAGCGTCGCGTCGAATGGCTGTTCCACGTTGCGACCGATCCACTCCACCCGAGAGCGCCTCCAACCGTCGTAACGGCATAGTTCGTTACCATCTCAGATTCCTAACTGATTGTGTGTCTCCGACTCAGCTGGTCCTCAGCACCGCTAGTTTGGACATAGTGCATGGTAAGCGACAGCTTTTGAAGCACGGGTAGCCTAGCCTTAACGGCCAAAGCTGGCACGACAAGTCAGCTAGATTAACCGCTTCTGGCTTGATCACACGAATGCGGCGGATGAACCTTGCGGAGACGGAGCAATACGCACAACTCGCAGTTGTCGAAAAGTAGTGGCACGAAACGAGAAAAGTCAACTTCTCAAGGAAGGACCAATCAATGAAGACGAAGAAACGGTTCGTATGGCTTTTGATGCTACTGACGTTTTTAGGGGTTTTTGTAGTCGCTTATGCTGAGGACGAGCTGATCCCCTACAAGCTAATCACCACCATTTCCGTCCCCAGCGGGTTGACGTTTCCTGGTGGAGGCTTCGATATAAGTTGGGTCGATTCCGAGCACGGCAGGTACTACCTCGCCGATCGCGGGAATTCGACTTCCAATCCAAAGGTTCCCCCCGGCATTGACGTGATCGACACGAGACACGACAAATTCCTGTATCAAATTCCCCTGTCTACATCGGCGAATGGAGTTGTCGCGATTCACAGGGGAGGTGAAGACGATGGCGAAGGTGAAGATGACGCCGGGACGCTGGTAGCCGGCGGAACCGACAGCACGGCTATCTTCATAGATCTGGCCCATCCGTTTGCCTTGCCGCTGGCAGTCAGTACTGGAGGGAATAATCGAGCGGACGAGCTGGCGTTCGACCCGCTGCATAACATCATTCTGATCGCCAATGATCGCGACACGCCCCACCCGTTCGTGACATTCATCTCCACGCAGACTCACTCGGTGTTGGGCAAAATTCTGTATGACGGTAGCAGCCCGGGCAATCCGTTGTCGACGGGCGGCATAGAACAACCCGTGTGGGATCGACAAACGAGGAGGTTCTACATCGCCGTCCCCTCGACTGCAGATCACGCGAACGGTGAGATTGACGAGATCGATCCCATCGCCAGAAAAATCACACGGATCTTCCCGACCACTTGCAAGCCGGCCGGCTTGGCGCTGATCCCCATGCAGCGCTTGATGACAAGTTGCGGCGATGTTCTGGGAATAGCCACCGGAGCGGTCTTGACGACTGTCTCGGGCGTAAGCGCTGATGAGATTTGGTTCAACTCTGGGGATGAACGGGTCTACTTCGGGAGTTTTTTCACCAGTTTCGTGGTCAGCGCTCTACCTCCGTACAATGTAATTCCTGGAGGTCTGCCCTGGACTGGGCACTTCACGCCAGCACCGGCGCAGTTTAGTCACTCGATCGCAGCCGACAGCGAGAACAACCACATTTTCGTACCGGTTACGAATCGAGGCGTGCTGGTATTTACTGACAGCTCCGAAGATGATGACTGACCCGGTAAATTAAGGCGGCCGGAGGGTGAATATTGGCTGGGACCTGTTTTCACAGCCAAGCCCGGTAGCGACTGCCATCAGGACCGGTCACCTGTTCCTGATGGCAACGGATGAAACCGTTGCTGGACGCCGCTCGGAACCATCCGGAGATTACGGCCATGATCCGCGCTCGTTAAAACACCAAGGCACAAAGGCACCAAGGCACAAAGAAGGCGCGCTAAGATTTCTTGTTTGCGCGCCTTCTTTGTGCCTTTGTGTTTTTAATCCACGGGTTCGAGGCGCAGAACCATCCCCGACTTTGGCGTGTGCTCCGCATCCTGACGCGTGACGAGGTAAATCAATCCATCGGGGCTTTGCCGGATGTCCCGCACTTCCTGCCGCATCGCGTTCAGCATCAACTCGCGTTCGTTTTGACCGCGTCCTGCGAGCCGCACGCGTTGAATCATCCGGCCGCTCATTCCCGTCACCAGCAATTGTCCTTTCCACGCCGGGAAACGATCCCCAGTGTAGAAAAGAATGTTGGAGATTCCAATCGACGGCACCCAGAAAAACCGCGGCAACTCCATGCCTTCTCGTGATGGGTTTTCGCTAATAATCTCGCCGCTGTATTTGCGTCCGTAACTGACGACGGGCCATCCATAGTTGGCACCGGGTTTGAGGATGTTGACTTCGTCCCCACCCATCGGCCCATGCTCGCTGGCCCAGATCTCTCCGGTGTCGGGGTTCACGGTCATTCCTTGCGGATTGCGATGTCCATACGAATAGATCTCGGGCTTGGCGCCGGACCGGTTGACGAATGGATTATCGGGAGGAATGCGGCCGTCGTCGTAGAGGCGGACGATCTTTCCGTTATGTTTGCTGAGATCTTGCGATAGCGGTTCAGTGGTCGGGCCGCGGTCGCCGACGGACGCGTAAAGCATACCGTTCTTGTCGAACACCACGCGTGAGCCGGGATTCAAGCCGCCTCGAGTCCAAGCATCGGCTACGAAGATATCTTTCACGTCGAGCAATCGCTTGCCTTCCAAACGCCCGCGCGCGACGGCTGTTGTCACACCTTGCTCACCGCCTTTGGAGTATGTGAAGTAGACCCACTTGTTCGTTTCGAAGTTCGGATGAAGCGCAACATCGAGCAAGCCACTATGGGCTGTCGCCATGTACTGGATCTCCGGCAGTCCGGCAATCGGCTCGTCGTCGAGCTTGCCGTTATGGATGAGCCGCAGCCGGCCCGGCCGTTCCGTGACCAGAATGTCGCCGCCTGGAAGAAAGACCATGCTCCACGGGCTGTCCAAGGCTTTCGCAATCGGAACGACCCGAATTGTCTTCGTGTCGGTTTTGAACTCTAGTATCTGGCTCCCGTTCTGCCGGGCACTCGCGGTTGAAACCAGAACGAATGCCACGACGACGAAGAGGGAATGAATGGCACGTTTAATAGTTAGTTGCATGAACAGCAGACGTACCAGAGCGGGGATAACCAGTCAATCAATTTGAAATTGGACGAATCCTGCATCTCAAAGCCGAGATCCGAAATCTCAGAATGGACGGTCCAATTCGAAATTTCGGCTTTCGGATTTGAGATGCAGGATTTGTCCAATTTCAAATTTGTTAGCTCGGAGGTGATATCCTCCACAACCATGCAAATGATTATTGTCCGTCTCGATGTGAAGCCCGAGAAAGTTGAGGACTTTCTGAGACTGGCGTCCTTCAATGCGTCGGAGTCCAGGAAAGAGCCCGGGAACCTGCGGTTCGACGTTGTTCGTTCCGTCGACAATCCGACGCTTTTCCGGCTATACGAAGTCTATCGTGACGATGCAGCAGTTCGGGCCCATCAGGCAACCGGGCATTACGCGAAATGGCGAGCAGAGATCGAAGCTCTGCTGGTAACCCCGCGTCTCAGCGAAAGATTTACGAGCGTGTTTCCTGAACCGTATTCGTGATGTCATTCGCGCTTCATGTTCCGCAAGAGGTTCACTACGGAAAAGGTGAAGTCCGCAAGTTGTCGGAAATCGTTGGGCGTTTCGGACGGCGGGCATTCGTTGTTACCGGTTCACGGCCCGCGCCTGTTACGTTGCGCGATGCCGTTGGATGGTCTGTGCACGGCGAGCCCGAAATTGGAACAGCGGACGAGGGCGCGAGGCTCTGTCGCGAGTCCGGCTGCGATGTCGTCATCGCGATTGGCGGCGGGAGCGTTTTGGATACGGGCAAAGCGGCTGCGGCGCTCGCGGCCAATGGTGGCGAGGCATTGGATTATCTCGAAGGCGTCGGGCGCGGCCGCGTTCTGGAGCGGCCGTCGCTTCCGTTCATCGCGGTTCCGACGACCGCCGGCACCGGTTCGGAGGCCACGCGCAACTCGGTCCTCCGCGTTCCGAGCCTCAAAGTGAAACGCAGCTTGCGCAGCGAATTCATGATTCCACGCGTCGCGGTGATCGATCCGGAGCTTTCCGAAACCTGCTCGCGTCCGGTGGCCGCATCGGCAGGGCTGGACGCGCTGACGCACCTGATCGAGGGATATGTATCGATCGGTGCACAACCGACCACCGATGCATTGGCTTTGAAGGGAATCGTACTTGCCGCAACGGGACTCGTCGGTCTTTCGCGAGGAAGACCGGATGTCGAAGCGATGTCGCTGGCTAGCTTTTGGGGTGGAATCGTTCTCGCCAATGCCGGGCTCGGCGCTGTGCATGGCCTTGTTGCCCCACTCGGTGGTCGATTTGACGTGCCGCATGGAATGGGTTGCGCATGCCTTCTCACTGCAACCATGCGGACAAATATCAAAGCGCTTCGCGAGCGGGCGCCGGAAAGTCCGGCGCTCGCGCGTTATGCGGAGATCGCTGCTGCGCTGACGGACGTACCGGATCTCGACCGTCTCCGCGTCGACCTCGGTGTACCGTCACTCGGAAACTTCGGGCTCTCACCAGATCAGATTTCCGCCGTCATCGCCGGTTCGCGCGCCGGCAGCATGAATTACAACCCCATCACGCTGACCGATTCGGAACTGGAGCGAATCCTCTTGGACTCGATCTAGCGCTGTTCAGGCGCCGGCCCAGCCGGAGGCGGCGCTTGACCCGGAGGGGGCGGCGGCGGTGCGGGCGCCGGCATCTCAGCGGTGCCGTCGAGCGCGAACACGAACAGGATCGGCGGGTAGTCCACCTTCGCATTATTCGCACCCACGATCGTTGCGGTGCGGCCCAATCCACCGGCGAACGCGACGTACTGCTTGCCGTCCACTTCGTAAGTGATCGGCGGAGCCATGCCCGTGCGACCGGTTTTCACTTCGTAGAGGATTTCGCCGTTAACGGCATTGATCGCGCGAAAGCGGCCGTCATTGATTGTCTGAAACACCACGCTACCAGCCGTGGTCGACGTGCCGCCGCCGATTCCGCCGCCACCTTCAACATTCCACCTGAGCTTCTGGTTGAGCGGATCCCAAGCCTGTAGCCCACCGCGCGCGCCTTGCGGAGGCTCCGGACCGATCGACGGCTCGATCGTCTTCGTCGGACCGGAAGGACGAACATAACCCGTCGAGCCGGGCCTCAGTTCCACTTGGGCCTGGTAAGGAAAACTCGAATAGGAGGCCGGAATGTAGACCAGTCCAGTGTTGGGGTTGTAGGACATAGGTGCCCAATTGTGGGCGCCGCCGCCGGTTGGATACACCGAGATCGGGTCCTGATCGTAATACGCGGCGGGATTCACCATCGGCCTCCCCTTCTCATCGATACCCAACGCCCAACTCACCTTCACGAACGGCTGGGCGGAGAGGAATTCGCCGGTGACGCGGTCCAGCACATAAAAGAAGCCATTCTTCGGCGCTTGCGTGATGACCTTGCGCATGCGTCCGTTGATGTTGAGATCCAGCAGCATGAGTTGCTGCACGCTGTCGTAGTCCCAGTTGTCGTTGGGCACGGTCTGGTAGTGCCATTTGAGTTTGCCGGTGGTCAGATCGACTGCCAGGATTGAGCAGGTATACAGATTGTCGACATTCTGCGCGCCCCGAAACTTCTGCACCCATGGCTCCGCGTTGCCTGTGCCGACATAGACCAGATTCGCCTCGGGATCGTAAGCGAAGCCGTCCCACACCGCGCCACCGCCGCCGTTCTTGTAGAACTCGCCGCCCCAAGTCTTCGCTGCGACGCGCATCGCTTCATTCTCAAACGGCTTCGACGGATCGCCCGGCACCGTGTAGAACCGCCACGCAATTTGCCCCGTCTGCGCATCCAGCGCGACGAACTGGCCCCGCGTAGGCTTGTCGCCACCAGACGCGCCGATGATCACTTTGCCGCCCGCGATACGTGGTGCCATGGTCAACGTGTAGAGATCCTGCGGATACACGACGCGCGTTTCCCACACCGGCTTGCCCGTCAGCGCGTTCAGCCCGAATAAGCGGCCGTCGTTCGCGGGGGCGATGATCATGCCGTTATAGAGCGCGATGCCGCGATTCACAATGCCGCAGCAGATCCTGGGTCGCACGTCGGTCTGATTGATCTCGGGATCCCAGCGCCACAGTTCCTTGCCGGTGCGCGCGTCCAGCGCGAACACAACGCTCCACGACGTAATGCCGTAAAGTGTGTTGTTCCACATCAGCGGCGTGCCTTCCTGATTGCCGCCGCCCGCGCCCATCACATACGACCACGCGAGGCCGAGCCGCTTCGCGTTCGTTGCATCGATCAGCTTCAACGGGCTGTAGCGCGTTTCGTTTTGCGTGCGGCCGTAGCTGAGCCAGGCTCCAGGCATCGGATCATTTGTAGTGCCTGTGCGGCGCAAGACATCATTGGTCACATTTGGCGCGACGTTTGAAGCAACATTCGCCACGCGGTTTTGTTGCGCATGCACGGCGACGCTGATGCCCAGCACCGTCGTCAAAACAGCAAACGCGGCCGTTCTGTGAAATCGGACCATGAGATTCCCCTCCCGAGTTGAGTCCGATCAAAATACCACGAACGAGGCCCGGCGTCAGGCAGAGAGTCGATGAAGGATGGTGTCTGAGTTTCAGAGTTACGGCTTTTTTTTGCCCCTCCTTCGGGCTTTGCCCAACGAAAGAAAAATTGGCCACGAAAAGGCACAAAGAACACAAAAAAGCGCGCAGCCCCCCTCCTCGAAGGAGGAGTAAAAAACAGCTAGTTTGCCGACGGTTTTTGGACGCTATCGATGATGAGCACTTCCATAGGTGCCTTCGTTGACTCGATTCTCAATCCGAGTTGCTCCTGAACGGCCGTGATGACCGAAGGACCGGAAGGATCGGCCGACGGAGGTGCTGCTCCAGCTGCCGCGGCACCGCGCGGCTCGAATGGCAGAGGAGCGGCGAATGGGTCGGGAGTCCATTGCAGCCGGAAATCGTAAAACCCCGTTACTCCGGTTTTGTCGACCACCCAGCGGCCGGTCAGCTGCCCAATCATAAGGACAATGTTTGTCATTGAAACGGCCGAGCCTTCGAAGTCGCCGCCTGCCATTCTCATGCCGCCACGAGGTGCGCCTCCGCCGCGTGGCGGTGCGGCCGGTGCCGGGAGCGTCGGCGGAGTTTGATCTTCGGAGAACTTCATCTTGAGCCCGCCCTTCGCGACGGTGACTTCATATGTGGGCACCTCTTTTGTCTCGCGGTGCATCTTCATTTGAAACCGATCCTCGAGCAGCGATTGAAGCATCAGCGCCATCGTGTCCGGTTTACTCATATCCGGTGGCCCGGTCCGGGGCGGCACGGAACCCTCTGGAGCTTTCGCCTCGATATCCCAGAGATCTGTATCGACCCAACTGGGTTTGCTCGAAAATTCGATGATCGTTCCACGATATGCATTTCCGATAAGCACCTGGAGCGGGACGCCGCTCGCGACGAATCGTCCACCAGGCTCGTCGGCGACTCGCGGCCGCGCCGTCGAGTTGCTTTTGATGGATGCGACCTCAAACGAAGGCCGGACTGCAGCGCTGCTTTGCGAAAACATCGGAACCACGAATGCAACCAGAGCAACGATTGATTTCATGAGGTAACTCCTGTATCGGCGGTCTATGAAGCTGTGAAGAACTCGCAGAAACGTTCAAATGGGGCAAATCCCCTCCTCACGAGGGAGGGGTGGGACGGGGTGGTTGCTCACACGGCACGTTAGTTGTGAGCCACCACCCCGCCGGCGCCCGCTAAGGAGGCTTCGCGTCATTTTCTTAATGGCGCAGGCACCCCTCCTCACGAGGAGGGGAATATCCGCATTTAACATTCTTCTATAACCGCCGCTTGCTCACCGATGCCGGTTTCTCGCCAGCGCCAATGGAGCCAGGCCAAGACGGGCAAGCGGCATGATCGAAAGCGCAATGAGGATCAACAAATCTCGAAGACGAGCGACGTCGGGAGGCAGAACAGATCTGAGGCCGCTCCACACCAACATCGCCAGTGTGATCAGACAACCTGTGCCGCATGCCCAAACCCATCCATATCGCCAACGTTGTCTGGCGGCAATGCGGCGCCAGACAAAAACCGATAAACAGAATTTCGCGGCCACTACGGCGCCGGCAATCCACAGCGAGTCGGTTAGAAACTCTTCCCGGTTCTTGAACATCCAAATCCAAATGGATTGTTCCTTGTCGGCGATCAAAACCAGGCCGATGAGAGCCGCTACCGGTAACACGCCGTAGGGGAGTGCTGACGAGGCATAAACCTTTCGATTGCCCGAAAGTCCGACCCATAGCCCCTCGACGAGAAATCTCCACGTCAAAAACAATCCGGCAAGAATCGAAAGCACCAAGATCGCATACGCCGCGTATTCAGATCCGGCTGCGACTGAGAGTCGCATCCAGAGCCGTCTCAATAAATCGACATTCGCTTCGAGAGGAATCCATATCGCCAGAAAGGCGAGGACGACCAACCATGAAATGGACGCACTCAATGCGGCCACCTTGATCTTGATCATCACCAGATCATCTGTGGTAAGGGGGCGCACAGCAACGAAAGGAGCAAGCAACATGTCCTTCGACCAGAAATCAGGTTTGGAAAAACCCTTTCCGACAGGCAACGAAAGAACCATCGGCATTGCCAGCGTTGCGACCAAAACGCGCATCGTGATGTCCGATTCATCTCTCATGGCCATGGCGAGCGGGCCAACCACCGCCACGAGCAACACGCCCACATAAAGCGGCAACACCCGGCCGGCCCTTCTCCACTCGAACCAGAATTGAGCCGCCGCGGGCGAACTAAAGCGTTTGGTGCGGGCGGGCAACCGATCGGCAAGCCGGTCGGTCAGAGCTTTCCTTCCCGTTCGCCGGCTGCCGCCGCCGGACCTCTGTCGTGCAATGTAGGCCCACGAAACAAGGAATGTCGCGATCGTCACGACACCGAGCTCGGCGATCCGAACCTTGTCCAGTGACCATTGCTGCGCAGCGGGCAGTGCCAACGGGCTGAAGCCGAAAGCGATCAGCCAGATCGCTACTATTCCGAGGACAATGACACGGCCTACTCCAAATGCGGCCAGCACCCAAAGAATGCTTTGATACAAGACGACGAACGCGATGAGCTTCGCTGTATTCAATGCGTTCACTTCGAAACCGTTGAAGACAGTCCATGCGAATCGAACGAGTACAAGGAATGCGATGCCTAAGAGACTCGGAACCGTCACCAACAGCAACGACGAGACGGGTAATGTGAACAGACGTCGCGGGAAACCTGCCGTGCTTCGTTGCGGAATGACTTCGCTGTAATCGAAAATCCCGAATGCCAGCAAAAACGACGTCAGGAAGAGCATCGTGGCGAGCCCATGATATTGATCAGAGATCGCCATCAGAAGCCGGCCCGTAAGAATCATCCCGATAACGAGCGCGATCCAGCCGCGGTTTCGGTACCAGATCTCCCACGCCAATGCCGTCGCGGGTGAACGCATCACCAATACCTACTGCGCCTGAGCGGCCGCCGGCAAAGACACGCCGGCATGTGCGATAAAGATTTCGTTCAAAGAAGCGACGTCGTCATCGATGATGTTCGCGGCGAGATGCGCGACACGCGCGGGATCGCAGACGACGGTCCACTCCCTGCCGGTTCCCGCCACGCTCCAGGCGCCGGGAACTGTCGGCGGCTTTGCCTGCTGCGTTTCGAAGCGAAGCGTGATACGGCGGTGCTGTGCTTTGACCTCGTCCAGCCGCCCGCACAAAACAAGTTTGCCCTGATGCAACATGGCAATGTGGTCCGACACGCGTTCGATCTCTTCGAGTAAATGGGAAGAGAAAAATACTGTGCGGCCCTCTTCGCTTATTGTGCGGATGATCGCTGCGAGAATGTCGCTTCGGACGATCGGATCCAGTCCGGAACTTGGTTCGTCCAGTAGGAGTAAGTCGGGACGATGCGCCTGAGCGGCGAGCAGTCCGAGTTTTGCGCGCTGGCCTTTCGAGAGCGTCCGGAGACGCGATGTTCGATCAAGCGCGAACTGCTGACGCAACCGTTCGGCATAAGCGTCATCCCACTTCGGATAAAAAGCCTGTGTATAGCGGATGAACTCATGAACGCGCATCCAATCCGGCAGATCCGGTTGCTCCGACAGATATCCAATGCGGCTCAGAACCGCGACGGGATCGGCAACCGGATCGATACCAAAGACCCGTACCGTGCCGGATTCGGCCCGAAGCAAGCCCAAAATATGCTTAATGAAGGTTGTCTTGCCGGCACCGTTTTCTCCCACAAGGCCGAAGACGCTACCTCGCGGGACACTGAGCGAAACGTCATCCAGCGCCAACTTCGAGCCGAATTTCCGCGTCAAATTCGTGATTGAAACGACGGATTCATGCATGCTTTCTCCGTGTCTTCTTACCGGCACGCCGGAGCGCCAGTTCGTTCTCGACGAGGCGGCGAATTTCGTCTTCGGTCAGATCGAAAGATTCGAGCCGGTCCATCGCCGACTCCACGACACCTTGCGCCTTTTGCATCAGCTTCGCGCGAGCGACCATGGATTCCTGAATGAACGCGCCGGCGCCGTGTCTCAATTCGATGATTCCCTCATGCTCCAAGTCGCGGTAGGCCCGGGCAACGGTGTTCGGATTGATGAGCAGGTCTTCGGCCATCTGGCGAACGCTTGGAAGTTGTTCGCCCGCCCGTATTGCGCCTGTTTCGATGGCGTGCTTCACCTGCTCCATCAACTGAAGATAAAGCGGCACGCCCGAAGCAGGATTCAAACGCATGGTCATAACTGTATGCTCTAGTAGTACAGTATACACAGGCAGTCAAGTGGTCTAGGCCCGCCGGCAGTTCAGAAGACTTTTCGGAACGTCAGATTGATGCGGGTAGCGCCGGTCAGCGGATGCTGTCCATCGGCAAGTGGAGCGACGCCATGATAGATGAACCGGGCGGGACCGCCCCATACCACGACGTCACCGCTTTCGATGCGCAGGCGGCGCACGGGATCGGATCGGCGTTTGCCTCCCCAAAGGAACACTGCCGGCAGGCCGAGAGAAACGGAGACGATCGGAGCCCACCGATCGTTTTCGTCGCGGTCCTGATGAAGGCTGAGTTTGGCTCCCGCGACGTAGCGATTGATCAGGCAAGCATCGGGATCATAATGTGCGAACCCGGCTTGCACTGCCGCATTCGCAGCCAGGTTGAGGAATGCCGCCGGCATCGCGGGCCACGGAACTCCAGTGTCGGGATCCACGGGATCGTAGCGGTAACCCGTGCGGTCAGACACCCAACCGACGCGACCGCAGTTGGTCATCGCCACAGACATTGTGTAACCGCCTGGCGTCACTAAGTGGCGGAATTCCGCTGTCTGCGCAACGCGTGCCGCTTCTTCGAGGAGCAAGGCCTCTTCAGTTAAGGCGAAGCCGCGGAGTAAAACGGCACCCTCTTCGAGCTGTTCATGTGACGACGATGGCTGGTTATCGAAAAGATTCATTGAGCTCCAATATATGTCACCTTACAGCGTTTTTTCCCCCTCCTTCGAGGAGGGGTCGCCGCGCCGATCAAACGAATGCAACGCTACCTCAGAATCGGCGCGGCGGGGGAGGTCGGACAACTGTTTCTGACCTCTCTTGAGGCTGCGCGCTGATTTTCTTGCGAGAAGCGGCAAGCCCCGAAGGGGCGGCACAATTGCATTGCGCCTTCCCTAACGGGACTGGATCGCTCGTGGATAACATTCCACGCATTACGCCCGTGGCTGGAATTGTGGCGCTCGCTTCGCGAGCTTGGTTGAGCAACACGACCGTAAAGCCCGCGCCTACACTTGAAGACTTGTTTGTTGTTGACATTCGACACCAACAGGCCTTAGCTTGTTGTCGGAGTTCGACACCAATGTCAACCGACCAATTTCGACTTGATATACTGCAGGGCACGCTCGATCTCTTGATCCTCCGGGCGCTCCGTGCTGGAGCGATGCATGGATGGGCGATTTCCGAGCGCATTCAAACAATTTCACAGGATGTTTTGCAGGTAAATCAGGGCTCGCTCTATCCCGCGCTTCACCGTCTTGAACATCGTGGCTGGATCAAGGCCGAATGGGGGGTTTCGGAACTGGGCCGGCGGGCGCGGTTCTACTCGCTCACTACCTCTGGCCGCAAGCAACTCGTCATCGAGACTGAAGATTGGGACAGGCTGAGTGAAGCCATTGGCAGAGTATTAAGGATGGCGTGATATGTGGAAAGACATTGTTCTGCGATTGCGCGCATTGTTTTTCCGTCGCCGGATGGATGAAGAGCTCAAAGAAGAACTCGATTTTCACATCGAAATGCAGGCGCGGAAGAACTGTCGACTCGACCTCGACCCGGTGGAAGCAGAGCGACAGGCGCGGTTGAAGTTCGGGAGCGTCGACCGCGCATCGGAAGAATGCCGCGACGAACGGGGCATATCCTTGATCGAAACCTTCATAAAGGATGTCCGCTTCGGCCTTCGCATGTTGCGCAAGTCTCCCAGCTTTACCGGCGTGGCGGTTATGACGCTCGCATTGGCCATCGGGGCAAACGCCGTCGTGTTCGGCCTAATGAACGGGCTGATATTGCGTCCGATGAATCTGCCTCAGCCGGAGAGCCTCTATTCCATCGAATACGATGACGGGCACCAGGTCAACGGTGCCCAGTCGTATCTCGACTATCTCGATCTACGCGATCGCAACCGCAGCTTTGATGGTTTGGCGGTTTTCAACATCGAGCAGGCGGGGCTCGACACAGGCGAAAATCCGTCCCGCGCCTGGATCAGTGAAGTGAGCGGGAACTACTTCGATGTGTTACGCATTCAGCCGTATGTCGGCCGTTTGATCCACAGCTCCGATGAGCATGGTCCGAACAGTGCTCCGTATATTGTGCTCAGCCATGCCTATTGGCACACGCGTTTTCAAGATGATCCGGGCGTGGTCGGCCGCACAGTTCAATTGAACAAGCATCCTTTCACGATCGTCGGCGTAACGCCGCCGGAGTTCCGCGGGACTCTATTGCCGTTCTCTCCCGATTTCTTTGTGCCGATCGTTAACCATGAACAAATCTCGGGGAGGGGTGTCCTGAACCTGCGCCGGAATCGTTGGATCTTTCAGGCGATTGGACATCTCAAGGCGGGAGTCACTCCGGAACAGGCTGGTGACGATCTGACCTCGATTGGCGCATATCTGGAAAAGACCTATCCGAATGAAGTGGGCCCGACAACGTTCAGACTGGCGCGCCCAAGTCTCTATGGCAACTTCCTCGGCCGTCCGATGCGGGCATTTCTTGGGGGCTTGATGCTGCTGGCGGGATTAATTCTGCTGGCCGCATGCGCCAACTTGGGTGGCCTGTTCGCCGCGCGCGCTGCTGACCGCTCTCGCGAAGTTGCCCTGCGACTCGCGCTCGGAGCGACGCGGATTCGGATTCTGCGGCAATTATTCACGGAAGCCGTGCTGGTTTCAGTGATCGGAGGCGTCGTCGGACTATGGGGCAGCATCCTTATGTTGCGTTCGCTGGCCGCGTGGCACCCCATTCCCAGATTTCCCATCGTTGTGCCTGTGAACCCCGATGCAAATGTTTATGGCGTGGCTTTGCTGCTGACTTTAGCAAGTGGATTCTTGTTTGGCGCTGTCCCCGTAAGGCAGGTGCTTCGCACCGATCCGTATGAGATCGTCAAATCGGGTTCCATAGTCCGGATTGGGCGGCGTATCACTGTTCGGGACGCTTTGCTGGTTGTGCAAATTGCCATCTGCGCCGTACTGGTCACTTCGTCGCTGGTTGCCTTCCGCGGACTCGTAAGATCGATTCAAAGCGATTTCGGTTTTGAACCCCGGAATGCGCTCCTGATGGAGACAGTACTGGATATGGCGGGATACCGCAGCGATACCGTTCCCCCGATGCAAAAGCGCATCATCGATGCGATTCAGGCGATTCCCGGTGTAACGTCTGTCGGGTTGGTGGATCGGGCGCCATTAGGAAATGGGGGATTCCAGTCCGCTTATATTTTTACCGACGAAACGGCAGATATGAGGCCGGCGAATGCCGTCACTGAAGCTGCATTCTACAGCATCTCGCCCGATTACTTTCAGGCGGCGGGCACGGTCTTATCGGCCGGCAGAGCTTTCTCATGGCATGACGATCAAAACGCGCCACGCGTTGCTGTCGTGAATCACGAATTTGCCGGCAGAGTTTTTGGCTCTGCAACGAACGCCATCGGCAGTTACTTCAAGAGACGCGACGGGACACGCATACAGATTGTCGGCATTGTGGAGAACGGAAAATATCAGAACCTGACAGAAGACCAACACACGGCGATGTTTGTGCCGATCCTGCAGTCGCCATCGAGCGAGTCATCGCTGGTGGTGCGCTCGAATCGCGATCCGCAGCAATTGACGGCGGCAATGCGAAGCACAATGCGGGGATTGGATTCTGGGCTGCCGCTTATGATCGAAACGTGGAACCAAAAATTGGATCTGGTCTTGTTTCCTTCGCGTGTCGCAACTGTTTCGTTGGGTGTTTTGGGCGTGATGGGCGCGATGCTGTCGATAACAGGTATCTTTGGAATGGCGGCGTATTCCGTGAGTAAGCGAAAGCGGGAGTTGGGAATTCGAATGGCGGTTGGCGCGGCACGCAAAGAAGTGCTACAAGCGGCGTTGGGGCGGGCATTCAAACTACTCGCCTTCGGTTCGGCAGCAGGATTGTTCCTCGGAATTCTGGCGACCGAACTGCTCGCTTCCATCGTGTATCAGGCAACTCCGCGCGATCCGTTAGTATTGGCGGGCGTTGTTTTGGCGATGTTGTTATTGGGGCTGCTCGCGACTTGGATTCCGGCACAACGCGCCCTATCGATTGATCCTCTAATGTTGCTTCGCGAAGAGTGAAAGGTGATGTGATTAGAAAGACGCTAATCATCGCCGCGATCGCCGTAGTGTCAATGTCACTGGAAACGGATTCGACATATGCACCACCAGGGCGCCGTGCAGGTCAGCCTCCTGCAGCCCCGCAGTTGCTATTTAACATGACCCTGCAAAATGAGACGCGGTTGCCGTTGGGGCAGAATTCGATCACGACTCCAAATGTCGACCTTCAACTTTATGGAGACGGCAAGAACATTATTGTCGCGGTGGGGCGGGGCGCAAACTTTCCACGCCTCTTCTTCGGTTTGTGCGAGAAGCCATGTGGCTTTACCTTGCGCGACAGGAATAATTATTTCGATTTGAGAGGAAGGGCGAATATCAAGTTCACGACCATCGTATCGGGTTTTCATCGGGTGCGACCGATCATTAAGTTGCCGGATGGAACACTGCTGATCGGAGATCAGGCAGAGGGTTCTGTTGCGGATTATCATCAGTACCAAGTCTCGTTTAGTGAGTGCAGGTGGCTCAAGCTGGATCCCGTCAGAGGCGTTACGCTCGGAACGTGGGTTGAAAATCCAGACCTCAGCAGGGTTGAGGAAGTCGGCTACTTCGATGTGATTCCGGGTAGCGGCGTTCACACAGGAGGTGTGGCGGTTGAAAAGCTACCGGCTCCTCCGGTCGGAGGATGGATCGCTGTTTCGAGCTTCGAGCTTTGGGGACAAGCAGTGTCGCGCGTTAGTACAGAACGGAAATAAAGAAGGCGATTTTATCAGATACCCTCTCGGATCGACTGTAGCGGCGGTCTATGCAGGTGTGAATGATTATATTCCCCTCCTTCGAGGAGGGGTGGCCGCGCCGGCCAAACAGATGCATCGTTACCTTGAAATCGGCGCGGCCGGGGAGGTCAAACCACTGTTGAACAAAAGTCTGACCTCCCCCGCTGCGCCCTGTTTAAGGTAGCAAGACATTTGTTTTAAGGGCGCAGCGTCCCCTCCTCGAAGGAGGGGAATATAATCGTTCACACCTTACACAGACCGCCGCTACAGTTTCAAAGGAGAGACCAATGACATTACGCCGACCGATGCTCTGGGGCGCCGCGTTGCTGATGATGGGCGCCACCACACTCACATCCGCTGCCCAATCGGCTGCCCCGCTTCCCGCGGATATAAACAAGGATTCGATGGCGCGTCTGCCTTATCTGCAGCGCAAGAATCTGGACGAAGCGAGCCAAAAGATTTACGACGTTCTGCCCGGCCGCAGGCCAGACGGCAGTCTGAGCGGACCGCTCGCCTTCGCGGCGTATAATCCGGCCGTCGCGAAAGCGCTTTTCGATCTGCACAACGCTGCAGTGGCAGGAACGCTGAACCCACACGTGCGCGAACTCGCGATTTTGGTGGCATGCCGGGAAACCAATTACAACCTGGAGTGGAATGCTCACGAACCGAGTGCCGTCAAGGAAGGTGTAGATCCCAAGGTGATCGACATCGTGCGCCGCAACGCGGCGCTCACAGGCATCGACGATAAGGATGCGACGGTCATTCGCTTCGGCCGCCAGTTGTTCACGGAACGAAAAGTGGACTCGGCCACGTTCGCAAAAGCCGTCGAGCTTTTCGGTCAGCGGGGCACGATGGATCTCGTCGCAGTGATGAACACGTATGCGGTGAGCGGGTTTT
>JACXTT010006522.1_pt1 | contig 16627 bp, 16 predicted proteins | sample 9270951 | NCBI WGS metagenome assembly JACXTT01 (sample SAMN15532306, study PRJNA645909) | rock metagenome | isolation source: weathered quartz diorite | place: Puerto Rico | collected 2017-06-21 | reverse complement strand
TCACTCGCGATTGGCAACCCGGCCGATGGCCACTACGCCATCAAGGTGATCACCAACAGCGGCGGCTGGTCGGAGGACGTTTCCGATCCCGAACTCGTCGAGGGCATCCAGTGGCTGGCAGAATCCGAAGGCCTGTTCACCGAAACTGCCGGAGGCGTCACTGTGGGTACAGCCCGCAAGCTGTACAGGCAAGGGCGCATCGCACCCAACGAAACCACCGTACTATGCATCACCGGCAACGGCTTGAAGACCACCGACGCGCTGGCGGGGAAGTACGAACTGGAAGAGCCCATTGCACCGAAGATCGCAGAGTTTGAGAAGTATATGGCAAAAACATTGGAGGCTTCGAGCCAAACCCCTGCGGCGAAGGAAGTTCCGGAGACGGTGGGGGCCTAGATGAACATCACCGTTCAGATTCCAACCGCGCTGCGCCGGCTGACCGCCGGCAATGCGCGGGTCACCTGCTCGGCAGCCAATCTGGCAGAACTGTTTACCGCGCTCGACCAGCAGTTTCCCGAGCTCAAGTCCCATCTGCGCGATGAAGCGGGCGAAATTCGACGCTTCCTGAACGTCTATGTGAATGAAGAGGATATCCGCTTTCTTGGCGGGAACAAGTACCTGTTCCAAGATGGGGATGAAGTGCTGCTAGTACCGTCGATCGCGGGCGGAGCCCGTTAGGCCCATTGTCATCCCAGACCTGATGGTGGGGACGGGCTCGCTGTCCGCCCCCACGGTCGAACTCAATCGGCCCACGGCCGGGGCCTGCGTGTCCAGCGATGCTCCCTCAATTTGCGCAGCAGCGTCTGGTCGAGCGGGCCGGCGTCGCTCACCGCGATATTTTGCCGGACGTGCTCGAGCTTTCTCATCCCGACGATAATTGTGCTCACCGCCGGATGGGAAAGGATAAACCTCAAGGCCATTTGCGGCAGAGTCATCGAAGTTGGCAGCACGGTCTTCAACCTCTCCACCCGTTCGAGCGTAGGGATAAGGTTCTTGGAGCCGAAATACATGGCACGCCAGTCGCCTTTCGGAAACTTGGTCTCCGGCGTCATGGTTCCGCCCAGGCTGCCTTCGTCGAGCGGCACGCGCGCGATCACACCAATATTCAGCTCCTGACATGAGGGATAGAGTCTGTCCTCGGGCGCTTGATCGAAAATATTGTGGATCACCTGCACCACATCCACTAGACCGGTGCGCAGAGCTTTGAGACCGTTTTCCGGCTCCCAGCGGTTGAGGCTAAGCCCGAACGACCGGATGGTCCCGTCGCGCTTGAGCTTCTCGACCGTGTTGCGAAATTCCGGCACATCCACCCAACTGTCGTCCCAGACGTGAAATTGCAACAGATCGATGGAATCGGTCCGAAGTTTTTCCCGAATCATGCCGGCGTGTTCGAAAACATGGGCGGCGGGAAAAACATCCTGATATTTGTAAGCTGACCTCGCGGGCCACTTACCATTCATGGGTGGAATCTTCGAAGCGGCGTAAAGTCGCTTGGCCGGATTGGGAGGAGCAGGGTTACGCGACAGGATCTGGCCGAGCAGGCCATCACTTTTGCCGTCGCCGTAGGCCCATGCGGTATCGAAGAAGTTGCAGCCCAGATCGGTTGCCAGTTGCAGCGCCGCCAGCGACTGTTGATCGTCCGAGCCAGTCCACCCGCTCATCCCCCACAGTCCGTGCGCCATCTCACTGACTTCAAAACCGGTACGGCCGAGTTTCCGGTATTTCATGATTCTCCCTGTTTCGTGAGTGACATTCGGGGTGGATTGGCACGGCTAGGACCAGATCACCGAGGAATCAATGCTGGCAAGATTCGTTCTGCCGGTGAGCGCCATCGCCATGGCAAATTCGCGCTGCAGAATAGTCACAACCTTAGTGACCCCAGCTTCGCCTTCCGCGCCCAAGCCGTACAGATACGGACGGCCGATCAGCACGGCGTTGGCCCCCAGAGCCAGCGCCTTGAGAACATCGGTGCCGCGGCGAATCCCTCCGTCGACAAACAGCGGTACCTGGCCTGCTACCTTGTCAGCCACCCGGGGAAGCGCGTCAATGGTCGCAGGCACTGTGTCTAGATTGCGCCCGCCGTGGTTGGAGACCATGATCCCCGCCACTCCCACCTTGACCGCTCGGTCGGCATCGTCGGGATTCAGTACGCCCTTCACCAGCAACGGAATCTTCGCCACCGAGCGAAGCCACTCCAGGTCTTTCCAACTGAGGGCAGCGTCCAGCACGCTGCTAAAGATATCGAGCGAGCCGGTGCGCAGGGTAGCTTCGCTGCCAAAACCCTTCAGGCCTCGGAGATTGGGCAGCGGCGAGAGCTTGACGTTAGCCCGGGTCTCCCGATTACGCGCGCCGGCAATTGGTGTATCGACGGTGAGGCAAAGCGCACGATATCCACCGGTTTCGGCGCGTTGCACCAGATCCCGAGTAAAACCGTGATCGGTCTGCGCGTACAGCTGAAACCACAAGGGAGTCTTGGCCACTGCCGCCACTTCTTCGAGGCTGGTATTCGAAAAGGAACTGAGCACCATGGCGGCACCGGCCGCGCCTGCGCCTTGCGCTGTGGCCACTTCACCCCCCGGATGGGTAAGCTTCTGAGCCGCCGTGGGCGCCAGAATGATGGGAAAGGGATGCTGCTGTCCGAACAAAGTTACGCGCGTGTCCAGCTTGGAAACGTCCACCAGCACGCGGGGCCTGAGCCGGATCCTCTGGTAGGCCTCCTTGTTCCACCGCACCGTCAGTTCGTCGCCCGCGCCGCCGTTGATGTATTCCCAACCCATGGTTGGCATCTTGGCTTTTGCCAGGGGCTCGAAGTCAGCCAGGCAAACGGGTTCCATGCCAGTCGCAGGGAGGGCTGCTGTCGGCGGGGCCGCGTCCTGGGCCAGCGTCGCTGCGAGGGGAAACAGACTGGCGCCGGCCAGCACCCCGGTAGAAAACAGGGCCGTCCTTCTGGTAACGGGCACGCAAACCTCCGGAAAACGACGCTGCAACTGGGGTGATTGTATGGTTTGCCCGGGCAAAAAGAAATTTGCGCGCCGAAGGGGACGCGTCTATAATCTAACTAACTGGTTAATTAAACGGGGGATGGGATGAAGACTGTTGCAAGAGCCGTTCTCTCCAAGCCGCGCCTGGGCTCCCGCGGGCGCCCGGAAGAAAGCCGCGCCGCCATCCTGGAAGCTGCGGTGCAAGAATTTTCCCGTGAAGGCGTAGCCGGAGCACGCACCGACGCCATCGCCCGGGCCGCGCGGGTCAACAAAGCGCTTCTCTACTACTACTTCAAGGACAAGGACACTCTTTACGGTGCGGTCCTCGACCAGGCATTCGGCGGCCTGACCACTTCGCTGCTTGCCATTCTGTCGCTCGATCTGCCTCCTCGGGAAAAGATCCTGGCCTATGCCGGAGGACATTTCGACTACATCGCCAGCCACACGCGCTATCCCCGTATCGTGCAGGGGGAGATGATGCGTGCCGGGCGGGGAGGCTCGGGCCAGTTCCAGCGCGTGGTCAAGCAATACTTTCGCCCTCTCGCCGGCAAACTCGCCGAGGTCATCAAAGAAGGGCAGGCCAAGGGCGAGTTTCGGCCGGGCAACCCGCAGCAACACCTGCTTTCGATTATCGCCGTCATTGTTTTTTATTTCATTAACGCCCCGGTGATGCGCATGGTTAGCGGGGCCGATCCCTTGTCCCCGGAGATGATTGCCTCCCGCCGCGCGGCGGTGCTGGATTTCATCTCTGCGGCGTTGTTCCGGCAGGGCGATCCCTGCCAAGGAGTCGGAGGGTGAACGCGCGCAATAAATTTCTGATCATACTCGCTGTCATCCTGGCCGCGTCGACGATCTACTATCTGCTCTCGACGCCGCGCTCGAGCGACCTGCTGCTCATCGGCACCGTGGATTCCAACCAGATTATCGTCAGCCCGCAGATGCAGGGAAGAATCGCCAAGCTGCTGGTGGATGAAGGAACACGGGTCAAACAGGGAGACCTGATCGCGGTGCTCGATCCCTCGGAGCTGGAAGCCGAAGCGCGCGCCGCGGCAGCCATGATCGACAGTTTGCGTTCGCAGGTTTCCGCGACCCAGGCAACCAGCGCGGCGACCCGGGGATCGACCTCGAGCAATGTGGTGAATGCCCAGTCGCGATTGCAATCCGCGCGTGCTCAGCTACTGCAGGCCGAGGCCATGCTGCAACGCACGGAAAGCGACAGCCGGCGCATGATTGAGCTGGCCAAGCAGGGAGTCGCCTCCGACCAGGACCGGGTGCAGGCGGAGAGTAATCTGAAAGCGCAACAGGCGACGGTGCAGTCCCTGAAGGACCAGGTAGGCGCGGCGGAAGCCGATTTGCACGCCGCGCTGGCCAACACCCATCAGGCTCACGCGGCCGCCAGCACGGTGCAATCGACGCAGGCGCAACTGGCCAATGCCGAAGCGCAATTGAAAGAAGCGGAAGTGCGGTTGGGCTACACCAAGATTTATGCGCCGGTAAATGGCACGGTGTCGGTGCGGGCCGCGCGCGAGGGCGAAGTCCTCACCGCAGGGCAACCGATTGTCACCGTCATGGACCTGGGGGACACCTGGGTGCGAGCAGCCATTCCCGAAACCGAGTCGGACCACATTGGCCTCGGCGACTCGCTTCGCATTCGCCTGCCGGGTGGGACCATGACCTCGGGGAAGGTGTTCTTCAAGGCGCCCGAGGCCGACTTCGCCACGCAACGCGACGTGAGCCGTCGCAAACGCGACATTCGTACGATCGTGCTGAAAGTCAGGCTGGACAATCCGAAGGGCGCCTATGTGCCCGGAATGACCGCTGAGGTTTTGGTCTCGCCCCAGCAATTGAAGGCGTCGGCCGCGGCCGCGGCCGACAGACCTTGAGGGCCTGGACGAAAGGGTCGGATCTCAGATGCCGGTTCTCAGGTCGCAGATGGACGATTTTTGGATGGTGACGGCAAAACATGGTTGCTGAGTTCAAACCAAATGGCGGGGCCTCGACGGTGGGGAATGCCATCGAAGTGGATCACATCGTCAAGAAGTATGGCGAGTTCACCGCGGTGAACGACGTTTCCTTCCAGGTGAAAGAGGAGGAAATTTTTGGCTTGTTAGGACCAAATGGCGCCGGGAAGTCCACGCTCATCCGCATGATGACCACGCTCATTCCCATCACCGCCGGGGCGGCCCGGATTGCCGGGCATGACGTGCAGAAAGATCCCGACGCGGTGCGCCGCACCATTGGGGTGATCCCGCAGGCGCTCACCAGCGACCTCGACCTGACAGTCGAGGAAAACCTCAGCATCTACGCCAAGCTCTACGACGTGCCTGCGAACAAGCGGAAGAGCACCATCGACGAACTGCTGGCACTGGTGGACCTGACGAAGTGGCGGGAAGCGCAGACCAAGACGCTCTCCGGCGGAATGCGCCGCAGACTGGAAATTGCTCGGGGTCTGGTGCACAGTCCGCGTATCTTTTTCCTCGACGAGCCGACCACCGGACTCGATCCCGTCTCTCGCGTTGCGGTATGGGAAATGCTGATGAACATCAAATCACACCGCCAACTCACCATCCTGATCACGACCCATTACATGGACGAAGCGGACCGGCTTTGCGACCGCATCGCCATCGTTGACCACGGCAAGCTGGTGGCGCTCGACACGCCGCCCGCCCTGAAAAACAGTGTGCCGGGGTCGAATGTCATCGAGGCACAATTCGATAATGCACCTGGCGACTGGGAACATACCCTGCATGGGCTGACCGGTGTCACTTCCGTGCAGCACGAGGGCGCCGGGATGTACCGGGTGCTGACCGGCGACGGATCGCGAACCACCACCGACCTGGTAGAGACAGCGGTGCGCGCTGGAGTCGTTGTCAAATCGCTTTCCGTACAAAACACCAGCCTGGATGACGTATTCGTCCATTACACGGGACGGCAGCTGCGCGACGAATTGGTGAAAGCCCACAGCTTTGTCATGCCGCCCCGGCCAGGAATGCAATCATGAACCGCATGCTGGCGATTATCGAACGCGAAATGCGCAAATTCTTCCGCTCCCCGGCGCTGATGATGGTGTCGATGATCTTTCCGCTGGTCCAGCTCATCGTGCTGGGCAACGCCTTCGGAGGCAAGATACGCGACGCCCGCCTTGGTCTGGTGGACCAGGACCGGGGAACGCAGGCGCTGAAGATCCGCGAAGCTTTCGATTCCGTGCGCGCCAATATGCGGACCTTCGAACCGGTCTACTACAACGATCAGAAACAGGCCATGGAAGACGTCCGCAACGGGAAGATTGAGGGCGCGGTGATTATTCCGCCGCAGTATTCCCGCAAGGTATACGAGCACGAGCAGCCCCAGATCGCGCTGGTGGTCGACAACAGCGACAATTTCATGAGCGCGGCGCTCGAGGACGAGCTCACCCAGATCACCAACGCGCTGAATAATCCCGTGGTCGAACCCCGCATTCTGCAGCAAAGCGTGCTGCAGATCGTCGAGCTCTATCCTTACATCGAATATATGAAATTCCTGCTGCCAGGGTCGATCACGCTCGCCATCTTCATGTCGGTGATGATCGGCGGTGGCATGCTCTACATTGACGACAAGGCTCGCGGAGTTCATGAAGGCTATCTGGTAACCCCCATCACCAAGAGTGAACTGGTCCTAGGACTGAACGCCGCCAGCGCCGTCAAGGCCGTGATGGTGGGAATTGTCATCACCGTGATCGGATCACTGCTGGCCGGGGTGGGAACTCTGTTCAGCTTTTCCACGGCGATGGGCCTGCTTCTGATGATTGTGCTGACCGCGGCAGCCTTGAATACCATGATGTTTCTTCTCGTGGTCCGGGTCGACGATCCGCTGGTGCCGCGCGCAATTTTTGGCATTCTGAACACGCTACTGTTTTTCCCCAGCGGCGCGGTGTACCCCATCCAGGCATTTCCCTGGTGGCTGCGGGGCATCGCCAAGATCGATCCTTTTAGCTTCGCCGTTCACGGCTTCAAGATTCTGCTGCTCAAGGAAGCCGGCCTTTCGGCCATCGCTCCCGACCTGATTTATCTCTCCCTGTTCGCGGTGGTGGCCTTGAGCATCGCCACTCCATTGTTCAAGAGAACGCTTTAGCCGCTGCTGCTCTAAAATCACCGCCCGGTGGAATCGCATTGGCTAGGTTTTTTTTCGGGTGCGAGCGGCGATTACCTGCCGCGCACGGGAACTTTTACCTCCGTCCTGCAATCGATTATGCTTAAGGAACTATGACCTTGCTCGATGCCGCACCCTACGATCCGGGACCGGCGCGTCGGCGCATGATGAAAATCCTGGCCGCCGTGGGGGTTGTCGTTGTGCTGGCGATCGTGGCGTGGACCAATCGTTACTGGCCGGAAGAGCGGATCGTGGGCAAGTTTTTTGCAGCCTTGCAAAATAAGAATTATGAGGCCGCCTACGCGATTTATTTCGCCGACCCGCAATGGAAGGAACATCCCGCGAAGTATTCCAGGTATCCCTTGGATCAGTTCACACAGGATTGGGGACCGGGCGGACAGTGGGGTGCCATCAACAAATATAGAGTGAATGGCGCGAGCGGTTGCAGTGGCGGTGGGAGCGGAATCGTCGTAGACGTGGTGGTCAACGATCGCGCTGAACACGCGCAACTCTGGGTGGAAAAATCAGACAAGACACTCAGCCTGCCACCCTGCGAACTGCTGTTTCGCTGATGGCCGCCCACGACAAGGGGCGCGGCCTACAGCGCTGCGAGTTGCTCCAGCGTTTTTTGCAACGAGGCCTCGTCTCCCACGTTGGCGCTGCTGGTTGAACGGTCGATCTGACGCATCAGAGCAGACAACACCTTGCCGGGGCCAACTTCCACAAAGTTACGAATCCCTTTCGCGATCAGTAAACGTACCGACTGGTCCCACTTCACAGCACCCGTGACTTGCCGGATCAGAGCGTCCCTGGCCGCGTCGGCGCTTTCGATGAGATTCGCATCGATGACTGCCGCGTCGATGTTGCAAACCACCGGCACCCGCGTCTTCTCCCATGGGATGGATCCCAGGTCGGCCGCAAGCCGATCCTGGGCGGGCTTCATCAGTGAGCAGTGGAAGGGCGCGCTGACCGAAAGCATGACGGCGCGTTTGGCACCGCGCTCCCCGGCCAGCTTGGTGGCTCGTTCGACCGCCGCCGCGTGTCCGGAGATTACGATCTGCTCGGATGAATTGATGTTGGCGGGCTCACAGACTTCGCCCTGAGCAGCGTCCGCGCAAACCGCGGCGACCTTGTTCTGATCCATGCCCAGAATGGCGGCCATGGCCCCGGCGCCCACCGGAACCGCCTCCTGCATGTATTTGCCGCGATTGCGCACGGTGCGAACGGCGTCGGAAAAATTCAGCGTGCCGGCAGCGACATGGGCGGAGTATTCGCCCAGGCTGTGACCGGCAACAAAGCTTGGGTTCACACCTTTCTCGCGCAAGACTCGCCAGGCCGCCACCGAGGCGGTCAGAATGGCAGGCTGGGTAATTTCCGTCATGCGTAGCTTCTCTTCGGGCCCATCGAAACACAATTGCGACAGCTTATAGGCGAGAGCCTCATCGGCTTCTTCAAAGGTCTGCCGGGCGACCGGATATTTTTCCGCCAGTTCCTTGCCCATGCCCACGGTTTGGGAACCCTGGCCGGGGAAGAGAAACGCGATTTGCGTGATCGTCATGGTTCTGTTCTTGGTTTTTGCTGTTTCGCAGGGGCGTCTGGGCCTGTTCGTTCTAGCTACGTGCTTACTGGCACTTGAGGCCGCAGGCCCGATACTTCTTTTGCGATCTTGTCATTAATTTTGCGCTCGGCAAATTCGGCGGCCACGCGCAACGCATTCTTGATGGCATTCACGTTGGACGAGCCGTGGGTAATGAAACACACGCCCTTCACCCCGAGCAGGGGAGCGCCGCCGTATTCGGTATGGTCCAGGCGCTTCTTGAAATCGTGAAATGCGCTGCGCGAGAGCAAATATCCCACCTGGCGGGTGATGGTGGCCTTGAGGGTTTCCTTCAAGGTGGCGCGTACCAGATTGGCCACGCCCTCCGAAGTCTTCAAGGCCACGTTTCCCACAAACCCGTCGGCCACGATTACATCCACCTTGCCGCTGTAAATGTCCCGGCCTTCCACGTTGCCGATAAAATTCAGCGGCAGCCGCTTCAGAAGCTGGAACGCTTCGCGGGTCAATTCGTTTCCCTTCGTCTCTTCTTCTCCAATGGAGAGCAGCCCGACTCGTGGACGCCGCGTACCGAACATGCTGCGAAAATAGATCTCCCCCATCACCGCGAACTGTTCCAGGTTATCGGGTTTGCAGTCCACGTTAGCCCCTACGTCGAGCAGAATGGCGACTGTGCTCACGGCGGTGGGGAAGACCGCAGCCAGCGCCGGGCGATCCACTCCTGGAATTCCTCCCAGGACCATTTTCGCCGTGGCCATGGCGGCACCGGTATTGCCCGCGGTGACAAAGCCTGCGGCACGGCCCTCGCGAACCAGCCTTACGCCCACGTGAATCGAAGAATCGCGCTTGGAACGAACCGCCTGCACGGCTTTGTCGTCCATGGTGATGACTTCACTGGCGTGCACCACTTCAATCGGCAGTCCCGCCGCGCTGGGGTAGTGCGCGAGTTCCGCCCGCAACTCGGACTCGCTGCCGACCAGCAGCGTGCGGACGCCGTGGTGTCGTGCGGCCTGAATCGCACCTTCGATTTCAGGCTTCGGCGCCCGGTCCGAGCCCATCGCGTCCAAGGCTATGACGCTTGGCATGGAGAGTTCAGGCTAGCTGGCTTCTTTGACGTCCAGAACTTCACGTCCCTTATAGTGACCACACTTGGGACAGGCGCGGTGCGGCATCTTGCGCTCGTGACAGTTCGGGCACTCGGAGAGCGAGTGGCTTTTCAGTGCATCATGGGCGCGACGAGTACTGGTACGCGCTTGGGAGTGTCGCCGTTTCGGATTAGGCATGATTCCTCTGGTTTCTTTCGACCGTTCGCCCGCTTCGGGCTTGATTCCCTGGAGATCAGCTGTTCAGCTTCTCGCGAATATCTTTCAGCGCCAGCCAGCGCGGATCTTCCACGGGCTCGGCGCAGGCACACTGTTCCACATTCAAGTTCTTGCCGCAATGGGGACACAGACCCTTGCAGTCATCGCGACAGACGGCCTTCAAGGGCAAAGCCAACAATACCTGCTCCCGCAACACATCTTCGAGCAGCAATCCTTCACCCTGATAATAACTGACTTCGGCCTCGGCCGAGGTAACCGAAAGCTCTTCCCGGCCTGCGTCGGCCCCCTGAGGGCGGTATAAAAGATCGAACTTGTGGGATAGGTCCTGGATCACGGGATCCAGACACCGGGCACAAGCGAATTGAAATCGCGTCTCGAGGCTGCCGTCAACGCGTATATCCTTTACAATCTGATGCTTACCGTGTTGTTCCTCGACAAGTTGGGCCCGCCCCCTTGTATACAAGGGTTCTATCTGCCGCAGATCCTGCCCCAGATCGAGCACACCGGGGCGAACTTCCTCTTCGAAATCAATGGGATGCTGTTCCAATTCTTGAATTTCGATGAACATCAGGCACCCCCGCGCCGCTGACCCCATACCGCGAAGACCGCGGAAGCACTCTCTGAAGATCAAGTTCTCTCGGGACGCAGGATTAAAGCATAAAGGGCGTGGAAAACGGTGTCAAGGAAAGCAATAGACCGACGCCAACGGGCGACACTGTTGTCGTTCGCGTCTGCATTTGAACTTGCACCTGCACTTGCCCTGCAAGTTTTCATGATTGGCTGCGCACGAGCGGCACACTCGGCCCGCATTTTGACCTCCGCGTATCATGGTCGCTCCGGCCAGCCTGCCGGTGGTGGACTATCGGTCATGAGCGAGAATCCTGTGCAGCCTCTCCATGCCTATGCCGAGCCTGCCTCGGGCTTGCTTCTGCTGCTGGCGTTTCTCCTCCGTCTCTGGAAAGCCTCCGGCACCTTTCTGAACCTCGATGAGGCCATGCACTTTCTGGCCGCAAACAAACCGTCGCTGGCAGAGGCATACTACGCGAGCTTTAACCTCGCCCATCCTCCTCTACTCATTCTGCTGCTGAACGTGTGGCGAAAGATGGGAACGTCAGAACTGGTCCTGCGGCTACCCTCGGTAATTGCAGGCACGATTTTCTGTTGGATCTTCTTCAAATGGCTGACCCGGCTACTGGGCCCTGCGACCGGCTGGGCGGGCTTGATTCTGGTGAGCTTTCTTCCGCCGTTCGTGGAGCTCTCTTCGGAAATTCGCCAGTACCCGATCCTGCTGTGCTTTCTGATCGCTGCGGCCTACATCCTGGAGCTGGCTTTGGCGGAGAGTTCCGCTGGCAGGATGTCATTTTTCTTCTTCTTCCTCTACCTCGCCATGCTCACTCACTACTCGGCGATACTGTTGGCTGGAGCGGTCGGAGTCTACTCGCTATCGCGACTGTTGAGCTCCCGCTTGTCGCGAACCCTCGTGACCATCTGGATCGCAGGTCAGGCTGGAGCTGCGGGTTTGTTCGCCTGGCTCTACCGGACCCGCATTGCCGGCCTGAAGAGCAGCTCGCAAGCGCAGCACATGCAGGCCTTGCTGGCGAATTCCTATTTTCATCCCGGACACGACCACCTGCTCACGTTTGTGTTTGCCAGAAGCTTCGGGGTATTTCAGTACACATTCGGACAGCTGGCAGTCGGCGACGTCGCGAGCCTGTTGTTTCTCGGAGCGGCGGCGTGGCTGCTGTGCGGAAAAGAAGTTACGAATTCGTCAGTCCCTTCGCCTCGCCAGTTGGGACTCTTGCTGGTGTTGCCCTTTGCCATCACCTGCGCGGCTGCAATTGCGGGCCAATATCCCTTCGGAGGAACTCGCCATTCAGCCTTCCTGATTCCTTTCGCGGTGGCTGGAGTCAGCCAGGCCTTAGCCCGGCTGGCGCGTCAGCGACTGGCATACGCCGTGGCCACCGCCATGGTCGTCGTCGCCGCCTGCCATCTGTTTGGTGCTCCACACCGTCCCTACATGCGCCGCGACGACCAGAGGCGCGCCAACATGACCCGCGCAATCGACACCCTCCGCGAGCAGGCCGGAGCGGGGAGTACGATTTTCGTGGATTTTCAGACAAATTTCTTGCTCCGGTTCTATCTTTGCCCGGACGCCGGTTCCGGTGCCTTCGCCGCCTCGGGGTTCAAGGAATATTCCTGTGCGGGCTATCGCGTGATTGCAATGAATTCGGAAACAACGGTCTTGACCGCCGACACGTTCACCCGGCGCTGGAACGAGATGGTAGATACCTACGACGTGAAACCGGGGCAGACCTTCTGGATATTTCAAGCGGGATGGGACATAAGCCTGGCGCGGGATCTGCAAGAAAAGTTCCCGGAATTTCACGGCCTGAAATCTGAATCCTTCGGCCGCAATATCTCATTGTTCAAGTTGACCACTGGCTGCGGAAATATCCACGGCTGTCCCGGCACGATCTAGACCGCTCCCGCTCGGGAGGATCTTGCGCATACTGGTCAGGAAATTGGTCGGCCAGGGATGCGCTCGATGAATTTCTTGAGCCCGGGGTCGGGCGCCCCGAAGGCTACTTCAGTTCTTGCAGCTTCTGGGCGGCGAACTGCGCGACTTGACTGGCGGGGTTTTCCTTTTGCATCTGTTCGTAGACGCGCTTGGCTTCGGCGGGCTGCTGCGTCGACCTATACGTGTCGGCGAGCCCCATCTGTGCCGTGGCTTTGCCTACGCTTCGAGTTGGCCTGGCGATCAACCCATTGTAGAGATCGACGGCATCCTTGGTACGGTTGGTATTGCGATAGACGGTGGCCAGGGCCATCTTGGCCAGGGCGGCCAGATCATCGTTGTGCGAGGACGCGACATCCTTCAAGTCACGCTCGGCCGCGGCATTGTCGCCCAGTTGCGAAGACGTGAGACCCAGGAAATAGCGGGCAAATTCCGCATTCCGGGTGTGGGGGTAGCTGTCCACAATGGCTTGGAACTGTTTGTGGGCTTGAGTCGCACGTTCGTTGGCAGAAGCGAAGCTGGGGAAGTCAGGCTCGGCAGGAGAGCCCGCGGGACGCACCGAAGTGTCCAGTGTTCGCACGGCCTGGTTTAACTGGACGCTGGCTTTCTGGTCCTGCTGGTTCAGGTAGTACCAGCCGCCAAAACCGCCGGCCAACAGCACAACCAGAACCGCCCCGGCCATGATCAGGCTCGACTGATGCTGCACCGTCCAGTGGACGGTGGCTTCGGCGGCTCCAAAAGTGGCCTGACTGAACCGGTCCTGTTTGAGTTGATGACGAGTTTCTGCGCGCACGTACTTCCCTTCTGTGAAATTAGCGCTGGGATCCGGCCGACTCTGAGTCTAACACGGTGAGGAAAAACTCAGTGTTCGAAGCTCGACGACCAGGCAAACCACGGGCAAACTTCGGCCGACACCGCGGCGCGAAGCAAACTCTGATGGGTAAAAGTCAAAGGCAGCGGACAGCGATGTCCGCATCACACAAGGGCCGTTATCGCGAAGTCTCTTCCAAGATTCCCTGTTCCAGCTTTTCCTGGCACTCGATGCAGTGTCGAGTCCAAGGCACCGCTTCCAGGCGCTTGGCGTTGATCTCCTTGCCACAGGAGATGCACTCCCCAAACTCGCCTTCCCGGAGCCGTTCGAGCGCCCCATCCACCATCTGCAAAAGCTGGCGGTCGTTGTTGCTCTGATGAAAGAGGAATTCCTTGGTGTATGAACTCGCGGCGCGGTCCGCGATGTCTTGCGCCGACCCCTCGTCGACGGTGCGGCCGTCCTGCTCCGTGCGCGACACCATACGGCGCAGTTCCACCTGACGCGATTCCAGTCTCTTCTTGAAATACTCCAGTTTCTTTTTGTCCATGATTAGGAGTCCACGATAACAATTTCGCGGCCCGCAGGCCGCGTCCTTAATGCGCCGATCGATGACTGAAACGAAAATGATATGCGCTTAAATTGAGATGCGTCAACTGGCCCAGAGGATTCTCTTAGGGACGTTCCGACGCGGACAAACCGATTCGTCGACCAAGCCCGAAAAGTCTTACCTGGGCAACGGCTGGGGCATGGCTGCCAAGGCATACCCCATCACCGCCATGGCGGTCGCATTCTCCTGCAATTCCCGAGGGACGATCTTGTCCAAGGTGTCGGCGGCGGTGTGATGGTAATTGAAGTAAGTCCGGCCGTCCTGCAGCAGACCAAAGACCGGCACGCCCTGCTTGGCCAGGGGTTCGAGATCGGCTTCGGGACTATCGTCGCTCAACGCAATCAAATTTGCCCCGAAAGCCCCCAGCACCTCCTGCACCGGCCGCAGTCGCGCCAGAGCCTGCGAGGTAATTTTCGCCCGGAATCCCATCGGATGCGCGGCTCCCAGGTCGCTTTCCAACCCAGCCACATGATTGCCGATTTCCGCTGCGTGCGCCCTGGCATAATCCGCGTGGCCACGGCCCAGGTTTTCTTCGTCCATCCAGGCGATCACTCGCAACGTGCGCGCGGGCCGCAAGTGCAGTTGCTGGACCAGTTTTGCCGTTTCCATGGCCACGGCTACGCCAGCCCCATCATCGATGGCTCCGGTTCCCAGATCCCAGGAGTCCAGGTGCCCGGAGACGATCACAATCTGTTCCGGATGTTCGGATCCCTTCAGGTCGGCCACCACGTTATAGGTGGTTACCTCTTCCGCCGTCTGCGAAGCCAACACCAGGTGCATGCCGACCGTGCCTTGTGCCGAAAGATGAGCGATCAGGTCCGCATCTTCGCTGGTTACGGCTCCCGCGGGAATCTCGGCCGCTCGACTGCTTCCGGTGTGCGGCAAGCGGTAGTCCGCCCCACCCACCGACCGGATGAGCGAAGCCACGGCTCCGAGCGCAGCTGCCTTTTGCGCGCCCAAACTACGATAGGTTACGGCCTCATCGTAGGCTTCACCCGCAAAGCCCCTAGCGGCTTTCTGCTTGTCGAAGGCAACATTGAACAGCACAATTTTCCCCGCAATGCGCTCCTTCCCCAGTCGATCCAGATCGGCGAAACTATTGGCCACGACAACCTCCGCCGTGATTCCCTGCGGCGGTGTGGGATGATTTCCGCCCAGCGCCGTGAGCACGATTTTCTGCGTAGTTCCAGGGGCGTGTCCGGGATATTCCACCAGTTCAGCGGTTTCAGCTCCGCGTATCCAGCGGCGCCCTTCCACTGGCTCCAGACGAACCTCCAGGCCAAGTTTGCGCAGTTCGGCGGCAACGTACTCAACGGCAGTCTGCGCCTGCCGTGACCCCACTGGGCGAGGTCCGATGTTCTCGGTAAGGTGAGCCACCTGCCGGTACGCATAGTCGTCGGTCAATCCGGCGTCGCGAATCGCCGTCAGTTGCTGTATCAGGACCGGGGGCAGCGACGCGACGGCGGCCGGCGGTGCGACTCCGTAATCGGAAGTGACCGGGGGGTTTGGCTTTTGGGCGAAAACCAACCCCGGGAAAAGTGCCAGGAAGATAAGCAAGCCCACGTTTCGCATGCGTACGGGTAGATTACCTCATCCTTCAACTTGGATCTTGGCCGGGATCTGCTCGCGCCGGACGGTCCGGTCGGTTGCCCGCGATCATTGCGCGCCCTCGGGGGGCGGATAGTCCGGCAGCTTCTGCTTGGCGGTGTCGCCACGTTTTACTTCCAGCTCATCGAACAGCAACGCGGGACTCAGCACGCTTTGCGGGATGGGATCGAGCTGATCCTCCGAGTCTACGTCCTTGCCCGCCGCTACGATGCTGTTGCGCAGGGCCCGCGTGTCCAGGGCACCGAAGACAGCGCCGCGCACTAGCTCTTCATGACCGTCCTGGGTTGAAACGCGATAGAGCAGGCGGGGGGTAAGACGAGGTCCTAGAGTCGCCACAAAATAGCCATAGGGCAAGTCTCGCTGCTTGCAGGCTTCGATCAACTTTTTCTTGAGTTCATCATTACTGAGAGGAGCGGAAGCCTGGAGGATCAGATTTCCCAGACTCGACATGGGCGGCCCCGTAATGGCCGCGCGGCCGTGGCCGTTGGAGCCTGGGAAATCACGGATCGGTTGACGGCCGAGCAGGTAGTTGACCAACTGCCCCTTCTCAACCACGGAAACCCGGCTGGATTTCACGCCCTCGTCGTCCACCAGGTAAGCACCCAGGAGAATGTGCCCTGCAAAACTCGAAATCGTCGGATCGTCTACCGCAGAAAGAAACTCAGGCAGCACCCTGCTCCTGTAATTGTTTGCCCAGTCGCCGATGGTGCGGGCATTCTGACCGAGGGCGGGCCGCCTGCCCAACACGTTCGGCCCCACCAGTTCGGACATGATGCTGGCGGCGGCATCGGCGGAAAATAACACCGGGCCTCGATATTCCTCCTCGCTGACCGGAGCCTGGCGCAAGAGCTTCAAAGTTGCCAGTAACTGCCGGGTGCGCGACATCACCTCCTCTTTCGACGGCAACTCCTTGGGCTGGCGCACCTGATATCCGTGCGAGCGGTCCAGACGCATACCGTCGGCGGCCTGCGTGTAACCGCCGATATAGACCTGGTAGAAGCTGTCACCGGTGCGCACTACCGTCCCCTCCGAGCTTACGAAATACCGGTTGGTGGCGGTGAACCGCAGGGAAGCGTTCAGAGACTGCACAGCAGGGTCGG